>Ga0209713_10000926_pt1 | contig 17032 bp, 12 predicted proteins | sample ArcOceMetagenome_3_FD_187444 | JGI IMG/M metagenome (GOLD analysis project Ga0209713, IMG submission 187444) | Marine eukaryotic phytoplankton communities from Arctic Ocean - Arctic Ocean- Svalbard ARC20M Metagenome (SPAdes) (version 2) | ecosystem: Environmental > Aquatic > Marine > Oceanic... | reverse complement strand
TAGATCACGGCGACGAGTGCGTATGGGCAAATGGAGGCCGAGGGCTGTCGTGCCACAGAGGACTAGCGTTATCAGCGTTGCCAGAAGTGCCGCATGCAAATTGTAGCCCGAAACTTAGCAGTCTTGGAGATAAACGTGGAACTTAGCCACGTGGTAGTGTTGGCCATATAACAGTGGAACTTAGCTGCGCGTTTTTTTGCTGTGTTGCGCGGTGTGCTAACGCAGCATATGAGTGACGAATACGACGAGGGCTATGACGCGGAGGCCGCCGCGGCGATGGCGGAGGAGGACGGTCATGATGTGGAGGCCGCTGCGGTGATGGAGGGCGACGACGCGATCGCCGAGCTCCAGCGGCGCGGCGCGCCGAGCATGAGCAGGCACTCTGCACCGCAGCCACGGCACGTGCCGAATGAGGGCGACTGCACCGACTGCGCTGCAGGCAAGCCCGGACAGAAGCGCTTCTACGACGCGTTCGGGCTATACGTCTGCTACGACTGCCAGATGCAGCACAAGGGCGCGGGCTGCAAGTACCAGCTCCTGAGCAAGTCCAAGGTGCAGCAGGAGTACCTGCTGACCGACAGGCAGCTCTCAAACGCGCACGGTGGGCTCGGTTGCATGACCATCCCCAACCCTCGCGACTCGCGGTTCGGCGACATGAAGCTCTACCTGCGCGCACAGGTCGAGACGCTCGCCTTGCAGACGTGGCACTCCGAGGAGGAGCTGCTGCTCGAAAAGGAGCGCCGCCGCGAGAGCCGGTTGCAGAAGGCGGAGGCCAAGCGCAAGGCGCCGCCCGGGAGCAGAGGGGGCCGAAGCAGCGCGTCCAGCAGCGGCGGCGCCGACGGAGCCATAACGAGCCGCGTCGACCCGGAGGAGACTCGGGCCGTGCTCGCCAAGCTGGCGCCGCCGCTGCACGTGCACCGCTTCCTCGAGGAGGACGAGGCGTACGACGAGGCGACCGACCTGTGGACGAGGCGTTGCGAGTGTGGGCACAGCGAGACCTATGAGCGGATGTGAAAGGTCGTGCACTACACCGTACATACATACAAGCGTGCCCCACTATATAGTAAAACGGTGTGTTGATCCGCTCTTGTAAACCGTATCCCAACCTCTGTGTACTCGTCACGTCTCCGTGGACTGTGCTCTCAAGAAGGCGCGCACCGCCACGTCCCACGGCCCCTGCACGTCGGTCCGGTATTGCTGCATGTGCACGAGCAGCATCGGGCAGAGGAGCGAGGTGGTGGCGACGGCGGCGAGGTAGACAAAGCCGATGAGCTTGGAGACGAAGCTGAAGAGCATCGCGCTCGTCAGCAGCACGAGCGCGGCCGTCGCGCGCAGCGCCGCGTGCTGCGTGGCAGGCAGCGCGTGCAGCACGCGGCTGAGCGCGGGCAGCAGCATGAAGCACATGACGGCGAGGCTCATCAGCGCAAAGACGTGCGTGGTTGACGGCAGCCGCGCGGCGAGCAGCACGCACGCAAAGATGGCGGCGTTGAGCGAGAGGGTGCCCTGTAGCCGCGACGAGTAGCGCGACGCGTACGCGTAGTCGTGGGACACCAGGTGGCACACGAAGAGGCTGATGGTGAGCGCGCAGATCGTGTCGTCGCTGAAGGTGCGCGTGAGCGTCGCCAGGATCGGCGAGAGCGCGAGGAGCCAGCCCACCAGGATGAGCAGCTGGCCCATGCCGGACCGCAGCGCCTGAGCGGTGCCGAGCGGCGGCCCTGGCGCCGCGTGCTGCGCGGCACCGAGCGCCAGGGCCGAGCCAAGCAGCAGCAGAAGCAGCTCGACGCACAGCAGCGCACCCGCCGAGAGATGCTCATAGTAGCAGAGATAGAAAAGCATCGAGAAGAACGCAACCGTGCTCAGCTGCTGTGTGACGACAGTCGACGCCTTAACGAGTGTCAGCAAGTCGTAGCGAGTCGTGTCGGTGGTCGTGAGCACCGACGCGAGGAACGTGTGGTCGACGTAGTTGTCGGGATACGGCTGCTCCTCCCACAGAATCTTGCGCCATGGCGGCTTTGGTGGCGCAGCAGCGGGTGCGGCTGGGACTTCCGCAAACTGTGTTCTTCTGGGTGTGGCGGAAGTGGCGTAGGAGCTCGCGCAGCGGCACTCGGCCATTGCTCGCGCTGTGCTGGCGAGCGACGAGTTGTACAGTACGAGTCGCAAGTAATAGACTGGTAGACTGGTAGACTGGTAAATTCCCCTCCGGTGGCAATCGCGGGGGGGTGGTGCTGCCGGGCTCCCGTCGCCGCGGTCTTAGGGACCATATGAATTGAGGTAGTCGTCGTCGTGTGTGCCGTGCGTGCGGTGTGCGGGCCCGGTGTACGCAAGTAATAGCCTCAATCGTACTAATCAACATTCGACAGACGTGTTCGACACACGCGCAGAGCTATACAGGTGCATTGACAGAAGCAGACGCGACAGAGAGACGAGGGCAAATCGCCACGAGGCACATAGGCCCTGCACTTGCGAAGCAAATCAGAGGGTGCGATAGTCGAGGCCCGTCGGTATGTCCCACGACGTCCGGCCTGACGGTTCGTGCCAGTAATAGGTGTCGCCGTTGGCGTCCTTGACCGCGGTCCAGCCCGCAGGCAGGCTGGGGCCGCGCGTGGGCTTGTTCGGCGGAGGCCCCGGCAGCTCGCGGCGAGGGCTCGCCCGAGGCGGCACCGAGTAGGCCAGCTGGCTCTGCGCCTGGACGCGCGGCGGTGCGACGCTGCCGTTGACGGTGTACATGCCATTCCAGTGCTGCGGCAGCGGCATCGACGGCGGCGGTGTCGACGGCGGCGGCAAATAGGCCTGCTGCGGGACAGACGGCGGCTTCGGCACGGGGCCGCGCGCCCCGGAGTTCTTCTTCAGCCACGGCGACGCCGCGACGGGCAGCGGCTCGGCCGCCCGGGGGGCGATCGACACGTTGGCTGCCATCAGGGACGTCGGTGGAGGCGCCGAGTACTGCAGACGAGGCTGTGGAGGTGGTCCACGCGGCGGCTGCAGCATCCCCGGAGGCGGACCCGCGGGAGGCGGTCCCAGAGGAGGCCGCATGCCCGGTGGTGGGCCGGCAGGCGGGCCCGGCAAAGGCGGGCCCAGCAGCATGCCCGGCGGCGGTCTAGGCGGCGGACCCAGAAGCATGCTCGGCGGCGGTCCAGGCGGCGGACCCAGAAGCATGCAGGGCGGCGGTCCAGGCGGCGGCGCACCCCACGGCGATGCAGGAGGCGGGACGGCAGGAGGCGGCAGGCCGTAAGGCGGGCCCGGCAGTGGAGCGCTCTGCGGTGGCGGCCACGACGGCGCCATGTATCCGTTGACCGGGTACACTGGCGCCGGGGTGTAGGCGGCGACGTTCTGCGCCCGTCGCTTGCTGCAAGGCCGCTCGTACTGCGTGACGCGCTTGGCTCGGTTGTAGTAGTACGTCTGGCCACCAGCGTCCTTGGCACTGTACCAGCCGTTGGGGAGAGTGCAGATGTCGCCGATGAGGCCCATTTTAACGCGATGATGCTCGGCCGGCCCGTTCTCACGCGCTGCTCGTGTTCGGCGGGCCCGCGTGGAAGCGTGCGAGGCAGCGCGTTGCTGCGGCCGCGCGTGAGCGCGTCGTCCACGGAACCGGGTACACCACCGCACGCTTGGTGAGTTCTGCAAATCGAGCAGCCTGCTCATTAAAGAAAGCTGTAACGAATCACGAGATTTGATTCCTGTTTCTGCGGTGAATGTTTACGCTGTTTATGTCCATGCAGAGGTATGCGACAAGTCTCTCGCGAGTTGTGTAAAGTTGCCGACGCGCACGCGCGCTTCGATGCGCCATCGCTCAGCGGAGCTCGGACAGCACCGTAGCTTGACGGTAGTAGACGATCCGTCGCCATTTTGCAGCCATTGGCACGCGTCTCCACGCGCTGCAAACGCCTCTCCCATCTGGCGCGTCCAGCCAACGAGCAGGCAGACCGGCCCGCAGATCGCTCTCCGCCCCATGTACCCAGTCCGCTGCTCGCGCTGGCATGGCACGGACTGGCGTGGCAGCTGGAGAATAACGGGCAACGCGAGCCAATGCACGGACCTCAATCCAGGGCCCGACTGGTGCATGCTCGTCGTGAAACACGCAGCGGTGCTTGAGAGTGGCTTGGTCGTCAACGCAACGCACAGGTTCAATCTCGCGCCGTCTCATATTGGCATCGATTCGCAGTGGGAGCGAGATGGCTTGGGCACGCTGCCGCAGCGCAGTGGGCAAGTGATGTTGCGCCGACTCTACACGTTTCGACAGCAGTACGCCGACAACCCGGGGCACTCGATCATTCAGGCGCTGCCGCTCCTCGCGATGGCGCTGCCCTCAGTGCTGCAGAACGAGGCCCACGTGCTTGCGTCGTCGCCATTGTTTGCGGCGATGGCCCGGATGCTACTTCCAGCGGATCGTGTCATTCTCTCCTCGGGAGCGGTTGAGGCTCAAGCGGTGCACGTGCTGGTGTTTCGACCGCCGTTTGCGGTGCTGCAGCACGTCTTCCCGAGCGGCATCGCCGCACGTCTCCGTCCGCCCCCTGCAGTGCCTGCGGGTAGCCAGGGGGGCGTTGAGACGCTGCTCTACCTGTCACGATCGTCTCAAGGGCCTTTGCAGGGCCAGACTCAGCGCGCAGCACGACCCGGCGTGCGCACCTTCGACAATGAGGCCGAGTTGCTCTCGCGCACGAACGTGCTCTTGAAGCTGCATGCGCCTGTGCTGAAGCTGGAAGTGTTTGAACGCTTCCGTACGCTCAGGCGGCAGTCTCAATCCTTTGGGCGAGCTGGGTTGATCGTGGGGCCGCACGGCACCGCCTGGAGTGGGCTGGCATTTGCCAGGCCGGGCGTGGCGGTGGTCGAGTGGTGCGGAAGACGAGATTCGTGGTCGCTGACGGAATATCTGGGCCTGGGCGCGAGCTACTATCAGCTCCATCCACACTGGCGGATAGACCCCGGGGTGCCGTCCTGCGCTGCCAGCCAAGACGTCGACGACTGCCCGTGGCATTTGACGACCTTCGACCTGGGACTGTACGCGCAGCTGCTCTCCGAGCTTCTGAACGATGGCGGCGCATCGCTCCGAGGCGCGTCGCGAGCGTCACCTCGCGTTGCTCGTGCCTCGAGCGAGCTGGCGCGTAGCAAGCGACTGTTGCTGGGCGAAGGTAGGTAGGCGTATTTATTGGTCTTGTCGTCTGATGATAATATTGCATGAAAATACTGAACGACGCTTCCGATAAAGGTGGCTAGGGCGCGTGGGGTGCTCGCGGGGACACGAGGCTCGAAGGCCGCGCTGCGGCAGACGGCATGTGCGATGTGGCTGCAGCTGACGGGCCCAACTCTCAACGCCCCTGTGTCGGCGTCGGCGCGGGCTTCATGTGCGGAAAGGGCGTGTCGGGCGGCGCGACGCCCAGAAACGGCGCGAGCCGCTGCCAGCCGTCGCCGCCCTCGAGCACGTCGATGATCAGCAGCTGCTCGCACGGCACGGCGCGCAGCACCTCCGTCGAGTGCGCGACAAAGCGGCGCGTGTAGAGCCGCTCGTGAGGTATCGGCTGTCCGTAGGCGAGCGTGCGCGTCCTACCGATCGGGTGGTCGGCGGCGTATGGCGCCGCCATCTGCCGCTGCACGCTGCGCCACCACGCGTGCACGTCGCGCGTCGTGAGCACGAACTTCGCCGACGGGAAGGCTCGCAGCAGCTCGGGCGAAAACAGCGCGTACGGCAGGTCGGTAGTCGCGTCGAGCTCTGCAAAGTACTCTTGCAGCGCCTCGGTCGTGTCGCGCGTGCTATCGAGCACGCGCGGGTAGAAGTCGAAGCCCATCGCGGCGGTGCGGCGCCAGCCGAGCCTGTACAGCGCCTCGCGTAGCGACGTGACGCCCGTCTTGGACAGGCCGAGGCCGAAGACCTTGCCGCGGTGCTTGCGGCGACGCTTGCCACCGCCGCTGCTCGGCCCAATCTGCGACGCGGCGCTCGGCGCCGCCTCCGTGTTGAACAGGCTGCGCCACGAGCTGTTGCCGACGGTCACGTGCGGCATCAGGAATGCGACGTCGGCACGCCGGATGTGTGGGCACGCCGCGCTCAGCACGCCGCCGCCGCCGTCGCCGTCGCCGTCGCCGTCGCAGCCGCCGTCGCCGTCGCCAGCACCGCTACTCGCCTTCGCGTCCTGCTCCGACCTGCCGTCGGCAACGGCGAATGCCAGCTCGGCACATCGCGCGGCCGACGACGGGCTGGAAGGCGCCTGCCCGCTGGTCATGAGCGCCAGGCAGGTCCTGCCGAGCGATCGCAGGTCTGCAGCGCTGCAGTTCGCCTCCCCATGCTCCACGAGCAGCCGGCGCCACACGCGCGCCGCACGGTGGTATTCGCCACGAGCGTGCAGCTGCACTGCAGCGGCACGGTACGCTGCGAGCGGCGGCGGCGGCGGCGGCGGCGGCGGCGGCGGCTGCGGCTGCGCGAGCGTCTGGCCCAGCAGCCTCAGGAGCAGCAGCAGCAGCCTACTTGCGCTTGACATGGAAATAGCCCTCCTTGTACATCCTGTCCGAGTGGTACCACAGATGGCCCGTGTAGGCGCGGAAGCATACGAGAAGCAGTCCAGGGAGCAAGAGCAGGACGTCATCGAGCAGGGTCTGCGTGCGGTCCTTGAGCGACGTGCCGTGGCGGTACTGGAGCGCGTTGAGCTTCGATGCGATATCCGGCTCATCCTCGGCCTTTGAATCGGACGACGACGCGGACTCAATGGCAAACAGTAGATTTCTCGCACAAGAGAGTTCGTGCATGCGTTTGCATACGATTTTTGTTTAGAAGATAGGGGCACCAAGAGCAAGAAGCACAGGATGACGGGGAACCAGAGGGCAGCGGCGAGGAGGCAGGACGACCACGGCGACCGGGGCGGCGGGAGCGGAGGTGGCGGCTGGTCGCAGCTGGGCGGCTCCTAGAGCCAAACAAACAGCATGCACTAACTATCCCATACCTCGGCTCTCGCCAGCCGCATAGACACCAACTTCTCCGAGTTCAACCGACCTCACGACCGCTACGAGCGGGCGCCGACCCGCGGGCGCCCTAGTGCAGGGCCCTGGGGTAGAAGCTGGCAAACGCGTCGCCTCAATAGCCTCATAAAGACGCTGCGCCAAACCCACTAAGTTTCGATACGCCGTTCCCATTTGTGATGTGGACAATGCCGATGAACTCAATCTTCGCCACGAGCCGGGAGTACCGTTCTGGGCGCTGCAGTTTTTGCGAAAGCAAAGTCATGAATCACCGTTTTTACTGCGTTTTTTCTCCGTAGATAAGTAAGGATAAGACGACGAAACACCGTGCACCAGCGGGTGATGTCCATATACTCAGCGGATAAACAAACTGTTCATGAACCGTTCGTGAACTGATACATTCACGAATACGACCGCCTCCCAGGCGCCCACCGAAAACAAATGCAAACAAACACTCGCAAACGTACATGAACATGAACAGCGGCGACCAAGATCTCCTAACCGGAGGGGCAAGCGCCGGCGGAGGCGGCGGGCGCTGCGGCGGTGTCCTCCTCCTCCTCGACCACCGTCAGGTTGACGTGCTGGTCGATTGGCCTCCTTGGCATAGACCAGAGGCAGAGCGAGCGCATGATCTGCATGAAGCGCCTGTTGATGCGCAGCACGCTGAGCATCTCCACCTCCTCCGTCGAGAGGAGGGTGTTGCCGTCGGTGACGACGAGGTTGGCGGCGTTGAGCACGCGCTCGCATGCGAAGGACTCGGCGTTGAGCGCGCCGATGGAGACGTAGCGAGCAGCCGGCCATGAGGGGGGTGTGGCCGTAGATCTTGCGCTCCCGGTCGCTCTCCATCAGCTTGCAGAATTCGAGCAGTCAGTGCAGGGCATCGCATACATAGAGTGACTAGATTTGAATATTCAGCTCGCAAAATATTCACGACTATGAATAGCAAGACGTGCTCGTATTCATGACTATGAATAGAACACTGCCGGCGTATTCATGAACAATGACTAAGCCGTGAATAAAGGGTGCCCCCACGCTGCACCCACAGCTCCGATCCCCGAGTCATCCCCTCTGGGCGCGCCCATGCCACGCCGCCCCTTCCCTGGAAGCTCCCGACCCCGCACATCGCCCAGCCGCAGCGCGCAGACCGTGAGCCGCCTCGCGGCCTCACTCCTCCGTTGTCCTCGTGCTCGCCGCCCTTGCCACGGTACTTGGCGAAGTGCTGCTCCTTGAGGGACTGCCTCCATCGGCTTCTTCGGCAGCGGCAGGGCGTGCTCGGTGATGGTCGGCTGCGTGGCCTGGCTCTTCTTGTTTGATGTCTTGCGCTTCGGAGCCATGGTCGCTGCTGACATGGTGGTAGTGGGACCAGTCGTCACCGACCGTCCCGGGGAATCTGGAAACCTCTGGGAACGACGCTGCCACGAAAGCAGCGAGCTGACGAGCATAGCGAGCGCCCTCAACCTCACTGCGAGGCTGGGCGCTGCGTGCGCGAGCGCAGGCCCCGCAGCGCACAGCCACAACTGACTCAGGCCTGGACGGCGAGCGCGCGGTTACGGGTTACGGCGCGGCGCCACAATCCCGGTTCGGCCAGCGGGATCTCAAATTTAAAACCATGAATTCTATTCATTTTCGTGAATTTTCGCTTCGCTGATATTCATGAATATGAAAGGTACACCTGCTCGCATTCATGACTATGAATACGGCCAAATCTCAGTAATCATACTCATACTCATGACTATACTGGCCGTATTCATGCGATGCCCTGATGTCAGTGAACGACGTTAACCCGGTGATACCGCCGCCGAAGAAGACGCCCAAGACCGCCGAGCACGTCGACCTGCTCACACCCTCCTCGAGCTCGACGCACACTTACACCTCTTCCAAGCGATCGTTGCGTAGCCGGTACACTGGGTTTCGAAAATAGGATCGGCACGTGAGAACCGGTGCGTAGCGCCCTGCGCGTAGCGCGGCGCGTAGCGCCTTGTGCCGCGTAGCGGCGCCTTATGGTGTGGACGATTTGGCGCTGGGCAAGTCGATTTCAAGCGCAAAACGCTGAAATATTTTCGCGCTACGCGCGGAAATCAGGGGCATCACGACGTGATCACGACGTGACACGTGCTATGCACGTGAGAACCAGGTTCCCTCAGAAGAACTCATTTTCGAAACCCAGCGCGGTACAGTCCGTGGTAAAGCCTAAGCTAAGCCTAAGCCTCGGCCTCGCCGGCCCACGACGCGCCGTAAACAATCCGCTCGTGAACTGTTCACAAACTGGGCGGTTCATGAACAGGGGGCACGTGAGGCGACACTTCGGAAACGCACGTAAACAAGCGTAAACGCGCGCGTCATGAATCCCCTCATTATGGGAATATGCGCCACCCGCTGCCGTGCACTCGGTTACCTCATCAGGTCTAGCAGCGCCAGCTGATACGCGGCGCTAAAGTTGCTTGCGTTCGCCCTAGCAGCGGCAATCGAGCTGCTATGAGGTCGCAGCACCTTCAAGTCGCTCACCTCTTCGTCGACGTGAAACCAAGCTGCAATTAGCTTGGGTCGGTAGCGGTGGGCATCGTGGATGACGATCCGCGTGCCCTCATCAGCCAGCCGGAGCGCGTGCAGCGCGGACGCGATCCGCCATCGGCCATCCACGAGCACCAGATCAAAGCAGCACTCGCTGACCATCTCCACAATGGCTCGCGCATGCTGAGCCTTCTCCTGGTCATTGAGAGTCGTAAAACCAACTGGAAAGCCCCACTTTCTGGTGCGACCCTCGCCGGCGAGTATCTGGAGCCGCCCAGCCGCCTCTGCCCTGCGCACGTCGGATGAGTTCCGCAGCTCGGGCAAAAACTCGCTGCTGGTCTCTACAGACGTCACCGACAGCGGCGGTGCGAGACGACTGGGCAGATTGGACCGCCATGAAGCAATCGTGTCGTTCCGCCAGTGCCCCATTCCAGGTAGCGGCGCGCATGCATGATCAGGTACAGCCAAACGGCCGTCTCGTCCCGCCGCATTCTCGGGCCGCGCAGGGTCGCGTTGCCCTCGGATCTGCCGAGCTCGAAGATCTCTCGCAGCTTCGGAACGGAAATCTCCGCCATATCAGCTCTGCCGCATGCCACAGGCATCGCTCCCGCCTTTGCACATGGCTATTGAGGCTGTGTATGCATATGCATAAGACCAACAACTTTCTTGAAGGCATACAGAGTGAGCCGTTTCATCGTTAGTTGGGTAGCGATCGCTCGACATGCTCGTGACGCTCAGCTCCGCGTTTGCCTTCCCCGGCATTCCTGCCCCGAGTGAGAAAGAGAAGCGGTGGGACTTTGCGCTGGTGACTGCCGAGGGAGAGGTGCGTGTTGCGCTCCGGGCGGAGGCGACACACGGCAGCGAGTACGTGCGGTCGGTGCTCGCGCAGCAGAATGACGCGGGCGAGCTGCTGGTGGCTGAGGCGCAGGCCGAGGGCCTGGAGCCGGATCCTGCACGGCCTCCACGCTCCGGTCTGCGATTCTATCGCGCAGAACCCGTGCCGGCCCACTGGGCATCAAAAGACTGGCCTGACAACTACTACGGTGGGCGCTGGGGTCCACCGTACGCCTTGCTGCAGGGTTCCTTCATGCCGGACAATGCGCATCTGAAATCAGGCGCAGCCGACCACACGGCACCAGCGCGGCCGGTCATCCAGCGCGGCATGCTCGCCTGGGCTGCGGGCCAAGGCGGGCCTGACTTCTTCATCGCGCTCGCACAGCACCCGGAATGGGGCAACGGGCACACCGTGTTTGCCGAAGTTTTGCCCGAGGACATGGCCATCGTTGATGCGATCATGCGCCGGCCGCTGCGTGTCGCTAACTGGGGCAGCATCAACGCGACCGAGCTCGTCACGCCGTTGCCGTTCAAGTTGCGGAGAGTGCCAGGGCCCGTCGGTGGTGGGGATACAGGGTGAGTGCTGCAGGGTATTTCACCTCAGTAGTACTTTAGCCACGCACACTCATCAATCAGCAACAACGACTCATCATGTGCATGCGACCATCTCGGAGTGGGCAGTCTCGATGTGCAGCTCTCAGTGGAAGCCCTGGAGAAGGAAGCGCGCGGTGTCGCCGGCGCGCCGCTTGAGCCGACCGCCTCGCCGGAGCAAAGCCTTGAGAAAAAGATGCAGCCCGTTGACGACGGCGTTCTTGGCATCGACGAGGGCCGTGGATGCGTTGGTTCCGGCCGCAGCGGCGGCCGAGTAGAGAAGGCTTGCGATGGCCTTGCCACGGGCACCCGCCGTCGCGACGGCGACGCCCTGTCCCGAGGGCGTTGTCGCCGACTGCGACCATTGAAAGCGCTTGCACATCACACGGCCGCCATCGCCGCAGACGGGCTCGAGCACGCCATTCTCCAGCACCTCGTCACAAGTCTCGTTGCGCAGCCAGCCTGCCCAGGAGGACTTGGCGAGCAGCGTCACCCGACCACCACCAGGCAGCAGCACCACCGAGGGCTGCGTCATGGATGGCTGTGGTTCCAGCTTGGCGAGCGGCTTCCCGGTCGTCGAGTGGCTCGTGGAGACGAACGTCATCGCCGCAAGGACGACGAAGAGCAGCACCGCTCCGATGCGTTTGACGGTCGGCGAGTTGGCCGGGATTGGGTGCGGCGCAAACCCTGGCGTCGTGCTCGCCCAGCGCATCTTGTCGCCGTTGGCGGCGATGCGCTCGAGGACGAGTCCGGGCATCGTCGTGAGCGGATTCTCCCACATGTGCCAGACGTCCCAGTACGAGCTGCGCGCCGCACGCTGCAGCTTTATGGCGGCCGAGCGCTTGGTCGCCAGCTGCTTCTCAGCAGCGTGCCGACGCCACGCCGCCTGCATCCTCGTCGCTGCAGCTTGCTTGTCTTTGTCCTGTGCCGTCGTGAGCAGCCAGCCCATCCACACCATCGTCGTGGGTTGCCACGCTTCGACCATCAGTGGCGCTTTTTGACGCCACTGCTCGAGCTGCGTGCACGCGCCGTGGAGCGGAGGGGGTGAACCACCATAAACACCGCGCGACTACAGCTGCACCAAAAAGGGCTTTTCTGATAGATCATCCAGCTTTCCCCAGCACAACCTCCTACCAAACAGAGCTGAGACACATTGGGAGGACTCCATGCGACATGCGGGCGGGGCAGACTTCCACAGGAGAGGGAGGGGAGGTGAGAGTGTGTGGCGTGTGATCCAAGTCCGGTGTGCGGCGGCACCGCGGCCATCACACGGCGTACGACGCGGGCACCGGCACGTCGGCCGTCTGCGAGCGGCGCGCGGCCGGCGAGGCGGCGAAGCGCGCGCTCATCGGCATCGGCGACTGGCGGCTCGCGGCGCCGCTGTACCCGGCGTCCTGGGCGGCCTGCTTGACGATGCGGCCCCTCTTGGAGTCGACGTAGAGGTCGAGCACCTGGTTGCACAGCGTGTTCGAGAGCTGCGGTCGCGCGCCGGGCATGCCGCGCGCCGTCTCGTCGAGCACGAGCAGCCCTCGCAGCGGCTCGCAGAACGGGTCGACGAACGTGTCGTACCGGCCGGGCAGCTTGAGGATGGGCTGCTGCAGCAGCTCGCGCGAGAACCACGTGTCGAAGGCGCGCCGCGCGCCGAGGCCCTGCTCGATCGACTCGAGGTGGCGGCCGAGGCTCTCCTCGGAGAGCTTGTAAACGAGGCAGATGCCGACGACGCGGCTCGGCGGGAACTCGAACGACGTGAAGCGCGCGGGCAGGCAGACGGCGCGGCACGCGGCCGCCGAGCACTTCGACGGGTCGGTCTCCTCGACGGCGCAGTAGCGGAAGTGGGTGCGCCACAGCGGCGCGTTGTAGATGCGCACGCGCGACGCGGCGTTGAAGAAGTCCTGCGACGAGAGCGGCTGGATGACGTGCTCGGCCTCGATCTGGTCGGACGTCTGCGTGAAGTCCTGGAACTCCTGCCGCTTGGCGACCGGCGCGCGCAGCGTCTTGAGGTACATCAGGATGAGCTTGTCGAGGTGGACGGTGACCTCGTCGCACTGCTGCGTCGTGCGGTCGGCGATCGGCGTGTACCGCTGCAGCGCCGTCGAGAGCGCCGTCGACGTGAGCGTGACGAGCGTCACGGCGAGGTTCCACGACCAGCGGAGCGAGCCGACGTCCGTCTTGGCGAACTCGCCCTCGTCGTCGTCGTTGGGGAAGACGCCGAGCATCACGGCGCCGAGGACGGTCGCGATGCCGGAGAGCATCATGATGCCGAGGTTGTACCCCCAGATCCACTTGCGCGTGCCGAACTTGTGCTGCTCGTGCAGCGCGCGGTCCGCCTGGAACTTGAAGACCTTCCGCCACGCGGCGTACTCGTTCTCGACCGTCCAGCCGCGGTTGCGCCGCGTCACCGCCTCGACGACCTCGTCCTCGTCGACGCCGTACATGTCGCCGCCGAGGCCGCTCGTGTACATGTCGAGCTGCCCGCCCTTGAGGCCGCCGTCGCCGCCGCCGACGGCCGCCACGTCGTTTTCCGCGCGCGCGCGCCGGTGGTACTTGCGCAGCCGCGCGACGTGCTCGACGAGCGCGCGCATGCGCAGCTCCTCGACGTCGATGCCCTGCGAGCGCATGATGGCGCGCAGGTCGGACGGCGACTTGTCGACCTCGAGGCCGTCTCCCCAGTCGTCGTTGGAGAGGTGGAGCGAGAGCAGCGAGATGCCCGTGATCTGGCGGCGCACGAACGTCTCGATGAACGCGATCTCGTCGATCATCACCAGCCAGCACACCACGTCGGCGCACGTCCAGTGCGCGACGTTCTTGGGCAGCCGCCGCCACGCCGTGCCCTGCACGCCGTACAGGCTGTTCATGCCCTCCTCGCCGTACATGTCGCTGCTGTTGGCGTCGTACATGCCGTACCGCCCGATGCGGCCGCCGCGCATCGTCCCGTACGCGCCGCCGAAGCCCGGGCTGCCCATGCCCATGCCCATGCCCATGCCGCCGTACATGCCGCCGCCGTAGGGGCTGCCCATGCCCATGCCGCCCATCATGCCCATGCCGCCGCCCATGCCGCCGCCCATACCGCTCATGCCGCCCATCGACAGCCCGAGGCGCTGCGCGAGCGAGGCGAACTCGTTGATGTCGAGCAAGCCGTTGCCGTCGCGGTCGTACGCCTGAAGCACCTGCACCGCCTCGCCCGTGGTGCAGTCGACGCCGAGGGCGTTGAGCGCGTTGCGCAGCTCGCGGTGGTCGAGCTGTCCCGAGCCGTTGCGGTCAAACTGGCGGAAGGCGTTCATGACGCGCTGGTCGAGGCGGCCGCCAGACATGCCACCGTAGCCACCGCCGTAGCCCGGCGCCGGCAGCCGCGACGCCGGCACCATCGCGCCACCCATGCTCGGGCGGCCCATCGACAGCCCGAGGCGCTGCGCAAGGCCCATGAACTCGTAGACGTCCAGCAGGCCGTTGCCATCGCGGTCGTACGCCTGAAGCACCTGCACCGCCTCACCCGCCGTGCAGTCGATGCCGAGGGCGTTGAGCGCGTTGCGCAGCTCACGGTAGTCGAGCTGTCCCGAGCCGTTGCGGTCGAACTGGCGGAAGGCGGCTACGACGCGCTGGTCGAGCTGCCCGCCGTAGCGCTGCGCCGGCACCATGGCGCCGCCGCCACCCATGCTCGGGCGGCCCATCGAGAGCCCAAGCTTCTCGGCGAGGCCAGCAAACTCGTAGACGTCCAAAAGGCCGTTGCCGTCCTGGTCGTACGCCTGCACGACCTGCACGGCCTCGGACGTGGTGCAGTCGACGCCGAGCGCCTCGAGCGCCGAGCGCAGCTCCTTGTAGTCGAGCTGCCCGGAGCCGTTTCGATCGAACTGGCGGAAGGCGGCGAGGACGCGCGAGTCGAGCCCGCCCATCTGCGCGCTCGGCCGCATGCGTAGCCGCTCCTGGAGCCGCCGGTTGGTCGTGAGCAGCGTCTCATTCGAGCGCGCGCTCTCGGCGAGCTCGTCGTGCAGCCGACGGTTCTCCGTCTTGAGGCGTGCGTTCTCCTCGCGTAGCCTTAAATTCTCGTCCATGAGCGCACGGTCTTGGTAAGCCATCGTGGCGGGCCGAGCGCGTTCAACGAGCCCAAAATTTCCAGTTTGGCCAAAATGATTGACGGTAAACGCGACCTCGTGGAGCCAACAGAACACACGTCACGCACCACGTATCTGACGTGCTTCGTGCCGACCATGAGCCAGTGAGAAGCAAGATTTGGTTGGGTGTGAAGCTTGTTGTTTATCTCATTCGTTTAGATAGGTTCTTCCGTGTTTGGGCTGTTTAATCTGCTAGCTTGACTCTAACATAAATGTAACCGCACGCATGCATGCATGCAGAGAGTTTAAGTTGGCGTGTGCACAAGTGCTTGTAGCAGATAGCTATCTATCTATCTATCTATCTATCTTGTAGCAGTCAGACCAACCATGGCGGACGTGGAGAGCGCCCATGAAAGCGACGAGTCGCCGACCCAGCTCGACACCCTCCCGCCAGAGCTACTTGCTCAAATATTCTCCCATCTCACGACGCCGGTCGGGCTGATGGCCGCCGCGGCCACGTGCCACGCGGCCAAGCAGGCGCTGGCGGTGCACGGGCCCACGGTGTGGGCGGGGATGCTTGCGGCACCGCATCTCGCGCCCTACGACAAGCCAGATGTGGGGCCACCCGGCCCGCTGCGGTGCCGAGGCGCAATGACGCTCCGGCGAGCATGGCACAGCGCCTGGTATCGGCAGAAGCTCTACGCCTACCGCATGTACGTGCGCTGCGTGCGGATGCACTGGCCGAGCCGCTCGTTTGCCTGCGGACTGTACGATGGTGAGGTCGTGATCTCGCATCTCGACACGGAGCTCGTTGCGGGCGGCGAGGGCACGTACCTTCCGACGCGCCACGAGCGCGGCGAGGTCATCGCGCTGGCGCTCGGCGCGACCGTGCTCGTGAGCGGCTCGGGCGAGCCGCGGTACAACAGAGAGGCCTGCCCTCAAGCGACGCTGTGCTTCCACGACCTCGCCTCCAAGACGGGCTTCCCGGCGAAGACCGTCGGTGCTGCCGACGGCGGCCACACCGACTCGGTCAACGAGGTGCTGCTGCTGGGAGACGACGAGGAGCTCGCGCTCTCGGCGGGCGAGGACGGCGTGCTCATCGTGTGGGAGTGCGCGAGCGCGAAGCCGCGCCACCGGTGTCGCGTGCGCGTGGCGCCTCTGCCTGGTTCGTCGTCTCTGCCTGACTGTGCCGTGCGCAGCGTCGTGCCGGTGCCGGGCACGACGCGCGTGCTCGCGGCGTCCGCCGACGGCGTCGTGCGGGATTGGGACTGGGCGTCGGGCGTGCTCTTCGGCAGGACGGACGTGCAGTGGTTGCACGTGCAACCGCGCCGGCTGACGGCGCTCTCTTTTCACGCGCCCACGCACACCATCGCCCTCGGCGACGAGGGCGGCTGCCTGAACGTCTCGAAATGTTTCTACCGGCGGGCCGCTACGAATCTGGGGGCTGCTGCTTGGCAATCTGGTGAGGAGGGCACCGCGCGGCGCATCGTGCTGGTCCAGATTGGCGAGGTGCTCCCCGGGCAGGCGACGCCTCAGCGGCCGTTCCCAGTAAACGCGTGCGACGTCGCGAGCGTCCGCCACGACGGCGACAAGATCGTCTGCGCGATGCGCTCGGGCGAGTTCCGCGTCGCGAGGGTGGGGCCAAGCAGCAACCACACGCATGAAGCCCTGCTGAATGTAGACGTCCCGCATTGGCGCTTCGAGTTCACGCTCGACGCGCGGGTGCGCATGTACGTGTCGTCGGTCAACTACAGCGCCGACGTCCTCGTCTCCGACGGCTTCGACAACCGCGTGCTCGTCATCTTTGTCGGCGAGGGCGCGAGGAGCGAGCCCAGCAGCCCGGGAGAGTCGGGAGGCGATTCCGATTGAGATGTGTGCCCCTCTGTTCTATCTGCCCCAATGAGTGCAAGGAGTGTGGCTCATCTATCGGAAGTGTTATTCATGCAATCTTACGATAATCTCATCAATTGAATCCACGCACCCTTGAGCGGCCGAGAAAAGGGTCGGGACTGCCGCGCACGTTGACCCGAACATTGTACATGCCCGGCCCAAACTGGCCTCGAACCTCCGTCTCCTTGCCCGTGTACTGAGTGTCTCCCGTG
>Ga0209713_10000923_pt1 | contig 17075 bp, 14 predicted proteins | sample ArcOceMetagenome_3_FD_187444 | JGI IMG/M metagenome (GOLD analysis project Ga0209713, IMG submission 187444) | Marine eukaryotic phytoplankton communities from Arctic Ocean - Arctic Ocean- Svalbard ARC20M Metagenome (SPAdes) (version 2) | ecosystem: Environmental > Aquatic > Marine > Oceanic... | reverse complement strand
TTAGATACCCCTCAAAAACCACTTAAGAGAGGGCAATTTGATGTCATATTTCGATTTTCAATACCTGCAGGTTGACGGGCTTGGCCTGCGCTTTGGCCATTTTGAGACATATTCCACCAACACTACTGATCATACTTTTCATTAATGCGCTACATAGTGCAAAACGATATGAAGTTTCAGATCAAACCTCAAAAAAGCGCCGCCCTGAAAGCCAATTCATGTGCCGGCAAATTCTCTGATAGAACTACATCAAATCCACTAAATGCCGCCCAGACCACAACGGGGGTCTGCGGTCCTACGCCCAGAATGTTACGACCGCGATGTTTCAGTTCGCATTACGATTGATTATCCACCCGTCTGCCATTGAAACGGGCGGCCTAATTACAGCACATAGCGGCTTAAATCGGTCGACCGGCTTAACGCGCCAAGGTTTTTCTCAACAAAGGCATCATCGACAGTGATTTCATCTCCAGAGCGGTCCGGAGCGGTAAATGACAATTCTTCAAACACCCGCTCCAAAACCGTATACAGGCGACGTGCACCGATATTTTCAATGCTGTGATTGACCTCAGCGGCGATTCGCGCCAGCGCTGCGATGCCGTCTTCAGTAAAGCGAACTGTTACCTCTTCGGTCTGCATCAGCGCGGTATATTGCCGGGTCAAAGCATTGTCCGTCTCGGTCAGAATGCGCACAAAATCTTCTTCTGTTAGGGCGCGCAATTCAACGCGGATCGGCAGACGACCCTGCAGTTCGGGTAAAAGATCAGACGGTTTGGCGATATGAAACGCCCCAGATGCGATAAAGAGAATATGATCTGTTTTCACTGGCCCGTGTTTGGTTGAGACCACCGTTCCCTCAATCAATGGCAACAGATCGCGTTGTACGCCTTCGCGGGAAACATCGCCACCACGGGCATCACTGCGCGCACAGACCTTGTCGATCTCGTCAAGAAATACGATGCCATTTTCTTCCACTGCGGCCAACGCGCTGCGGGTCACCACCTCGTCTTCCAGCAGTTTATCCGCCTCTTCCCCGATCAGAAGCTCATAACTTTCAGCAACAGTCAGTTTGCGCCTCACGGTGCGATTGCCAAGCGCCTTGCCAAACAAATCACCAATATTCATCATGCCCATCTGTCCCTGCGGTTGGCCGGGGATATCAAACATCGGCATTGGGTTCGAGCTGTCTGCGACATCCAGCTCAATCTCGGTGTTATCAAGTTCGCCAGAGCGGAGCTTTTTACGGAACATCTCACGCGTCCCACTGCGCGCCTCACTACCAGCAATCGCATCAATGACGCGCTCTTCTGCGGCATGCTGGGCGTTGGCAGTCACCTCTTCGCGCATCAAATCACGGGTCATCGCAATCGCACTGTCCACCAGATCGCGAACAATCTGTTCAACGTCGCGTCCAACATATCCAACTTCGGTAAACTTGGTGGCCTCTACCTTGATAAAGGGAGCTTTGGTCAGCTTGGCCAAGCGCCGGCTGATTTCAGTTTTCCCCACCCCCGTCGGCCCGATCATCAAGATATTTTTCGGATAAACCTCGTCGCGCAGATCATCGCCCAACTGCTTTCGCCGCCACCGGTTGCGCAACGCCACAGCGACTGCACGTTTGGCATCTTTCTGTCCAATGATAAAACGGTCCAATTCCGAGACAATCTCGCGGGGGGTTAAGTCGGTCATTTATACCTCTGATACATACGGGGGAAGCCGGGATTTACCGGGAAAAACAGGTAAGATGCGCATTACTGCGGCGCGGATCTGCACCCACCAAGTGCCGATCGTGGTGAAAAAGCCACCGATAATGGCAACCACCATAAAGCCACCAACCTGGTCGCCAAAGCTGGCCGTTGCAGCCCAGACAATCACCGCAGCAAAGTAAAACAACCCAGCGGTCAAAAATGATCGCCGGTCAATCACAATAGCAAACAGCGTCACAAAGCACATCAACAGAGCCGTCAATACATAGCCGCGCGTATCGCCTAAGTTATACAGCGACATGGCGCAGGTGTTGACCAAAGCCGGGGCCGCCAGAATATGCAACCAGAACCCGGTGACCGCATGGCGGCTGATCCGGTGGGGATCTTTCATATCAAACCACAGACCTGCCGCCATCATTGCAAGGCCAAAACCCAAAGAGGCCAACGCCACGCTTGAACCCTGCCCCAGATCAAACAGTGCCGCTGGAAAGTTTGATGCGAGAAAAAACCACTCTCCGCCGTCTATTGCAACACCATACACAAAGGCCATACAAAACAACCCGAACAAAAACATCGCAAATGGTAACTTAAACACATGGAAATAGCCCAGCATCGTGACCATTCCAATGGCTGATATAATCAAGAACGGGGTTTCATCCCGGATCTGTTCAATGACCAGAAAACTGCCAAAAAACGCCGTACTGCTAATTGCTGTACCTACCGCCAAAGCAATACTGGGCAAGCTCATGCGCCGCTCAAGCGTGTAATACCGCGCCAGCATCAAGCATATGAAAAAACCCAGCCCCGCCCCCCAAGACCATGAAACAAAAAGCACGGTAAGCCCGACAACGCCCCCGGTCAGCAGACCCAACCCAATCGTGACAAAAATTTCCGCAAAGCCTTTAAAAAACTCAAAAGGTTCCTCATCGGCCAACATCGCATTGCGGTACCCCATACGGGCCTGAGCATGCGCGATTAAAGTCGCAGCCTGCGCTTCGGTCACAATGCCGGCCTGTACGGCCGAGCGCATGTCGTCGGTGCTGAGTTTGGCGGTACCAGCCTCGCTCATGAAGCAATCGCCTCAACAGTCAGTTTGCCGTTGGTATAAACGCAAATATCAGCGGCTATGGCCATTGCATCACGGGCCACGTCTTCGGCAGATTTATCGCTATCCATCATCGCACGCGCTGCAGCCAGCGCATAGTTTCCACCCGATCCAATAGCGGCTATATTGTGCTCAGGTTCTAAAACATCGCCAGCTCCGGTAATCACCAACAGCTGTTTACCATCGGTTACGATTAACATCGCCTCGAGCTTTTGGAGGTATTTATCGGTGCGCCAATCCTTGGCCAGTTCCACGCTCGCGCGGGCCAGCTGACCGGGCGTCGCCTCTAACTTCGCCTCCAGACGTTCCAGCAAAGTAAAAGCATCAGCAGTAGAGCCGGCAAATCCGGCCACCACGTCGAAGCCTCCCGGAGACAACCGGCGCACTTTGCGCGCGGTGCCTTTAATCACTGTTTGACCCAAAGACACCTGTCCATCGCCCGCAATCACCACCTCGTCACCTTTTTTAACACCAATAATCGTGGTGCCATGCCAACCGGGAAAGGATACGTCGGTCATATTAATCTCCTGAGAACTGGTATTTATATGCAACTTGGCAAGCCAAGGTACAAGAGCCGGTGTCTATTAGGCCTTAGCACTTTACAAACGCGCGTGTAACAGCTGCCACACGCATAAAAAAAGGCGCCCGATGACGCCCTTTTTCAGATTTTGACCTACTGGATACTCAAACGGTTTCATCAATCCAGCTTTGCAGCGCTGCTTTCGGCGCGGCACCGGCACGATTCGATACCACTTCACCATCTTTAAAAATAAACAGCGCCGGAATGCCGCGAATGCCCAAAGCCGCTGCGGTATCTGGATTACTATCAACATCAATTTTGGCAATTTTTATCTTATCGCCGTATTCAGCAGCCAGTTCTTCGAGCGCTGGACCGATTTGTTTACAAGGCCCGCACCATTCGGCCCAAAAATCGACCACAACAGGAATGGTGGAATTTTTAACTTCGGCCTCGAATGTATCGTCGGTAACAGCAACAGTTGACATGGGGTATCTCCTAACGGGGGTATCAAACTTACCTTAGAGATAGGGGCGCCACAGGGCACCGTCAAGAGACGTCAGCCCTCGAAAGAGCGTCACCCAGCAGACCATCAGGTAAAGACATCAGCGTTGCGGTTTTTGTCCATAAAATAGCCATTGTTATTTTACGGTCGGGATAGATTTGTTTCAGCGCCTCGGCATAGGCCCCCATTTGCCGTAAAATTCCTTCGGGGCAATGTGCCACCTCGGCCGGAACAGCCACGTTTGATTTAAAGTCAATCGCTAAAACTTCGGCTTTATTGATCACCAAGCGATCTATTGTGCCATGGATACCGCGGCCATCAAGGCTGGGCAGCTCAGCGCTGACATCAACTTCGGCCAACGCCTCGGGGATGAAAATCTTACGCAACTCAGGCTTGGTTAACAAAGCCGTTGCCTCGGCAAGCAAGGCGGCTGTATCCACCCCCCCGCAAGCTTGATTTGTTGTAGAAAGCAAGTTAGCCGCCAACACAGGCCAATCGGATTCGGGCCGTGTGGGCAAATGTTCCAACAACAGGTGAATCAACTGACCACTCTGCAGCGCGGTTTCCGTATCTGCGCCACGCTCATCTGACAGGGCTTTAGCGCCACCCAAGTTTGATGGGCTCAGCGTCTCTGTGGGGGCTATCACGGCAGGAGCTGGCTGGGTGGCAAAGGCTGGCAGTGGCGGGGGGCTTTCGGCAGTATCACGGGGGTGCATTTCCGAGACCAGCGCCGTCCAATCACCGTTTTCCAATCTTTGCCCAGCGCCGGTATCAAAGCGATGCGCGGTTGCTCCAGCCGCCGAAAGCCCCGCAGATACGCGGCTGTACCAATCGTTGCCATCTTTGCTTAAATCACCCGCTGCGGCGACGATCAGCCATTTTTCAGCGCGGGTGATAGCGACGTATAACAACCGATCCCGTTCATAGGCCTGACGCTGCTTCATTTTTTCAATCAAATCACAGGTGAACTGTGGCCGTTCATCAGCGGCACCAGACCAAAGCGGCCGATCCCCCGTATTAAGGATCTGATCATCAATCTTAATATCACGCCGCGCCGTATCGGGCAGGATAACAATCGGCGCTTCCAAGCCCTTGGCGCCATGCACGGTCATCACCCGTATCTGATTGCTGTTGCTGTCGATCTGACGCTTGATCTGCAACTTGTCAGTTTGCATCCAAATCAAAAATCCACTCAGGCTCGGTGTTGTACCCTGTTCATAGTTCAAGGCTTGCGACAGCAGTGCGTCGATGCCGTCTTCTGCTTCGACACCGAGGCGCGCCAACAATTTACACCGCCCGTCATAGCGGGTTAAAATCCGCTCGATCAACTCATAGGGACGCAGAAAATCAGTCTGCCCCATCAGTGCCTCAAGCATGGATACCAGCGCAGGATAACAGTCGCGTTTCTGCCGCAGCGTCTGCCATAAAAACGGTTCACTGCGGCCGTGCGCCAGACTGAAAAGAGCTTGTTCATCCCAGCCAAATAAAGGCGATTTCAAAACCACCGCCAGCGAAAGACTGTCTTCAGGGGTGGCAAGAAACGCCAGCATCGCCGTGAGATCACGCACTGCAATTTCAGCCCCGACCTTGAGCCGGTCCGCACCAGCGATTGGCAAACCGCGCGCTTTACAGGCCCGGATCAATTCTTCAAACAACTCAGAACGCCGTTGCACAAGAACGAGAAAATCACCCGGTTGCACAGGACGCGCCACTGTCGCGGGCCCAGCGTTTGCACCCGTAGGCAGCAGCGTTTTTTCATCGATCAGCCGCTGAATTTCAGCGGCAACGCGTTGGGCCAAAACCACACTGTGATGCTGCGCGCCAAGCCGGTCCACCGGGTCATACCACACACTTTCGGCATCGGGCGCGCCACGCGGCACCACGGGCCATAAATCCACCCGCCCCGGCATATCAGTTTTAAAGGCCCGATGCAGCGATGTTTTACCAAAACCCGAGGCAATATGGTCATGAAATGTGCAATCCACAAGCCGCAGGATTGCCTCGGCCGAGCGAAACGAATATTCAAGGGTCAAATCCTGAAATGGCTGGGACAGCGCGTTTAATTTGAGGCTGAACTCTTGTTTCATACGGTCAAACTCTGACGGGTCGGCACCCTGAAAAGAATAGATAGATTGCTTTTTATCGCCGACGACAAAGACTGTGCGGGTGATATCAGACCGCGCGCCCTGCCCGCTGGTAAACTCCTGTGCCAGCTTTTCAATCACCTGCCATTGCACCGGACTGGTATCCTGCGCCTCATCGACCAAAATATGGTCAATGCCACCGTCAAGCCGGTACAGCACCCATTGTGCCAGCGCCGGATCGGTCAGAAGATCCCGCGCCTTGAGGATCAGGTCGTCAAAATCAAGCCAGCCCCTTTGCAGTTTCTGCGCCTCATAGCGTTGGACAAAACGCTGCGCAAATGCGCCAAGAGCCACCGTTTTCTCGGCAGCATTCAGGCACAGCCGCTGTTCACGCGCGGTCTCAACGCGGCACATCCAATCATCGATCCGTGCCATATCAACCGACAGCACCCCGGTTTGCAACTTTTTGGTGGGAAATTTGCCCAGCTTGGCCGCGAACGGAGTACTGGTTTTCGCACCGGTCAGAAACACATTTTCCAGAACCTTCAGAGCCACCAGCGTCTGGCCCTTGGCTTGGGCAAGTTTTTCAGCATTTTTCTGATCGTTTGTGGTGCCGGTTTTCAACCCTGCAATCAACCGATCCAAAAGCTGCTCTTCGCCGCCAATGAACGCCATCGCCAACAGATCCGCTTGGCAGAACCCCAACGGCAAGCCCAGATCACCATAGATTTCATCGCTGTCAATTGTATTGGAAAATAACGCCTTATTGCGTATGATTGCGCCACAAATCTCGTCAAAATCGACGGCATTAATCTGTTTGGCAAGCCGCGCAACCAACGCGGTTTCGGACCCCATTGCCATCTGTTCAACGCAGTCACCACGCATTTGCAAGCTTGCGCGGTCGTCCATTTCTTTAAAGTTCGGGCTGACCCCAGCTTCCAACGGGAATCGGCGCAGCAAAGCGGCACAAAACGAGTGGATCGTTTGAATTTTCAAACCGCCGGGGGCTTCGATTGCGCGGGCAAACAACGTGCGGGCGTGGCGCAGCTTGTCCTTTGTCATCCGTTCCGCGATCCCGAGCGTGCTTAGTTCAGACCGCAGCGCCGCATCGGGTTTCATGGCCCAACCACCCAAGCGTTTGAACAACCGGTTCTGCATCTCACTGGCCGCAGCCTTGGTATAGGTCAGACATAAAATATGTTCAGGCGAGACATCCTCGAGCAACAACCGCGCCACCCTGTCGGTCAACACCCGTGTCTTGCCCGAACCGGCATTGGCCGACACCCAGGTCGACACGCCGGGTTCTGCGGCCTGCATCTGGCGTTCACTGGCAGCATCACGTTTCATGGTTTCACCATCTGTACAGTGGCAGGTATTGTCACATCCCATTCGCCAAATCGTGCCAGCTGGTCATAATCACTGGGTGTTTTGTCACTTTGCATGGCGCGACGCGCGGTATAGCCTTGGGCGGGATCTTGATAGGCTTTTATCAATGCGTGGAACGCCTCCCACACCTGCATGGGAGGTTCATCATCCAATGGGGCTGCAGTGGTCACCGGCTTGCTGCCAAGCCCAATATAGATTGCCTCAGCCACAGAAACTGGCCCCAGCCCCTCAAAATCCCCATTTTCCGCCATCGCAGCCTCAAGCAATAGCTGCTTGTCAAAATAGCGCTGTTCTGACGGGCTAGGCGGCAAGCCAGTTTTATAATCATAGATATAAGCACGCCCGTCAGCCGCTAAATCGATACGGTCGGCTTTTGCGGTCAGGCTAAAGCCCAGATCCGCAAGTGTCGCGCGGGCTTTAACCTCAAACTCCACCGGTTGGGCCAGCGCCAATCGGTCAGCCTCCCCTGATACGAACCAATCAGCGGTGCGGGCAATGCGCGCATACCACAGCGCGCGGGTCGCAGCCCAAGGCACATCCTGTTGCAGTTTATCGGCGCTAATATCTAGCATAATGCGCGTGCTCAGATGGCCGGGATCAGCCTGCACCACGCGGCAGAACGTCTCTAAAATATCATGGATCACAATGCCGCGCAGCAACGGGTCTGGGGTTTTTTCTAACGAGTCCAGCGGCCGCAATCTGAGCACATGCTTGGCATAGATCGCATACGGGTCACGGATAAGCCGCTTGATTTCGGTCACCGACAGCTGCTTTGGCCGGCTGGATATTGGGGGCTGCGGCGCGGGACGTGGTGCAGCAGGCACCGGTTTGGTTGCGTCTAGCTGGGCCGCCATAGCCAGCCAGTTTGCACCGCGTTTTTGTAAGGCCGTGATCGTCTCAGGACCTTGCTGGTTTGGCAAACCAGAGAGTAAATTTAACAGGCGGTTTAGCCAGCGCGACGGTACCGTTTCGGCATCATCAGATCGCGTGGAGCGGGTCAGCCAGACCTCAGGCGCGGCGATGGCTTGCTGAAAATCATGCGCAGAAAGCCCGATTCTGCGTTCGGGCAGCAACAATCCAGCCTGATCCCGCAATGCCCGGTTGAGCCATGGGTCCGGGGTGGGCATCTCGGGCCAGCTCCCCTCATTTAATCCAGCTAGGATCAAAAGATCAGCCCCCTGAACACGGGCCTCAAGCGTCCCCCAGATCAGGATATTGGGATGGGGGGCATCACGGTCCCGCACCTCCCCCCGCGCCAAAACCGCTGTAAAAAGCCCGCCATAATCCCCGGCCGACAGATTGCCCCCCAGAGAGGCGTGTTCGGTCAATTCCAGCACAATCTCGAGGGCCTTCTGCCCGGCTTTCCGCTCCCAAAGACCGCCGGTGTTCTGGGCAGAATCGGACTGGTCAGCATCCGACTGGGCAGAATCGGACTGGGCAGGCTCACTGTGCACAGAATCTCTCTCAGCGGGATCTCTATGGGGGCCAGCGGCGATGCGGCCCGCCAGATCTATATGGGTTGTCACCCAAAGGCTCAGCGCAATTTCCTCCGTCCGCCTTTGCCCCAACAGAGTGCTGTCAATCCAGCCTACCCAGCCGTTGGCAGACGGATCACTGTGTTTGTCCGCCCAGCGCTGCAAATCATGCATCCCGGGAAACGCCGGCCCGTGACGGCGCAGATGCAATTCAAGATCACGGGTCAGCAGCAAATGTGTGTTGCGACCATGCGCCGAATGACAAAGCGGGTGTTTCAGCAATTCCAAAAGGGTGGCAGCGCTGGTCTCGCCCTGAAACAGCGCCGCAACATGGCGCAGAAACCGCCCCGGAGGCGTCAGATGCAATGGCGTTCCGGCGCTGTCATCCGGCAAAATAGACCAGCGATCCAAAGCCGCGGTCACCTGCCGGCTTAGCACCCGATCAGAGGTGACCAGCGCTGCGGTTTGACCAGTTTCAGCAGCCTGCCGCAAACGCAGCGCAATGGCCACAGCCTCATCGCGCCGCGACGTCGCCTCGACCAAAGTGACGGCATCAAATGCTTGCATTATACTGCGCAATTCCGGCCCTTCAGACAGCCAGCAATCGGTCACCGGTGCCGGCCGCAGCGCCAGAGACACAATCTTGTTGCGCGCCAGAGAATTGGACAACAACTCCGACTGGGACGAGGGCGGAAACTTGTGCCACTGGCCAATATCGCCACGCTCAAGCCCCAGCCTGTCCATCAGCCGGCGAAACCGGAACTGCGGATGATCCTCGGCGGTCATCGCATTTGACAAATCATGCCAACCCGACGCGGGCATATCAAAATCAAACCCCGGCAGGACCAACGCGCCCTGTGGCAGCTGTGCCACCGCCTGCATCAGGGCCAGTGTCGTGCCGCGCGATCCCGTAGATCCCGCCAAAATTATCGGGGCTGCTGGTGGCGTTACAGCCCATACTGCCGCCAACCGTTCGACCACACGCCGTTGTCGGGCCTCGGCGTCAAGCGTTTGATCAGACGGTCCAAAAAACGTCTGGACGATCTGCAAAAACTGCAAAGACCGGCCCCAATGGCCCGATTGATCGCCAACGTCCAGTTTGGCAATCACGTCAGGAGGCACGCCTTCGCCCTGCATTTCATCCATCAAACCTGCTAGACTGTCGGCCAGATCGTACAGCGCCGCGCGCGGCGCAAGATCGGGTTCGCGGTCGAGCAGGCCAGCCACAAGCTGCGTTAATTCCAACCGGCGCTGCAAAGGCGAAACCGCTTTGGGAATATCTGCGGTATCAGGGCCTTTGCCCAGATCGGTAAGAAGTTGAATTTTTGGCAACAAACGCGCAGGTCCTGCGTCAAACAACGCGCGGATGCGCCGCGCCATCCGGCGAGTATTGACCACCAATGTGACCCGCGCCAGTGCTTCAGGGGGCAGGGTTTTGTGCCGTTCAACCAGGCCTGCAACCAATGCTTTGGGGAAATCTGCGCCGGGGGGCAGGCCAAAAACACGCGGTGTTGCACTGGACTCAAACATCAGGCAAGCCTAACATATCTTGCGCCAAGGCGATACTCTTGGGGCGCCCCACATCGCACCAATATCCCGGATACGAAACCCCATACAAACGGCCTTTTGCCGCCATCTGATCCCACAGCAGATTGAGCGAAAAAGCCGTCTGCGATATGGCGTGCAAACCATCGGTTTTCAACAGCTGCGCCCCACCATAAATCAGCCCACAACCGCGGGTCAAACGCCCGTCAGGCGCGAGCATAAAATCACCAGTGCCGTCGTGCCCCCTTGCCTGTTTGAAGGGGATACACACCAAAAGCGCATCCATTTTAGTCGGGTTCCACAGTGACTGTAAGAGCCGCAAAGGATTTGCACCGCGCCACACCGCATCTGGATTGAGCGCCAAGACCGGATCTGGACCCAAAAGTGGCAAAGCAGCGCGCAGACCGCCACCCGTCTCTAGTATGGCAGGGCTCTCATGCGATAGAGACACGGGCTTGGTCGCCAGATGATCGGCAATCATCTCAGATTTATAGTGGGTGTTGGCCACAATCCGGCCGATATCGGCCCCCGGCACCAGATCCAACGCGTGGTCGATCAAAGCCTTGCCAGAAACCTCAATCAACGGTTTGGGTCGATCTTGGGTTAAGGGCTGCATGCGCTGGCCAAAACCAGCCGCAAACAGCATCAAGGCGTGGGTGTCTGTGGGCATGCGGCTTTCAATTTTGTTACTAATTTTGAATCAGGAGCAGGCAGATTATCGGTGATCACCCGCGCGATATCACTCAGGTCGGGATGGGCAAGGTCATACAGCATATGATCCCAAACCCGTGGCAAAAGATCAAGATACCGAGTTTTGCCAGCCTCAAATGCCAGCCGGACAAAAATACCTAGAATGCGTAGATTGCGTTGCACCGAGAGCACAGCTGCTGCGTCTAAGAATGGCGCCGGTTCGACAGGGGACTGGGACAGATAATGCTGAGTTGTCAAAGCAGCGACACCCGGGCCCAGATCGCGACGGGCATCACGGGTCAAAGACACCAGATCGTAAGCGGGGTGACCAACCACCGCATCTTGAAAATCCAGCAATCCAACGCGGCAGATTCCTGTGCGCTCTGGCAGCCAGATAAGGTTTTCAGCATGAAAGTCACGCAATACTGTCACCGAACACTGCGAGGCATGGCGGCGCAAACTGGCACCCAACAGCGCAACGGTGGCGATTTTAGCTTTCGCCATGTTCTCCGAGGTTGCCTTGGCCGCATACCATTCAAATGCCGGGTCGATCAGTTTGGCCATGACGTCAGCAGAGGCCGGCGACAGACCTGGCGCAGCCGGCTGTCGGTGCAGGGCGGCCAAGCAATCAGCCGCAGCACGGTACAGCACTGCCTCTTGTGCGGGGACATATGCCAGAATTTTGGCAAACAAGCCATCACCATAGTCCTCTAGCAGGACAAAGCCCTGCGCGATATCTGCCGCAAAAATACGCGGCGCACTAAAACCCGCAGCGGTAAGATAGCCAGCAATCTGGACAAAGGCGTGCTGCGTATCGCCTGTCTGCGGGTCGGCATCCATCAGAATTGCACGCTGATGATCCGGACCGCCAGTCAGACGCAGATAACACCGGGTTGAGGCATCCCCCGCAAGCGGCGTCATCTGTGCTTGTTCCCAACCGCTTAAGCGCAAAAACGCCAAGCGGCGCTGCTCACGCGGGGTCATTGGCCAACTCTTTTATGCGAGCATCCCATTTGTCATCTTGCCAGCTGAGATCTGCGAGACGGCTCTGATCCTCATCACCCTGACAAAGCGTGATGCTCAAGGCAGATACGGGCTGTAAACTGCCCAGCCGATCAGGCCATTCAATCAAGGTTACCGCCTGATCAAATGCATCAAGAAGCCCCAGCTCGATCACCTCGTCAGGCACAGACAAACGATATAAGTCGGCATGCCAGAGATCAAAGTTCTTGCCTTGATAGGTTTGAACCAGGGTAAAACTGGGTGACGGCACATCCTCAAATACCCGCAGCAAAGTTTGGATCAAAGCACGGGCAAAATGGGTTTTTCCAGATCCAATCGGACCGCTTAGCAAAACAATATCGCCCAGTCTCAGCTGTGGCGCCAAAGCGGTTGCCAAGCGGTTTGTAGCCTCCACAGAGGCAAGGGGTATGGTGATATTTTTTGCCAACATAGACTGTAAATACCCTATGTCACCTCAAGCGCAAGAGGCGCAGATTATACTTTTGTGCAAGGGCAAAGACCGGCTCTAGGCTGTTTCACATCTGGCTTGTTCCACTCACCTGAAAACAAACCATCGTACCGTTGTCCGGCAGGGGGCTGATGGCGCAATGAAGCGTATCACCGCTCTCTCGCGTGACCAAAGCCGTCCAGCGGTCGCGCCCTTCCAGCGTTATGGCATAGTCCCGGAGATCCCCCCAGACAGGGGTTGGCTGGCATGTGGCTTGCCAAGATCGAGACACCTCGATGATCGAGCGACCTTGAACGTTTGTCGCCGCTGCCTCGGTGTCCGCCCAAAGCGCCGCATAGGCTTGATTGGACAGTCTTATCTGACCCAAAGAATCAAATACAATAAGGGCTGGTTCAAGGTTTTGGATGATCGTGCCCAACCCGTCTAATTTGGTCCGGAATTTACGGGTCAGGGATATTTCAGCACTGATGTTTTCAAATAAAAAAGCCAATGCGCCGTTTGGATGTGGACGTCCACGAACCCGATAGGTTAACCCGTTTGGCAGCATCCAAGTTGCACAATACGCACCCTCATTTGACCGCGAGACCAGCTCTTTGAGCTGTTGGCACCAAGCCGTACTGTTGCGAGGTTCTGGAATGATTCGGTTTTCGCGCAATTGGTTAAAAAAATGTGTTAAAATTGGTCGCTCTGATAAAAAACCTGCCCCGAGCGACGTCAGATCAATCAAGGCTGGGTTGAACAGAACCAAGCGGTGGTTTTGATCGAAGACAGCCAACCCTATAGACATTTCAGCGAATGTTTTTCCGAGAGTTTGAACGAAATTCCGCTGTGCCGTTTCGGCTTTGATGATTTCATTTATATTTACCGCAGAATGGGTCCAGACGTTTTGGGACCAAATCGAGATAATATCATACCAATTTGTCTTTTTTTGAAAACTCAAATGCAAACTCTGCCGATTTTTAACTGTCGTTTGATCTTTAGATAAGATCAAATCAAACAGGCTGTGAGCTGTGTGGCCGCCGACATCGTCGCGCAGGGACAAATAGGCTTGGTTTTGCCAGATTAAGCCACCTTCCGCAGTAGTCTGCCATATGACATAGGGCAAATTGTGACACATATTATGTAGCTGGCTCATCTGTTTGGTTATTAAAAACAGCCGATGCGCCGCAAAACAATTTGCGTCGTCGTCAGCCTCAACCAACGTCATACGCAGGTAGCGTCCAACTGCTTGCAAGCGCAGAATTGCGCCATCAGCAGATTTTAAGACTGCGTCTTTATGCGTGGCAATATCGGGAGAAATCTGTGGTAGCTTGCCGAACCGAGATCCAAAACATGCGTGGAAACCAGCCCAGTCTTTGACCCCATTTTCGGTTGCTGTCAAAAGTTGGCGCCCTGTACGAGAGGCCTTTACCAGACGGGACCCATCAAACAAAAAATAGGCATCACTTGCAAGGGCACCCCTGAGTACCAGCCTGACGGGTACAACGTGTTTCAGCGTCCAATATAATATCCAGACCGTACATATAAAACCCACAGCCCATGCGTATATCGCCAGCATGTTCACCTCATATTCACTATCCGACCTGTCAGGTTCCAAGGCAGAATGCCAGTGCCTAAGGCTGTGCCACATCGGTTAATAAAAGATTAATAGAACACGTGAATTTAAACCTCAATCGGCATATTCTGGCCCTGTGGGATGCGATTGCCACTGACCGTGGCATCAAGCTTACTGCGTGGCCAAGTCACCTCAACAATTGCACCATGCCCATGATTGGCATCGGCCACAGACAAAAAAGGGTTAGAGCCATTTGCAAAATTCAACTCGGCACCGGTGCGTTCAAGTAGTGTTTTTGCAATAAACAAACCAAGCCCCATGCCTTCGTATGCCGGGCGTTTATCAAGAGGTTTGTCAGACCGGCGCCGGGGCATAAAAGGATCGCCAATGCGGCCAATAAGTTGGGGTGGAAAACCCTCTCCGTCATCAACAATCAAAACAGTAATCTGCTGTTCCGTCCAACTGACTTCTATCCAGACCGTGGTTTCGGCAAAATCAACCGCATTCTGGATAAGGTTGCGCATGCCGTGAATAAACTCCGGCAGCCGCAGGATCGAAGGCGGATGAGATTGCTCTTCGAACTGCGGATGTTCTTCAATATATATTTGTTTCCCGCGGCCACGATGCGGGTCGGCGGCGTCACTAATCATCGTGGTCAAGGGGGCCTGACGCATGTGCAAGTCATCCTTGCCGGCGCGCCCCATGGAACGGAGGATATCCCGGCACCGGTCGGCCTGTTGGTGGATCAATTGAGCATCCTCCAAAAGATCTTGCCGGTCTTCCAACTCGTCCATAAGTTCTGCACTGGTAAGTTTGATCGTGGCAAGTGGCGTGCCCAATTCATGGGCAGCAGCCGCCACCACCCCACCAAGGTCGGTCAATTTTTGTTCACGTGACAGGGCCATCTGGGTGGCAGCCAAAGCGTCTGACATGGCATGAATCTCATCCGTAATGCGCCTTGAATACACCGACACAAATACCAACGCGATGATCAAAGCCACCCAGTTTCCAAACACAAATACGTCAGGCAACCGCAAAATTGTGCCGTTATTAGTCTGCAAAACCAAATGATACTTTGCCAGTGCAGATATAATCACCACCGCCAGCGCCCCCAGTAATACCGTAGATCGCAGGCTCATCGATGTCGCCGAAACGATCACCGGCGCAATCACCAAAATAGCAAAAGGGTTGTGCAAACCACCGGTCAAATAAAGCAAAACACTCAGCTGCAAAAGATCGAACAATACCGTCATTCGATTCTCTGTCTCAGATAATCGCTTGTTTTCCGGAAAAATAAAGATTGCAATCAGGTTCGCAATCACCGAGATGCCGACCGTCAAAAGGCAAAAGCCAAGTTCTAGCTTGAGGTCATAGAACCGAAGCGACACCAAAATTGCCGTGAGCTGACCAACCACGGCCACCCAGCGCAACAGGATTAAAGTTCTTAATTTTATCCTGTTGCTGCGGTTTCGATCAGATAAAAGACTGGGTATCTGTTCACTCATATTTGATCCAGTGCAGCTTGTATCTTGCAGCGCAATTGCTATGTCTCACCTATTGGTCTGTCAATGTTCCATTGAAAAAGAAAGACACGTTATGCTCCGTTATTCTGTTGCCGCCGCGACCACGGCCTGTGTCGCCCTGATTGCAGGGGTTTGGTACACCAGCTTTGGCCCGGTCAGCGCCGACCGCTTTGCATCCTGCCGCACATCATCGATTGCCGGCGGAACCAGCCAAATCGGGGGCCCTTTTACGTTAATGGCTTCCAATGGGCAGACAGTGACCAGCGCAGAGGTCTTTACGAAACCGTCGTTGATCTATTTCGGCTATACATTCTGCCCTGACATCTGTCCACTGGATGCCCTGCGCAATGTCGATGCTGTGGATGTGTTGGAAAGCCGGGGTCACTTGGTTACACCTGTGTTTATTTCCATTGATCCACGCCGTGATACACCCCAAGTTGTCGGGGAATTTGCAGAGAATATGCACGAGCGCATGATTGGCCTGACCGGGACCCCTGAACAGGTCAAAGCAGCCTCCAAAACTTATAAGACCTATTTCAAGGCGCATGCCGCAGAAGATGATTATTATTTGGTTGATCACTCGACCTTTAGCTATCTGGTATTGCCAGAACACGGCTTTGTAGAATTTTTTCGCCGCGACTTGCCCGCAGAGGCCGTTGCCGATCGTATCAGTTGTTTTGTGGACAACGCTTGAATTAAGACTATTATCATCCCCGAAATTGGCTCTGAACTGCGTGGACATGAAGTCCCCTTAGAGCGTTGGAGAGAAGTCAGATGGCGGACAAAAAACTTCAAGAGATAGGGCCTGATAAGACCCTTTTGTTGGTGGATGATGATGAGTTCTTTTTGCGCCGCTTGGCAAAAGCGATGGAAAAACGGGGCTTCGAGGTAGAGACCGCTGAAACCGTCGTGGCCGGCAAGGCAATTGCCACCGGGCGGCCGCCTGCGCATGCTGTGATAGACCTGCGACTGTCGGATGGGAATGGGCTGGACGTGGTCGAAGTGCTGCGTGAAAAGCGCCCCGATTGCCGAGTCGTGGTGTTGACCGGATACGGCGCGATTGCCACCGCGGTGGCCGCCGTCAAAATTGGGGCCACCGACTATTTGTCAAAACCAGCTGATGCCACCGATATTATGAATGCACTTCTGGCCACTGATGACGACCTGCCGCCGCCGCCAGAAAACCCAATGAGCGCCGATCGCGTGCGCTGGGAACATATCCAGCGGGTCTATGAGTTGTGCGATCGCAATGTGTCTGAAACCGCACGCCGGCTGAACATGCACCGCCGCACCTTGCAACGCATATTGGCCAAGCGCAGCCCGCGTTAAAGGCTGCGTTTCAGCCAGGCAATAAAGGTTGTCAGCTTTGCAGTGCCCGCAGTCTGGGGTCTGGGGTCTGACAAGATAATAGCCGTGCTGTTTGCTATGGATGCGCTTTATACAAACCGAGCGGCCCTCGGAGATATCCGTATCAACAAGTGATTCGGCCTGAATTGTGAGGCCTAGTCCGGTA
>Ga0209713_10000922_pt1 | contig 17081 bp, 11 predicted proteins | sample ArcOceMetagenome_3_FD_187444 | JGI IMG/M metagenome (GOLD analysis project Ga0209713, IMG submission 187444) | Marine eukaryotic phytoplankton communities from Arctic Ocean - Arctic Ocean- Svalbard ARC20M Metagenome (SPAdes) (version 2) | ecosystem: Environmental > Aquatic > Marine > Oceanic... | reverse complement strand
CCGAAGGACGTCAGGCTCGGCCGGAACGCTTCGAGACCAGGATCTACGCCTTGGTACCGGCCATCGACCTGGTCTTGGGAGGCCGAGGCCGGCTGGCCGGCCGGATCGGAGCAAGACCATGCCCTGTTTGCCGAGAGAGACCTTGAAGAGCAGGATGATGGATCATGGCTCCGAGCGTCGAAAAGTTGGCCCAGACGGGGGTGTTTTTCACTGTTACATCGCTGCCTACGGTCATGAACGTCCACGCCGACGCCGAAAACCCTCTGTAGAGGGCCGCGCTGGGCCGTGGGAGGCGTCGGGCGTGCGTAGGTGCTATGTCGCGGTTCCCGGCGGGCGGAAGGGGTTAAAGACCTAAAAGAAATATGCATGCATAATAGTGTGCTTCGGCAAGGGGTTCGAGGTGTGTAGTTGAGGTAAGCTAACAGCGTTAAACCGTTAAATCGCTGGCAAACGCGTCGCCTCAATAGCCTCAATAGGTGGTAGACTGGCAGACTGGTAAATTCCCCTCCGGTGGCAATCGCGGGGGGATGGTGCTGCCGGGCTCCCGTCGCCGCGGTCTTAGGGACCATATGAATTGAGGTAGTCCAGCCGCCCTGTGAGTCATCCTGAGAGCCGAAGTTCGACCAGTCTCCAAACGCGGATTGGAATTCCGCGGATCGACGCGGGGCTTGCCGTGGTGTACCGGCGTGCGGGCTCTCTCTACTGTTCATCTTATCGTACACGCTTCCAGAACGCAAACCGCGCCAGAGATATGGACTCGCATTCGAGAATATCGTCATGCATCTCGTGCGGGCCCAGCACCGTCGTCTTTGGCAGCGCCTGCGCTTTTGCAATTGTGCGCTTCCACCTACTCAGCAGGTCAGCTTCTGTCAGCGCACCCGAGTCTGACGTCTCAGTGGCAACAACCCGCACTGAGAGGAAGCACCGTCAAGAGAAGCAAGGCGACGTTACTGAACTCCCACGCGTTCAGCAGCTGGTTGACCCGGGCGGAAGCGATGCACTGAGAGCCGTCGACGTGCGCCTGTCTTCGCGCGAGCCGGTGCCGCGCAGCATCATCGTGAGCGGGCCGCCCGCGGCGTGCGGCACTGGCGAGCCGTCGTGCGCCGAGGCGCCGCAGCGCGTGCGCGTGCGCTGGCTGATCGCGACGATGGGCAAGCGCGACCACTTCCTCGCTCGCAACCGGCCGCAGCTGCCGTCGCTCGAGCCGTTCCGCAGCACCAACGGCATGAACGAGAGCGAGGTGCACGACTTCTTCGACAGCCACCCGCAGCTGCGGCTGTACAAGCTGTTCACATGGACATACGGCATGCTCGCCTCGTGGCTCACCAAGTATCGCGCGCTCGAGGCGCAGGTGCGGGACCGCGTGCCGTATCAGGCCATCCTCGAGGACGACGTGCTCTTCGGCGACGGCTTCGCGCCGTTCGTCGAGCGCCTCGCCGCCGCACACCTCGGCCCCTCCAACGAGGCGAAGCCCGAGGCGGACCGCTTCAACCTGGTGGTACTCGGTCGGTGGGGCGAGGGCTACGTCACCTCGCTGCCGTCGGCGCGGCGCGTGCTCGCCATCCTCGACGCCAACGGCGTCCGCAAGAACGCCGACATCCAGTGGAACGACGGCTCGTGCGGCCGCATCGTCCAGCTGCAGCCGCACGCGATGCCGTGGTCGCTGCTCGTGCGCACCTCGCAGGGCGTCATGCGCAAGACTGGCGCCATCAAGAGCCGCCACCCCGTCCCGCGGCTGCGCTACGACCCGCTCGGTCCTGCGCGGTGCCACGACTACATGCCGCTCGCCACCTGCGCTTGGGCCGTCGAGCGGAGCCTCTGCGCCGACAAGCGGTGGAACATGACGTACTGCCCGATGCTGTGCGGGCACGCGGTGTGCCGTTCGAAAACTTGGCGCGACGATCCTCGCGCTCGTCGTCGTCACCGAGTAGAACCTGCCCAGATCGCAGATGCTGCCTGCACGAGAGACCGCGAGGCCTGGGCCACACGGGAGAAGGCTTTTTAAACAGCTAAAGCCCTCACGCTTTTTTAGTGTTTAGACTGTCAACATGGGACCACGGGGTCCACCGTCACCTCGCTGCGGGCCTCGAGGCGCAAGCTCTCAGGGGCCGCCGGAGCCGGAGCGGCCTCCTCGCTCGCGTGAAGACCGAGCGTGCAGCGGTCGCCGCCCGCCTTGGACTTCGAGCCGCAGCACAGCCAGAGCCCACCCTCCGGGAAAGCGGCCACGTCGACCACTGCCGCCGTGCCGTCTGCGTTGTGCGTCGGCGCGGCCACCCATGTGCCCGAGTGCTGCCTGCAGCGGAAGCTGGCGGCGTCTGCCGCGTGGAACTTGACGCCGCAGTGCCTGCACATGAGGGCGGGACGCGGCGCGCTCTCGGCCGGCGCCGCCTTCTTGCGTGCGGTTCGCTTGCCCTCCTCGTCGTACACGTCGTTCCACAGCCCTCCCTTTGGATCGGTCGTGCGGAAGGCGCCGGCGCGCTTGTTGTCGAGCCAGCGGCCCCGAGTGACAGTGCCGTTCACTTCGTACAGGATGCCCTCTCCGCAGGCGCGCCCTGCTTCGAAGACCCCGTGGTGGACAGCGCCGTTTGGCAGCATCAGATCGCCCAGGCCATGCGGGCGACCGCCCTCAACCACGCCGACCCAGGTCGCAGCGCCGACCTTGAGCACCTTGTTTGCGTCCGTCGCGGAGGGTGGCGACGGCTGGGTGTTGAGGCGCGCATTGAGCTCAGTGGCGCTGCTCAGTGCCTGGCGCACCAGCTCATTGTCGGCACACAGCTCTTCGTACGATTTGCACGCGTCGTCGGCCCGTGCCAGCATCTTGTAGGCCTCTGTCGCCTCCCGGAAGCGTTGCGCTGCCTCCTCATCTCCTCCGTTCTTGTCGGGATGATAGCGGAGAGCCAGGGCGCGCCAAGCCTGCCTGCACTCGTCCTCGGTGGCGTGCGCGCTCACGCCGAGCAGTTTCAGCGCCGCGTCGCGGGTAAGTAGCGGCATTGAGTGAGTTGCTTCAGCCGTTGCTTTCACTCCAGTGAGTGGAGTACTTTTGATTTTTAAAGCCGTTGCTTTCGCCAACGCGGCGCGTCCTGATTCTATTGAGTGGTTTGGCTCTAGCCGACGTCCGAAGACTATAACAAACTTGACTAGACTGAGCTAGTACTCCAGCCAACCCCGACCCTCTGCCACTGGCATCGGCGGCGGCAGCGCGACGGGTGATAGGCGGCTGACAGGCGGTAGAGCAAGGGGCGAGAGCGGCGTCGCGGGGCCCGCACTGTGCGTGGGCGGGCTCGATGCGCTCGTCATCGGCGTCGACGACGGGCTGGAGGAACTCGGGGCCCGTCGTCCAAAGTGGAAGGGACGGGCTGGAGGGAACTCGGTCGCCAACTCGAGCGAGGACGGGCTGGGGCCACGGCTGGGGCCCGTCAACCCGAACAAGAAGGCGACCACGACCGGGTAGAGGCCGCCCAGGCCCAGCTCGGCGTCGACGCACTGGTCGTGGATACGGTGGATGCCGTCAGCGATGCCGATGTGCGTCACGCACGCGCCGCTCGCGTCGTCGCGCCACTCGAGCCGCTCGGAGCCGCTGCTCGCCCTCGCGACGGTCGGCGCGCCGCCGCCGCACGCAAATTCGGCCCACGTCTGCGCCGACGCCTTGCCAGCGAGGAAGGTGTGCCCCACGCGGCTGGCGCCGCCCTGGTAAGGGATGAGCCGGTCCTTCATGCCCATGACCTGCAGCACCGACAGCCCGGGCAGCGAGGCCGCCGATGACGGCCGCTGCGTCGTGTTGAGCGCCGTGACGACCGTCGCGACGCGCCCAAAGTGCGCGCGCTCGCACGCGAGCCGCATCACGAGCGCGCCGCCGTTGGAGTAGCCGAGCGCCGAGCAGGAGGCCGCGTCGACCTGCAGGCCCTGCGAGCGCAGGCTGGCGAGCACGACGTCGACAAACGCCACGTCGTCGGCGTTGCTCGGCTCGGGCCCGCAGTTCCACGACGACGGCCCGCCGTTCTTGCGCAGGCCCTCCGGGTAGACGCCCACAAAGTCGCCGCGCGCCACGAACGGCTGCAGCGCGTCGACCCACGTCGACGCCGCCTCGCCCAGCCCGTGGAAGGCGACGAGCAGCCGGACGGGGCCGCTTGTGTTTCGCCACGCCGCCGCGCTCGCGTGCAGCAGGTACGAGCGGTCGACGAGCCCGTCTGGGTCGCCATCGACGCCCTCGACGTGCTGCTGCAGCGTCACCGTCGTCACGCTCGAGCTGCTCACCGAGCGCGTCTTCCCCCACCGGAACGAGACGAGGCCCGCCGCGACGGCCGCCACGCCGTTGACGACGGCCCTCCCCGCGTGCTGGGCGTGCTCGGGCACGTACCTCGTCCGCTCGCGCTTGAGGGCCTGCTCGTACGTCGGCCCGTTGCCCTGCATGGTCTGCACGCTGAGCTTCAGGTGGTGCGGCAGCCGCTCGAAGCCCGCGACGGCGTCGAAGAGCAGCTCCGACAGCGTGGCCTCGTCCGAGAGCAGCGCGTTGATGCCGGCGACCCACATGTCCTTTTCGAGGCTCGAGGCGGCCAGCAGGAAGATGGGGCGCGAGCGAAGCGTGAGCGAGAAGAGCAGCGGCTTGACGCTCAGCCGCGAGTCGAAGTAGGTCACGTCGGAGGGCATCTGCGTGTCGTTTGCGCCCATCACCTCCGCGACGCGACCCTTGGCGCGCAGCGGCTCTTCTGGCGACCTCTCAAAGGGAGCGAGAAGCCCCCGTCGGCTGAGGTGGTGCCACTGGAGCACCCGACGGTGGCACTCCATGCTCGGCACGAGGAGGCGCAGCGAGATGTTGTGCGGCTTGCGGTGGCCCTCCTGGCCAAACTTGCGCACCGCCGCGCCGGCCAGCACGAAGCGCGCCGCCTGATGCTGGAACGCAGCGCGGCCAATCTCCGATTCGGACGCGAACCTGCCGCCAGCGCTCCTGCTGCGAGGAGGAGCGCTGTGCGCGGCCAAGTCGCTAGCTTCCTCGGCGGCATCGTCGCAGGGATCGGCGGCGGCGCGCTCCTGTGCGACGTACGTTAGCGTCGGAGCGGTGGTGTTGCGCTGGAGCTTGGCGGCGAGGAAGGTCTCGGACATGATTCAGCTCACGCAGCAGCCTGCCGCTACGAGACTCGTAAGGGCATGTAGCAAGGAGGTAATTAGTACAGCGGCCTGGTTAGCCGAGGAGGTTGGTGCATCTCGGTTGGTGCGCCAAGCGCCGCCGCCGCAGCGACCAACCTGCACGAGTGCGACGCGCTGCGTGCTCCCGACGGTGCCGAGGAGCCTCCCAGCCGACGAGTTCACTGCCCCCCCACCTCAAGCCGGCATGACTTCGTCTACAGTACAGCTTAGACCTTGTAGAACATAATATGTTACTTAGTATGACGACGCGCCCTCTATGAAGCTGCCGGGAAATGACGGGCTCAGAAGGGTGGCAGCGGTCGCAAACATGGCGACGGTCGCACAGCCCCGCGCATAAGGTGGCCCTCGGTGGAAGCGTGCGACGCGCGCGCTCCAGTGGCAGCTGTAAGCTATGTGGCCCCAGTACACGGCCATGCTCAGCCCAAAGTACCCGGGGTCGATGCTCTCCAGCCCATCGCAGCTCGAGGCGAACGCCCACCAGAAGCCAGCGCACCGAAAGGCCGCGTGCGTCCAGAGGCGTGTGCGCGGGAAGCCCATCCTCTCGGACGACGCTGAGAAGCCATACAGCACCAGGACGCTCGCCGGGACAGCGACCGCCAGCGCGTAGTCGGGCACGGCCAGATTGGTGGCCACGAGCGCAACGAAGAAGGAGCGCGCGCACCATCGATCGACACTCGAATAGATAGGATCCGAAAAGCGCCACGCGGCCAGCGACACCACGCAGGTAGGCGGCAGGATGGCCAGGACCGCAGCTCGCCGCATCAGCTCGCACTCTTCTAAGGAGGGCAGATGTGGATTTGCGAGCAGGTCGATCGGTGGCCCGCCGGAGACGAGCAGGTTTGCGAGGGAGTGAGCCGCAGGCACCAGCATCCACACCGAGGTGATGCCGAGGACGTAGTCCCGCTGCTCAGCCTGCAGCTCAGACTCGCGGCTTGAGCTACCGGCGGTGCACGCATGGCAGACCCGGGGCGCCGCAGCGCCCAAGGCTTTAGACGTGAGCGTCGCTCGTAGCTGCAGTTGACGCTGAGCGACGCGCCAAAACATGGCAAGCGTCTGGATCGCGCTGTCATGGCGGATGCCATGAATGATGCACGTCTGATCTTTCTCACACTCACACCGCACACACGTTCGGTGCTACCCGGTTTGGTGACCATTCACGCCAGGGTCGATCTCACAGCGGTCGCGTACTTGAGCAAGTTGGAGTGTTTGCCCGTCGCCGCGTCCCAGGTGGCGTGCGTCTTGCGGCCGGCCTCGCAGTGCTCGGCGAGACGGCCAAGCGAGCGCGTTGCTGTCAGGAGAGCGCGGACGCGCGGGAAGGGCGCAAACGACGCATCGAACTCCTCGGCGCCGAAGAGCGATCGGAACAGGTCGACACACTCGAAGATACCCACGTCGGCGATCGAGGGCCGCGCGCCGAGAACAAACGGCCCGGCGTCGCTCAGCATCGCCTCCCACTTGGGTGCGTGCCGACCAAGCAGACCGGTGCTGCCACGCATGTCGCTGAGCCTCTTTTCGAAGTCGGCCTCCGTAGGCGCCTTTGGGTACTGTGCAAACGGGAGACCTACCATCGGCCCACGCGCATCTTGGCTCGACCCGTACACGCACTCGACGAGGTAGGCATGCCTCGGTGATCCGGGCAGCAGCCCGAAGCGAGCACCGAGGTAGTTGGCGGTCGCCCTCGTCTGCACAAGATTCAGGCCGTCTATCTCCACGAGGGGCAGCTGATCGAACTGCAGCTTCCCCGCCGATCGGAGTCGTGAGAGCTCGTCACGGCCAGTCTCTGCCGTCAGGAACACATCCATGAATTCGACGCCCGCGGCGGCAAGGATGCAGCGCAGAGGCTCGCAGAGGCCGCGGCCGCCCCAGTAAGTCACGCGCACATCCGCCGCCTTGGCACGGCGGCTCAGATAGAGGTAGGAAGCGGCGGCAGCTGCAGCGGCGGCGGCCGTCCCGACGGCGGTGGTCCAAGTGCTCGGCATCGCCTCCGCTAGTCGCGTCGTGAGCTTGCCTGCGGCGTCGTTTTGTCTTCGCCGAGCGCGTGCGCCACAGACCTGGCGGCGCCGGCGGCGACTTGGCGCCTGGCTCGACTCGACTCGACTCGACCGCGGCTCCCTCGTGCGCAAGCTCGTGCGCACCGCCGTCACCATGCTCCTCTCGCTCTCACGGTTCGTCATGTCCTTCGCGCCGACCTCGACGCCGCCTAACATCGTCTACTTTGTCACCGACGACCAGGACCAGATGCTCGGCGCCTCGTTCCCAACGATGGCACCCAACGGCGCGACGCCCCTCCCCAAGGTGAAGGCGCTCATGGCAGACGGCGGCGCGCAGCTGGAGAACATGTTCATCCACGTGCCGATCTGCAACCCGAGCCGCTCGACCACGCTCACGGGGCGCTACTTTCACAATATCAAGACGACCAACTCCACGTGGGGCGCCATGCACTGCGACATGGACAAGGTGCACAACCACTCGTTCGCGGTGCGCCTGCAGGAGAAGGGGTACACGCTCGGCTTGTTCGGCAAGTACCTGAACGCCATGCCAGGGAACGCTTGGAACGTCTCCAAGCCCGACGCCTTCGTGCCCGCCGGGTGGAGCGCATGGTATGCCAACGGCGGCGGCTCGTACATCGCGTCTGGGTTCGCGACGAGTGGCCTCAAGGAGGCCGCCGGCATCGAAGACGGCGCCATCCAGCTCGACAACTCGCCCGCCAACTACTCGACGAGCGCCATCGGCAACGTGTCCATGGCATGGATTCGTCACACCGTCAAGATGAACAAGGGGCCCTTCTTTGCGTACATCGCCCCGAAGGCCGCGCACGAGCCCTTTGATCCGGCGCCGTGGTACGTGGACGCGTGGGACCCGTCGTGGCCGACGCACGAGCCTCGGCCGGTCAACTGGAACTGCTCCGCCGAGCAGCGCCGCGACCACGCGGGCGTGGTGGCGACGCAGCCGATGCTGAGCGCCGAGGCTGCCGACGTCGTGACGGGCGTCTTCAAGAACCGCTGGCGCACGTTGATGTCGGTCGACGACTTGATCTCCGACGTCGTCCACCTGGTCGAGAAGGAGCTCGGCCTCGCCGATTCCACCTACTTTCTGTACTCGTCCGACCACGGCTTCCAGCTCGGCCAGTTCAACATCCTGATGGACAAGCGCCACGTCTACGACTGGACGACGCGCATCCACCTGCTGGTGCGCGGCCCCGGCATCGCGCCCGGCACGCGCATCGCGCAGCCGGCGACCAACGTCGACCTCGCGCCCACCTTCCTCCACCTGGCCGAGCCGTCGGCCTGCGACGCGGCGGGCCGGTGCGTCGGCGGCAGTGCCTTCGCGCACGCAAACGCGACCGCTCCGCTCGACGGGCGAAGCCTCGTGCCGCTGCTGTTCGCGAGCAGCCGCGCGGCCGCCGCGGCGAGCTGGAGGCGCGAGGCGTACATCGAGTACTACTTCAACGACGCCAACATCAAGTGTGTCGACAACTGCAGCAGCAACCCGAGGCAGCGCGCGTACCCGACGCGCGACGCCGACTGCACCGAGCTCGCGTCGGAGCCGAACGATGTCTGCTGGGGCCCCGTGTGCGACACGGGTTGCTACCCGACGGAGGACGACAACAACAACTTCATCGGGATTCGCAAGGTGGGCGGCGCGGGCGACGGCACGCTGTACGCCGAGTATCAGGAGGGCTCGCAGTCGAAGGTGGACATCGACTTCTCGGCGCCCACATTCTACGAGCTCTTCAACGCGAAGAACGACACGTGGCTGATGCACAACCTCCATGCGACCGCGGACGCCGGCACCAAGACGGCGCTCCATGCCGACCTGCACGCCTGGTACGGCTGCGTGGGGGCGACCTGCCCGTAAGACAGTGCTGTGACCTGTGTAGATCTGCTGACATTGAGAGTAAAGTTCTGAACACCACGCAACACGTGATCGACTTCGACACCAACAAACTTTACTTTGACGCGGATCATCTCTTCAAGTCATCTTCAAGCGTCGCTCAGGTCGGCGAACACCGGCGGGATGGCGATGGCCTCCTCGATGTTGAGCATGATGACGGTGCAGATGCGCGTCATCGGCGTGATCTCGAATGGCTGCTCGACCTGCGATCCCACCTCCTCGACGCCGACGAAGACGTACGAGACGAGGAAGAGCCACATCGCGCACGTCGCCGGCGCCACCGAGCCCGCGAGCACGAGCGGCAGCGCGAGCAGCCACAGGAACATCGAGCGCACGCCGTGCCGCGCCATCGTCGGCGGCGCGGGCGACGAGAAGAGACGCTCGCAGCCGCCGACGACGAGGTCCATCTCCTTGAGGTCCTCGTCGAGCTTGCGGTACATGACGCGGTCGAGCGTGCCCGCGCGGTACTGGCCGTGCAGCACGCGGCGGCACGCGCCGAGCAGCACGAGCGGGCGGCTGCGGAAGGTGGCGAACCACTTGGCCTCGGCGGGCGTGAGCAGCGCGTCGAGCACCTCGGTGTCCTCGCCCACGAGCAGGTCGCGCGTCCGGCCGGGGCTCTCGGCCTTGCCCGTCAGCTTCGAGCGCAGCTCCCACGCGCACGCCGCCAGGTAGCGGCACACCTGCGCCGCCGCCTCGTGCGCCGCCGGCTGCTTCTCCTCGGGCAGCGTCTCGTCGAAGAGCAGGCACGTCGCGACGCTCTGCGCCGCCTGGCGCGCGAGGAAGACGGCGCGCCCCCACAGCCCGCGCGCCTCCATCAGCCGGCCGTACAGGTTGTTGACGCGGAAGACGAGCACGAGGCCGATCGCCGAGCCCATCATTGTCAGCGGCACCGGCGTCATCTTGGGCAGCCACCGCGCGGGGACCGACGCCACCGCGTAGCCCCACGCCGCGAAGAAGAGGCAGAGCGGCAGCACCGACGCGAAGACGGTGCTGTACGGCCACGTCACGACCGCGCGGAACCAGCGCTCGAACGGCGAGACGCCGGTGTACTCGGTCCACGTGGTGTGGTTGAAGAGCTGCGTGAAGCTCGGAGCGCCCGTGACGCCGCCGGACACCTTGTAGTTGGGCTTGAGACCGGCCGCCTTCCACAGCGCGTACTGGCTGGCGCCTCCCTTGAGCGCTCGCACGTGCTCGAGCTGCCGTCTCAGCGCGGCCACGGTCCCGTAGCAAGCCGGCAACGACAGCCCGCCGCTCTGCAGCTGCCGCACCAGGCGCGTGAACTCCGCCAGGTCGAGAAGCCCGTTCCGATCGTCGTCGTAGATCCGCAGGAGGCGAGTCGCGCTGGTGTCGTCCACGTCCACCCCAAGCGCCGACAGCACTTTGCGCAGCTCGGAAGAGTCCATGTTGCCGAATGGGCTGGCCTCGTCGAACTGCTCGAAGGCGCTCGCTATCTCCTCGTCCGACCAGTACGCGTCGGACGCGTCCAACGCGTCTGACGAGTCGCGCGTCACGCAGAGCGCCGGCTGGTGTCGCACCGCCGCTCGAGTGGCAGGCGCTGTCCCAGTGGCGGACACCGACCGAGTGATCGGCACCGACCGAGTGATCGGCACCGACCGAGTGATCGGCACCGACCGAGTGATCGGCACCGCCACCAGCGGCGGACGCAGCAGCGCAAGCGTTGAGAGAGCCGAAAGTAGCATTTGTTCTGCGCAACGCGCCCTTCTGGCGGACGTGATGACAGTCATAACGTTGACATTGCAGTTCGGAAATCCGACCAATAGACCTGATGAGCGTGCCCCAGGACGTCTTCGTGTCGGGCAGCGACGGCTACGGCTGCTTCCGCATTCCCGTCCTCCTGCGCCTCGCGACCGGCGCGATCGCCGCCTTTGCCGAGGCCCGCTTCAGCGACTGCCGAGATGGGGGACAGCGCGTAGACGTCGTGTCCAAGATGAGCCTCGACAACGGCTCTAGCTGGAGCGCGTTACGCGTGGTGCACTCCGAGTCCAACGCGAGCGCGCCAAGCGTCGTCATCGGCAACCCAACGCCGGTTCGGCTCCCAGATGGGCGAGTGCTGATTGTGGTGACGCGCAACGTGCGACGGCTGCTCGCGCTGACCTCGACCGGCGCGGACGCGCTCAGCTGGGGCACGGCACTCGATCTCACATCCCAAGTGACCAATTGCAGCTCGTGCTCGCTAGCGAGCGGCCCAGCACACGGTGTGCTGCTCGACGGCGGCCGCCTCGCAGTGCCCGCATATGGCTCGGCCGTGGGCGGCGCCGCGGCGCTGTTGAGCGACGATCTCGGTCGCACCTGGCGCCGATCAGTCAACACCGTTGTCGGCGGAGGTGAGAGCGCGCTTGCACTCGCGCCCAACGGCTCGGTGCTCATGCTCTCGCGCTCGGGCGGTGGTGGTGTCAGCTCTGCCGTGCTTCAGTCGGCGAGCGGCCCGGGCGGCGAGAGCTGGGGAGTCGGTGCGCCGATGGCGGCGTTCCGCGGCATGGCCACCTGTCGTGGCGCGTTGCTGCGCGTGGGCAGCCTGCTGCTCTACTCGCACCCCGGCAACGTCAGCGACCGCGGCAATCGATGGAACCTGACCGTGTGGACGAGCCGCGACTCCGGAGGGAGCTGGGCGGAGGTGGCGCAGGTCGAGCCGCCCAGCCTCAACGCAAGCGAGCTGGCAGCGCTGCACACGGCCTACTCGTCGCTCGTGCAGGTCAACGCGACGCACGCCGCCGTGCTCTACGAGCGAGGCCCGATGGGTGCACGTGCGGGTGCGGGCGAGTATCAGAGGCTGCGCTGGCATGCCTTCCCTCTGCCTCTGCCGACCGAGCAAGAATAGAGAGTGTATCTCTCGGAGGGGATCTGGCATGGGGCCAATAGAGATTTATGTTCAATTCATGTTTGAGTTCCCCACGATGCGAAGAGCATCGGGTCCACTGGCGGCGGCTCCGCCGACTCGACGCTGTCAGGGTACTCTTCGAATTTTGCCGTGTCGCACGGGCCGCTGAGCTCAGGGACAAAGGGCGGCGTCAGGCCGCGCCGCACCACAGCTGCCCAGTCAATCTCGGCAAACCATGCGTGCGCCAGAACGTCCGAAGCACCACCGTGGCCGAGGCGCGTCTCCTGGTCGCTCACCAGCAGCCTCTGGATGAGGTCGGTCACGTCGTCGTCGCGGCGAACGCGCTCCGGGATTTTCAGCTTGTTGGCCAGGATCTTGCCGTAGATGAGCATCGGCCGCTCGCCTGTGAATGGCGGTTCGCCGTGGAGCATCTCGAAGATGAGAATACCGAACGCCCACCAGTCGCAGCAGAGACCGTGGCCCTTGGACAGGATTATCTCGGGCGCGAGGTACTCGGGCGTCCCGCACGTTGTAAACGTCTTGCCTTTGGGTCCGTCGAGGCGCTTGCAGAAGCCAAAGTCCACCAGCACCATGTGACCATCGGTGTCGAGCACGAGATTCTCCGGCTTGATCTCGCGGCACACGACGTTTCGAGCGTGCATGTAGGTGAGGGCCGACGCGAGCTCGGCAGCGTAGAAGCGGCTGGGTCCCGTGCCGAAGCGGCGCGTGCGGCGGAGGAGGTCATACAGCTCTCCGCCTGGCAGGAATGGCATCAGCAGATAGTTGCACGACTCCGTCTGGAAGGCTGCGAGCAGAGTGACGAGGAACGGGTGCGACAGGGTCAGCAGAATGTCCAGCTCCTTGAAGGACCGGGCCGTCAGCTGCATCTTGACGATATCGTGCTTCTTCAAGATCTTGAGCGCCACCGGCTCCTTGTCGAGAAGCGCGAATCGCACGCGGCCAAAGGTGCCTTGGCCGATCGTGCGCTGCACGTCGAGATCTCCAAGGCTGATGCCACGCTGCTTGAGCTGCGCACGGCGTTCTTTCCCCGCGAGATCCTCGAGCGGCTCTGGGAGGACTTTTGCCAGCTTCAACCGGCGGCGCTCTTCAGCCCACGAGCGACGGCGTTCCACGAGCAGCCTCCGCAAATAGTAGGCAGCTGCCACAGTGATGCCTGCGACCGCCACGCGGATGAGAACGCCGCTGCGCATTACTGTATAATTGCAAACTCGGATGGCTGGGATGGCATCTCTTGCATTACAAGGCATGCGTGGTTCAGGCTGGCAACGCTCGAGGGCGAGTCGGTGGGCGTGAAGAAGCCAAGGAGACGGGCCAAGGGCGAGAAGACGGGGAACCAGAGGGATGTGGCGAGGCGCGCACTCAAGGGCGGAGACAAGTAACGACAACGTGGGCGGACGGCGCCGGCGGCCGCAGAAGGATTGCGTACGTGCACCTTGCCTCTGGCATCGAGCCATACTAATCCTGCGGTCGTGCGGTGGCAGCAGCGGAGTCGAGGCCAATGCGGTCTCGGCGACCGCGCACGCGCTGATCACCGAGCAGGGTGTTTGACACCCCCCGTTCGCGCGCACGAAGCACCCGACGACCGACAAGATAGACAACATCACGACATAACGACTTCCGCTCGCCACGTAAAAACTGGGAATCACGGGGAGAGCTCTGCTTAAACAGCTAAACAGCAATAGCCTCAAGAGCTAGATAGATATCTATCTATCTATCTATCTCTAATAGCCTCAATACACCGCCAGCCTAAACAGCCTAAACACGTGAAGTTTTTTTCGGATGGCATACTAGGTTCCTAAACCGCATGTGAGGGGAACACCACCTGAACATGTCTCCAATGATCTAAAGTATCCAAATTTTCACCAGTAGCCACGATGGTACCATTCCCTCTCCTCGGAGCCCTCCGGCGGGTAGGCGTCTCCAAAGTTCGCGCCCTTGCAGAAGCACGTGCCCCGGGAGTGGTGCACCGCGCAGTCCTCACACGCGGTGTACCTGCACCGCTCGCAGATGTCCACCTCGAGCTCGGCGTCGCTGGGCGCCTCCTCATCCTCCGCTGCCTCTGCGCCGGCCCACGTATTCCGCCACAGCTCGTTGCGAGACATGCCGCACCCGTCGCATTGCATGCCGCCGGAGCCCAGCCACTCGCGGCGGGGGCAGCCGTCTGGCAGCGAGGGATCGATCGGCACGTCGAGAGCTTCGCGGCCGGCAAGCACGTCTGCTTGCTTCCGCTTCTCCAGCGTTGAGAACGCGCCGCCTGCTAAGCTGCCATTATTCATCATCTTGTCGAGGAGGGCCTGCATCGGAAACCACTCTCCGAAGACCATCACCCGGCCGTCCTCGCACTTGCCTTCCTCCGGAGAGCCGTCGGTGCGAGCGAGGTTGCTGGGCTTGACGCAAACTGACTCCCCGCCCTGCAACAGCTTCACGGGGTAGCGGCCCGACGCCAGCACCGGCCCAGTTACGCGTGCAATCGTGCCATTCAGGTCTGAGCGCGCCTGCAGGCTGTGGATGGCCACGTGCTGGTCGTGAACAAACATCAATCGGTGGCGGCGTAACTCGTGCATGCGGGTATGCGTGCGGTGGTGTGCCACCCAAACTCGTTTCGCACACCCGGGCCCAGATCGCACAACACGAAACTCGACCACGTACTCCTATGGAACCCAATCACGGGAGGCCAAGGTCCACAGCACCTGCACGCAGCTCGCCCAGGGAGCCACACGGGGTCTGATGCCTGCCCTTTGTCCTCTCCCCAAATTCCCACCCTCCCTCCCACCTCCGTTGCCACACCCCCGAGAGGCCTCCGACGCAGCACCGCCTGCCTCACAGCTAGCACGCCGGCACGTGCGAGAACGACGGGGCCCTCGGGGAGCCCCTGATCGCGTCGGGCAGCTCGTCGGGGAGCGGCTTGCCCTCGTCGTCGCCCGAGTCGTCGCCCTCGCCCGCCGCGCCGTCGCGCAGCCTTCGCTCGAAGAGGTGGTGCTGCGCGAGCACCGGCCGCAGCCCCTCGACCAGCGCGAGCACCGCCTCGCTCTCGACGGACGTCTTGCTGCCGGTGCGCTCGCGCGTGCGCGCCAGCTCCTCCTTGAGCATCGCGAACTCCTGGCAGACGGCGCTCTCCATGTGCTCGAGCCGCGTCTCCGGCTGCCGCGCCACGAGCGCCAACATCTCGAGCGCCGAGATGTTGGCGCCCTCGTTGGTCGACGACTGGCGGTTGGGCGTGCGCGGCGTCGAGAGCGAGCCGCGCTGCTGCGGCGCCTTGCTCTCCTTGAAGGCGGCGAGCCACAGCTGCAGCTCGGCCTCCGTCTCCGCCGAGAAGATGAACGACTTCGAGTGCGTCTCGAGCTCGAACGAGAGCGCCGCGTAGCGGCCGAGCCGCGACGAGCGCGCGGGCGAGTGCACCTTGACCTCGGTCATGCGCAGCGGCACGGCGCTCTTGGGCTCGGGCGCCTGCGCGTTGCGGCCGAAGGCCTCGAGGTAGTACTGCAGCAGGCCGTTCTGCAGCACGACGTAGCGCGGGTGCCACGCGGCGCCGCGCAGCCCGCGGTGGCCGCCCATCTTGAGCAGGAAGCCGCGGTGGTCGCCCGGCTTCATCATGCCCTCGCTCACCTTGAGCCGCCCCACCTGCGACGGCGGCGCCGCGTTGATCTGCGCCGTCGTGCTGCCCATCCGGAAGACGTCGACGCCGATCGTGCTCGACATCTGCCCGCCCACCAGGTCGACGCCCGACGGCGCCTGCCGCGGCGACGGCGGCACCGACGACGGCCCCTGCCCCGTCGCCACCGACGTCGAGCTCGCCATCGGTGGCAAACCACCGCACGGCAGCGAGCGCAGCGAGTCGTCCTCAACCCCGTGGCCGCCCTTGGCCGACACCGCCGAGGCAAGCGCGCCCGCCGCCGAGTGTCGCTCGCTCGGCTGACCCACTGCCGACTGTCGCTCGCTCGCGCCGCCGCCGCCACCGCCGCCGCCGCCGCCGCCGGCGGCCCACGATCCCTCCTCGGCCTCGATGCGCGAGACGCGCGCGGCGTCGGCCGAGAGCCGCTGCGTCATCTCGGCGAGCGCCTCCTCGTCGATGTGCTCGGCCGAGCCGTCCGAGTCGGACGCGAGGCGGTCGTCGGCGACGCCGAGCGAGGCGCGCTCGAGCACGGGCGCCTCGCCCGACGAGTCCCGCTGCTCCTCGCCCACCGACGATGGCTCGGCGGTGGCGGCGGCGGCGGCGGCGGCGGGCGGCGCGGCTGATGACGCGGACGCATTCACGTCCAACCGTGACGCCGACGCGGGCGGCACATGCGGCAAGCCGCCTTGCGACGTGTGCCGGTTGGGCGGGAGCCCCGGCGGCGGCCGCGGCTTCCAATTGGGCGGCGGCCGCTCGTCGCTCGTCGCCGGCGCCTGCGACGGCGGCGGCGGGTCGCCCGGCTGTCGCATCCGCCCCGGCACCGCCAGCCCGTTGGGCGTGGTCTTGGTTCCGAGGCGGCTGCTGAGGCCGTGGTGGCCGCGCGGCGAGACGGACACCGACGGCGCGGCGGCGGCCGCCAGCCCCCCCGTCGGCGCCGCCGCCTCCGGCAGCCCCACGAGCCCCGGGATGACCAGCGGGCCCGGCGTGGCGCCAATCGGCGGCGTCGACACGTCGCCCATCGCCGCGGCGAGCGCCGCCGCCGCTTGCCGCCTGGCGTCCTCCATCGCCCTGGCCTGCGGCGTGCTCGGCGAGGCGAAGTCGAGCGGCAGCGACGACGCGCCCAGGTCGGGCTGCACCGGCGCGCCATCCTCGCCCGCCATCGCCATCGCGTTGGCCAGCGTGTCCGCCGCCAGCTTGGCCGTCGCGCGTCGCGCCGCCTCCATCGCCTCCTCGGTCTCAAGCTGCTTGGCCGCCGCGCTCTCCGCCTCCGCCATCGCCGCCTCGACTGCCCGCGCCGCGTCCTCGGCCGCCTTTTGCCGCGCCGCCTCCGCCGCCGCCGCCACCTCCGCCTTCTGCCGCGCCGCCTCCGCCTCCGCCTCCTCCGCTGCCCTTTGCCTCGCCGCCTTCTGCGCGGCCGCATCCGCCTCCGCGGCTGCCTTCTTCAGCGCCGCGTCCGCCTCGGCGGCAGCCTTACGCCTGGCCGCGTCCGCGTCCGCGTCCGCGTCCGCGTCCGCCTTTGCGGCAGCTATTTGCCGCGCCTTCTCCGCCTCCGCCTCCGCGCTCGCGGCC
>Ga0209713_10000921_pt1 | contig 17082 bp, 15 predicted proteins | sample ArcOceMetagenome_3_FD_187444 | JGI IMG/M metagenome (GOLD analysis project Ga0209713, IMG submission 187444) | Marine eukaryotic phytoplankton communities from Arctic Ocean - Arctic Ocean- Svalbard ARC20M Metagenome (SPAdes) (version 2) | ecosystem: Environmental > Aquatic > Marine > Oceanic... | reverse complement strand
CATAGTTTCATTTCAATTAATAATCAAAAAATTAATCATCGCTAGATTGCAATTGGTAAAATTTGTTACATGAGAGTATAATTTCATTTAAGTTATAATCAAGCTTTTAATTCTAAGTCTTTTTCAGGAGAAAAAATAAATCAAACTCATAGACTCTAGTATTCATCATTAATTCTAATCTATTTATCTTAAAAGCAGATAATTGAATTTTTAAAAATTTATATTTAATACTTTTATTTAAACAATAAATATAAATAGTTTTCTTTACTATGGAGCTTGTAAAAAAAAATAAACCTAAAAAAATTCTAAAATATAGATTTGCTGATTTTTCTATTTCAAAAAAAACTGTTAAACAGTTAAATTTCTTAGGATATCATTATGCAACATTTGTTCAGCAAAAAAGTTTACCCTTAACTCTTAATGGACGTGACATCATACTATGCTCGAAAACAGGATCTGGAAAAACATTATGTTTCATAATCCCAATGGTTGAAAAATTATTGGAGATAAATTGGCCTATTAAAGGTGTAATAGGTGGTTGTATAATTTCTCCTGTTAGAGAACTCGCGATTCAAATTTTCACAATTTGTAAAAATATTTCCTCTATTCATGGCATTAAAATTAGTCTAATGATAGGTGGTGTTAAATTTTATTCATCTGATAAATCGATAATAATTTCAACAATTGGAAAATTATGTGAGGAAATGTTAATTTCAAAATTACTTGATTTAGATTCTTTATTTATTTTATCAGTTGATGAAATAGATCAGATTCTAGATTTAGGATTCAGAAAATCCTTTTTACAAATATTAAGATTCCTTCCAAAAAAAAAACAGACTTTACTTTTTAGTGCAACTTTAACTTTAAAAATCAAAGATTTAATTCGTCTTAAACTCATACAACCGATTTTTTTATGTACTAAAAAAAATTTTAAACCTTTAAATAGCAAAAATTTTAAAAACTATTTTATAATTCCAAAAAACATTTATCAATATTATTGTATCCTGGATTCTTGTCAAAAAACAAACTTCCTTTATTCTTTTTTGGTATCTCATCCAAAAGCCAAAACTATTGTAATATTTTCTACAAATAAACAAGTAATCTTTTTTTTCCAAGCTTTTAAAAAATTTAAACCAAATTTTCCAATATTTCAAATTTATGGGGGAATGAAACAGATTTTACGAACATCGACATTTGTTATTTTTAATCAAGTCGATACAGGAGTACTTCTCGCTACCGATATAATATCAAGAGGGATAGATTTAAAACGTGTGGATTGGGTTGTACAATTCGATTGTCCTCAAAATGTAAAAAGTTATTTGCATCGGATAGGAAGAACGGGGCGTTTGTCAGAAATCGGTAAATCATTGTTAATTGTAACAGAAACTGAAAATTATTTTTTTCTTCTATTAAAAAAATTTTTAATACCGTTATTTCAAATTAAAATTAGAGAAAAGCAATTGATAAAAATTACTGAAAAAATTGTTAATCTAGTATTTAATGATAAATATTTTTATCTTAAGGCATATTCAGCCTATCTTCATAATATTCGTTACATATTCTCTGTTCAATATCACCGAAACCCTGATTTTTCAGAGACTAATTGGTTTAAACTTGCAATCAATTATGGAATTAGACAATAAAACAAAAAAAAATTATAGTTCATTAAATTTAGGTAGTTTAATATAATCGCGGCCCCTACAAATTACATGATTTGTTTTCAAAACCTCGTCCGATACCCAAATTATTTTTTAAAAAAAAAATCCACAAATAATTTGTTTTTGAATTCTTATAATAGTCTTAATTCAAAAAGCCATAAAAATACTCAAATAAGTCTAACATCTCAATTTTATTATGAAAAAACTTCTGAAAAAAAATTAAATCGTCAAAAAATAATTCTTCCCATTGATGATGTTATTTTAGGGCTTCAATCAAATGAAACAGAGAAAGATTTTTTAAAATTCTGTTTTTTAAATAGAGAAAATATATCTTATGTCTTATTATATCAAATCACGGCTTTAAAACTTAAAAAAGAAGAAGACGAACAAGAAATCTTAAGAGGAAATAAAATCATCGGCTTACGAAAAAAAATACTTGAAAATATTCAATTAATTGATCAACCAGTTTCCCAATCTTTAATAGTTTCTGAAAAAATAATTAAAGAAATTTTAACTAAAGAATACTCTGATGGAGAATTAAAATCTTTAGTCAAAAATAACAAGCTGAATATATCATCTCTTTGGATTGTTTTAACCGCTGCAATTACGGCATGGGAAAAAAAAATAGAATTTGAAGAAGATGAAGTTTCAGCCCAAACATTAGAAAGAATTAAAAAAATTAAAAAAATAATTTTTTCTGATAAAAAAATAAGTTTCTTATTAGCTAAAGAATTTGTCTTTATAGATTTTTTTAACTTCGAAGAATCAAAATCGCCTGATGTTGAAATAGGTTGCCTTGATGGTTTAAAACTTCTCATCTGCTTCCTTGAAAAACTACCAAAAAGTTCTTATGGTACATTATTAGAAAAAGTATCCGAGATTTATGGTAAAGTATTATTTGCAAAATTCGGGATAAAAAAACAATTTCTCGGTGAAAATGTAATTCAATTTTCTCCCAAAAAAATTACCACAGATTCTCGGTTGGTTAATATAAAAGACAAAAGTATTTAAAATTTAAATAATATAAAAATTTTATTCTTTAAAAAAAAATCACAAATAATATGATTGCAAAAGAATATCTGAAGGTAAAGGAGATTGATATGGTCCCCTTAGATCCTAATAAACCTTCGCAAAAAATTTTAAATAAAGTTTTTTCTAAAGTATCGCGAATTTATGCAGTTTCAACAACAAATAAAATAGTAGAAATAGTGTTTGATATTAATTCAGATTTATTTTTTCTTAAGATAGGGGATAAAATCGAAGTTTTGCTCGAAGAATCTCCTTTTGAATCCCAAAAAAAAGAAGAAAACTTTAAAAAGTCAATATTTAAACAAGAAGATTTAGAAGGATTAGATTTATTAAAAGAATTTGAATATGTCATGCACGGGATTATTTTTCATTCTGGAATAGAAGATAATAAAGTATTTATTTACGCTAGTTTTGGTGGTTTACTAATGAAATATTTTGGCCTTATTAACGTGGTAAATATGAAAAATATAAACACAGATAAAAAAATTTTAATGCTGGTAAATAAAATTAAAAGTTAATGTTTAAATGTTTAAATATTTAATAGGTATATTTTCTTTTTTAAAAAATTTGTTTTTGTTCCAAAAATAATTATGCATTGTAATTTTCGATAACAATTTAACACCTTTAATATCTATTATAATATTAAAGGATTCTTATTTGTAATGGATTCAAAGTTAACCAAATATTTCCCATTAAGAAAAATTATTGGTAATATAGAAGTAAAAATAATTTTTGAAATCATAATACAAATTAAAAGAATAAAAAAATCTCAATCAAAATTTTTTCTTCTGACAGGTTTACCTGATATAGGTAAAACATTTTCTTTAACAACTTTATCTGACAAATTAGGCAAAGATATTCCTTTGGTTTTTTCAAGTGGACCTTGGATAAGTTCTTGTTCATTTTCCAAAAAAAGTTTGTTATTTCAGATGTCTAGAAGAGCAATTGGAATAAAATTTTATCAAGAAAACTTTATCATGAAAGGTATTTTAGTTAATTTAGAAATAAAAAATAAAAAAGTAAATTGTTCTTCAAACCACATAAAGCTGACTCTTAAAAGTATTGGGGAGAAAAAAAATTATTACATAAGTCAAGAACTATTAAAAAAAATATTAAATAAAAAAATTAAAATAGGCGATAACCTTTTAATTAACCGAACAACTGGAGATATTTATAATTATAAAAATGATGATTTATTTTATTATAAAGAAAAAAAAGTTCAAAAATTAGAATATGATAGTGGTATCGAAAAAATAATAATAACTGAACAATTGGTAACTTTAGAAGAATTGGATAATGTAAATCAGAAGACTAATTTAATGAGTAAATACTTTTCTAACCAACCTGAAGAGCATATTGATCAAACAAGGGAGAATCTCGATAATCTTCTAAAAAAATGGGTCCGATATAACAAAATAAAAATAGTTAAAGGTTTGATCGTAATCGATGGTATCGAATGGGTAAGAATAAAGGAATATAATTTCTTAAAAGAACTTTTGTCAAAATTTTTATCACCTTCAATATTAACTGTTGCTAAATCAGATTTTGATAGGAAAAGATTTCTTTCTAATTTTTCCCAAGGGAAACCTTGGGTCGATCTAAGTAATAAAAATATATCAGTGTCTTTTAAACCCTTAAATTGCAAAGAAATATTTGAAATAATCAGAGCTAAATGCATCGAGTTGGACCTTTATATAAAGAAGAACGCAATTGGTTTTTTAGTTAAAATTGGTTTAAATTGTGGTCTCAGATATTCTCTATACATCCTTTCTGTTTCGAGGCTTATAAAACAAAAGAAGGGTATTGGAATTAAAGATATAAAAATATCATATGAAATTTTTTTAAATTCGAAACGTTGTATTATACTAACAACATTTCAGCATTTTAAAATTTTTTATTAAATATTCATTTTATTTTCATTGAAAAAATAATTAAAAAGCCTGGAACCAAAATCAATTCTTTTCATTTTTAAAAAAATTTTTAAAATCTTCTTCAAGGACCGAAAGTTCTATGTATAAATCTTTAAGACAAGAATCTAATGCTTGGACTGGACTCAGTTGCTCAGTAGTTACAATTTTTAAAATTATGAAATTTTCTAATGGATGTGGTTTTTTATAGGCACAGAATAATACACTTTTTGATTCTAGTAACTTGTTATGTATTATACTCCCGATCGTGTGATCTTCTTCTGCAATTCTAAATAAACCGAAATTAGGAAATGAAGTGTCAATTTTAAATCTTATTTTATCGTTTCGTTGTTCTAAATTTTTGCAATTAAAGTCTGAAATGCTTTTGTACATCTAATAATTTAAGTTTTTTATTCATTTAAGTAAAAACTCACCTATCATATATTAATTTTTTAAAAATTAATATTAGAGAACGTTTCTTTTCTTTATCAGTGTAATTATTTTTTTAGATCGAAAAACATCGTGTATAAATATTTTCTAAAATATATTAAAATAGCTAACAGTTATTGTAAACAATTTAATGGTATTTTTAAAAAATCAAAAACCTGTATACCAAATCAATGTCATAATCATATTTCGATAAATACTGAAAATTATAGAATTTTAAATTATTTGCAAACATTAATAGAGTTAAATGATTAAAACAAAAAATTTAAATGATGACTGGAGTTTAGAATTAACACTCTTTCTTTACTTCTTTAGTAAAATACAATTTTTAACAAAGTTTTTATCTAATACTAATTTAACATTTATTGATATCAATTTTAAAGACGTATATAATTGATTAATTGTGATATTTTAATTTATTAAAAATTTCTTGTTAATGTTCGATAGAATTATAATTAATTTAACTCTTGAATCGAACGAAAATATTTACGGATGTCCATTCAATTTTATTTATTTGATTTTAAAACCTATTTTTATGATATAATTGAATTACCTCTGAAACTAAAATGTTTATATAAAATCGGGGAACTTAAGTTAAAATATTTCAAATTAGTATCTTAACAAATTTTTCTTAGGTTATTGTGAATATTAAATGAACATCTTAAAAAATATTTTTGGTAGCTTTATAACATTTTAAGGAAAAAAAAGTAATCATGATAATTTACTTTTAAAAATTTCAGAAATAAAGAATTAGATTTAACCTTTAAAAATCTGTAATTTATCGATTAAGGTTTTTTTTAATTCTTTAAATTTTTTTTGTTCAAAAAACTTATTTTAACGATTATATTTTATTAACTCCATTTTTGCATTAAATTTATTGAAATTAAATTGGCGTAGAATTATAAAAATGAAAATTAATCGAATTGTTAGAAGAACTAATTCTTCTTATTCAACAAAAAGTAATAAGATTAGAATAATACGAACCCCGGGAAATAAACTAAACTCGTTAAAGATAACTAAAAAAAAGTCTTTTAGATTTTGTCCAATTAATAAATGTAAAATTAAAGGTCTTACCATTCCTGGGTCTCGGAGATTTTCTCAATCTTCTAGAAAAAAAAAAAGTATTTCAAGGATTTACGGAGGTTGTCTTTCAATTCATGCTATTAAAAAAAATATAACTAAAGCTTTTTTGTTGGAAGAAAAAAGATTGGCCAAAAAAGTATTAACTCTAAATAAAATAAAAAAAATTGTTTAGATATTTAAAAAATGATAAAATGCTTAGACCGTAGACTTTATTCGAAAAATGAGACAACATGCTCCATATGACTCCAGCAATTTAAAACATTGTCTATATGGTCTGGACGCAGATTTAATTATGTTAGGTTTGGTTTCACGAGAAAAGCATTTCACGCTTCTTCGAGAAAAATTGGTTGGAAACAAAAAACCAATCGGGAAAAACCTTAAAAATAGTTCTAGTGGAAAGACTGGTCCTGCTTCGGATGAATTTCATCTCTTAGAAGTCTCTCTCTTAAGAGATATGTTGTTTCTAGAATTCAAGCCTCGAGAAAATTTTATCCATTCTTATGATTTAGAACGAATTGTGGATGATTTCGCGTTTATGTGTATGCTGATTGGAAACGATTTTTATGTATTTCAACTAAAAAACATCTTTTTTTTTCAACAACAAATTATAATTCCAGAACATTTTAGAAGCTGTAGGAAAATATTTTCATCAAATTTTATGGAATACTGAGGACTGAAATCCAAAAGATTTATATAAAAAAGTTTTTGAAAATTTTCTACATTAATTATATTTATTTTTCTTTTTGTAGAAGCTATAAAAATAAAATTTTTTTTTAAGCTCATATCATTAATTTGATAAATATATTTTACATAGAATTTTCTATGGTTTTTTTCAACTAACGAGCGTACTTGAAAACTTCTTCCCTTTGATAAATTTAAAATCGTGCAAAATTGATTTTTAATGATATTTATCGGAAATTTAGACGAAATTCCTTTGTATTTAATTGAAGATCTTTGTTTTTGAAGAAAACAATATTGGGATTTGTTTCTAAACCATAAAAAGTGGAAAAATTTCCAAGAAAGATATTGTTTTTTGAATTTAAGGATAAAATTTTGTTTTATTTTATTTAATTTATCTAAACATTTTTGAAATGAAATTTTTTGATATTTCCTGAATTTTTTTTCGATATTAGAATATTGTTTAGAAAAAAATATTGCCTTTAAAATACTTTTTTTAATTTCTAAATTACCTAAAAATAGGATATTCATAAAATATTTAATAGAATATCTGTTTTTTTTTGTTGAAAATAGATAATTTGTAAAAATTAGGGGTTTTTTTTTATAAAAATTACGTAAAAAACTCGCATGATCGTTCATTTTTAAGGTCCTACCAAATTCAAATCTGTCAAAAGTAATTTTATAGAGTTCCCCTTTTGATGCAGCCAAAAATAAATCGTATCCGTTAAAGTTCCAATTTAAATCAGTAAAGGATTTTCCGGAAAGATTCTTTATCAAGATTAATACTCTCGAACATCCTGGTGCCCAAAAATATATTCCTCCTTGTTCCGTTGCAACAGCGAAAATTGAAATATACCTATCGTATGAATTTTTAGAATAAATCCGTGGACTTACTTTTACAATGGATATCAATTTCTTCCCATGAAAAAATACTTTATATTTTCTGAAATCTTCTCTTCTCTCAATTGCTTTTATATAATGTTTATGTTTAAAAGTTGAATTATTGAAGAGGATAATGAACTTTCCACAAGAAGTCCAAACAGGTTTCCCGGTTATTGATTTTTGAGGATATTTTGATTTTGTTTTATATTCTGAAAAAAATTCAACAGTTTTGAATATTTTCCAGTTTAAGATATCCCAAATTTTTATCCCCCCAGTATTAGATTGAGTGATAAAAAAAAACCCAAGAGGATCCCAACAAGAACCATGAAGGGTAAAAATTTTACCAGTTATTTTAGCGAAAATTTGCTTTTTTTTTATAGAGTAAATAAAAATATTACCACAGATGGAAGTTGTAGATAGGAAACTTGAATCCGGAGACCAACATAAACAAACAATATCATGTTGATTGTTTCTAAAATTATAGAAAACTCTATAGCATCCTATTGAATTATAACTGGAAGTGTTTATAGAGTGTATTATCAAATGACCATCGTCTCCTCCTGAGGCTAATAATTCGGCATCAGGACTCCATCGGACTACGTTTATTGATTTTTTATGGTTATCGATAATATGACAAAATTTCTTATTTTTATTTTTACCGATAAAGTTAAGATCCCATATTTTTATTAAAAAATCTTTTCCACACGTTACTAAAATATTTTTGTTAGAGTTTACATCAAGTGAATTAATTGAAAATCGATTAAGTTCACTCTTTCCGTGATAAATAGTATAATTTAAATTAATTTTCATTCCTTAAAAAAGGTAACCTAAAATGACCAAATTTTATTCAAGCGGCTATTTATTTGCAAAATACAAATAAAATATAATAATATATATATTTATTTTATATCTAAGCTTTAAAATTGTTTAAATCGAGTAAACAGTATAATTGTATTATTTTTCAAAATCGTTTTGGTTTGATAGTCTTGCAACATATTCCATAAATTTTTAGATAGTCTTTTTTTTTTTATAAAAATTACCATGTTGTTGAAATTTGCTCGGGATTGAATTTCGATTTAAATAATCGAAAATCTTTAATTTTTCCGATAGAGAAGTTTCCCAAACTCCTTTAAATTATTTTTGGTGCTTAAAATACGTTGTTGTTTTAACTTTATGTTATATCTTTTTTTCTGGATTGAATTTGGTGTTATTAATCGCTGGATTTTAGGATTCTTTTGGTTTTTTTTGTGAAAATTATCTTTTTCCTCTATCATAAATTTAGATAAACTATCTTCTTTATTGATTGAAAAAAATTTTCTGAGTTTACTTGACCTTTTTGGGCGTAAAAACTTTCTCTCTCTAGTATCCATGAACTCATTGGGTTCTTCTCCTTTTTTTTTGATTTTTAAATTGAGAATTGAAATTTCTGGTGATACTATACACCCTCTGACCGATTTTCTGCATCTTTCTCCTTTTCTCATACCAAAACCTCTACATCCTATGGATCCTTTTTTAAGAAGCAATTTTACTCTTTTATTGGTGAATATTCCATTTTTCATTGGAAATCCTTGTTTATCTTGTCCTCCCGTTATTTTAAAAATATAACCATTCCATTCTGGTCCAAGTGGTGTACCTATAACTTCAGAAGATATTTTTTTATCATAAAAAATCCTTAAAACATTTTCGTCTTCAATTTCAATTATTTTTTGAATTCCTGTACTAGGATTTGATATGTTAAGTTTCATAATTTTTATTTTTTAAATAAATCAGGAAAACTTTAAAATTCCAATGAAATTAATTTGATTATATGTTGTAATTTTGCAAAAAAATCCGGATTTGAGTAAATTTAATCATAAGTTAATTGAAGAAAGGATTAGAATTCAAATTTCCCTCGCTATATTTATTCAAGATATTTGAAAATTTTTAGCCAAAAAAAATTTAGGTTTTTTTTTTTTTCTAAAATGTTTTTTTTAATCTAAAACGAACCAAATTAATATATCTTTTATAAAAATTATTTATTTATTCTAGATTATTCTTTTATTTTAATCATGACAAATATTGAAACTTATGAATTTCAAGCCGAAATCAATCAGCTTATGAGTTTGATTATTAATACCTTTTACTCAAACAAAGAAATTTTTTTAAGAGAATTAATATCAAATGCTTCCGATGCTCTAGACAAAATTAGATACCAATCCTTAACCGAAAAAACTGTTTTAGACAGCGAACCAAAATTAGAAATAAGAATTGTAGCTGATAAAAATAATAAAACCATATCAATAACAGATACCGGAATTGGAATGACAAAAGAAGATTTGATAAACAATCTTGGGACAATTGCAAAATCTGGGACAAAGTCTTTTATGGAAGCATTACAAGCAGGAGCAGATGTCTCTATGATTGGACAATTTGGTGTTGGATTTTATTCTGCCTATCTTGTTGCAGATAAAGTACTAGTTGAAACTAAAAATAATTCCGATAAATGCTATCTCTGGGAAAGTGCGGCAGGAGGAAGTTTTACTATTCGAGAAAACTTAGAAAGTGACCTGAATAGAGGTACAAAAATATTACTAAGTTTAAAAGAGGATCAACTTGAATATCTTGAAGAAAGACGTATAAAAGATCTTGTTAAAAAACATTCAGAGTTTATCCAATATCCAATAAATTTATGGGTAGAAAAAGAAGTAGAAAAAGAAGTAGAAGTTTCAGAAGAAGAAAAAGATGGTGAAGAAAAAGACAAAGAATCTGAGCAAAAAGAAGAAAAAAAGACCAAAAAAATCAAAGAAATTACCCATGAGTGGCAATTTCTTAATAAAAATAAGCCTATTTGGACAAGAAAACCAGAAGAAATAACTCGGGAAGAATATGCCTCTTTTTATAAGAGTCTAACAAATGATTGGGAAGATCATCTTGCTGTAAAACATTTTTCAGTTGAAGGTCAACTTGAATTCAAAGCTCTTTTATTTGTTCCTAAACGAGCTCCTTTTGATCTATTTGAACCAAAAAAAAAAAATAACAATATTAAATTGTATGTAAAACGAGTTTTCATCATGGATAACTGTGAGGAAATAATTCCCGAGTATCTCAATTTTATTAGAGGTGTAGTTGATTCTGAAGATCTTCCCTTGAACATATCAAGGGAAACTCTGCAACAAAACAAAGTTACAAAAGTAATAAGAAAAAATATCGTAAAAAAATGTCTTGAGATCCTAATGGAAATATCAGAAAATAAAGAAGATTGTAAGATTTTTTACGAACAATATTCAAAAAATATCAAACTTGGTATCCATGAAGATAGTCAAAACCGTTCTAAATTAGCTGAACTATTACGATATAAATCAACACGTTGTCCAGATGAAAACACAAGTTTGAAAGAATATGTTTCAAGAATGAAAGAGGGGCAAACACAGATATTCTATATAACAGGTGAATCTCAGAAATCCGTTGAAAATTCCCCTTTTCTTGAAAAACTGAAACAAAAAGGATACGAAGTATTGTTTATGACTGAACCAATTGATGAATATTGTGTACAGCAGTTAAAAGAATATGATGGAAAAAAATTAGTTTGTGCGACTAAAGAAGGAATAAATTTATTGAATAGCGATGATGATAATAAAAAAAAAGAAGAGGAAAAAGAAAGATTCGAAGAGATGTGTAAAATTATAAAAGAAATATTAGGAGACAAAGTTGAAAAAGTAGTAGTATCCGAAAGGTTATCCGATTCACCCTGTATCCTCGTAACCGGTGAATACGGTTGGTCAGCAAATATGGAAAGAATAATGAAAGCTCAGGCATTAAGAGACAGTTCCTTATCTACTTACATGTCAAGTAGAAAAACTATGGAAATTAACCCATCAAATCCTATAGTGCTTGAACTTAGAAATAGGATTCAGATTGATAAGAATGATAAAACCGTAAAAGATTTGGTAAATCTCTTATTCGACACCTCTCTTTTGACATCTGGGTTTTCCCTCGAGGAATCTCATGTTTTCGCTCAAAGAATCCATAGAATGATCAAATTAGGTTTGAGCATCGATGAAGTTGATGAGGAATTAGAACAAAATGAAGACTTACCAATATTAGAAAATAACGATGACGACATGGAGGCTGTTGATTAAAGAAAGAGGACTAACTTATCAACTAGAAATTTGAATTTGTGTCATTTCTCTATAGAAAATGTTTATAAAAATATACCATTTGATTTTTAAATAAACTATAGATCGGAAAATTTAAAGAGGCTTATGTCTTTTGTTCTAATTAATTTTTATTTTTAATACACGGTTTTCTCGTAAAAAATTTAAGTAAAAATATTCTTTTAGTTATTTTATCATTTACCTTTTTTGATGATAATTTTCAAAAAGAGTGATTGACAGTTAGAACTTTTTTTATTTTTAAAAAAAAAAATTAATTTTTCCAGGATCCGGTTGAAAAATTTAAAGACTTACTTAGAATACACAGGTTAGTCAACTATCATTTTTACCCCAGGAAAGATTTTTATGTTTTAATAGTATGAAATTTAAATTACTCTTAAACTAAAAATTTCCGTGTAAATTGATAAAAAAAATTAATTGCAATATCCGTCAAATAAAATAAATTGTTGAAAAACTTAAAACGAAAATTAGATGTGGTTTCAAAATTTAAAGATTTCCATATTGTATAAGAAAATACATTTGCTAAATAGTCGTGGTACCTGAACAAATTTATTCTTTCAAAATACTGAAGGATACTCCTTACATGAAAATTTAAGGAAAAATTGGACAATTTAATACAAATTAATCTTTTTATTAGCTCCAATTCGTATATACGTTTATTAAAAGTTGTAAGAGAAAGACTTGATTTATGAAATAACATTCTTAATGTTTTTTTTAGACCTTCTTTTTTTGCTCGAAATGTTTCAGGAAAACCTATCAAAACTTCTCCTCTCTGAGCCATCCAGTTTTTTTTTGGTCCTCTTTTATCATTCCACCCATGTAAAATATTTTTAGTGTTTATCTGTTTTTTTACTAAGGATTTAAAAAATTTGCTTATTCTGTATTTTGAAAAAATATAATTCCTATTTTGCCTTATATTCAATGAGTAGAAAGAAATTTCGTGAAGTAAATACAAATTTTTAGAAGAATAGTTGAAAAAATTCTCTCTAATTAAAGAACTTTTCTGAGCATTTATATCGAAAAGTATTGATTCTATATCGACTCCCATGAAACATAGACTTATTGGTATATTATTTAACGATTCATTCATCATGAAATGATCATAAATATGGTTATCAAACTGAATTTTATGGAAATAGTCATATTTTTCCATTATATATCTATTACAAAAAAAACAATATTTTCGAGATCGATTGTGAAGCTCCTTAAATTTTACCATGCGATAATAAAAAAGATAAACTATATTATTTTTCTCTTCTTTCAATCTATTTTCAAATTTCTCTTCGAAATCATATTTTAAACCAAAAACTTTGACCATTAAAAAATTCTCACAATAACTGAGTTTTTAAAATTAATTATTATTATATTATTTTTGCTTTATTTTAAAGTATTTTAGGATGGCAATCAAAAGTTTTTGGATTAAATTAATCAAATCGATTGATCATAATTATCTTCTTTTGGAAAATTTTTTATATCCTGGAAAATGTTATTTTTGTTTTGAATTTTCTAGCGCCTGTATGAAAATAATAAATATTTTAATACAAAAAAAAAAAGGATATTCAAGAAGACTTTTTTTTACCGGTCATCTTTTGATTTTAAAGTGTGGATCTGGTTTAATATTTCTTGGAACCTTTGTATTCAAGGTTCAAAAATTAGAAATTAGGGCAAAACAGAATCTGATTGGAATCATAGAAAAATACTCTACGATACTTTCATTGGTTATTCTTAATAACTATTTTAAAATTTTTCTATTATTTACTCACTAAGTTAAATTGATTAGGTAATTCGATTTTTCCAAAATTATTTTACCTCGATGTATGTACTAAATTTTTTTCATAAAATTCGAATCAAAAAATTTAATTTAAAATCTAAGCCTAAAATTTTTAAAATCTTATTATTAAACAAAAAAAAGAGAAAACCAGTTTTAATTCAAATATATTTTAATTAAGAAAACTTTTGTTTTTTTAAGAAAAATTTTAAAATTAATTATATTAATAAAGAAATTAAACATTATTTTAAATTCAATTTTAATGAATACTTTCCTGATTTCCAACCCTAAATTAACAGATGGGGTAGCAAGTAATCCTGTTACTTTAAATTTTAAATTAGAAATTTCCAATAAATTGATATCAATTAGAGAGAGAAGTTTCTTAAATATTTATAATCGGTTTTTTTTAAAAGAAACCATTTATTTTCTATATCAAAAAATTTTTCAACGAACCATTTTTAGTATCTTTTCAAAAAATTCTCCAAATTGGGGGGATATTCAGTTTGAAACTTTCCGTAAAATTTTTTTTTTCGTAAATTATAATTTTTATCCGATCCCACGGCGCTACTTAATCAAGGGTTTCCTAGTCCAAAATCAAGAATTCTCTCCAATTACGACTCAGAAAACTTGTTGGAAAATTTTTAGTGATTCATTTAGAAATCAATTAATAAGAAACCATGACACTATTTCAATAAGATTTACATTTTTAACTTTAAATTCCTTTACATTTTCATATCCCGAGCAATATATTGAAAAAAATGTAAATTTTTTTTTCTCACGAATTAATTCTACAGCCAAAAATCAAAAATTAAATGGGTTAATTTTTAAGTTTTTTTTTTCAATAAATCTTCTTAACTTTGCGAAAAGAAGTGCCTTCAATTTAACATCTCACATTACAGATATTTTAAAAGTAATTATAATAAATGGGAATTTAGGAGGACAAGATAATTTTTATTTAAAGCCAGTAAATGTATTGCTCACTACTTTATTTGATTTGGATAATTATTATTTAATTCTTAAACCACTTTATTTTCTCCAAGAAACCGAAAAGCTTTCAAGAAAAGGAAAAGGAAAATTTTTTTACAACTATAATTTAAAATTATGGGAGGCAAGTGGATTCAATATAAAGCTTAAGAAAAAATTAGCTTGTTTTAAAAAAAGGAATTTTTTTAAATTACTAGTTAATTTTAATGGTATAGATTTTCTAAAACTATCAGCATTTAAATTTTGTAATATGAATTTCAAATTTTTTAGAAAAAGAATATTTTTTTGTTTAAAAAATATAATAATTCATAAAAAATTCAATAACAATGAAATAACAATGAAAATTCTAATTGGAATAGTATTGTCGAATATTTATTCAGGAGGTCTATTTTTTGAAAAAAACAGATTCAATTCACATAAAAATAAATTGTTTTCTAAAAATCCCAAAGCAAATTGTTTAAATAAGAATATGAAAAAATTTCCGACAATTTTAATTTTTGATAGAAATTTAGTTAAAATGTCGTTGAAAAAATCCCTTATTTTCAAAATTTTTTTTAGTTGTTCTACTGTTGATCAAAGTCGTGGTCTGATCTGTACGTTACCAAATAGTGACAATTTTTTCGATAATTCAGATCACCCAAAATTTCTTTTAAAGGATTTTATTAATAAATCCGGAAATAGAATAGAAGATTGTTTTAGTTTCAATTTTCAACTTCTTTATGGTTTTTTTTTTTCAACACACAAAGAACTTTTAATATCGGGTGGATCGAATTCCTTTTCATATTGGGATTTATCTACCTACTTTATATTACCAAGTATAAATCTCGAAAAGCATGGAAAAACTATGAAACAAAACCAAATAAGGATGACTTCAGGTAATTTAAAAACTATAAAAAATAAATTATTAAAAAAATATGAAAAATACTTATCTTTGTTTTTTTCAACTAACTCAGAGTTTATCATGAAATTTTTTCAATCTCGACATAAAAAAATTAATTTTTATCAAATGATTAAATATGTATTTAAAAACTTTTACATTTTTCTTATAACCAAAGACTTACGAAAAAATATCACTTCAAATCGAAAAAAATTGTTCCGAGATATAATCCATTTTCGGAATTCAAATTTAAATAAATCTCTTGAAAACAAATATTATTTTAAAATGTTACTAAACAATGTAGCAAATATTTAAATAAAAATATCGTTTTCGGGACAAAAGAAAGATAAATTAATACAAATATAATTTTAACCTTTTGATTTAAAATTTAAGAAATTATTTAAAGTTATTCAAAATTCGTCACATGACAAAATACTTCATCCTTTCTTCGAATCAATTTTTTAATAAAAAAAAAGAATTTTAAATAAGAATTCAATTTTATTTTCTCCCTATAATTCCTCAAAAATATATTATCAAAATTTGTTGTTTTATAAGAAAATCTAAGCCCAAAACTAAATTCAGAAAAAATTTTTTTCAAAACATCAAAACTTGCCTCAATTCCAAATAAATAATTGTTAGAAGGTACCGGTTTTTCAACTATCATGTTTTCTTTTCTGTTATTAATATTTCCATAATTTTTTTGAACTTTGTTAATATCTAATTTGTCTAATGAAATCATAAAGTTTTTATTCTTTAATTTAAAGGCATCTTTGTAATAAACATTCTTTTCTGAAAGAAAAGAAAAGAAATTATTGTATGTTCTTTTATCAGAACAATATACTGACTCCATGGTTAAAGGATTAAATATAAAAATTATTGGTTTAGCTCCTGTAATTTCCAATTTCTTAATTATTCTTTTTTCTTTTTTCTTATTTAATGGAACAAAGGTATTAAGTGAATAAATTATATGCGGTGATTTATACTTTTTGATTATCCCTGAAATAGAAGACACAATGTTTGTTTCAAGGATAAAAAATTGGATATTATGTAATCTAAAGATATTTTCTAAACGAGAAATCGAATTTTCGAAAAAATTTTTTCTTTTAGCACTCCATCTTTTTTCTTTATTCTTATCTCGAAAATAAATAAAAACGGGACTCACTGGCAAAGTTAGAGCAATTTTTAAAACAAAATTTTCCTCCCAGTCTAAATCTGTTCGAAACCAAAATATGACTCTGGGAGGAGAAATATAAAAAGGAATATTATTGAAAAAATTGATTTGTTTCCAAGGATTTTTCAAAGAATATTTTATATTTTTATTTTTGAAATGATTTAAAAAATAAAGATATTTTTTTTTTTTGGAAATATTGATTTTTTTTACATCGCTAATTTGATTATTGGGGTTGAAAATAAAATTTGAACTTCTTGTATTTAAAATAAGTTTATTTTCATGAAATATGTAAAATATCATTATGAAATAGTTTCAATGAAAAAAAGGTAAATAAATTTTAATAATTAAAAAACGTTGATGAAATTTTTTTTTATATTTATAAACTTTGCTAAACATATACTCTTTATTATTTATATGAAGAAAACGGAACAAAAAAATATACTAAAA
>Ga0209713_10000920_pt1 | contig 17088 bp, 13 predicted proteins | sample ArcOceMetagenome_3_FD_187444 | JGI IMG/M metagenome (GOLD analysis project Ga0209713, IMG submission 187444) | Marine eukaryotic phytoplankton communities from Arctic Ocean - Arctic Ocean- Svalbard ARC20M Metagenome (SPAdes) (version 2) | ecosystem: Environmental > Aquatic > Marine > Oceanic... | reverse complement strand
AAAATGGATATAAACACTAAAAATATATATATATATTTTTAGTGTTTATATCCATTTTCAAGAGGATGTGATAAAAGCGTAAGAGCGTAAGAACCCGTGATAAAAATTAATAATACCCTTGTCCGTGATAAAAGAGGTATGTCTATCCGCCCGTGATAAAATATTCTATAAGTTTCTCCAAGTCCCCTACTTTTTCTCCAAGTCCCCTACATATTTCTCCAACTTGAAGGTTATTTTCTCCAATATTAATTCTAAATTCTCCAAATTAATACTAATTTCTCCAACTTAATACTAAAATGACAAAAATCCATAAAATAATTTTGAGAGTATAAAAAAAAAGACTCCTCCAAGCGATTTTCACTAAAATCCGTGATAATATTAATACTAAATTTCGACAAATTTAATACTAACTTTCTCCAACTCCCCTACAATTTTCGCCAATATTTCTCCAATTTTCGCCAATATTTCTCCAACTTATGTGATAAAAATAAAAATTGATTCTTTATATGTCTTTTATCACTATCATATACAATATGACTACCCTCGTACCTCTTAAAATTGCTGTTATGTCTGCTTTACATAAAGCAAAGTGTGAAGCTAATCACGCACACGAAAAAATGATTAAAATAAGACACGAACTGGACGAATTGGAAGGTATTAAACCTAAATTTGAAGTCGGTGATTATTATATGGAAAATGGTCAGTCCCCTAAAACTACTATTACTATTAAAAAAGTCACTAAATGCTTTATAGTATTTGATTATGATAATCTAACCACATACACTAATGTCAAGTTGAAAAAAATGAATACGAATTATTTGGATAATGAAGAATATGTGAATTTGTGTAGTATGGGTAAAAGGATTTATGCAAGGGGACTAATCAAGGTCTAAACAAAAAACCCACTATGTGTTATATGTTTTTTATATTTAATCAATTTTTTAAAAATGGATTGAAATGTCCCGATAAAAATAAAAATTGATTCTATATAGTGTCTTTTATCACTATCATATACAATATGACTACCCTCGTAACGCTTAACATCGCTGATATGATTGCCCAGCAGGAAGCAAAGATTGAAAACCCTAAATTTGAAGTAGGTGATTATTATGACGGCAATAATACTATCGTTATTAAAAGAATCACTAAATGCTTTATAGTATATGATTATATTATTAATATGGGAGAAAAGGGTCACTTTATGCCCACGCTATTCACTAATATCAAGGTGAAAGTAATGAATAAGGATAATGATGAATATGTGACCTTAAAGAGACTTGGTAAAAAGATTTATGCAAGGGAGCTAATCAAGGTCTAAACAAAAAACCCACTATGTGTTATATGTTTTTTATATTTAAACCATATTATTCGGTAATTCCCCACTATTACGCTTTATAAAATCCCCTTCGCAATTTAAAAATGCTGGCAGTGTTTTTGTCCCTTTGTATATTTTTTTAACATTATTCTGTATGTCGCTGGGTATAACATAAGTTATATTTTCTATTAAACTATCGTATGTATCAACTATATCTTTTACATTTGTCTTATCTAAATCTTCAATATTATTGGTCAAGTCGTCTTCTATCTTATGTGTTAATTTTAAAAACTTCGTGGATATGCTCTGATATAACGCTTCCTTTTGCCCTATTTGAAAGTTTCCAATCATAGCAATAGTAAGTGCAGTTAAACTATTTATAATTATATTGGGTAATTTAATTTCGTCCCCTTTAAAACTACTACTATTTATTATCGCCATTGCTGAACTACTTACAATTAAAGGTATATTTGTAATTTGTTTTATAAAAGCATATCTCTCGTATGATTTTGTCATTAATACATTCATTACATAACTTTTATCTCTGTAATCCTGTAATAATCTTATTTGTTGGTTAGTTAATTTAATATTTATTTCTTCCATTTACTACAATAAGTATATATATTTTAATAGTTAAAAAATGGATTACTAACTTTTTTAATTTCTACCTCTTTCGGTCTTGGTAATTCTTCGGGCTGTGATAATTTTACAGGTTTAACATTTTGTGTGCGTTTGGGTGGTTTATATACGACTTCTTCATATTCTTCCTCTGTATCTTCACTATCATATTCTTGCTTTATAATTTTTCTTAATATACGCCGTTTAGGTTTCTTAATCTTTTCAATAATTTCTTTTTCAATTACATCAGGTTCATTATCTATACTTGATTGCAGTTTAGGTTTTCTTATTTTAGGTTTAGGTTTTTCAACGACTACTTCCTCTGTTATTTCTTCTGCGACTTCCTCTGTATCTTCATTTAATACATCTTCTACTATATCTAATGTCCGTGCTTCGTCCTTTTTTTTGGGTCTGCCTTTTACTGCGACGGGTTTTTTAGCATCTAACTCTGATTTTTTTTGTGCTTTTGCTTCCCTTGCCCTTTTTAGCAGTTCTATTCTTTCTTCTTTGCTCATTACCATCGTATAGTTTCTATCCTATTATTGAATAAGATTTTATTTATATAGAGTCTATATTAATATTCTTGCCCAGTAACCCATTCTACTTTAACATTTTCACTTTCAGGATTAACTATTCTCTCATTATAACATTCATCTTCGGGTTTATCTAATGGGTGTCTTACTTTTTCACCATTTTCTAATTCCCTATATCCATCTACATATAAGTCAGCAGGGGTATGGTATAATTTAGTGTCGTTTAATGCTACATCTTCTTTTAAAGATTGTATTTGTTCGTCAGTAAGATTATTGCTGTATCCTTTCATTTGATTAATTGTAATTTTAGCAGAAAGGTCTAATAAAAATGCTTCTTTCTCGGTTAATTTAATACCTATTAACTGACGCCCTCTTGATATTAAGTCGTCGTATATTGATTTATCATAATCAGTATAATCGTCAGGGTAATTTATTTTCATTATTTATCTATCTATATAGTAGATATTATATTTTTATTATGAAAACAAACAAACTTAAAAATATTACTGATAAAATAAACTTTGGCAAGAAATACACGACTCCCGCACCAGTTAATCCTAATATGCCTCCTATATATAATATTATGTTAGTAAGTGGACCGAAAGGGTCAGGTAAAGGTGTAATTATTAATCATTATTTACAACTATGCGAACAGAGTGGTTTTGAATTACCCGATAAGACAAAAGTAGAAATGCGTATTATATGGTGTAGTGGCGGTACTTCTAAATCAAAACAGAATGCTATTTTAAGTGAATTAAAAACACTACACGAAGATGATAGAATAGATTTGGACGCAGACCCTAATGCGAAATTAAAAGAGATATATGAAAATATAAAAGAAGAAAGGGATTTAATAGAGGCATATAATATATACAGAGCGACATATAAGAAATTTTTAAAAAGTAAATTATCTAATTTAACATTAGAGGAACTTACATTATTAAAATGGAAAGACTTTGCCGACCCTGATACTGACCCCGATGCACCGAGAAACGCCGAAGGTAAGCTGTTATATCACCCCCGAGTTGTATTTTTAGTAGCAGATGATTTAATAGGTTCAGAGGTATTCTCTAATAATAAAAGAAATAATTTCTTTAATAGTATAAGTATTAAATCCCGACACGATAGTGAAGATTTATGTCCTATTAATCTTATTTATATTACTCAATCTTTTAAAGCAATACCTACAAGGATTCGCTCTAACACTGATATATTTATTTTACTTAAAAACGCTAATAGGGAATACATATTGGACGCTATATCTAATGAAATATCTTCGCATTTTACAAAAGAGGAATTAATAGGTATATATGATGGTGTTATGAAAATACCCTACGGGTCTTTAATATTATCAATACATAAAAAAGAGAAACCTGAAAATAGAATAAGAGTGGGTTGGACGCAATCAGTCGTAAGGGATAAAAAATATATACTGGAAGATTAGTAGATATGACCAATTATAATTACTATATCGATAAACGCAAGTATAATAAAAATACTAATAATGTAGATATAGTATTGGATTATCCTATTGAAATAGAGGAGTGGCAATACTTAAAAGTAAAATTAGTGGACTTTAAATTTCTAAATAATATTTACAATATAAGCGGGTATTTATCAAATAATCAGTTTAATATTCGTAGGACTGGTAAAGTTTATACTTATACGCAGACATATCCTGATTATGTATTTGATACTAATTTCTTTGTTTATTATAATACAAATACTTTATTAGTCCCCGAAGTTATAGATACGACCGAAAATAGTTCGTCCATTACTTATCAAAATCTAACTATTAAGTATTTTAGTCCATCAATTACTGATGATACTCAGAGTTATATGCAAAATGTGTTTAATGGTGGTAATATGAGTAGAAATATGTCTTTTAATAGACCCAATGAATACTTTGAATTTATAAATACTGATGGCACTCGTATTATATCTTTAATTGTTAGATTGGCGAAAACTACATACACTGCTCCTCTCGTTGGTTTTGATATAGAAATAAAGTTCCAGCGTTTTAATACAACTACTAATGCCTTTGAAGATATTGATACACAAAGTGTGACATTCCCGTGTTATACTGCAATAGAAGATGTAGCGACTACATTAACATATACGAATCCTGTGGATACGAATCGTTATAGGGTAATTACTACTACTGAAAATGTTCCTTTTGATATATATGCAAGAGCATTATTGGGAAAAAGACAAAACCTTATATTTGATAATGGAACTATACAATACGCTGTGCAAGATACATTAACATTAACAGATGGATTTTATAAAGCATCTACACTAAAAACTTCATTAGATACTTTATTATCCCCGTATAATATAACGACATCAATAGATTCATATACAAATAAATTAAAACTAACTAATAATAATAGTTTCTCGTTAGATGAAAATAATTTAAATGATAGTAATTTTAAAATTCAATTAGTAATGCCCGATATTGAGAATATGAAAGAGAATTGGGGTATAACAGATTCTTATCAGGAGTATATACATATCCCTACAAATTCTTATTATGAAGGGGATACTAATATTAACTTAATCAATTTATCTAAATTAATTATAACAACCGATTTGAATTTTACTAATAAGACTCATAATGATTTAATTAAAGGGAATAACAATACAAGGGGTATAGGTAATATATTAGAATGGGTAAATTGCGACGACATACCTTATAGTTGTATAAAATACCACAATTATGACGACTTATGTTATAAGATAGAAAATAAGTTTATAGGCAATATAAGATTATCTTTTTATAATGAGAAATGTCAGAGTATTAACTTGGATAATGCTCTACTACATTTACAAATTAAGAAACTGAATAAAAAATCTTATTAGTAGTTAGTATAATAGAATGGCAATGGCAATCCCCATCGGGGAGTTAGTATTATCGGGTATAGAGGGGGGTGAAGTCGGTAATATAGTTGCTGGTGCTGAAACTATGGCGTCCCAATTTAAAAATGAAATAATAAAAGGCAGTATTTTTGGTACTGCGGAGGGTGCGTTATTCGGTGCTGGTCAAAAACTATATAATGAAATAAAAGACGATTTAGGTTTCAAGTCCAGTAATGCTGGTAGTGCAAAAAGAAAAAGAGGTGGACGGCGTAATCATCGCTAATTTTATTTTTTTATGTTTTATAATTCATATTCTTCTATACATATACTTATATAAAAGTCTATTGCTTGGGAGTTTTTTATAGCTCCGTGTCCGTCATCGCTTACTATATGTAATATAGGTTGGTTAATGTCCTGTGGGGTTAATTCTAATGAATATTTGCCGTTTTGAATACTATTATTAGTATCATAATTAATACAGGCAATAGTTGGGTTATTGTCATTATCCGAGTTAAAATAAGAAGTTTGATTAAACTTTATATTCTGCATTTTAATGGTCCAGTTATGATTAGATGCCGAACCTAAACCAGCACCGCTTAAAGTTATAGAATTAATTTTTAAAATAGATTTATTCCTTATTTGTATAAGTGGTAAGTTATTAAAAGCAAAAGATTTTCTATCGGCAGAAGCAACTCCATCAATTGTATTTAACCACAAAGTTTTATATTTTACTGGTACAGGTTTTTTAGTCTGTTTTATCTCCTCGTAGTTCATCGTCTAATTATACTGACTATTTTTTTTTAATAAAAAAGAAACTTTAAATGTCTCACCCAGTTGCGAGTTATGTTTTGTATATATTGTTAAACCGCTTATTATCTGTGGTATTAAAGTTAAGTTAGATTTATAATTATTAATACTTTTATTAATTAAATCTAATGATATTACACCAATATCCCCGCTATTATCTGTATTAAAATAACTATCCTGTTTATATTTTACTCCTGTTAATACTATATCCGCTTTAAATCCATCTGGCTGTAGAGGTGTTACATCTACTATATCTAATATTAAGTTTCCACTATTCGCAGACTTCGCCCATCCATATAATCCTGTTGTTAAACTTTTTACATCACTACTTGGAACTTCTATTGTCCCTCCGCTTACATAGTCTAATGCCGAATTATTTACAGATTTTATTCTAACTAATGGTGCAAATCCCGATGGTTGATAAATCTCCAAAACAATAATAGTCCCACTACCATCAGGTGGTATATATGAAAATGTATCTAATGTAGAACCGAATCCATAATTAGTATTATTCCTGACCTCCAAATCTTGGTCTAATAAACTTGTAATATTAAAAAGAGCGTATCTGTTAGTATAAGTAAATTCATTTCCTATAAATTGTTCTTTATCAATTAATACTAATTCGTTGCGACTAAATCCTGTACCAGGAGTCGTTAGACCAATTAAAGATATAGTACAACCCGCAGTATTAGCAAAATTACGAGTAATACCTATTTTAATTCTTGCCGATGTCGGGGTTTTACTGGCATCATTTTTTAATATTACAACATCTTCTACATCATTAGAAAATAAAAGATTACCTGTTAAACTTAATTCTAAATTAGTATATGCTACTAAACCTCTTAATGTAGTTGATGTCCCGTCAAATTTTATCGCATTGCCCGATAATTGTTTTTGTACGCTGTAAGTTAATACAGATAAGTCATAATTATCATTTAATACTATTGGATTTTTAAAATAATAAGTATAATAAATATTTCCTATGTATGATATTCTTTTATCATATTCTTTACTATCTAAATATACTACTTTATAATCTTCGTCCATTCCTATTATATTATGTTATAAAAATAAAAATTATTTTTTAATTGTATTTAATGTCTGTGAATGTTTCCCGTGTATATGGTAATGTCTGCCATCTTTACGCCAATCATCTATTTTATCAGGGATTTCAGTATCTCTGAAAGATGTAGCGTTAAATCTTGGTCGGGATAATGGATAATGGATTTGTTTATTTGTTTTATGCTCCTCGTAATAAGTTAATCCTTTATTGGTTGGGTTAAAGTTCATTAAATTATTAAAATCATTTTCTATACTTCTATGATGTTGTACGAATAATCTTTTTTTTTCCATAGGGATACCATCAATATTTCTAATATGGGATTTATGGCGTTTATCAAAATGCTTCGCTTCGGGTTTTTTAAAAGGGTGATGATAGTTAATATCACCTGCAACTCTACCAGTAGGGTCTGACTCTACAAATAAATTACCGAACATTCTTATCTACTATATACACAACATATTATAAATCTCTCTATCCGTTTCCCTTTTCTTTTTTTGTTTTTCTAATATTTCATCTCTTTTTTCATAATAACGACGATTGCAGTACTCGTTAGTTTTTTGCCGTTGTATTTCTTTCCGCTCCATATCTTTCTCAACTTGTACTATATTCTTACAATTACGACCCTGTTGATGTCTTTTTAACTTATATCGTGTAATCTCTAAATCACATAAAGGACATCTAATTTTTGATTTCTCTAATTCTTTCTTTTTAGTTTTATCCATAATCTTTTCATATTCCTTCATATATTCTTTTTGGTCACCATTTACAATAGGTGGTAAATTAAGACCTGCATTTTGAGTGTTTAATGTCCCAATTTCTCTTATAACTTCCCCTTCCCTTTTTGTTAATTCATTTTTATCACTACACGGGAACTTTTCATATAATTCAATATACCAATCATTCCAATCTTTAATAATTTTATAAAAAGAATTGTTAGGTGCTTTTTTAGCGTTATGCCTGTGATTACCCATTCTATCACTTAAATAATATTTACAAGTGGAACCAACATATATTAAATTAGTATCATATTTATTTCTAATAGTATATATTTTTCCATTTTGATAATCAGGCATCTTTTATATATATAAGTTGTCTAATATTTATATCATTTTTTATTTTTTTTACTCGACCGAAATCATCCGCCCGGCCTTAACATGCAAGACCTTTGTCATCTTGGCGATAACTATTGGAGTGATATTGTATGTGGCGTTACCCGAGAATTTCATATTCATATTGATAGCACAAGATGAGCCCGCTGATGAAAGACCGCTGATATAATAGTTTTCTTTATCAATAACTTGTAAAGATTGGAATACAGCTCCATAATATTTGAAATAATGGAAAATTGATACGCAAGTGCTGATTAAAGCATTAGCAGATGCGTCGACATTTTCATATCCTAATGATAGTAAGTTATTATTAAAGATTTCGTGTTTATTGAAACTGCTGTAATTAAGTGCCTTATTGTTAATAGATACTTGGGCAGATGTTATACCTTGTAAATCTCTCATTAAATATTCAGTGGAGAAGAAACCATCGCCGTGTGTGGTAGTATCTACATTATTTACATATTCGGCGGGGTTAGAAAGGTATTGATATACATTGGCGGTTTTATCAGTTGTTTCGTCGCCCGCTCCTAAACTGCCCCATCCCACCATTGGTTTTGGTGCGGTTTGTGCTCGTACAGCAGTACCTGCGACCCAGTCAATAGAGTTCGCTGATACATAGCAAGTTGTATTAATACCCGATGTTTTAGTAGTTTCGGCAAATTTTGTTAGAATATAGTCATCGAAAGAATACATTAAATCCTTATTGCCGATTGAGTTATAATAACTATCATCAGAGAAAGATATAGCTTCCATAGTCATATACATTTCGTCTAATGTATAAGTACTATCGGCGTATGTGGTAGCAGATGCCTCCGCTGTTCCGCCTAATACTTCATAAGGTTGGCAAAGCTGTAATGATATTACAATTTCACCGAATCGGTCCGTTGGAATATATTTTGTAGATGATGACCCTAAAAATCCTATAAAGTTATTGATTACCATTTGAAGGTCTGCTTGGTTTGCGGTAGATGCGGTTAAAGCATTACTGGCGGTTAAAGCGGTTTGTGCAGTACCAGTTACAGCCCCTTCGCCCCATATGATAGAATTATCTAAAAACTCTCCGCCTATACCTTTTGATAATCCTTTATTGGTATGGTCAGTCATTAAATTATATAGTAAATTGTAATCTTCAATTTGAGAAATAGTTACATTATTTACAGATATGGCAAGTCTTTTAATAAAAGATGAAGAATATCTCGCTGGGATAGTTGGATTAGTTCCTGATATGGTTGTTTTGAAAAAGCAGGACAAAGAATCTAATGAGAAAAGCGAACCAATAGGCAGGCGGAAATTGACGATATTACCACTTGTATTGCCATCGGGGCGGTCAGCCATCACCTTAATTACATTCTTACTATGGCTTCCTTGTAATTTTGACAAATTATAAAAAAATTGGGAGGGGAGTCCATTAGGTACTTCCGAATACATCTTATTATTATCTACAAGTGAGATGAGATAATAATTTTAACTTATGTATAATTAAGAGACATACGCAAATGTCTTGGTACAACGAGAATGAAAATATTAATATAATAGATGCCACACAAGAATTAATAGGCGGAACAGGTGGAGGAGCGGGTGATGGTGGACCTTCAATTACAATAATTAATGAAGGGGATTCAACTATAAATAATATTACTGGCGGGTTATCCGATATAATACAGAAGGTTGATAGTAATACAATTGTTAAAACAATAGAGACCGATGGACGAATATATTTTCTCACATTAGAAACTGGAACTGACTATAAGTCAAGAATTAATAAAGATGGGATATTACAATATCATCACTCGTATAATATATTAACACCGCAAAAAGTATCAGGGTGGTATGATATAGGTGGTGCTATTGCTGGATTAGAAACAGGTGCTATTTTAACAGGTTTAGCAGTCGCTACAATACAGGGTGAAGTAACATTAGTAGTAGCTGATTTAAGTGCATTAAATGCCGATTATTTTGCTTTTAAAGTATTAAGTATAGGACAACAAGCGGATTTATTTAATTTACTCCACAACCTATATGATGGAGGAGGCAGACTTGGTGATTGGAGAAAAAGACAAGTAAATATAGATACATTTGATGCATTATTTACGAGTTTCGGGGGTGCTGTAGATAGAAGTACGAATTTAGGTGGGTCTTTCGCATTACCGCAAGTATTAAAATTGCAAGGTAGTAAATTATCTGCAATATCAACTTTTATTAACAGATTAAACAATGCCGTTGTATATGCTACTATTGGTGCTGGTATATATTCAATAGCTCAATTATTAGATAATGAAAATGAAAAACAAATTCAGGAAGACTTATTAGCACTACAACAAGTGAGACAAAATGTTGAAGAGAATATTGCTAATGGAGATACATTCGCACAGAATAATAATGTGATATACGACGAATATTTGGTAATAGACCAAAGTACTAATAATAATTTTACAACTGCTGGTGTATATGAGGATATATCTATACAGAATGGTGCAGTATTAACAATACAAATAAAAGATGTTTCAGGTAATTTAAATGCAGAGTTAGTATCAATAGAGAACTATGGGGGCGGTTTTAGTGTTAATGATGAGATTTTTATAAATAAAAGCGATATAGGCGGTACAACAGGACAATTAAAAATAGTTGTATCACAATTAACAAATTACCAGTATATATTACAGCGGAATGAGTTAAGGTTATATTTAAAATTACAGGCGATACAAGATAGACAACGAAGAAGGAGTTTTATACCTAATAAAAATGATTTTGGTAATGGTATTAATGTAGCAGAAACAAATATAACAGAAAATTCAGGGGAAGTCACAAAAGATTTAAATATATCACTTAAACTGGATACATCACAATTTCAATATGATGCTGGTGGATTATTACAAGTCGTAAATTATAATACAATTGCTAATAGTGCTATTGATATAACTAATTTAGATACCGATATAACTAATTTAGAAACCGAATTAGCAAATATAACATCACTGCTTATGGACGAAGGATTAACATATTCTACAAATACGAATTATAAATTAAAATTAGGTTATAAAAACTTATTTGAGTCCCAGCATTATAATCTTTTAACTATTGCTTTGAAAAGTGCACCAGCAGGTACATTAGACCCCACTTTATATGGTAATGATTTTCTTGGTTACTATCCTTCTATGGATAGGTTAAGTGATGATTTAACCGAGATAGATTATGTGGACCATCTTAATGTAGAGCTATTAAGTTCGCTACAAATTAAAAAAGGATTATTGTTTTTTAAAAATAAAAACCCTGTTAAAGACTATAATCTTAATCGTAAATTTGAGTTTGTTATATTTTTACGACCTGCCGACATTGACCATACAGATGTTATTTATCATATATTACAAACTGGACAGGAGGCAAGTGCTAATATATACTCCACAGACCCTACAAAATTAATTGTATTCATTAAAAATAATAAGTTAAATGTAAGACATTTTATAAGAAATAGAGTATTTCATTATCAGAGCGGAACTACTAATTTATTTATACTATATATGTTAAGCACCTTTGCGAATGATGGCACTTTTACTACACTTTTGAATTATAAATCTTTACAACTCGCAGTAAATACATCAGGAGATGTAAATAATATGTTCTATGGTATTGATAATACGCAAAATAATAATCCTTTGCCTACTGATACTCAATGGTTTAATATGGTGAGGGGGACATCTCCTAATAGTGCTAATTATTTCTTATGGTATTATTACCTACCCACATCCAGCGTAGGCACATTTAATGCCTCGTGGGAATCGCCAAGATTGTTTTTTAAACAAACCAGTAATTATTTAAATAATTTATCCAAATTTGTAATTACATTTGATTACGAGCAATATTCTACATCATCATCAGGATGGAGTACTAAAACATTTAATACGCAAAATAATATAGATACACAATTAGAATTCCAATTGTTAATAAAAACGAGAAAATCAGGAGAAACGGCAGTATATCATACGGCAACCTATGATTTCACACAAACTTTAACAGATAGGTTAATGTCAGGTACACTCCCATATTATAAACAAGAAATCTTTTTGCCAAACGCATCTCCAATTTCAACAAGCGAAGAATTCAATATGGTAGATTTAGAATTAATACATAAACCAAGTTTTAATGCACTACCTAATGGAAACACATTCCATTTTAACGGACAGCATCGTATTCGTCTTTATAATGTAGATGTTATGGAATACTCAGCTACACCTACATATTCCCCTGATACTTGGTTAAGTTATGGTGTAGAAGATACACAGGATTTCTTCCCAACACCAATAGAAAGTGCGGACTGGCATAAATTAGCATTAGAAATTGATTTGCCCAATAAGACTATAAACTATTTTGTAGATGCAGTTGCGAAAAGCATAACTATACCTGATAATATACCTGTAACAGGGGTTGCATTATCTAATGAAGACCCAACAATCACATCCCATCCATCTACTATATTTTTTGCTAATAATAATGATAGCGACCTAATACGAGATAATGATATTATAATTATAGGTAATGATTTATCTACTGGTACTGGTGAATTAAATTATTCGCATTTTATATGGAATCATTTTCAATCTCCTACTGACACATTTATGACACAAGCACAAAGGGATAAATTAAACACCTTAATTAATTTTAACTTTTATTATGAGAGCATTGAAGTGGAGAGGTATATCAAGATTAAAGAAGCGTTTATAGATGTATTAGATGCAAGAAAATTATTAATGAATGGTGGTACAACATTTAGAGAAATGCAACCATCCGAACAAGGTGCTTCATTAAGGAGTGCAGACCAATCTACTGATAATGTTAATATTACAAATACCTTCGTAAGTATTGATAAATTATTCAATCCTAATCCAGTATCAACAGGTGTTTTAGGGTATAATCATTTAACTCGTGAGTTTTCTATAACTTCATCGGCAGTATCACAGAGTGATATAGATACAGGTGTAAATAATCTTATTAAGACAACGCCGAGTACCTATGGGTTAATATTAGACCAAACAGACCCCGCAGATAAATACCTGCGAATTGATGATAATTTTGTAAATACATTAATTAATTTAGTAGTTCAAAACGAAAATAATATAACTGCGGGAATGATTGATGCAACTTTTAGTGATACTAATATTATTCTTAAAGATGCCAGTATATATTCTCCATTTACTTTAAGGACATTAGATGATACTGATATAAAATATAATTATGTAATTAATGGAAATCATCAATATCTTTATAGGGAGATTAATCAAAAAGCTCAATATCACCCTACACTTGGTTCGGCATTCGGCGACCAAAATCCCATAGTTAGTTATGATTTTATAGGACAGATTATAAATAACGCACCTGACTCATACGGATATACTGCTAATAGTTTTGATTTGATAAAAGTAACATCGGCTGGACAAATAGTATATGGAAGTAGTTCTGTAAATAAGAAAGGCGAGCCTGGAATTACTGGTGGTACAACTTTATTAATTACATCTTCGGCGTTCATATTTAGTGATACTAATTCAGGGTGTTTTAGTTTTTTTCATAGGCCTGATACAAGCAATACTGCGAGCGATAATCATAGAATTATAGAGGTTCAAGATGGTAGCGGGGTTAATATTTTACATTTTGATTTGGAATATATCAATAATGTTGCAACCTACAAAATGACCCTTACTGACCAAACTAATAGTGCTAATACATTTACAACAACTTTTAATAATAGTGATAATGAAATATACTTCGGCAATGATAATAGCATAGTATTATTCTATGATTTCCCTCATTATCACTGGTATATAAACGGACGCTTTCACGGAAGTATTATAAATCCTGTTTTCGCATCAACACAGCCAATCAATTTAGTAAGGTTAAAATTTGACCTTAATGTTTATAATAATAAATGTGTTATTTATGAAGTTAAAGTTTATCCAAGAATTATATTTAAAGATGGAACTACAACAGCTGAATTAGATTTTAACTATCGAAGAGCAGGAGAGGTAAGCGAAATGTATCGCATTGAAACCTTAATAACTGGTGGATTTATTATTAAGGAAGCAAGTGGAATTACAGAAACAAAAACAAGAGCTATAAGTAATACACGACGAGTTAAAGTATTAGAAACCAGTTCGGGTGGGGGCAGTGGGACAACAACAACTGATACCCGAGATTTGACAGCATTTAGTAATGATACACTAAATATACCTCATAGGGAAATATTAGATTTTAAACATTTTATTACAGGTTCATCATCTTTCTCAATACAAGTAAAAGGAAGAAGCACAACAGAATTAGGAGAAATAAGCAGATTATCTACTTATGATGGAGAAACACCAGGTGGTTATAATACAACATTAGGTTATTTAGACCCGCCATATCCTTCGTATTTATATAATTTTACTGATACACAATTACAACCAACCGATGGTGTATATTTTCAACAATCGCAAACTTGGGTATCAGGGCAACCACAATCATTACAAAGTTTTGCTAATATATTTTATTGGTATGCTTTAAGTGGTGATATATTAAAATATACGGGTGCTAATGGATTATGGGGTATATATTATGTGGATTATAAAGATATTAATGTAGCAGGACAGGGACAAGCTACTCCTGTATTAGCTGATTTAACATTAATACAACTACTAAATGATGGAGATGAGTTTATATGCGATGGTAAAAAATACAATTATCCTGATTATCAAATATTCTTAATGTATAATAATGATTTTAATAGGAAGATTTTATTAAATATTGAATACCCTGATGTATATATTAAGACCATACGAATGGGTGGTAATTTAGAATTAGAAGCAAATAGAAATGTTGGGTCGTCATTACAGCCAATGAAAATGAATACATCTTTATTTGAAAGTTTTAGAGTAATTTATAATAGGATATTCGCTAATGATATTGGTGCTCCTTATTCTATGACAAAATATAGTTCGTTATCAGGAAGACCTGGTAATCCACAAAATTATTATAAATGGAGTTGGACGATGCAATATAATACCATATACCAGTTATACGAGAGCGGAGACCATTTTACACAAGGACAATATTACCAAGACTGCGAATCCGATATGACTGGTAATCTTACAGAAGGTATTTTAGTGAATAGAATTGATAATTTAAAAACTCCGCAACAATTTCCTATAACTGGAATACCAACATTAGTAGACCAAGAGTTTAATTTTGTTATTGATAGTTTAGATTATGCAGGGAATCAAATATTATGGTCGGGCACTGATAGGGTTAATACATATAACTCACAGGTTATTACTCAATTTGAGTTTTACTTTGATGATGTTATAAAAGTAACATTATCAGCTAACGCCATCGCACAATACAATGCTAATCCAACTAACTTTTTCATATTTACATTTTTTATACCTTTTGAGCACCCTGATAATAATATTAGTTTATCCCAATTTATAGGTAATACAGCACCACAATATAGTTTAAAACTTTTAAAGATAGGTAATAGCTCATATAACTTGCAATGGTTTCAATATACAAATACCAATATTACATTTAATTTACAAAATATAGTAGATTATACTAATACTGCGTGGTTACCAACCGACGAGTATATTTTAAAATATTTTCCACATTCCAATACATACGAATATCATCGTAATTTTTGGGCCGAACAAGTTGGTACTTCAACAGCATCTGTAATTCCAGCAGGTAGTTTTGCTACTAAAACAACTAATAAACAAATTTCAAGTAGGCGTACTTTATCATCGGCGGTACCAATAAGTAAGGTAGCACAGGCTACTACATATTCTGTATTCAATGGTGAAACTGAATTTAATAGCGATATCTTTTTAGAAAAGGTTAATGAAGATATTGGTGTTAAATTTAGTATATATAATAATACTAATAAACAAGACCCCACAACATCAGCCGATAATACAAAAGATTCTTCAAGTATTATTTTAGAAGACTCAATAACTAATAAAGCATGGGTATTTAAACGCGACCCTTTAAATGAAGATTTAGCAAACGCAGTAACTATTTTTAAACACGGCAATATAGATAAATTAACAATAGGGAATAGTGGTATAACTTGTGCGGATAATATAACAGCACCCAACATTACATCTATATTTAATGACATTACTTTTACAAATCCAACAAATCTTATATTTTCTAAAAATATTGAATTACCTAATGGTGATGTTATTAGTGCAGGTCCTTTAAATGGTGTAGATGGTACAAATGGAACAAATGGAACAAATGGAACAAATGGAACAAATGGAACAAATGGAAATGATGGTAATGATGGATTAGGATTTACAGGAGGTAGTTATAATTCTTCAACAGGAATTGTTACAATTACATCTACTGATGGTTTAGGATTTTCTACAACTGATTTAAGAGGTGCCAATGGTACGGATGGTAATGATGGTAATGACGGAACAAATGGTTCAAATGGTACAAATGGAACAAATGGAACAAATGGTAATGATGGGTTAGGATTTACAGGAGGTAGTTATAATTCTTCAACAGGAATTGTTACAATTACATCTACAGATGGTTTAGGATTTTCTACAACTGATTTAAGAGGTGCTGATGGTACGGATGGTAATGATGGTAATGACGGAACAAATGGTACAAATGGTACTAATGGTACTAATGGTACTGATGGTAATGATGGCAATGATGGATTAGGATTTACAGGAGGTAGTTATAATTCTTCAACAGGAATTGTTACATTTACATCTAATGATGGTTTAGGATTTACAACAAATGATTTAAGAG
>Ga0209713_10000917_pt1 | contig 17096 bp, 11 predicted proteins | sample ArcOceMetagenome_3_FD_187444 | JGI IMG/M metagenome (GOLD analysis project Ga0209713, IMG submission 187444) | Marine eukaryotic phytoplankton communities from Arctic Ocean - Arctic Ocean- Svalbard ARC20M Metagenome (SPAdes) (version 2) | ecosystem: Environmental > Aquatic > Marine > Oceanic... | reverse complement strand
CGGCGGCGCGCGGGGGCAGGACAACCTGAGGGATCCAGCTGAGAGATGAAACTGGGAAGTCCTCGTCGTTGTTCTACCGCCCCCGCGCGCCGCCGTCGCCGCTGCCGCCGCCCCGTCTGATGTCGCCGCCCCCGCCGTCGTCGTCGCCGCCGCCGCCGCCTCCGCCGCTGTTGCCGCCGCCCAGCCCGTCGCCGCTCCCCCCGCCGCCCCCGCCTCGCCACCGCTCAGTAGTCGGGCTCGTCCGCCGACGTCCCGTGGCCCTCGCTGCAGCTCCCCACGTCGATCGCTCTTCGCGCGCTTCGCGCAATCGGCTGCGCATTGACCCCGGCTGCGCATTTCACCCCATGGCCTCCAGCGAGTATCTCCGCAAGGTAGCCGCGGAGGACTTCTACATGTGCGTCTGCCGCCGCTACAGCGAGTCGAGCTCGCCCTTCGGCCACGTCGACTGCAAGGTGATCAGCAACGCCCTGCGAACGGCATTCACTGAGGAGATGGGCCCACGAGACGCGATGGAGGCGCTGCCGCGAGGCGTGCTCGGGGCGGTGCTGCGCTCATTTCTCGGCTCGGGCTGCTCCTACGAGCAGCAGCTGTGCACCATCCTCGGCAACAAGTATGCCAGTGGCAATGGCGTGCACGACGCCGATGCTCTGCTCGGTGACTTTGCGGCCGCGCTCAGCGGCGCGCAGCGCGGCGCGAGCTCGTCCGGCGCGGGCTTCCTGTCAAAGGTGGACCTTCGCAAGTGCCTCGTCGAGTGGATCGCATCCACCGGCGGTGGTGTGCCGCGAGGCGGCGCCGCGCCGTTTGGCGGCAAGCACGGCGCCGCCTGCCTGCCAGCCTTGCTGGGCGGCACGCCCGCGTGCCCGTCTGCCTCGTCGTCGCCGCGCGCTGCGTCGTCGTCGCCGCGTGCCTTCATGGCTGCCGCGGGCGACTCGTCCGAGCCGCCGCCGGCGCCCGGCTCTCCCCGCAGCACCACGCGCCTCACCCGACCGACCAGCACGCCGGCCGACACTGCCGCAGTGAGCTGCGCCGAGGAGTGGGCCGACGTGGCGGCTGGGCTGCGCTCGCCGCCGCGCAGCCCGAAGCGGTCGGGCCACACGCCCGCAGTGATTCGGTCGTGCTCGCCGCCACGGTCGGTGAGCGCGGGGCTGCCGACGATGCCGGCCACGTCGCCGACCTACTCGCACAGCTACAACTACACGCAGCGGCCGCCGCCGCTGCCTCCGAGCGTCGGCGTTGGCGTGTCGAGCTACGTCGCGACCAGCACGAGCTTCACGAGCTCGGCGTCGCCGACGCGCTTCGGCTCGGCCGGCGCGCGCGGCGTGGCGGGGCGCGAGAACGCGGTGACGCTGACGGCGACGCTCGAGCAGGCGCTCGCGCAGTCGCGAGAGAACGAGCGGCACTGGCAGACGGCCGAGGAGGCGGTGCGCGAGGCCGAGGCGCGGCTGAGCAGCGTGCAGGTGGAGGCGCGGCGCGACGCCGACGCGCGCGCGTCGCTGCAGGCGGAGCTCGACGCGGCGCGGCGCGAGAACGCCGGGCTGGCGCAGCAGAACGCCGAGATGGGGCGGCGCGTCCGCGACGTCGAGGCGGCGGCGGCGGCGCGGCAGGCCGAGCTGCAGGACGAGGTGGAGCGGCTGTCGCGCGCGCACGCGCAGGCGGAGGGCGGCCTGCGCGAGCTCGAGGCGCGCACGCAGCGCGACGTGCAGGAGCGCGCCTCGCTGCAGAGCGCGGGCCGCGCGCTCGAGGAGCGGTGCGCGCACCTCGAGGACGAGCTGGGGCGCGCGCGCGCCGAGCACGCGCAGCTGCAGCAGCAGCTCGAGGCGGAGCGGCACGCGGCGGCGGCGAGCGCGCAGGAGGCGGTCGCGCGCGCGCAGGCCGACGCCGAGAGCCTGCGCCTCGAGCTCACGTCGCGGCTGCACGCCGAGCAGGAGGGCGTCGCGCGGCTGCGCGAGGAGATCCGCCAGCTGCGCGCCGAGCTGGAGCGGCTGCAGCAGGAGCGCGCGCGGATGCAGGCGAGCTTCGAGGCGGCGGCGGCGCACGCCGAGGACATGCACCGCGCCGCGATGGCGCGCCTCGAGAGCAAGTTCGCGTCGGAGGCGAGCCAGGCGGCCCTCGAGCTCGAGCGGCTGCGGCAGGAGAAGACCGCCGAGGCGCAGCGCCAGCAGAAGCTGCTGACCGACGCAAAGGAGGAGACGGCGCGCGCCAAGGCGGAGACGCTGCAGGCGCGCGAGGACGCGCTGCACTGGCAGCGGCGCACGGCGCCGTAGAGCCTGTCGTTGTGGTTAGGGAGATCTCTTTTTTTCTCATGTGTCATTTGGAAGATTTGAAGAGGAACGCTCGCTTACACCGAGGCTATTGCGCAAGGAAGATGCCGCCGCTGCCGCTCCCCGAGCCGAGCTCAGTGCCCAGCATCTCGTCCTCCTGTGGCGCCGCCGCCGCCGCCTGCTGCTGCTGCCGCTGCAGGCGCTTCTCCTTCTCCTCCTCCTGCTCCTTCTTCGTCGCCTCGTCTCTCGCCTTCTCCTCCTCCTCCTCCTCCTCCGCTGTGCAGCTCCCCGGACGCGAGCAGCCCTCCTCGTTGTCGTACCATGGCACACCGGGAGGGGCTGGCGGCTCCGGCGGCGAGGGCGGCGAGTTCGGCGTGAAGAACGTGGGCGTGGGCGGTTCCTGCGGCTCGAGCTCGGGCGGCTCCAGGGTATCAGGAGTATCGGGCGGCTCCAGGCTATCAGGAGCGTCGTCGGGCCGGACCAGCGCGGTGCTGCTGCTGCTGCTGCTGCTGCTGCTGCTGCTGCTGCTGCTGCCTGTCGTGTACCCATACGACTCGCACGTGGGCGTCACGTGGCCGATCATGATGCGGTACGGCGTGTCGGGCGAGAGGTCGTACGACTGGTCGCCGAGGAGCCAGGTCGAAGGGAAGATGCCCTTCTTGACCGTCACCACCCAGTAGGCGGGCGTCGTGTCCGAGCCCTTCGACGCCTCCGTGATCGTGTTGCCGGACGAGGCGTCCGTCGGCACGTCGAGCCACACCCACTGCGTGTTGCGGTACTGCACGGACATCGTCACCACGAGGTTGTCGGCCGTGACCGTCTCGCACGCCTTGCCGTTGCCGTCCTTGTTCATGTGGAAGCGCGACGTGAAGACGGCGGAGACCACACCAGGTTCCTTGGCGACGCCGCACGGGTTGCACAGCTCGGCCATTGACGTCCCCTCCGTGCAGTATGGCTCACCCGGCTGCTGCTGCCCGAGCCCGTACGCGCCGTACAGCAGCTCCTCCTCGTTGACTAGCGAGCCGTCCGCGGCGCCTGGGCACGGGTTGGGGTCGCCCCGCGTGCCGTCTTCGCTGGCCGTGAAGATGAGGCCGCTCGCCGCGCCCCACGTGGTCATGTTGCAGCGGCACATCAGCTCGGGCGAGAGCGACGAGGGAGGGTCGCTCTTGCTGCTGGTCTCCTGCATCTTGACGCCCGTCTTCGGCACGTGCGCGGCGCCCCACGCCTTCCGCCAGTCGCTGGTGTTGTACGCCTTCCTCCACATGGCGCCGCGCTCGCCCGAGCGCACCGGCAACTCGGCCTCGCCAGAGGGTGCAAACAGCGCCGACGCGCCGACGGGGGGCGTAGTGCTGCGTTGCCGCAGCGCGGCGGCGAGCGCCTCGTCGAGCTCACCGGTGAGCGGCTCGAACGACTGCAGCCTGCGCATCGCACCGTTCAGCTCCCAGCTACGGCAGCCGTCGTCCGCGCCCGGGCAGCGCAGGGAGAGCAGCTGCCGCAGGTCACCACCACCGTGCCCGACGGACGCGTCGGGAAGCAGCGCCGTCGGCGCGGCGGGCACCGAGGAAAGGGCGGCGATCAGCATTTTTCTTCCTTCTTCTTGACTGCCTAAGTTGGCGTGTTGCGCCATGCGCGCTTAGGAAAAACTCGTCGCCGCTCAACCGGCCGACCCAGCCATTTTCCACCGGGTGGCAAATGGCTGGGTCGGTGGGAAATGGCTGGGTCGGTGGAGAATGTGTCATTTGTCAGTCCACACTGACACAATGGCTGGGTCGAAGAAAATGTGTGTCAGTCCACACTTGGGACCGGGCCGCCTGCACTCCATCGCTGGGAAAGACGGGGGCCAACGTGGAGGCGACCGCCGTAGGCACGTCGTGACCTAGCCACAAATAAATGCTCCTATAAGTAGCTAGATGCAACACATGCATGTCACATGCGGAGAGATGAGAGCCCCAGCGCCAGCACGACGTGGGTGCCAAACGGCAACCCTACGCAGCTGAGCCGAACAAAATCGCACCACATGCAAAACCGCCCCCTGTCCATGGGCAGCGTGCTTTCTTCTGCCTCATTTCATCGGCACGCCGGCGTCGTACCAGCTCTTCACTCCCGCGCTCGCCGCAGCCGGCGCCGCCACCTCCGGTGCAGCGGCAGGTGCGGGCGCCGCAGCGACGGTCTTCACGGCCGGACTGCCCGGACGCCCTGCCATGCGATGGTAGCCACCGCCACCACCACGCTGGGGCCATTCCCTGGGCTTGCCAGTAAACAGGGCCTTCATGTCCTCCATGACGTCGCGCGGCAGCGACTGCGTCTTCGGCACGAATTTGTAGTCCGTAGGCAGCGGGCTGAGGAGCGCCACCTTGGGCTTCGGCAGCTTCCGTCCGGCCATCCGGTGGTAGCCCTTCGAGCCGCCGAGTGGCGGCCAGTACAGCTCGCGCGGAGGCTCCTTTGGCCACGTGCCGGACATCCTGTGCGGCCCGCCGCTGCCGCCGCGCTTAGGCCACTTCTCGACCGCCTTGGGAGCAGGCGGCGGTGCAGCTACTGGCGGCGACGGAGGCGCCGCGCTAGGAGGCGGTGAAGCCACTGCCTTCGCGTCCTTCTTCTGCCCGGCAGCGAAGGCTGCTCCACCGAGCGCCAGCACAGCAGCCGCACCAGCGCCGAGCGTCGTCGAGTCCAAATTTGCCAGGGCCGAGGCGACCTCGGTCTCGACGCAGACGACTGGTGAGAGCAGGCGTGGCGAGACGGCTGGACGTGACGGCAGCGGCGCAAGTGCCGGCGACGAGACGAGTGCCACTAGGCCCAGAGAGCCAGCGGTGAGGGCCGCGAACAACATGGTCGCAAGCCAGGAGAATCACGGTGCTAATTTCATTTACGATTCGTAAGAACTGAGAAAGTAGAGTAGGAGAGGTAGTGTCACCGGAGGACTACAACAACAACAACAACAACAAGCGTAGATAGTGAGGCCAAATATTGTTGTTGTTGTTGTTGTTGAATATTGTTGTCGGAGGACTAAAGGAAAAGCCAGCAATCGCGTGCCAAACCCGTAGCTTCCAGCTTCGGCGCGCAGGTTGAACAGGGGGAACACCACGAAGCGCGGAGCTTAGAGCGAGTTTGCGCGGAGCACGGGTTGGACGAGACCCAGCCAACCGTGGCTGGCACCGCTCTTTTCCCGGCTAACTGGAGCGATGCCGCGCGTAGCTAGCACGCCGGCACCAGTGCCTGCCGGCCCCGTGCGGCTCGAGCACCCGCGGGTCTACACCTGCGCCGCCTGCCGAACTCACGTCACAACACATGACAATATCATCTCGAAAGCCTTCCAGGGGAGGCACGGCAGGGCGTTCCTGCTGACATCGGCCGTCAACCTGGACGTGGGCGAGAAGGAGGACCGCGTCCTCATGACGGGGCTACACACTGTGGCCGACATCTTCTGCAGCCACTGCTCAACAAGGCTCGGGTGGAAGTATGTTGAGGCCTTCGAGCCAAGGTGCGCCTCCACCGGCCCCGGGGCGAGGTGGGAGGGGGCGTCCGGCGGCCTGGGTGGGGAGAGACAGGAATGGATGCTCTCGGGCCAACGCGTCCCAACCGCGTGGTCACGACGCGAATGGAGGGCTGGGGGAGGGGCCCCTCGTGGCGCGACACACACTCATCCCCTTTTTCGCACGGTGTGACTCCCTCGGCAGCCAAAAGTACAAGGAGGGCAGAATAATCGTGGAGAAGGCCAAGCTGATCGACGGCGCTGGTTTCTGAACGCGCCGATCGGCACAGCTCCAATGTTTTCCCGTGCCTGTTCGGCCCCTGGCTCCTCGCCCTGGCTCCTCGCCCCTCCTCCTCGCCCTTGTTCAACGTGGACGTTAAGTCGCCCCACGCGGATGCCCGCAGCGGCCGTTTCAGCCCTGCACGAGTAGCCTCGCAGAACGCTCGGCCTGCAAGGCGCACATTTTGCCGCCCTTTTGGGTCAGGGTGCGTCTTCTCTCACCCAAAAATCGTGTCTCCTACGGTATCCGGGGATAGTTCCATGGCGGCGTTGTAGTGTGTTTATGATCCCAACCCGTATGTCCAGCAACATACTCAATGTTCCAACACAGACTCAATGTTCCAACATATAAATGCGTCGCCGCCGCAGGGCAGTACCGAGCGCGTTCTAAGCGCGTTCAGATTCCGATCAGAGGAGGTCGGTCTTGGCACCTCCCTTGTTGTCCTCCGACTCGATCTCCATGCTGAGCTTTTGCACTTCGACCGCGCACTCGACGCTGCGCCTGCGCGTCGACCGGTGCGGGCTGAAGCCCATCAGGCCGCCCTCGATGGAGCCAGTCGACGTCTCGACGTTGAGGGCCGACAGCGACTTCCTCCTAGTAATCGACGCCGCGCCCGCGCCGCCGTCCTCCGCGCCGACAACCCTGAAGGCGGACACGGCCGTCGCTTGCATCGACACCTTGTGGATCGCGTCCTGCAGCTTGGCCCTGGCGGCCTTCTGCGCCGCCTGCACGTACGCGACGACGGCGAAGCAGGCGGCGGAGCCCAGCACGGGGAAGACGGCGAATCGGAAGGTGAGGCGCGGCCCCAGGTTTTCGTACGCGTACGCCGCCATGATCGGCGCGAAGACGCGGCCGATCTGCTCGGCCGTCGACGCGAGGCCCATCGTCATGCCGAGCTTGTCCTTGGGCGCGAGCTCGGCGATCTTGACGGAGACGATCGGCCCGGCGAGCGCGCCGCCGAGGATCTGCACGGCGGTCGCGGCAAGCCAGATGAGCAGGTCCTCCGGCCCGCGCACGAACGAGACGGCAAAGTAGGTCGCGGCGGTGACGAGCGAGGCGGCGACGCCGACGCGCATCATGCCAAAGGCCTTGGCGAGCTTGGGGAAGAGCGCGATCTGGCCGATGGCCATGCCGAGGATGAACGTCGACATGAGGATGCCAAACTGCGCCGAGCCCCAGCCGAACATGTCCTTGATGAAGAGCGGCATCACCACGATGAAGATCGCCATGCCCACCTGCGCGAAGATGTTGTTGAGCAGCAGCAGCCCCAGCGCGATGACCTGCGACGGCGTGAGCGGGTCCGATGGCGTCTCGGCTGTCGCCCGCGGCGTCGCGTCCTTGGTGGTGGGGTCGGCTGCCGCGGCGTCGGCGTCGGCCGCGGCCTTGATGTCCTTGACCCGCGGCATGCGCAGCGCGACGACGACCGACATGCAGATCGAGATGGTGCCTCCGGCGAGGAAGGGCGTGCGGAGCCCGTTCCCAAAGCCGAGCGCTCCTATGACGGCCTGGAGCGCCGACCCCACGGGCGGGCCGGCGGCGTAGCCGAGCATCATCAGGCCACCGAGCTGCGCAAACTGCTTGGCCTTCTCCTCGGACGAGTCGCAGATCTCCGCCACGTACGCACGTGCCGTCGCACCAACGCCCGCAAAGAAGCCGATCGTGAAGCGCGCGACGAAGAGCAGCCCGATGCTGGTCGTGAGGCCGGTCGCGACGAAGCCGATGGACATGCCGACGAGCGAGGCGATGAGCAGCGGCATCCGCCCGAACTTGTCGCTCGCCGTGCCGATCCACAGCGACGCCAGGATGTTGGCCGTCGCGAAGGTGGAGATGAGCATGCCGAACTGAGACGGCTCGCCACCGAGCGTCTGGACAAAGTACGGGAGGACCGAGATTCCCAACGAGCCAGCCAGCGCGTCGGTGAACAGGATGAGCGCAGCGAAGAACAGCCCGCGCTTCTTGAGGTCCAACATGTCAGGTGCGGCCCGAACCAAGCCGATGATTGCGTTGCGCACGCGCTGTGCTGGCCAGCCGTGCGGTGGTTCACCTCTGAAGATGCAAAGCCTTTAGAGTCGCGCCGTTGTCTGCTAGCTAACCTAGACCTACTGGACTGCGCTTGGCGACATGGCTCACATTCGATTCTTCTCCCAACCGTTCTCCGCCGTCATCCCCTCCCGATACCACATCGTTGCGATCCACTTGCGGCCCTCGCGCAGCGGGCAGCCGGTGTGCTCGGTCAGGCCGTTGTCCATCTTGTCGCCCTCCTTGAGCTTGTAGCCAAAGAAGAGCATCTGCCGCACCTTGGGCTGCACCTTGAGTCCCGACTTGGTGAAGGCCGTGTACCCGCCCACGTCGGCCACCGAACAGTAGGTGAGCGACGAGGCGATGCGCTGGCCGCGCCGGTAGGGGCCGCCGTTGCACTCGCCGTCGCAGTGCGGCCGGTACTGGTCGTCCCAGTCCTTGTAGTAGACGGCGTTGATGGGCTCCTGCCCGGGCCCCTCCGCCAGCTCCTCGTACCCCGCGACGTCGCGCGCGAACGCAAACTTGCGCCGCGACATGCGCGTGACCACGTTGAACTCGTCGTACCAGTCGGGGTACATGTTGACCGACCACGACTGGCGCGCGCGCGAGGTGCCGCCGCCCGAGACGACCGACGGCGTCATGTCGGGGATCGTCAGGTTGAGCATGTAGTCGCACTCCGCGTCGGAGGCGAAGTCGTGCACCAGGTAGACGGGCGGCTCCTCGCGCAGCACGTCGACGCGCAGCCGCTGCGGCTTTCGCATCTCCGCGACCAGCTCGGCGTCGTTGCACAGCTGCGCGGAGCGCGAGCGCACCCACGTGTGCCAGTCATCGGAGTCGGTGATCTGCTTCGACGCGCTCTTGAAGTGCATCACGTGCTTCGATCCCTTGTACCGCATCGCCTTTGGCGACGAGTAGGTGAAGCCAGCGCACTGCGGCTCCGCCTCGCACGCCTTCATCGCCCTCGCCTCGGTCATCGGCCCGGAGGCGCCGAGCTCTGGCAGATCGGCGCCCGCGGGCAGGAAGCCGCGGTTGTACGCAAACGGCGGTGGCAGCGTCGTGGGGCACGGGTCGGGCGGCTCGTACTCCCACGTGATGCTGCGGTGCGGCTGGCTGCCGCCGTCGTCGTGGTCGCACGTGAAGTTGCGCAGCAGGTTTTTGAGCAGGTCGGCCTGCATGTACTGCTTGCGTGGCTTCAGTGGCATCGGATCGTGCGGCACGATCGGGAAGAAGTGCTGACTGTTGCTCTCCTTGGCGGCGGTCTGCTCCTCGAGCAGCTCGTCGACCACGCACTCGTACCACGGCGCGCCGGTGGCGGTGCCGAGCTTCTCGGCGCAGCGCGAGCTCGCGGCGGCGACGCGGTCCTCGGCAGGGTGGCTGCCTGCGTCGCCGTAGCCGAGGCAGGCCGAAGACAGAGCGGCGAGCATGATATACGGACCAGGATGATGCCGAGTTTGATAAGTGGTGTAACAGCATAAGAAAAAGTTTTTCTGGAGGTTTGTAGCTCGCAAACGCGTCGCCTCAATAGCCTCAATAGCAATGATTAAAGATCCGTGAGACTGGAAGACTGCCTAGGAGCTAGATCAGGAGGAGCTAGAAAGATAGATGGATTTTAACACAAGTTGATGACTCAGGAAATGACATTTCGTATTCGTCGCGGCGTCGGTCGACGCCACGCGTGCCAAGCGATCCCTGAACACCGGCGGCGCGTCGACCAAGCCAAATTGGCTAGGCTTGGCTGGCCTGGCTTGGTCGACACCTCGGCGTGCGCGTGCCGGCGGCTCTGCGAGTACCTGACGCGCAGCGGCGGCGCGGCCGTCTTCGTGCACATACCCAAGACGGCAGGCTCGTCGATCGAGCACGCGTTTGGCGTGCGCGGCTCGTGCCACGCCACGGCGACCGAGCTCCGGAGGTGCAACTCGAGCGCGTACGACGCGGCACCGGCCTCGTTTGCGACGCTCCGCCACCCGCTCACGCGTGCGCTCTCGCTGTTCAGCCACACGTGCAAAGCGGGCAACGCCAGGCGTCAACCGCTCCGCGACACGGAGGACGTGGCGGGCGAGCAGCGCAGATGGGGGTGGCTGCGCGGCGTGCGCGGCTTCAGCGACTTCATGGAGGAGCTCGTCCGACGCAACGTGCAGCCGCAGCGCCTCGACAGCGGCCTCTTTGTCTCGCAAGCGCGAATGGTCACCGACCGCAGCGGAGCGCTGCACGTGCGCGAGCTGCTGTGCGTCGACAGCGACAGCGACGGTGAGCAGACGCTGTTGCAGGGCCTCGCGAGGCTGCAGCAGCGGGAGCCACGCCTGCCCTTCCTGCGCCGAGGGGCGACGCGGACGCCGCAGCCGATCGCGCTACCGCACAGACGCGTGAGCGCGCCACACAGTCGGCCGACGGAGGCTCAGGTCGATCCGCGTGCGCGCGAGCTTGTGAGGCGGCTGTGGGGCGCCGACTTTGCGCTCTACGAGGCGCACTGCGGTGTCAGCACAAACACGTCCTCTAAAAACATGGTATTTAGCAGCTAGAGGAAAGTCTCACTCACCCAGCCGGAGACGGGCGGTAAGTCGCAGCTTAGCACTGCCACGTGATGCCCGGGACGCGGGACCGAGGTCATGCGCCAAGCATGCCAAGCAAGCCACCCGTCACCCCCCCTGCCTGCCAGCAGCGGCCGTGCCTCGCCGCCCACAGAGATCGTGCAGCTCGCGGACGTGCCGATCGCATCCGCCGGCGCCGAAAGCATGGGCAGCTGCTAGAATGAGGCGGCAAATGCTAGAATGAGGGCTAGAATGAGCATTTTGTGGGGAAGCACCACTTATCAAACATGCTTCGCGCCTCTTTTTGCGCACCGGCCTAGGGCCGAACTATTTGTCACCCTTTGTGCTCTTCCTCAAGACCACGAAGACAAGACTGATGCCTATCCGCCGCCTCTCAGCCGAGCTGATCGACGAGATCTGCGGCTCGTTCCGCAACCTTCATGTGCTCAACCTCTCGCACAACGAGATCCCGGCCATCGAGCACCTCGACCGGCTCGACAGCCTCACGAAACTCGACCTGAGCGACAACCGCATCGACTCGGTGGACGGACTCGAGGCGCTCGTCCAGCTGACGCACCTCGACCTGCGTCGCAACCTGCTCCGCGACCTCGACCGGCTGGCCCACCTCCCAGCCCTCGAGGCGCTCCACCTCGACGGCAACCTCATCGCGACCGCCGACACGCTGCGCGGGTTGGCGTGGCTGCCGCAGCTGCAGACGCTCTCGCTTACCGGCAACCCACTCACCCGGCGGGCCGGCTATCGCGAGGAGGTCGCCCGCTGGCTGCCAGGCCTCGTGCTTCTCGATGGCGTGCCGCTGCCCGAGCGACCGGCGGCGACGTCCGACACGCCGGCGGCCAGCGTATGGCCGTCCCTCGGCGCCTCCGGGAAAGCACCTGCTCTGCCGGGTCCATCGAGCGACGGTCCGCTTACGCAGTCGACGCACGCGCCCGCCTTCGACCAGGCCGTGGCCCAGGCGCAGGCGCAGGCGCATGCCCAGGCGCAAGCGCAGGCGTCAAGATGGAAGGCCGGTGCGATGGCGACGGCGGAGGAGGAGGTAGCACGCTGGAAGGCGGCAGCCATGGCGAAGGCGGAGTCGGAGGCCGCCGCGCAGCTGCAGGCGCAGCGGCAGGCGGAGGCGGAGGCCGACGCGCAAAGGTTGCGATGGGCGGAGTCGGCGGCTGCGCAGGGCGCGGCGTCGCGCGGTGATGCCCTCGAGAGCTGGCGCCGCGCAGCGTCCGATCTGGCTCCAGCCGAGCTCGAGGAGGAGGAGGAGGCGTGGCGCGACGCCGACGCCGACGACGACACCGCCGAAGACGCCGAAGACGCCGACGACTCCGCCGACGACGCACGCGAGGCGTCGGCGGAGGAGGTGCGGGCGCTGCGCACCGAGAAAGCGCTGCTGCAGCTGCGACTCGACTCGATGCGCCAGCTGCTAGAGATGCAGGCGAGATTGCAGGGTGGCACGCCGCCCGACCACGCGGCAGCGGCAGCCGAGGAGGCCGCCGACGACGACGGCGGCGCCGCGGCGGTGGTGGCGCGGCGGTGGCGCGACAAGGCCTTCGAGCTGATCGTGCAGGGGAGGCTGGGGAAGCGCGACGCGCGCAGGGAGGTGAGTGCGGCCGAGGCGGCGCGCGACGCCGCGCAGGCGGAGGCGGCGCTCCACGCGCGGCGCGCGCAGGCGGCGGAGGCGGAGCTGACGATCTCGCGCGCCGAGATGAGCGCGGAGCGGTGGCAGCACGACGCGCGCGCGGCCGAGGTGCGCGAGCTGCAGGCGGCGGTGGGCGCGGCGCGGCGCGAGCTGCAGCTGGCGCGCCGCGACAACGCCGCGGCGCAGCAGGAGCGCGGCACGCTGCGCGCGGCGCTGGCGCAGCTGGCGGCCGCGCACCAACAGAACGAGCGGCGGCTCGAGGCGGCGGCGGCGGCGCTGCCCGCGCTGCAGGAGCGTCTCGCGCGCGGCGCTGCGCAGTGCGAGGCCCTCCGGCGCAGGCAGCACGGCGTCCAGCTGCGCGCCGCCTCAACGCACGCCGACGCGACGCGGCGCCACGCGGCGGGCGTGCAGCTGCTGTCGGCGCGCGTCGACGAGGCGGAGGCGGGCGCGGCGCACTGGCAGCGGCTGCTGCTCGAGGCTCAGGCCGAGGCGCAGGCGCAGGCGGCGCACGCCGCAAGCGAGCAGCGGCAGGAGCGAGCCAATCTCGACGAGCTGCGGGCCGAGCATCAGCACGAGCTCGACGCGCAGCACGCGGCGGCCGCAGCCGCGGCCGCGGCGACGCGCGCGGCGTACGAGCAGGAGCTGGCGGTGCTGCGCGCCGCACACGAGAGGGAGCGCGAGCAGCAGCGCGGCACGGCGGAGGCGGCGAGCTCCGCCGCGCGCGCGGAGCGGCAGCGGGCGGCGCAGCTGGGGATGGTCGTCGGGGCGATGCAGGCGGAGGCGGCCGAGCAGCGCGACAGGGCGGAGGCGGCGCTGGGCGCGGCGCGCGACGAGGCGCAGCGCGCGCTGCGGCGTGCCGAGGAGCTCGCGGAGGAGCAGCGGGCGGCGGCGGTGGCGGCGGCGACTCGCGAGGCGTCGGAGCTGCTGGGGCGCCTCGAGGCGGAGGCGGCGCGCGCGCGCTGCGCCGCCGAGGACGCGTGGCGCGGCGCCGAGCTGGCGGAGGAGGCGCGCAGCCACGAGCTCGAGCGCGAGGTGGGCGCCCTCAAGCGCGAGCTCGCCAAGGGCGCGGTGGCGCAGCGCGCGCTCGAGCGCGAGGTAGCGCGCGTGCGCTCGCACGCCGAGTCGCTCGACCGCACCAAGTTCGAGTACCTCGAGGAGAAGCTGCGCGCCAAGGAGCAGCAGCTGCTCGCCGTGCGCAAGGAGCGCAACGCGCTGCTCGGGTCGCTCCGCCAGCTGCAGCAGCAGCCGCTCGAGCAGCCGTCGCAGCAGCCGCAGCCGCGCCACGTTCAGGATGCGGACGAGCTGCCGCCTCCAGAGGCAGTGGAGCCGGAGCAGCAGCCGCCGCTCGAGCCTGAGCCACAGCCCGTGCCCGAGCCGACTCCGCCGTCGCCGCCTCGGCGGCAGCCGCATGCTCCGGCGCCTCGGACTCCCGCCGACCGGCTGCAAGCCGTGGAGAGCGACGATGGCACGCTCGATGACGCTGCGAGACGGCGGGCGACCAAGATCACACCGCACCTGCTCGACGACCTGGAGGCGTTGAGCCGTCGGCTTCTCGCGTGACGCCACGCGATCCTTCATGTGCTGCTTTCTCAATCATATAGTTGTCGTTTCAAAAAACATGTCGCACAACAGCCACAGCACTCACGTCTTTACATAAGCCCCTCACGCCGTGTCGGCCCACCCGGATCCCAATCGCCAAGCAAAATAATTCCGTTCCGCGTCCCGTTTTTCATAGGGTCATGGAGGCCGAACGGGCGCTCAAGGCGCCGGCCGTCCGGCGAATAGGTGCGCTTAGCGCAATTTCAAATCTCAATCGAGAATAGGGAGCCCTTCCGGCTCGAGTCGGTGTCATTCGTGCTTCCCGTCGAGTCACTGTCGCGCCTGCACTGCAGCCCGCTGCCCTTGAGAGGCGGTGGGGTCGCAGACGCTCGACCGATCAGGAGCGGTTGAGGGGACGACCGGGTTGGCGTCGATGCCGACGACCCGCCCATATCGAGCCCGATCTCTGACAGCTCTGACCAAGAAGCCCGTGCTGTGGGAGTGGCCGGTGGAGATGCGTCGGGCACCCGATGCCAAAAGACGCTGGGCTCGTTGTTGTCGTTGTCCAAGAAGTCTGATGAAGAGATGGAGACGGAGACATCGAGCTCCACGCCTGTGTTCCTCTGTCCGCTTCTGGTCTCGGGGCGTGAGCGTCGCACAGGGATGATCTTAGGGATGACGGGCAGATTGAAGCACCAGCAGTTCTTGCCCCACTTCTTCCTGAGCTTCATACAAAAGGCGACGAGCATGATGAAGAGCAACACGTCGAGAGTGTAGATTGCCACGCTGCGGACATCGAGATTGGAGCTGACAAAGACCGTCGTGGCACTGGATTCGACCTCGTACAGGGTAGGAAGTGACGGCATCGGTGGCGCTGGCAGCAGCGGGGCTCCTGGCACTGGAGGCAGGCTTGGAGGTGGTAGAGACGGAGGCCGCAGCTGAACCACCGACGGATTGTCGAGCAGCGTCAGCCCCGCTGCTTCGGGGTGGAGGAGGCGTTGCGCCAGCTCGGTGACAAAGGTCGACTCTTGGACAACCGATGCGATTGAATCGGGGCACGCAGAGTCGTTCTTCTCCGTGTGGATGCCGACCACGACGTTCCTGACAGCTGTAGCCGAGATGTCTGACTGCACCCAGAAGAGGACTTGGTTGCTCCTTGTCAGAGTCTGGCCGTTGTCATGAAGAATCCCTCCGATGGACGTGCGTAACTCATCAAAGCTGAGCTCGTGCGCATCGTTCGCTGCCCAGTGGTACTTCCACGTGTCATCGAAGCCTAGGGTGAAGACGACGGCAGTATCCTCCGTCGCCGTGCAAGCCTGCATGGATTCTCGAGTGGAAGACGGAAGTGTTGGTGGCGATGTTGGGGGCGTCGTGAACAGGCTTGAGAGCATGGTTGCCGGCGAGACAGGCGAGAACGGTGTCGCGGGTGCCGCAGCTGGCGGTGGCTTGAGCGTCGGCCTTGTCGCCATCGGAGGCAGCGGAGGCGAGGTCATGTGAGCCTCCTTTGGCGGCAGAGGCGGTGGCTGTGCTGGCGGTGGCTCGCGTGGCGGCTCTGATGGACTCGGGGGCAGTGGAGGTGGAGGCGGGGGGTGTGGGGGAGCTGGCGGCAAAGGTGCTGGTGGTGGCGGCGGCAGTGGAGGTGGTGCAGGCGCGTCTGGCCAGTGCGGGAGCGATGGCTTGGGCTGCTCTGAAGCTGGAGGAGGGCTCGTAGGGGGTGGTGCTCCCCGTGGTGGTGGCGATGGAGGTGACAAGAATGGCGGCGGCGGCGGCGGCGGCGGTGGTGACGGCGGCGGCGGCGGCGGTGGTGACGGCGGCGGCGGCGGTGGTGATGATGGAGGTGCCGATGACGGCAGGGACGGAGGTGGCGGTGCCAACGATTGTGGTTGGCTCGGCGGTTCTGGGCACGCGATGTACAGAACGTTCGCGCCACTGATGAAGCCACAAAAGCGGCAGTTCCAGGTCTCCCCGCCAGCATTGCACCCAAGCCCCTGCTGGTAGCTGGCGCTCGAGACATCGCTGCACGTTGGATCCAAGAAGCACAGCTCACCAGGGTTGCCGCACGTATCCGCGGGTCTCTCACCACACGTGAACACGACCGGCCTTGGTGGCGGGTTGGGCAGAGGGGTGGACGGCGGGCTGAGTCTCTTTTCGGACGTCGGGGTGCACGGCGATGGCGGTGGAGGTGGTGGGGACGGCGACGCCGATGGAGGTGGCAGCGATGGCAACGGAAGAGATGGGTGCGGTGGCTTCGGTGGTGGCGGCAGCGGTGGCGACGGTGGTGCCGCTGGTGGGGGTGCTGGCGGCGCTGGAGACGGCGGCAGCGTCGATAATGGCGGCGTGGGCGACGGTGTAGGCGGTGATGGCGATGGTGGCGTCGGCGACGGTGGGGGCGGTGATGGCGATGGTGGCGTCGGCGACGGTGGGGGCGGTGATGGCGATGGTGGCGTCGGCGACGGTGGGAGCGGTGACGGCGACGGTGATGACCACAACGGCGATGGAGGAGAAGGCAACGGTGACGGTGGAAGCGTGGAAGGCGGACCGGGGCTGGGCGGAGAATGCGGTGGCAGCCATGGCGGAGGGCATGATGGTCTGGGGGAAGGGGGCGGGGTCGATGGTGGTGGCGAAGATGATTGAGATGGTGGCAGCATCACTGGAGCGTTCGTCACCACAGGTCCTTGAGGAGCCGGCGACGGAAACGGCGGCGATGCTGGCGGTTGAGGGCACGGATCAACCACAATCGACTCTCCAGCAAACGCAAACATCCTGCCCGTCTCGCTGCAGCAGCCCACGGACAGGCTGACATGCACCTCGCTCTTCTGCTGAAATTCCAGCTCTACTACCCGCCTCTGCTGCTGATGGGACAGCACCTCTGGAGACATCGGGTTGTCCTCCGCCCCGCCCATGGTGGTGCCGCAGAACGTGGTCTCGGCTTGGCTGCTCGTGACTCTGACTTCAGAAGGAGAGAGATTCGTATGGATGTCCTCGTGCGGCACCACTCCAGCCGAGCTCACACGTCGGTCGGAGAGTGAGTACGAAGTGTACTCGTTGGAGCCGATGCTCACGCATTCGACGAGCGCACCCGCCTCACCTGTGTCCAAGTCCAGGAAGCTGAGCGAAAATTTGGGAAGCACAGCTGCCTCGCCGGTGTGAGTCACGAAGCTGAAGCTGAGGTTCACGCTGACGACGTCCATCTCAGGCGAATCTGGAGCGTTGATATTGATGGTGCCAAACGAGGAGTTGCCGTCCTTGCCGTTGCCGTCAGGCCGGAAGCCGTCGTACGCGGTGGTGTTGGTGACGATCATGTCGATGATTGTGGAGCCGATTGTGCCGACCTGCGAAGGGGAGGGGGGGG
>Ga0209713_10000915_pt1 | contig 17117 bp, 11 predicted proteins | sample ArcOceMetagenome_3_FD_187444 | JGI IMG/M metagenome (GOLD analysis project Ga0209713, IMG submission 187444) | Marine eukaryotic phytoplankton communities from Arctic Ocean - Arctic Ocean- Svalbard ARC20M Metagenome (SPAdes) (version 2) | ecosystem: Environmental > Aquatic > Marine > Oceanic... | reverse complement strand
ATTGCCAAGTGTAACCTGTTTCTTTCTCCTCCAGAAAGCACTTTTATTTTTTTACTTTGACTATTACCTCCAAAATTAAATCTTGAAATGTACGATCTAGCATTTATTTTCTCTCCACCAATCTCAATGTTATCAGCACCTCCAGAAACAACTTCAAATACAGTTTTTTCAGGATCCATGTCTTTGTGTTTTTGATCCACATAACCAATCTTCACTGTATCCCCTACTTTAAACTCTCCAGAGTCTGGTGTATCTTCTCCCATTATCATGCGGAACATTGTCGTTTTCCCTGCTCCGTTAGGACCAATAATCCCAACAATTCCAGCTGGTGGTAATTTGAAATTCAAATCTTCGTACAATACTTTATCCCCAAATGCTTTTGCCACATTAGTAGCTTCTATTACTTCTTTTCCTAATCTTGGTCCGTTAGGAATTGGAATTTCCAAAATTGCTTCTTTCTCAGCAGATTTTTGACTCAACATATCTTCATAATTGGCGATACGAGCTTTATTTTTCGCTCTTCTTCCTTTAGGATTCTGATTCACCCATTCCAACTCTCTTTGTAAATGTTTTTGTCTTTTACTTTCTGATTTTTCTTCTTGTTGCAACCTTTTTAATTTTTGCTCCATCCAAGATGAATAATTCCCTTTCCAAGGAATTCCTTTTCCTCTATCCAATTCTAGAATCCATCCTGCAATGTTATCTAAGAAAAATCTATCGTGAGTTACTGCTATTACAGTTCCTGCGTATTGTTGTAAATGTTGCTCCAACCATTGTACCGATTCAGTATCCAAGTGATTGGTAGGCTCATCCAATAGCAATACATCTGGGTTTTGTAATAAAAGTCTACACAAAGCAACTCTTCTTAATTCCCCTCCAGATAAATTCTTGATAGGCGTATCCCCTTCTGGAGTTCTTAATGCTCCCATTGCCATTTCCAATTTACTGTCAATATCCCAAGCATCCAAATGATCAATTTGTTCCTGAACTTTACCTTGTTTTTCAATCAAGTCGTTCATTTTATCAGGGTCATTCATGATTTCTTCATCCATGAATCTATTGTTAATCTCTTCGTATTCTGCCAAAATATCCATGGTAGATTGTACTCCTTCTTTTACAATTTCTTTTACCGTTTTTGTAGGATCTAAAGTTGGCTCTTGCGGTAAATAACCAACAGTGTAACCGTCTTGAAAAACTACTTCTCCTTGGTATTCCTTATCCAATCCTGCAATAATTTTCATTACAGTAGATTTCCCAGATCCGTTCAGTCCAAGGATTCCAATTTTGGCTCCGTAGAAGAAAGAAAGGTAAATATCTTTTAGTATGTGTTGTCCAGATGGAGTGGTTTTATTCACTCTATCCATTGAGAATATTATTTTTTTATCGTCTGACATGGTTTAGTAATTTGTCGTTTTTAATTAGTCCTTCGTTTTAAAGAATACTAAGGTAATGAAGTTGTGATGGAATAGAGAACAGAATGAAGTATTATTGTTAAAGTTTACTAATAATGATTTATAAAATTCTCTTTTCTCTAACTTAGATTTATGATAATTTTTTTTAAACCATCTCTAGCTATTCTTTTTCTATTAATTTGTTGTGGCTCCTTGTTTTCTCAAGACATAACCTCAACAAAGAAAATCGCAGTTTTAATAGCTATTGAAGACAGCTTGAGAGGGAAATTAATCATAGAAAATGATTCGGCCTGGCTCAATGAGCAATTGGTGTTTCAAAATAGCGTCTTAAACAGTCCAACTATTTATTACAAATTAGTAAAGATTGGAAACAGAAAATTCACTGAGGGACCTCATGCTAATTTTCCTTACAATAAACCAACCCCTTACAATTTTAAATACGGAGATTCTACTTATTCCATTTTAGGAAAAAAAGTATACACTTACATTGGCAAATCTTCTTGGGGCTATTATTACGAATATCATTTACAGAGAATGTATCCTTCTCCATTATTAGATTTTAAACCAAGGGAACCAAATACTTGCGAACACGGTTGGGATCAATTAAGAGGACAAGCTTGTTATCAATGTTTGCATCAGTATAAAATGCAAAATGACTCTAATTACAAGAAAAATACATATTACAATAAATTGCATGAAATTAAATCTACCCGTTTTTGTAAACATAATTTTGATGGACATAGAGGGGAAGGTTGCCCAAAATGTAGGGATGAAGATAAAATTCAAAACGATTCAAATTATAGAATAAATGATTCTATTAATGGATTGTAATCACGGTCATCTCTGTTGCCAGAATGTTTGTCTTTGTTGTACAGAAAGTAAAAAAGTTAAGTTGAAACCTCAACTAATCCTTAAAAAAAAAGTAATCTACTCATCTTTCAGCCTTACATATTTTTTAAGTAATCAATTACTTTATTGTCTTTCTCTGCTGATTTTACTTTCTTATAAACTGAATTAATTTTGTCTATTTCTACTTTATAATCGTTAATTTCTCTTTCAATTTTCGATTTTTTCATCAAATCAGAAACAGTGCTTAACTCTGTATTCAACTCACTAATTCTATTTGTCATTCTGTTTTTTGCAGCTAGTAATCCTTGGTAACCTCCCATTTTTATCCACCAAGTACTAGAGGTTGAAATTACGTTTTCATATACTTCGTAAGAATCAGAAATGTCTTTTTCATCTAATCTGCTCAGGTAAGAAGAATATTGATTAAGCAATCCATATTTTGCAAATCCTCCTGTATTGGAAATAGCATTTTTGAAAAAATCATGATTTTCTTTTGTTCCATGATCGGCATACAAACTTGCCAACACAGAACTAACAGCATTACTTTTTTCGTTTTCTAAATCTTTGGCAACTTCCATTGCTTTTTCTGGATTATTATTTGCAAAAGCTCCCAAACAAACTCCTATTACTTTGTATGAATTATCTTTTAATCCTTTTGCCAATAGCTTTTCGTGACCTGCATCTTCTCCAAAATATCCTTCTAAGTTTTTGTAGGCATTTGCCCTTACCGAAGATTTTTTGTTTGTTGTTAATTTCAATAAAGTTGCTTTTAATTTTGCTGGTTGTTGTTTTTTCAGCTCAGACAATTTACCCATTGCCATGTTATTGAAATCGTAATGAGGTTGTTCCAACATTCCAAATACAGCATTCACATAAGAAGTATCTTTGCTGTTTTTAACTTTTGCAAATGCTTCTTTTTTATCCAAATAAAGAGGTGCATTATTCAATTGATAAATCCATTGTTCCATTGATTTTTCCTCTGTCTTCTTACACAAAAGAACTTTGTCTGCATCTATGTTTACTAATAAAGGGGTCTCTGTATAGAAATCAAAAAATTGATTCGTTTTTGTTACAGTAATGTTTTTTCTTTCTATTCCTCCCTTTGTATAAATATCAATTCCTATTGGCAATTGAAACACAGGAAATTTTTCTAAATCTTGTCTTTGCTCTACTGTTACGGTCAGTTTCTTTGTTATTTCATCATACTCTTGTGTGAAATTTAATGTTGGATGCCCTTTGTCGAAATACCATTGGTTAAAAAACCAGTTCATGTCTTCTCCGGTTACTTCTTCAAAAGAAAGCCTTAAATCATGTGATTCTCCTGTACCAAATCTCTTTTTATCTAAGTAATGTTTCAAAGACAAAAAGAACGCTTCATCTCCTACGTAATTTCTCAACATGTGTAAAACTCTTCCTCCTTTGTTGTAAGAAGTTCCATCAAACATTTCCATTTCACTTTCATAATCAAAATACACCAAATCGTGGTATCCACTTTGACCCGAAGAAAGAAAGTAACCTGACATTTCTCCAAAAGCATTTCTGTCTGCCACTACTTTACCGTGTTCAAATTCATCCCACAAGTATTGGCTGTAATTTGCAAAAGATTCGTTTACCGTAAGGTTTGACCAAGACTCACACGTTACCAAATCACCAAACCAATGGTGAAACAATTCGTGTGCAATGATAGACTCGTTATCAGAATCTAACAATTCTCTATCCGTTTGGTACAAGAAATCTCCGTGAATTACTGCCGTAGTATTTTCCATAGCTCCCGACACGTAATCTCTTACCACAATCTGGTTGTATTTGTCCCAAGCGTATTCTACTCCTAGTTTATCCGAGAAGAACTGAATCATTTTTGGAGTTTTACCAAAAATTGCTTTTGCGTAAGGCGTGTATTCTGGCTCTGTGTAATAATTCACTTCCATTTTTCTACCATCTGGGCGAGTCCAAGAATCTTTTGTAATATCAAATTCTCCTACTGCCATCATAAATAAATACGGAGCGTGTTTCAAATCTTGTTTCCAATAATCGGTTCTTGTTCCATCTGCATTTTTTGTAGATGATATCATCTTTCCGTTTGATAAAGTCAGGTATTTATCTTTTACTGTAATGGATATTTCTTGAGTCGTTTTCTCGTTTGGAGAATCAATAGTAGGAAACCAACACGAACTTGCTTCAGTTTCTCCCTGAGTCCAAATTTGTGGCATTTTTTTAGGATCAGTTCCTAATGGGTTTATAAAATACAACCCTTTTTCATCTGTGATTGCACTACTTCCACTCGCTTCAATTTCGTTTGGTTTGGCTGTGTAGTCTATTTTAATAGTATAAGTTTCTTTTCTTGTATAGGTTTTGCCCAAATCAATAGTGATTTTCATTCCATCATAGGTATACTTCAAATCTATTTTTGATGGATGTTTAGTTAAGTATTGGAAACCTGAAATAACAACTGTGTCAATAAGTATAACAGATTTTATATCCATTCCCTTTGCATCCAACACCAATTCGTTAGTAGAATAAAAATAAGGCTTGAAAGTAAGCTCTGCATTTCCGTACAAATATTGCTTTGCCCAATCAAATTTTACATCCAGTTTGGTATGTAATAAATCATTTACCCTTTTATTACTTGCTTGGTAATCGGCAACTTCAGTTTTGGCATTTCTATCTACTTCCTGAATAGTAAGTTCTGGCAATGCCACAACTTGAATTGGCTCAGAATTTCTAGGTTGTTTTAATGTTTTACAACTTGCAAATAAAAGAGTTACTGCTAGTATTGATAGTATATGTTTCATGTTTTGTTTTGTTAATTCTTTTTTATTCTCGTTTTATCCCATCCTAGCCTTCCCGAAGGGAAGGAACATTCTCGTAATAATTATTTATATTTCCAAAAGCATTTGAAGTCCCCTTCCCTTCGGGAAGGGCTAGGGATGGGAATTTACTTCAACCCCGCTCTCTCAAGCAATGCATCTGGATTTGGTTCTTGTCCTCTAAATCTTTTGTATAATTTCATTGGGTGTTCTGTTCCACCTTTACTTAGGATATTTAAAGCAAATGATGCTCCAATTACTGGGTTAAAAATCCCTTGCTCCTTGAAGAATGCGAAAGCATCTGCATCAAGAACCTCAGCCCATTTGTAACTGTAATACCCTGATGAATAACCTCCATTAAAGATATGAGAAAAAGCTACCGACATGCAATTCTCTGCTACATCAGGAGTGAAAGCTGTTTTGTCAAATGTTTCTCTTTCGTGTGCTTTTACATCTGTAATATCCGAAGGATCTATTCCGTGCCAGCTCATGTCTAGCAATCCAAAACTTACTTGACGCAAAGTGGCAAGTCCTTCCATAAAATTAGCAGATTCTTTTATTTTCTCTACAAACTCCATAGGAATTGTTTCTCCTGTCTCATAATGTTTTGCAAATAAATCTAGGCATTCTTTTTCGTAACACCAGTTCTCTAAAATTTGACTTGGTAATTCTACAAAATCCCAATATACACTAGTCCCTGATAAACTTGGGTAAGTAGTATTGGCTAACATCCCGTGTAATCCATGACCAAACTCGTGAAACAAAGTCGTAACTTCGTCAAAAGTTAAAAGTGATGGTTTAGTATCTGTAGGTTTTGTAAAGTTACACACATTAGAAATGTGAGGTCTTTCGTTTTTACCGTCTTTATTTTGTTGTGATTTAAAGCTCGTCATCCAAGCTCCGTTTCTCTTTCCTTCCCTTGGGAAATAATCGCCATAAAAGATAGAAACCAAATTTTCTTTGGCGTCATACACTTCGTAAGTTTCTACTTCTTGGTGGTATTTATCTATGTTGCTTACTTTCTTGAATGTTAATCCAAATAATTTATTAGCAACAGTAAAAGCTCCTTCTATCACATTTTCTAATTTGAAATAGGGCTTTAACTGCTCGTCATCCAGATTGAATAATTTCTTTTTTAATTTCTCTGCGTAATAAGACGAATCCCATTTTTGGAACTCTGTGATTCCATCTAAATCTTTGGCAAACTGAGCCAACTCATCAAATTCTTTTTGTGCAAATGGTTTCGCTTTTTCTAACATCTCTCCCAAAAACTGATTTACTTTCTCAGGACTGGTTGCCATTCTCTCTTCCAATACAAAATGGGAATGAGTTGTGTAACCCAATAAATTCGCTCTTTGGTGTCTTAACTTTGTTATTTGCAAAGTAATTTCTTTGTTGCTAAAGCTATTTTCTTGAAATCCTCTAGCCCCAAACGCAATTGCCATTTTCATTCTTAGCTCTCTGTCGTCAGCATATTTCATAAACGGACCGTAACTTGGGTGATGTAATGTAAATACCCAGCCTTCTGTTCCTTGTAATTTTGCAGTTTGTGCTGCAGCTTCCTTTACTCCATCTGGCAATCCTGCTAAATCTCTTTCTGTTGTCAAATGAAGTTCATAGCCATTTGTTTCAGCCAATAGATTTTCTCCGTAAGTCAGTTTTAGTTTAGATAATTTCGTGTCAATTTCTCTTAACGTCTTTTTATCTACTTCGTTTAGGTTTGCTCCATTTCTAGAAAAACCTTTGTAGCTATTTTCCAATAAAGTTGTTTGTTCTGGAGTCAAATCTAAATCGGCTAACGTATCATACAAAGCTTTCACTCTTTGGAACAAAACTGGATTAAGCGTAACGTCATTCCCAAATTCTGTTAAAAGCGGAGAAACTTCCTGCGCAATTTCTTGAATTTCGTCATTAGTTTCAGCTGAATTCAAATTAAAAAACAAGCTCGACACTCTGTCTAGTTGGTTTCCAGAAAACTCCATAGCTTCTATCGTATTTTCGAAAGTTGGAGCTGCTGTGTTATTAGCAATTGCTTCTATTTCTTCCTTTGCTTCTTTTATCAATATTTTAAAAGCGGGTGAAAAATGTTCGTTTTTTACTTTAGAAAAAGGAGCTAAATCGAAAGGGACTAAAAGTGGGTTATTTTGTTCTGACATTGAATGTGTTTGTTCTTTATTTTACGAAAAACAAAAATACAAATTATTCTACTTTTAATCTTTATCTTTTTATAATAGGATAATAATGAGGATGAGTGAATATTACTCTGTGTTATATTTTAAACTTTGGTTTTTGCAACCCGTGTTTCTTTTCCTCTGATAAAAAAACGAAGCAAAATATAAACTTAATTCTACTTTTAATAAAACCTTGGATCTTAAATCACTTTTCTTTTAAAGACTATTCATTCTATAAAAAAGTTAAACCTTCGTTATCTATAACTCAAATACCAATTAAATTGTTTTTGAATAATATCGTGCTTGTTTGTTTTTATATGATTCAAAAAAGCTTCGGCAACTGGTGATAGCTTTTTGCTTTGTAACCAGATTAACCTCCAATTTGTTGTTATTGGTAAACCCTTGGAAGGAACAATGTATAATTGTTTATTAGACAACTCATTCTTAATGCCTATTAAAGGCAAAATAGAGTAACCAACCCCTGCAATACAAGCCTGTTTCACCGCTTCATTTGAAGTTAACTTCAAACTTTTTCTTTCTTTAGAATTACTAAAATAATCTACCATTGCCGCACCTGTTGCAGAACCATCTTCTCGGTAAATTAATGTTTTTTCATTTTCGATATTCTTTTCATTCCCCACCAAATACAATTTATTCTCTAGTAAAATCTCTTCATTTACTTTTAAATCCGTAGGTAAAACAGATACAAATGCGAAATCAATTTCATTATTCTTTAGACTATTTATCACACTGGTTTTATTCGATACATCTAAGGTTAAATCTATTCCTGAGTTATTTTTTAAAAAATCACTTAGAAAATAAGGAATCACGTATTTACCTGTAGAGGCTATAGAAATTCTTAATTTTCCTGAAAAAAGACCATTATACTCTTTGGTCTTATATTTAATAGCTTCCGCTTCATTCAAAATGTTTTCTATGATAACTGAAATAGATTTTCCAAACTCTGTAACGTGAGTTTTCTTTCCTATAATCTCTGTTAAAGGAATGTCAAATTGGGCTTGAAAATTTTTGAGTTGAATAGAGAGTGCAGGTTGTGACATATGCATTTCATCTGCTGCCTTAGTAATAGTACCTTGTCTTACTACTTCAAGAAATATTTTTAACTGATGTAAAGTGTAATTCATAAAATATTTTTATATATAATGTGTTATAAATATAATATAATATATCTATTTATGAAGTCCATTATTAAAAATATCATTGACAAAACTCCTTTTACAGACCGAAATGTTAATTTAAAAAACAGCTTGTCTACTTTAATAAACCAAAATAATAAAAACTTCTAAACATTGTATATTAAATATTTAAGTGTAATACAGCTTAATTTATTCAGTTAGATATTATTGTATAACTGATGTGAAATAAAAATAAATATTATTAAAATACAGTACCTACAATACATAAATATTTTTTATGTATTACATAAAAATATTAAACTTTCATGTAGTATAAGTTTATCCGAGATTTGTAATGTGAAATAAAGCTTACTTCATATCAGCTTAAAGAAAGCAAGCAACTAATATGAAATTGAAGTTTAACTGACTCTATGAGTCAAAAACAAAACATTATGAACTCAATTAAACAATTGAACAAATCAAATTTAATAAGTGGTGTATATAACCCAAATGAGGCAAAGACTATTCTTACCTCAATTATAAATAAAAATATAAACGAATATAAACTTCAGTACATGCGCAACTGGGAGCAAGACCATACCATAAATCAACAAGTTTTGGACGATAAAATCATTGAATTAACTCAAAAGAAAAAAAACTTTGAAAAAATAGTTAAAGAAGCTAACGCAGGAGGATATAGTATTTGCCTTGACGAGGTAGTTGAATTAAAATTAATAAAAGCTATCTCATAACAGATTGAATCTAATAAGTTAATACAGTTGTTAATTAACAACTGTATTAACTTATTTCTAGGGTTGTTAGCAGAAGGATTAAAGAGTGATATTTAAATACCTGAGAGCTATTTCAAATTCATACCTCTACACTTCCATTTTTCAATAGGATTTAGAGAAGGGCAAAAATTATCAATCAAACTCTTCAATAAGCACTCCCATTTTTCCCATTTGAGAATCTCTTAGGGCTTGCATAATTTCTGTTTGGTTGTTCATTACAAAAGGACCATACTGAGCAATTTTTTCGCCAATTGGTTCTCCTGATAAAATCATGAAACGAGTATCTTTATTTGCTTTGAAAGAAATACTTCCTTCTTCCAATTCATAAACTGCCATGTCTTTGGCTTTCATTTTTTGTTCGTTAGCAACTATTTCTCCATCAAGCAAATAAAGTAAAGAATTAAAATTTGCCGGTATTGGAATCTCCAATTCTCCGCTTTCTTTCACTTCTCCTCTCAATAACAATTGTGGCGAATAAGTTTCTACTGCTCCTTTTATTCCGTTTAGCTCTCCCGAAACTATATAGACTTTAGATTTATCTGTTTCTATGACTGGAGTTTCTTCTTTGGATATAGGTTTATAAAAAGGAGGTTTCATTTTGTATTCTCCAGGTGTATTAACCCAAAACTGAATAAACTCAAGTTCGCCTCCATTTTTAACTAATTTTTTAGAAAATCGCTCACTGTGAGTAATTCCACTTCCAGCAAACATCCATTGTGTTCCACCTTCTTTTACCATTGCATTATTACCTAATGAATCTTGGTGATTTACTTCTCCTTTAAATATAAATGTAACTGGAGAAAATCCTCTGTGAGGATGTGGTCCCACACCAGCATCTTGCTGTCTTTGGTCTCCTGGTAATTCACTCTTCCAATGGTGAATTAATAAAAATGGATCAACATAATCCAATCCATGAACTGGCAAAGGTTGGTCCAACATGTGACCGCCCATATTTACCAATTGTGCAGGTATTATTTGTTTAATTTTCTTTTCCATAATTCTATTTTTAATAAAATCTTAAACAAATTTAAGTAATGGAGTCCAAAGCACTCTTAACCTAGATTAATTAATGTGAGATGAAGTTTGAAATGATTTTTAGAAAATAACACACCGCTTTAATTCCACTATAAAAAAGGGAGTCTAGTTGAGTAATAAATAAAAAGGACAACTAAATCAGTTGTCCTTTTAAAATTTTGTAATTCTCTTTTACACTAATTCGAGAGAATCTCTTTCTCGCTAAATGAAATCTTGTATTGTTCTAATTCTTTAAGAATTGGTAAATAAAATTCTTTTGCAAGTGGCATTTGTACTCCCTTTGCCTTGATTTCACCCTCCAAAATCAATTTACAACAAATCCCTAAAGGCAATCCTACTGTATTACTCATTGCGGTATAAGTTTGGTCTTCTCCAATAGAAACCATACTCGAATGAATTTCTTTCCTTTCTCCAGACTTATTATTGTAAACAATCTTATGCCACATCACAATCATATCTTTGTCTTCTGGGTCAAGTGTCCACTTGTCTTCCAATATCTTTTGAAGAATTTGTGCTGGTGTAGCATCTTTCAACCCTACTTTTTTATTTTCAAATATTCCTAACCATTCTAGTTTTTGCCACAGTTCATCATCATGATCAATTTTAAGGTAATGCCTTAATTTAAGTTCTACAGAATCTGATCTATCATAAGATAAAAATGAATTGATGAAATCACGGTAAGTCATTTCTTCCGTATTTTCCATTTGATAACTGTCGTCTGTTGCACCTATTTGCACAAATACATCCCAAGCTCTAGAAAAACCAACTCTTCTAAGTGTACCTCGGTAAAGTGTATTTATCTTTTCTAAATCATAAACCGATTGGTATTTTAATGAATCACGGTTGGCGATTCCTTCAAACTTTCCATGTCCTTCAATCTCAATAAACTCGGTTCTACGGAATAACTTATTGTATGGTATATACTTATACCTTCCTTCTTCTATAAATTTTGCGGGCCCTCCTTGACCTGCTAAAACTACATTCCTTGGATTCCAAGTGAATTTATAATTCCATGGGTTATTATCACTTTCAGGTGCCACCAGGCCTCCTGTAAAAGATTCGAAATCTAATATCTCTCCACCTTCTTCTCGTATTTCGTTTAGCAATTTCATTGCCGACATGTGATCAATTCCTGGATCCACACCCAATTCATTCATTATTAAAATCCCTGCTGCTTTAGCTGCTTCATCTAGCGCTTTCACCTCGGGCGAAATATAAGAAGGTGTTACCACACTTTTCTTTTGTTTTATTGACTCTTCTATTACATGGATGTGCATTCTAGCAGGCAACATAGATAATACTAAATCTGCTTTTCCAATCTCTCTCTCCACTTCTGCATGATCAAACACATCAAACTTCACTGCCTCTGCATTTGGGTGATTATTGACTTTTTGCTTAGCTATTTCTAAATCGTAATCGCATACTCTTATTTTCCAAGAATACTGCTCCGACTGTTCTAATAAATACCTTATTAAACTAGATGATGATCTTCCAGCCCCAAGAATTGCAATTTTTTTCATATAATATTTTTCGTGTTTTGTATTTTATATTTTAATAAAAGTCAATTTTGTTTTAAAATACCTTTTACCACAAACTTATAAATGTTCTAGAATAAAAACTATTATTTAAGCAATAATCCTTTTAACTTTGGTCTAAATAATTATTGAATGCAATTAGATATTTATCACAACAACATTAATCATTTAAATGATTTAATAATTAAACAAAAGAAAAAACTCTCTGGGATAATGATTTCTAGAATAGCGGCCTTCATTGCATTAATTATTCTCATTGCTTTCACCATTTATCTTGGTAATTTCAATATTCTTTTTGGAGCAATTGTTCCCGTTATTATATTTGGCTTCTTAGTAAGGTTGAATAGTCGAGAAAAAACTTATTTATCGATTTTAGAAAAAAAGAAAAAAATTAATGAAGATGAAATCTCTTGTATTGAAGGAGATTATTCTCATTATGGAAACGGAAATCGTTTTATAAATAGCCAACACAATTACTCTCATGATATTGATTTGTTTGGAGAAAAATCTTTATTTCAATATTTGAATAGAACTACTTCTTTTCATTCTGAAGAACAATTGGCAGACTTACTCTTGAATTTTGAAACAGATAAAATAGAAATTAAAAACAGGCAAAAAGCAACTCAAGAATTAGCAACAAAAATTGATTGGAGACAAAATTTTAGAGCAAATGGATTGCATTTTAAATCGAATGAATCAGAAATAGAAAAACTACTTAATTGGAAGGCCAAGGAAATTCCTGTTTTTGAAAACAAAGCGATTTGGAGAGCTTTATTAATCCTTATTCCTATAATCTCTATAATGTCTATAATTCTCGCTTCCTATTCCATCATTCCGTCTTCATTATTGGTGTTTATTTTATTTATTCCATTAGGAATAACAGGAAAAAATTTAAAAATAATAAATACACAACATAAAAATATTGGCAATTATTTATCTGTATTATCTCAACACCAAGTATTGTCAAACTGTATAGAAAACGAAGAATTTGTATCAGAGAAATTGAATTTAATAAAATCTAAACTAAAGACGAATAACAAGTCTGCTTCTATTGAAATCGGAAAATTGACCAAAATTACGGAACAAATTGACAACAGAAGTAATCCTGTTTTTGCTATTCTAATGAATGTTTTAATGTTGTGGGATTTGAACTACTTGTTTAAACTTAAGGAATGGCTCAGCTCCAATTCCGAAGAAATAAAGAATTGGTTTGAGGCTGTATATGAAATGGAAACAGTTAGTAGTTTAGGTAATTTTCATTTTAATAACCCTACCAATAATTTTCCTGAAATGGATAAAGACATTGTTCTTTCTGCAGAAAATTTGGCTCACCCCTTGCTCAACAATAAAACAAGAGTTGTAAATAATTTTGAATTAGACAACTTACAAAAATTCACAATTATTACTGGAGCTAACATGGCTGGAAAAAGTACTTTTTTGAGAGCAATAGGTGTAAATCTTATTCTTGCAATGAGTGGAGCATCAGTGTCTGCTACAAAATTTAGCTTTACTCCTCTCCCTTTGTTTTCTAGTATGAGAACAACTGATTCTTTGTCGGAAAATGAATCTTATTTTTATTCGGAATTAAAGCGCCTACAACTTATTGTAAACAAACTAAAATCTGGAGAAAAACTATTCATAATTCTAGATGAAATACTCAAAGGAACAAACTCAAAAGACAAAGCAGAAGGTTCAAAAAGATTTGTACAACAATTAATTAACTACAAAACTGCTGGAATTATTGCAACACATGATTTATCTTTGTGTAGCCTAAAAAATGATTTCCCTTCACAAATAGAAAACAGCTATTTTGATGTAGAAATTGAAAATGATAATTTAATATTTGATTACAAATTGAAACCAGGAATTTGCTCAAACATGAATGCTCAATTCTTGATGAAAAAAATGGGAATCACTAATTCGATTTAAAGGTACTTTCTTGCAATCATAACCAAACAAAAAATAAATAAATAAATAGAAATTCTATTAACTAATTGCATTGACTTATGCGATGCATTAATTGAATCCTCCTTATTTCTATTGAACAATGTAAGTGGATTGAGATAATATAAAAACTTGTCTAACATTCCTTTTATAAAAAAAATAATTCGATTAATAAATAAAGATGTTAAGCTACATAAACTTAACCACATAAATATATAAAAAATATTACCTTTAAAAAAGTTAACTTACTCTATTTAAAAAAATACCGGATGAAAAAATACCTATTTATATTCTTCGCTCTCTCCTTATTTAACTTTAATACTAAATCTCAAACTCATTATAATTCTTTTGTAAATGAAAATTATGCAGGATCTTTTAGTGCTCTAGTTCAACCTGCTTCTTTAGCTGACAACAGATACAAATGGGCAATTGGTTTTGGAGGAAACTATACTTATTCGAATAATTACATTGGAAATAACTTCAATAATTTCATCCATAATACCCCAGACAAAAGTGCCTATAAAAAACCGATTTTTAAAGGTTATTATAGTGAAATGATTGAGGCAACAGCCTTTACAGGTTTCTTGGAAATAACACCTAAAGATGCTATTGGTTATTCTATCAGGTATAAGGAGTTTACCAATTTTGATGGGTTAGAAGATCAACTCAGTTTATTGGATTTTAATTCCTTCACTGGGGATACAAATAGTATTGGGAAGGAATTTAATCAAGGAAAGTTAAGTTTCTCTCAAATGAAATGGGTGGAACACAACTTGACTTATTCAAGAACACTAATTGATGACAGAGAAAATTTCTGGAAAGCTGGATTAACATTTAAAATTTTAAATGGAATTACTGCCCGTTTTTTATACACAGAAGGAGGCCCTGTTACTTTTAATGCAAATGAACAACTGACTTATGATAATATGGAGTTTAAATATGGAGAAAGTGACGATAAAAATCAACTTTTCTCTTCAAATCTAGGGATTGGAATGGATTTGGGTGTTGTCTATGAATACAGACCAAAATACAAAGATTTCTATTATGAAATGGATAGAAGAAGAAAGAACCCGAGTAAACACATGAATAAGTATAAGTACAAGGTTGGTGCTTCTATTACTAATATAGGAAGTCTTAAATATACAAAAGATACCAATTCTTATAATTTTATTAATGACCAAAATAATACCATTAATTACATCACCTTATTTGATCAAAAACTGAATGAAAATGAAATTCAAGGTCAGGTTTTGCCTACTGTTACAAACAACCAAGTGGATGAAGACACGAATTTTAGAATGAGGCTACCAACTGCTCTAAATCTTCAATTTGATTATCAAATTCTACCTAATTTCTATTTAAATTATTCTGGCTCTTTCCCTATTTGGGAAAAAAGCGATCCTTCAAGAGTTCATGATTTAATGATTAATACGATTGGAGCAAGGTATGAAACAGCAGATTGGTCAGCAGGAATACCTGTTTCCTTGCAAAGGAATGGACAAGTGAATGTAGGAGCTTATGCCAGGGTTAAAAACATATTTTTTGGAGCCAATAATATTAATAATTTGTTAGGACAAAGAAGAATGTTCAATGCGAATGTATATGCAGGTATTGTATTTGGAATAAAACATAAAATGCCAAGTGACATTGACAATGATAAAGTGTCGGATAAATTAGATTTATGTCCTACTGATTCTGGAACTTGGAAAATGAAAGGTTGCCCTGACGCAGATGGCGATAGAATTCCTGATTACAAAGATTTTTGTCCATACGTGAAAGGACCAAGAAAATATAACGGTTGTCCTGATACAGACAGAGATGGAATTATGGATTACGAAGATGCTTGTCCTACTCAAAAAGGGTTTAGAGTAAACAAAGGTTGCCCAGATACGGACAAAGATGGAATTATTGACACGATTGATAGATGTCCTACTGTTCCCGGAGTTTACGAGAATAATGGTTGTCCATTAGAACAGTTGACTTGTTGCCAAGATAGTGATGGAGATGGACTGAACGATAACATAGATTCTTGTGTGAATGAGCCAGGACCAGCAGATAACTTTGGTTGTCCTACTTCTAGAAGAAAGAAAACTAGAGACGGAATAAGATACCCAAGAGTAGAAAAAGTTGACATTGATGAATTGTTAGATAACAACAAAAAAGAAATGGATAAAATGACTGTTGCAGAAGTATTGGACGATATGGTAACAATGGATTATGTGAATGTCTATTTTGATTCGGATAAATCGAATATGAGAACCCAGTACAAAACAAAGCTGGCCACCTTCTCCACCAAAGTAAATATGAATGCAAATACACTCATACTTATCCTTGGTCATACTGACAGTGACGGAACTTTGGATTATAATATGAATCTTTCTAACAAAAGATCGGTACAGACGAGAAAGTACTTAATTAGTAAAGGGATTGACGCTAACCGTATCGTAATTAAAAACTACGGAGAGGAAAAACCTGCTGAAACTAACAATAACGAAGAAGACAAGTCTAAAAACAGACGTGTGGAGGTTAGAATGATGAAATTGAATAACTAATCTTTTAGTTTACTAGTAATTAGTTAAAACCTCTACACTTTGTGTGGGGTTTTTTTTGTAAATTCTTTTTATCAGTAATGCTGAATTTATTTCAGCATCTTTATTCATTAAAGTATTACATTAATTTAAAACGTGAAATATTCTTTGTTAGACTTCGACTGAGTTTATCTTTAGCGATAATCGAAAGGCTCAGTCTGAAAAAAATGTTCTGATTAATATCGGATAATGAATATTTGTAAAACTAAATTATAAGCACAGCTTGGCCTTTTTTAGTATCGGCCTCAATCTAAGAAGGAATTTTAATGCAGAATTTTTCGTAAATGAGGGAAGAAGTTCGGGAACTTGTAGAGGAAATAACTGACTGAATCGAAAAATACAAGTTAAAATCGTGAAGTAGAATAAAGCCTAGATTTTTTGGTTCGTTTTGTCATCAATGAACAAAATGAACAAATCGCAATGATTAAGATAATTAATTTTAGCTGAACATTTGACAGTAACTGTTGTAATACAGAAAGTCTAGCTAAAGAAAGGAAACAATAAGAATTAAAACAAATACCTAAAAACAACCTTCACATCAGAACGGATGTTTCCTTGTATTTCTTCTAATCCACTAAGGATAGTTTCTTCATTTCTATAATTCCATACTCCATAACGAATCCAGAAATCAAATTTTTTGCGGTATTTGTAACGACCAGTTAAATAAAATCGAGAACCTACTTTATAATAAGCCGGAATATAAAAATAGTACAACACATCATTTTCATAGGCATACACTCTGGCATTGTAAGTTTCTACGTCAAACAAAGCGTAACGAGCGGTGAAAGAATATGGTTTTGATTTGGGTTTAAATACCAGATCTTGGTAAGCCAAAAATCCCATTTCTTT
>Ga0209713_10000912_pt1 | contig 17142 bp, 11 predicted proteins | sample ArcOceMetagenome_3_FD_187444 | JGI IMG/M metagenome (GOLD analysis project Ga0209713, IMG submission 187444) | Marine eukaryotic phytoplankton communities from Arctic Ocean - Arctic Ocean- Svalbard ARC20M Metagenome (SPAdes) (version 2) | ecosystem: Environmental > Aquatic > Marine > Oceanic... | reverse complement strand
CGGTCCATAGGTAGGTAGGAGGCGTGCAAGTCGCGATCTTAGTGTCCAGGTGGTAGGTTGAACAAACATCAAACGCTGCTGTTCGTCCGACTGGAAGTATACTCGAGTAGAAAAGCGCAAATAGTTCGTTACATAGCTAATAGCCAGCCATGGCCACGGCCAGCTATTTGGCCACGGCCAACTATGAATACTCGCCGGCCGACAGAGCCTCCGCGTCGCCGCGAGCCTCGCCACGGGCCGCGCCCGCGACGCCGCGCTCGACTGTCGGCACACCTCGCTCGCAAGCGCGCAATTCCCGCGCCGTGCAGACGCCGCTCTCGCACCCTGGATCCGTGCCGATCTCGCTGCCGTCCACGTGCCCTCCCTCGCGGCAGCCGGCGTACCCGGCGCCGCCGGGCAGCAGCTCGGCCGGGCGGCGCCCGCCCCGTGCCGCTGCGGGTGACGAAGGCGGCGAGCTGTCGTGGCGAGACTTCAAGAGGTCGCTCGATGACCGGGTGGCGGCGCCCATCCGGCCCGAGCTGCCCTCGCGCGGCAGCCAGCCGGCATCGAGGACGCCGACGGCGCCACCGCGGCCGCGCTGGGGCACGCCCTCGGCCCCTCGCTCTCCCGTCTCGCGCCTGCTGTTTCCGGCCAACCCGGATGCGGCGCGCCAGACCGTCGTGGACCGCGGCGCGACGCCGTGGGGCACTGGGCAGCCGTGCGGAATGAGTGCGTCGGCCGAGCCCGGCGGCCTGCGGAAGCCAAACGCCGTGGAGCAGCTGGGGCAGGTGCTCGACCAGCGGGCCGCGGCGTCGGCCTCGCGCGGCGGCACACCGCGCGGCGCCAAGGCCGCCGGTCGAGCGAGCGCTGTGCAGCTCGCGGAGCGGCTTGCGAGGGACGCAGGGCCCGAGGGCTCGCCGCGATCGACCCAGTCGCGCCGGCTCTTTGGGCGCTGCAACGACTTCACGCTGCCCGATCTGCAGGACGAGCTGCTCGGCCTGGGCGAGGCCGACGTCTTCCCGCACCGCGCGTCCGTCGACGAGGGCCTGAGGGAGCTCGTGGAGCAGGTGGGCTCGCAGTGCGAGGAGCGCGGGCTGCTCGTCGAGTACATGCGCCGGCACTACGTCGACGCGGTGCAGGTCGCGGCGGAGCTGCTGCGCATCATGCAGGGCACGCTGCGCGTCAACAAGCAGCTGCGCGAGGCCACCGACGAGCGCCTGCTGATGAGCTTCCAGGAGCTCCTCGGCGAGACGATGCGCGCCATGCAGCCCGACGGCGGTGGCACCGCGCTGCCGCCCGTCGTCGCCCCCGGCAGCCGCACGATCGTGTGAAAGAGACGAAATATTCATTTGTTGCCTTAGGTGAGTTCATTTTCGTTCTGATGGCGATTTTTCCTCATTGCACATTGGTATATAGACTGGTAGATTCTAGAACTAGAATCTAGATTGATTCCCCCCAGCCCCTAGCTCCGGCGGCAATCGCGGGGGGATGGTACTGCCGGGTATCCGTGCGGGTATCCGTCCCACGGTCTTAGGCACCATATGAATTGGGGTAGTCGTCGTCGTGTGTGCCGTGCGGTGTGCGGGCCCGGTGCACGGCAGCCGCCCTCGTCTGCGTGGGTCATCCTGAGAGGACCTCAGAGGAGCAGACCCGTCGATCAGTTTCCACGCCGCGGATTGGAAATAATAATTTTATAGGCAAGGCTGTATTAGGCTGTTTAGGCGGTTAGCTAGCGGATCGCCCCCTGCCTGGGTCACAGGATCTGAATAAAGTAGCGGGGCTTACCAATGCCATGCCGACCACACGCTGCTCTGATCATTCATTGCTTTGCCTAAACTGCCGGCCTGGCCAGGCAGGAGGTTCTTTCAGATATCAGCCTTTGGTCGCGATTTTTATGGATCTTTCCCCCATTGGGTGCCATGCCTGCGATGCCGAAACAGAGGGCGGCCTCCGGCGGGACCGCATCCTTTAGATACTTTAGATCATTGCTTTGCGAGACACGTGCCGCTACTTTAGATACTTTATTTAGATCAATCATTAGCAGGGCCCACGCGGCGACGCGGGGATTACTTTAGATCTTAGCTTTTCCTAAGCCGCCGGTCAGGAGGGCCCCAGGAGGGATACACTGATCCCGAGCCAGCCGGCCTCGCGGGTTACCCCATCCTTTAGATTTTCGGATCCTCGGGTGTTGATGCTCCTCCGATAATTATCCGAACGAGATATCGCCATGCTGCTCACCATTCCCCTCGGCTTCGCGCCGCCCAGCGTGCTTCCGTCGGCGCAGGGCAGCGCGCGCGCTGCCACGATCGTCTGCCAGCAGACGACGAGCTCGGGTGCCAACCCGGCGGATGTTGTCGGGCCTAACGCGCCGCGGGAGTCGTATGCTCCGGCCTCCATGGGCAAGGAGTATGTCAACCAGCCGCGCAAGCCGCTCTCCGAGTATGTGGGTGCCTCCGTCGAGTTCTGCGCCTACCCCGGGGCCCCGGACGCCCCCGTCCCGTGGGACCCGATGCGCTTCTCGGAGCTGTACAAGGTCAGCGGCAACAACCCGGACGTCGCGTGGCTCCGCGAGGCCGAGCTCAAGCACGGGCGCATGTCCATGCTTGCGATCACCGGCGTGATGGTCCAGTCGGCCGGCGTCCACCTGCCGGGCAACGCCGACATCTCGTTCGCCAACTCGGACTGGGCGTCCGCGCCCACGACCCTGCCGGCGGCCGCGTGGGTGCAGGTGCTGGCCTTCATTGGGCTCTGCGAGGGGCAGACCTCGGTGGGGCTCTTCGACCTTTGGAACGGGGTGACCGACAAGCGCGAGCCGGGCGACCTCGGCTTTGGCTCCCAGTTCCTCTCCAAGGACCCGGTGGCGGCCGACAAGATGCGGCTCAAGGAGCTGAAGAATGCCCGTCTCGCGATGCTCGCCATCATGGGCGTCGCCTTCAACCACGTCATCCCTGGCGCGCTCCCGAGTGGAAATAGTCGCCCAGCTCCGCTCATGGCGCTCCTCTCAGGCCTGGGGCGCACTCGGAAGCCCTTCCCTGCTTCCAACGGCCGCTCCAGCCTGTGGCCGTGCCGCCTCCACACATGCGCCTTCAATGTGTGGCTTGCTCACTATTGCCGCGCAGGCGCTCTCCCGGGCTGCATCTACAACTAAACAACCCGAGCCAGACGCCTTTTTAGGTAGCAGGGAGAGGCACCGACAAAATTGGTGTTTCACCGCAGTCTAGGCCTGTTTTTTTATCTTCACGGCCCAGTGCGGCTGCAGCGCTAGCGCCGCGAACACCATCACCAAACTCACAATCACAATTTAACTCCCCTGCGCACTGCATTAGCTAAGATGAGCTGCCGCTCGCGTCGTTAAAACACACACGCGTCTACTCATGGAGCGCCTCTGGTGTCGTCGACCAGACTTGCGGCTCTCGATGACGCTTGCGGCCCGGCCTCCTGCCCGCCGCGAATGGCACGGCGTCCTCCTCGCTCTGCTCGCCATGGAGGCGTACACGAGGGCGGCGGCCCATAGAGAGGCCTTCCGACATCTCGCCGTCGTCCTCCTCCTCGTCGTCGAACAGCTCCTCCTCCGCATCCAGCTCGGTGTCCGCCAGCCCGACGATCAGCAGGCGCCCTGCACTGCTGAGAACGGCGCCCCGGTATCCGCCGGCGGTCACCCTCACCGCCACCTCGCCGGCGTCCAGGGGGAGGACCACGCGGCCCGGGGATGACAGCAGCGGCAGTTCTGGGTGCCTGTTGGGCCACGGTGGGACGCGCGGCATGGGTATGGGCGTGCGTGGGCGTGGGGGGCTGGTCGCGGGGCAGGCAAACGTGGTGCCGCCAGACCTGCCACACTGCGCGCGCTGGTTGTCGCCCCACGTGAGGACATCGCCGCCGTCGGTGAGCGCAATCGTGTGCAGCTCGCCGGCGGACACGTGATCGACACCTTGCACAACGGAGCACGCGTTCGCACGGTTCGGAGCACGGCGCCCCTGCTGACCGTGGCTGTTGTCGCCAAAGGCACACACGTCGCCACCACGCAAGACCACCACGGTATGGAACGCGCCAGCAGATGCACTCGCCACCGAGGACCCGACGCGCGCGGCAGGAAGCCTCGCCGCTTCTGGCTTGTGGCCGATGGTGCCGGCCGTCGCGTGCATCAGCTGCCCGAAGGAGTTGTCGCCCCACGAGAAGAGTGTGCCGTCGGAAGTCACTGCGATGTTGTGGTTGGCTCCCGCCGACACATGGACGACCTGCGCCGGGTGATCGAACGGGACCTCATGCGGCGCGAAGAGCTGCTGTGCGTCCCGGCTGGTGCGCTGTGGTGGCGGCGCGAAGCCCAGCTGGCCGCGCTCGTTCGCGCCCCAGCTGAAGACGCGCCCGAGCCGCGTGCGGGCGAGGCTATGCATGTGCCCCGCTTCGAGCGACGCGATGGCGTCTGCCGATGCGACGACGCCCGGGAGCCGGAGCCACGACAGCACACCACCCTCCCCGTGGCCCTCCTCGGCCGCATCTCCTCCGTCTGGCGCTGTGGACAGCCGCTGCGCGTGCGGCTCGCCCGCGGTGTGGCTGCCGTCGTGCCCCTCGCCACAGCCGGCGACGGTCGCGCCGCTGCGGAGCTCAGCGCTGGCATGCGACGGCTCGGACGGCGCCGCCGGCGCAGCCGGCGAGAGCGACTCGGGTGCACCGAGCGCGGCGGCGGGCATAGCGACCAGAGAGTGGAACCCACCGCAGCCGACGACAGAGCTGGAAGACGTTCCCGCCACACTGACTAGCGCGGGGACCATGTCGATGTCCTGCTCGGAAGCCCGACAGAGTTGCCCCACGGCGTTCTCGCCCCACGAGAGAATCTCGCCCTTGGCGGTCTGGGCGACCATGTGGAAGCCGCCGATGCACACGGCGGAGACGCGTACGTCCTCGCCGAGCTCGGCGAAGCTCAACGCCTCCTCGTCCCTCGCCTCCTCGTCCGCGGCGGCCGCCGAATCGGCGTCCGGTGGAGCGACGGTGGCGGTGGCGTTGGGTCCCCGCCGCGCCCCGCCGAGAGGCATCTCACCCCAGACGAAGACGTGGCCCTGCGAGCTGAGGACGGCCGAGAAGAAAGCAGACGAGATGACGGCGGCAGGTGGCGGCTCGGCGCCGTCGTCGGGCAGAGGCCCGCGCCATCGCGCCTCCGATGGGAAGCTATCCCACTGCGCGCCGCGCATTCGAGCCAGCTGGTTACGGTCGTTGAGCCCGAACGAGAGCACCTCGGAGGCGTTGGTGAGCACCAGCGTGTGGTACTCGCCGAGCGCGACGGCGGAAGCGAAGCTGCCGGACGCCGGGCTCACGGGCACGGCGCTGTGCGAGGAGCCGACGTCACTCTTGTTGGCTGCCTCGATCCCGAGCTGCCCGTACGTGTTGTCGCCCCACATGAGCAGCCGACCACGGTCGGTGAGCGCCGCCGAGTGGAAGGCAAAGGTGGTGGCGGCCGCCAGCGTCTCGCCCGGCTCGAGGTGCAGCTCGATCGGCTCGACGCTTGCCGCGTGAGCGAGCTCCGTCTCGAATGCGTCCTCGTCCAGCTCACGCACCCCTGCCTGCGCCTCTTGCATCAAGCTGTGCATGAAGCCTTGCTGACGCGCGCCCCCCAGCTGGCCGTATGAGTTGTCGCCAAAGGCAAGCAGCCGGCCGGTCGAGGTGGTCACGAGCGAGTGGAAGGCGCCCGCGTGGACTGCGGTCGCAGTCTCGCCGACGTCGAGGGGCAGCGGCACCAGCAGCGGCTCGGTCGTGACGTGCTCCGTCACGTTGCCACACTGCCCATACCCGTTGTCGCCAAAGGCGTACACGTCGCCGTCCGCCGTGAGCACGAGCGTGTGCACCTCGCCGCAGCTGACCGCCGCCGCCGCCGCCGCCGCGGGGAGTGGCACCTGCAGCGGCATGGCGACGACCGCGTCGAGCATCTCCAGGTCGAGCGGCGCATCGTCGACTGGTGTCTCCTCAAAGGACACGCCACACTGCGAATGGCTGTTGTCGCCCCACATCATCAGCGTGCCTCCGTGCAGCACGGCGGCGGAGTGCATGTGTCCGGCTCCGATGCCGACGGCAGGCGCATCTCGAGGCGTCGGCAGCGGCCACGACATGCGGCCCGGCGCGCGCTGCGTGAACGGTGCGCGGCTCGGCGACGACGGCCGGCCAAGCTGCCCCATGCGTCCGTCGCCCCAGGTGATGACGGCGCCGTTGGCAGTGAGCATCACCAGGTGGAGCTCGCCCGCCGCGAGCGCCACGATCCTGTCGGGCGGCACGATGCCGAGCGGCAGCAGCTCGATGTCAGCGAGCTCCCTGCGCACGAGGACAATGGAGGCGTCGCCCGAGTCGCGCAGCAGCGCGCTCGCGTCCGGCCGTGCGGCCGCGCCGCCGGCCGCCACCACCAGCTGCACCGGCTCGTCCTCGTCGCACTGGCCACACGACGCGGCGCAGTTTGCGCTCATGTACTGCTGGTTGGACTCGCACTCACCGACGGTGCTCCAGAGGTAGCATGCCTCGCGCGCGTCGCGGCAGGCCGCCGTTAGGCTGGCCAGGATAGCTAGCATAATAGATGGACGCCACGTGCGTTGCATACCAGTATCTCGCGTTTTCGGCCCCCCAGCTCAGGACTCGCTCCCGGCCGCCTCGCGTGAATACCCAGCGGACGCGACTAGCCTATACACACGAGTGCGCACCAAATGTAAGTTTGCCTCCGCCTCTTTTACCAATCTTACATACATAAAATTCGGGTCAAAGTTTGAGTGCACGCTGGCTCTGACAACAATTTTTCAGGCGCCCGAATCTCTTGTGCCGGATCACCGGCTCGATGTCTCTCGCCAAGCTCTTCACGGACGGGGACGTCGACACGGAGACGGCGCTGGTCAAGTCGATCTTTGAGCGGCTCGGCGCGGCGTACAGCCTGCACGACATCCGGAAGCCCGAGGAGGCGAGGCGCTACGAGGCCGTGCGCGGCCGGAGGCGGGCGCCGTTCGTGGTGGTTGGCTCGGGCCCCCTGGTCTGGATGCCCGCGGAGATGCCCGAGCTGGAGCGCTCGGGCGAGCTGCAGCGCGTGCTCGACCGCCAGCGCGAGGTCAAGAAGGCGGCCGCCGAGTACGCTCGGGGGCTGCTCCACCTGCGCGGCCAGAAGACGCTCGCCCGCGACCCGCTGGCGGCGCTCGCGTGGTTCCAGCGCGCGGCAGAGCACGGCGACGCCAAGGGCCAGTGCGCGCTCGGCTCGCTGCTCATGTCGGGCGAGGTCGCGCCGAAGGACGCCGACGCAGCGCGCCACTGGTTTGAGGCGGCAGCGAAGCAAGGCAGCACGAGCGCGCAGCTTGCGCTCGGGCAGCTGGCGTTCGAGCACGCGGTGCGACACCGCACGACGCCGCCCACCCGGGAGGGCGCCGCCGCCTTGGCAGCGGCGGTCGCGCACTTCCAGGCGGCTGCGGACGCCGGCAAGGCGCAGGCGTGGGTGTGGCTGGCGCGCGCCGCCGAGCTCCAGCACAAGCTCGGCCGCCGAGCGGGCAAGCACGCCGGCACGCCGGTGGGCGCCGACGGCACCGTCGCAACGGCGCGGCAGCATGCGGAGATCGAGGCCTTCTGCCGCATGGCGGCCGAGGCGGGCAACCCTGAGGGCGAGTTTATGCTGGCGCGCGTGCTCTGCGACGGCAAGCTTCCGCCGCAGGCGGGCGCAGCCCTGACGAACGAGGCACGTTCGCTGATCGAATCGGCCGCCCAGCGGGGCTACGCCGCGGCGATGCACGTGCTCGGCTGCGCGCTGCGTCAGGGGCCCTCGCCCGACCCCGAAGCGGCGCTCAGCTGGTGGCAGCGCGGCGCAAACGGCGGCAACGCCGCGGCGAGGGCGGCGCTCGCGCAGGTGCTGTTCGAGCGCGCGTCGGCGGCGGCCGCGATGGGCAGCCCGGGCGCCGAGGTCGACGCGGAGCTGGTGCGCGCGCGGCAGCTCTTCGAGCGGGCGGTGGCTCAGGGCGAGGGTGCGGGGATGGTCGGGCTCGGCGACTGCCACTATTTTGGTCGAGGCGGCGTGCTGGCGGAGCCGCTGGTGGCCTTCGCATGGTACACGGTCGCGGCGAAGCATGGCTGCGAGCGCGGCAAGATCGAGGCGCGCGCGATGCGCATGGAGCTCGATGCCGCCGCCGTGCGCCGCGCGCAGCCTGTCGAGCGAGTGCTGTGGGCAACGCTCGGCCACGGGGGCGGACTGTACGGCCACGCACGCGCGTGCTACAAGGAGGGCCGCGCGTCCGGCGACGAGACCAGGCTGCGGTGGGCGGCCCAGGTCCTCGAGCACGCCGTGCGTCGCGGGGAGCTGCGCGCCATGCCGATGCTCGCTCGGATGCACCTCGAGGGCATCGGGGTGCCCGTGTCTGAGGAGCGCGCCGTGGCGCTGCTGCAGCGCGCCTGCCAGCTTGGCTCCGCCGCCGCCGCTTGGGCGCTCGCGCGCGTTCAGTGGGAAAAGTACGGTGACCTGGAGCGCGCATACCAGTGGTTCTGCGTGGCGGAGGCCTTCAAGTGTGAGCAGCCGCCGCCGTTTGCGCAGCTCGCGGACTGCCTCGGCGCCAAGCACGCGGCGTCTGCAGAGCGCCGTGCGCAACGTTGGCTGCAAAAGAATGTCGAGCCGTCCCTCTACGGCACCGTGGGTGACGTGCAGGCCGCTCGCGTCGCCGCGCCAGCACCGGCCCTCTCGCGCGTCCCATCCTACGCGCCGCCCGGCGTGGCCGCAGCCGGGCCGCTCCACGTCGCGGCGGAAGGCTCCGAGCACGGTCCCGAACCCTCCGCAATCGCCGGTGTGCTCACCGCGCCTATCGCGAGCGCCACGGTGGCGGCTGCACCCGTCGTGCCCGCTGCCGTGCCCGCGGACGACGAGTACTACGATGGCAGCTATTACACCGAGGTTGGCGACGAAGTGGCCGGCGGGGGCGGGGCGCCGACGGCGGGCGCGGCTGTGGCCGCAGATACGGGCGGTTCCGCGCCCGGGGGCCTGCCCCACGACGACGGAGGGAGCTCGTACTACGGCTCGTACTACAGCGAGGAAGGGGAAGGCGGCGAGGCGCCCGACGACAAGTACGACGGGGAGTACAGCTACTACTCCGAGCCGGATGGCGAGGGTGACGAGGAAGTCAAGGCGCGTGCTGCCCCGCCCGCCACGCTCGCCACGAGCCCGCGCCCAGCGCGAGCTCCTGCCCGCCGCTGCACAGGTGGACGACGACCTGCCGTCGGCCGACCTATACGACTACTACGAGGACGACGCGCCGGCCGCGCCTGCGTGACCGCGCTGGCACGATGGCGCCGTGTCTCGGCCCAGGTTTCTTTCGATCTTTCTCCACATCCAGCCTGGCGCGCGCGTGACAACGGCGCAGCGTGTGATTGTGAACGCGACGATATTGTGGTAGAGTGTGGCCAGGTGTGGTCTGGTGTGTCAAACACAAAACAAAGGTGTACATGCACATGCATGTTGTCGTGTCGAACAACACCGGGGCCGCGTGTACCCAACCTTCTTCGGCCTAGTCAATCCGCACCACCGGAAACCCCTGAGCCCTGTCCGATATGTGCGGACAGTACTACGGGATCGGATTTGCTGGGTCAGTCATCGAAGACATCCCAGCCCGCGGAGGCGTCGATGCCCACTGCGCTACTGGGCTTTAGGTCCTGATCAGGGTGGGCAAGTCGCTTGCTCCATCGATCACCGAATAGCAAGGTGAGGTTGACGCGGCGCTGCTCGTAGCCTGGGTGAAGGGCATGCAAGAGTCCGTCAGCAGACCAGTAAAGGGTGCTGCAACGTCGCAAGGTCTGTGGGCCATGGCCGAGCCAAACGGCCACGTGTGCACCTGGGGCCTTGCCTGGCGCGAAGCGGAAAGGCAAGCTCTCATGATACTGATCGGAGACGAAGATGACCGCCCGATTGCACCGATAAGGCACGGTCACAACTCCACCACCTGCCTGTCGCAGCGCAACGCGCAAGGTGACAGTGGTCGCAGCGGTGGTGATGGTCGCGTGGATGGCGATGGCACTGCTCTGCGGCCATTCGATGGCCTGCTCACCTGCAGGCGCGCGCGCAGTGCCCCCTCCTCGCCAGGGCCAAACTCCCTGTTGTTGCTCGAGGTCGGCTGCTCAAGGGGGGGTACGTGGGTGTACACCCTCAGACCTCCGCCATCAAGGCAAGCGTCGTCCTCAGTCAGCCAGAGGTTCATGTTGACGGCCGCGGGGTCGGCATGAATACCGATGCCCTCTGGGTTTGAGTCGCTGCCGCGGTGCGGGTGGGTGGGTGATGGGTGTGTGGCGAGGGGAGGTGTGTGGGAGGGAGGGAGAGGGGGGGGGGCGGCGGGGCAGGCGGACGCGTGAATGAACGAGTCACGCCAGGGGTGGGTCAGTCGGGCTTAGCGGACGCCTGTCACCTGTATTTGAACAGCCACCACAACCCCAACGCGTGCCCGCCCAGGATGGTCGGCACTGCAGCGGTCAGCTCATGCACCAACGTCTGCAGCAGAGGGTGAGTGACGCCATCGGCAGGGAAGGCACCGAGGAAGCCAGCACGCATCGTTCGGAAGTGACAGCCGTGGCGCGCGTACTGCTGCAGTTCCGCCAGTGCATCGGCAGAGAGGAGGTCATCAATCACCACGCACCGCTCGGACACATACTTGCGCTCCAGTCCAGCCCAGTCCGACCGCGGCCGGAGCGTGCCTGATGCCGCTGCCTCTCGGTTGGCGCACGCGCACGGAGGCACCGGCAGGGGACGACCGTAGCTTGCACCGAGTAGGGCGCGTTGCGCTGCAGAAAGGCTGCGAATGGGCGTGCGGCGCACCGCGTCGGGCGCCTCGCCGCGCCCGTTTCTCTCGGGCTCGACGCGCGCATTGTCAGCGAGCTCTGCCGCTAGCGCTCGCCACGCAGCGCTCATCTCCAGAGCGCTCGGGTCTGCCCCCAGGCGCACCGCGTCCTCGACACACTCCGCATCATGAAGCAGCCTGAAAGGTGCGACCTCTTCATTCGCTTGGGCCTCGACATCCTCCAGCGTCACGTGGTACAGCACGTCGAAGGCCTCAAAGGCCTCGCGTGTCTCACCCAGCCGAAGCAACGTTTCGGCGCGCATGCGCAGGCCCGCCTGGCTCGTGGGCGCGAGCGCGAGATGCGCGTCATACGCCGCGAGGGCCCGGCGAAGGATGGCAGGATCTTCGCGCACGGCTCCGCAGATGTGTGCCAGGTCGGCCACCATCACCAGGCTCTCCGCATCGGCGCCCGCGGCCGAGGAGCTCGAGCCCTCCGCGCTGAGGGCGCTCACCCACGGCGCTGCACGGCGCTCGGCCACCGCAACCTTGTTTGCGAGGAAGTCTGCCCATGCCGAGCTCCACGCTTGCGCGAGCGCCAGCGGCGGCTCCAACATCGGCGAGTCGCGTAATGCATAAATAAGTATGCTCCAGCCGCCTCACTAGCCGTTGCGTGGCTTGTTTGTAAGGTAATGCCATATACAATACTCTCTCACCGTCACCTAGAGCGCGTCATATTCGCACTGTATGCCGAGCTCGTCCGTACGCCCAAGTCCGTGCTGACCGTATCCCGACCGTCGTCAATCCACACTCAGCAGGGCAAAGGGAGTCACGAAGGACGTCTCTGTGGTGGCCTCCGCCTCTGGCGTCCTCATCGAGCGCATGGGCAGCTTGCGTTGAGCCGACCGGCTCGAGGCGCGGAGCAGGAGGTAACCACCTACGCTAGCGAGCGTGAGCAGGGTGCCAGCGAGGGCGGCGAGCACCAGGTCCGTCGCGCCGAAGGAGCCGCTGCCGCACTCTGATGCCTCGCTTGTGGTACGTTGGGCACTCGCCATAGCCGCTTGTTGGCGCGACGGGGCCATGTTGAGCGCCGCGACGGGACGAGTCGGCGGCTGCCAACCCCACGTGGGCCGATTCGTGCGGCAGTCGTGTGGTGCCGCAGCTGTGTCCGGGTGCACAGCGGCCGACAGATTCGTCAGCCCGAGCTGGCTCAGCAGCGCAAGCTCGTCATGCACCACGGTCTCGCTGACGTACCTGTGCCATCCGAAAAGCAAGACGAAATCGTGCGGCGCTCCGAGAGAGCTGTGGTGGCTTGGCTGGGCGTAGGCGCTCTGGCACATTTCCTCTCATGACAAGCTGGCGGCACTGCCACTTGCCTCCGACCTTCTGAACGTAGCACACCGCCATGCCATTGTACGCCACTCGCCGGCCCGTTGGCGGGCCAAAGGAACTCGGCCCAGTGTTGGTGCCAATCAGGACGTCAGGCATCGTTGTCTTGTACCCGTCGATGTCGTTCCCCACGCAGAACACGTCCGTCACGTGGATCTGAAGGTCCGGGAAGGCGCGCTTCGTTGCCCACACCTGCACAGATGCAAGACACGCAAGGTGGGAGGGAAGAGAGGGGCGTTGGCACAGTGAAGTGTGCGCAGCTGTCGCTCTGCCCGCGCAGTGCTCGCTTCTCGACACGCTGTCGTGCAAGCTCTTTGAGTGCGCTCATGCCCTTGTACTTCTTGCCGAACGTCGAGACGCTTTCCCAGCCCTCCTGCGCGAAGAAATTGCGCAAAGAGGGCAAGGGCAGTTCATGCAGATACACAGCGCCGTGGGGCGTTGCACGCACGCCCTTGCACTCTCCCTCAGGGTGAAATCTGGAATCGGTGTGGCCACGCCTCTTGTTGAGCTGGCCGGCGCGCGTAAAAGTACTGCTCGAGAGACGCGTTGATGCTTGCTGCATCCAACGTGGGTCGCCAGACGGCGTCGGTGGTTCGCACCACCCAAGCAGGGCACTCAGAGAGGAAGGTCGCCGGTGCATTCGCGGTCGGAGGCTGCAAGGCATCCGTGCCGCCCAGCAAGCACTCGTTGCTCCACGACGAAGTATCGGCTGGCGGACCGATGGCTGCAGCTGGGGCGGGCTCCGGTGCGGTGGCCTGCGAGAACGCAGACGGTGGCTGCGGCGACGCACAGGGGAGTGGAGCCTCGACTCGGGCAAGAAGGTCGATGCCCAGCTGATCGAAGAGCGCGGGCGTGTCGAACATTGCGTATCCCTCGAGGGCGACGCCGTCGACGATATGCCAGTGCAACCCGACGCGCAGCCGGACGGCGCGGCCCGTGGCTGCCTCTCCAAGGAAGCAGCCGCTATGTTTGCCCGACAAGTAGCCATGAGCGCCGCAGTAGTCTCCCTCGCAAGACATGACGTCGAGCTCAAAAGATCGATGCGTGAAGCCGCGCTCCAAGGCGCCCAGCACGTAGGTGCGGTACTCGTCCAAGCTCGCCGCAAAGCCGATGCCAGACGGGCCATAGAATCGCATGTCCTGCGCCCACAGCGACGGTGCCCCTGACGCACGCCCACGCGCGTACCACTCGCTGTCCAGCAGGGCCAAGGCGACGGCGCGGCTCGCCTCGGCCTTCTCAGGTGGCGTCAGAGGCGAGTACGGCGCGGGTATGCCGTCCATCGCCGAGGGTGGCTGGAACCAGCCATCGTCGGGCAGCACCGACGCGCGAGGGAGCACGCGTCGGCCCGCCTGGCGCAGCAAGTCGGGCAGGTCGAGCATCATCCAGTTGTAAGAGATGCGCTCGCCTTGCATGCGGTAAAAGTCGCAGATTCGGATCCGCACCAACTCGCCCGACGGTGGCAGGCTCGCCAGCGGGCCGTACCAGCGGGCTTGAGCGTAGGTGGTGGTCGAAGCGGTCGCATTCTCGCCGAGGAAGAGGAGCTGACTGAAGTAGACGCTATCTGTTCCGGGACGGGCCACAAAGGCGTGGGCTCGGAGGCAACATGCTGGCTCGGGCGGCGGGCGCAGTGAAGCGTACCGAAGGCCAGATTGAAGGGAACGTGCTCCCCGTTGAACCATTCACGCAAACCGGTGAAGTTGCCGAGGCCAAAGATTGTGTCGTAGGTGAAGTTTGTGGTCCAGTACTGCCAGAAGGGGCACTTGACGGGTGAGACGGCAGAAGCGCAGTGCTGGGTTCCGTGGTGGCGCTACGAGGATGGGCGGTGCACCTGCTCCATGATGGCGCTCCATGCTGGAAAATCGTACACGGCGACGTGGTTGGAGATGACATCGTCCATCGCGCGTATCACGCGCTTGGCTGTCGGGATTTCGTAGGGGGGTCCGGCGGAGGACGAGAGCAACAAGAAGATCGGCCACATGCTGTGGGCTATCGTCCGTCGTCGATCGCGGCAATCGCCTTTCTCGGAAGTTTTCTGTGCATGAACCGGATCAGCACTTACGCCGCCTCCAGGCAAAAGGTACGCCGATAGCGCTCTAAATCACCGCGTCGACCATCTCCTACACCGCCCTCTGCGTAGGTGAGGGCGCGGTATCTACCTCATCTACGTCGTGCTTTGATGTCGACATCCTACATGACCGTCCCACTACTTCGCTGTTTACGCTGGGCCCACGCTTGCTTGCATTGCATGCAACGCTGGCGGCACGGCACAGAGGTGCCAAGGCCAAGGCGCGTCGACAGGCCTCCGCGTCGTACTGTGCGGGGTTGTCGCGTCAAGTTCCCTTAGTCAGAGGGAGCGAGATTCCACCTCTCCCTACTTATAACGCGTCTAAAAAAGTATATATTTCCATCCGCTTGTATGCTAATTAAGTGTATAAGAACCCCTTACATCCCAAGACCAAGCCACGTACTAGGATTCATAGCTAGCGTCAGGAGGGAATGAAGGTTCTGGGCTATACGCGCCCATAGACGCGCAGTTCGTTCGCGCGGCACTGCCACTGCTGCCTCTTGCCCCCACCTGGGCTAAAATATGGGTGTCGCCGAGGGCAGGGTGGAGACGGGAAGGGGGGGGGCGGGTGGGGGTCGCCAGAAATGCGCCAGATATCACCCGGGGCGTGGCATCTCGACCGGCGTCTCTTCGTCCAACGGCGTTGCCCGCCAACGAGCTTGCCCTACCAGCACAGGCCCGAGGACGCGTCGGTCGAAGCGCAGCCAGCGGCTCATCGTCAAATCGACCCAGCCAGTCCCCGGAACCTCAGGCGCAGACAGCTGGCTCGTGGCGATGTCGACGCTTGCGAGAATCTTGCGCGTCACACTGCCTCCGATAAATGTGGTCGTCATTACCACAGCCGCAGTCGCGGAGACGAGTCCGGCAGCAGAGCCTTCGTCGCTCGCTACCTCGATCGCCAGGGCGTATGCGACCGCACCTCGAAGGCCGGCACACATCAGCGCCGTGACCGTCCTTCGGCTGATCTGCGGCTGCTGCCACAGGTTGGCGAGGGCGCAGAGCGGCGGCACCATCACGAAGCGGGACAGCGGCACGAGCAGGGTGGCAAATACAACAAAGCGCCACGTGCCCGGCAGCTTGAGCGAGGTCATCACTTCCATCTGCCCCTTTTCCGTCTGCTCTTCCAAGTCGGTGTGCTGCTCCTCCACCACCACCTCCGCCGGATCCTCCTGTGCGGCCTCCAGGTACGCCAGTGGCGCGGAGAGCGAGAGACCAATCATCGCAAACACCGCCGTCTCCGCCAGGTGTGAAATCGACTTGAGAACGACCCCTACTGTGTTCGCGGCTTTCTTGGAGAGGGAATGTACGTGATAGTGGCCTGCGCAACGTGTGGCGGCGACATCAGGGTGTGGCCAGGACGGCGGATGAGAGTGAATGGGCAGCAGCGATGCTCTCACCCACGAACACGCCTGTGACAAAGAGCGCCACGATGCCTGAGCAGCTGAGGGCCTCTGCAAGACAGTACGAGGTGTAACCGAGAAGCACAACGAGTGACAACTCAAGAGCAGGCTGTTCTCGCATCTCGCCGCATCTAAGGAAGAGCGCAGAGCTGGCAGAAACAGCAGCCCCAACGGCAACCGAGCCCGCAGACACGGCGCAGAAAAGGAGGGTGCCATCCAGCAGCGCCGACCACGGCTCGTCGAAGGCGGCATGCCCCATCTGCTTCAGGATGCGTACGTAGACTATTGCAACGGCATCGTTGAGCACGCTCTCGCCGAAGACGAGAGCGTAGGTTGTCGCGTCGCACTGGACGGCGCCTAGAACGGACAGGGTGGCAACCGCGTCGGTCGCTGAGATAAGCGAGCCGAAAACAAAGGAGTGCAGTGGTGTTGAGAAGTCCAGGGGGTCGGCTGTTGCACGAGAGGCGTCGCTGAACCAGGCAGCGCTGCCTGCAGCCTGTGTAGCAGTGCCGATTATGAAGGTAGAGACAGTGGTGCCAACGATAGCTAGAAGCAAGATGGTGGGTAAGTTGGTGAAGAAACTCTCCGTTGCTGTGGAGAAGCCCGCCTCGTAGATTATCGGCGGCAGCAGCAGGTATGAGAAAAGCTCCGTGGGGAAGACCACAAGCTGGCGCACACTAGGGATCACCGCATCGGCGCCTGTAAGCAGCAGCACCAGACCGAGCAGCGTGCCCATCGCGATGGATACAAATGATGAGGGCAATTGTCGACGTTCCGCGACGGTCGATAGCCAGATGACCATAGTCAGGAAGACAGCAGTAATGACGAGGTTCATGCCAAGGAGCTCATGCTCCTCCTCCGCGAGCTCTTGCGGAGTCGTCGGAGGCTGCGGAGGGCGTGGCAGCCAGCCTGGTGCTGACGGAGGAAGCGTGCTGCGCATGCTGCCTGCAGCTGCGCGTGTTCGCATGGAGATATTCGACATCATTGCATCTTTGCATGGAGGATCAACACGTACGCCGTAAGCCAGGCCACCAAGGCTGATCTCCGACCTGTCGGCGCGGGGTAACCCGCGAGGCCGGCTGGCTCGGGATCAGTGTATCCCCGCGTGGGCCCTCCTGACCGGCGGCTTAGGCCAAGCTAAGATCTAAAGTAATCTAAAGGTACAAAGGACGCTACAAAGGTACGCCGGTAGCGCTCTAAATCACCGCCGCGCATGCAGGTGCGCAGAGAGGCTCTACATGTCGACCATCGCCTACACCCTTTGATGTCGATCGACATGACCGTCCCACTCACTACTTCGGCCACGCTTGCAACGCTGGCGGCACGGCACAGAGGTGCCAAGGCCAAGGCGCGTCGACAGGCCTCCGCGTCCCACAGCCCAGACGGTGAAGGTGCGCACCGTGCACCTAGGCTCGGCGCGGCGCGGAGCGCCCGCGCCGGCACCGCGGGTGCGGGCCGCAGGCCCGCACCTTCCAGCACCTTCACTTTCAGTGGTGTCGAGGGGTCCGCACCGCGCACCTTGAGTGCGCCGCGTCAGTCCTACTTCCAAGCAATG
>Ga0209713_10000911_pt1 | contig 17142 bp, 18 predicted proteins | sample ArcOceMetagenome_3_FD_187444 | JGI IMG/M metagenome (GOLD analysis project Ga0209713, IMG submission 187444) | Marine eukaryotic phytoplankton communities from Arctic Ocean - Arctic Ocean- Svalbard ARC20M Metagenome (SPAdes) (version 2) | ecosystem: Environmental > Aquatic > Marine > Oceanic... | reverse complement strand
AAGCCGCGTCGAAACCAAAATGCACTGTATCAAACTACTCGGCCAATCGTTGATGGCGCGGGACTTTGAGCGGCAAGTCGCAGAAATCCAAATCCGCATCGCCGTCCTCAATCGCTACACTGCTCTTGGTATACCTGTCACAGAACCTGTAGGCTAAGTGCGTATGGGGAAAGGAGAAGAACGTCCTTCACCCGATTTGTGCAACAAAGCCTAGAAAGAGTGTTAATGTAGATTTGTGGCAGCAAAGGATAGAAAATGAGAGTATGCGGATGTGAGATATCAGCACAGGAGGTTCGACTTGCCGTTGTTGAACTAAATGATGAACAAAATGTGGAACTTTTACGGATAAAAAAGACACGGATTGAACTAAAAGATGACACATCAGTGGAAAATTTGAGATTATTCTTAGCGGCTCTTCAAGAATTCTCCCAAGAAAATACAATAGGTACATTTGTGATAAAAACTCGTGCCAAAAAAGGTAGAATGGCCGGTGGAGCCGTATCTTTTAAAATCGAAACTCTGATCCAGCTAGTGGAGGGATGTAACACCAGATTTGTCAGTCCAGTAGCGCTTTCTAACTTTGCCAAAAAGGAACTCGAAGGGTATCCTGAGAAATTGCCTGTCTACTTAAAGAATGCATTTCTTTCTGGGGCTTATGCTTTGGCTAAGGGCTGACTGTTCTATAACGTCCTTCCGTATATTGAGTGCAGACTATTAATAAAGATTGGTTGCACCCTAAAGCAGGATTACAGACGCTCGTTGCCCCTCTTGATTTTGACTCTCAAAACAGACGGTTAATTTTAATCAGCTTGAAGCGTCCTCAGCAATTATGACGAAGGAATGTGCGTGGATTTACTCTACTTTATTCTCAGAAACATATTCTTCTGTGTCAAATTTTTATAGCAACCTTCTTTAGGCGCTTTCTGCCTTTTCGATCACTTATACTTTTCATTTCTTTAAAATTCCAATCCTAATCAGACGCTGTATTGTCTTCATCAGGCACAGCATAGCATAACGTCGTTTATACGGTGTGCTACTCAGTGCGCTATGCGTGAAGCCGTCAAGCCTATTTTGATAAATTACTTCGCCAACACGAAGAGCAATAGCCCTTCACTTCTTACCGAACGGTAATCTGGCCCACAAAGCCACTGTGCTCCAACGCCGGAATTGAAAATTTGAATTTACCCGTCTTAATCGGCACAAAAAACAGATCAATCGATCCTTTGTCATCAAACTCCAGTCCGTAGATGCCCGTTGGCTTAATCTCGAGATCATTGATCACAATTTGATCGAACCAGATACTATTAAAAAAATTAGGCGCTGAAAAAAAATACTCGTCTTTTCCATCACTTGTAATTCGAAGCCGATAAAACGTGCCTGTTTCAAGATTTATCTCTGATACAGAAAACCCCTCAGCACCATCAATCTTGATTTCTTCAAGACGCTCAGCCCGTTTCGTTATTTGCCCTGCCGCATTGACGTTATTAAACTTGCCAAGTCCAAAAAAACCATACAAGCTTATGATTATGAGCAACGATCTTAGCACCCAGCAGCCCCCCAAAATACCCGCTCTTTCAATAGAGAAGCTTAGTTACCGATACGGATCAAAGTCAATACTGAAGAACGTCGACTTAGAGATCCCCATGGGTCAGTTTACTGTCGTGCTTGGCGTCAACGGTGCAGGCAAAACCACACTTTTTTCACTTGTGTCCACGTTGTTGAAAATGCAGGAAGGTGAGATCAGAATATGTGGCCATTCAATCTCGTCGGCACGCACGTCAGCGCTTGGTCATATCGGATTGGTGTTTCAACACACAACGCTTGATATGGACCTGACAGTTGGTCAAAACTTGATATATTTCGCAGGCTTGCAGGGACTGGGCGCTCAAGACACTGAGGCTCGTATCAATGAGGTCGTGCAACTTTTAGAGCTGCAAAACAAGTTGTCAGAGAAGGTTAAACGGCTGAGTGGTGGCCAGCGTCGCCGCATTGAAATTGCCCGTGCATTGATTGGCCAACCGCAGCTTTTGATTATGGATGAGGCAACATCAAATCTTGACGTAAATGCAAAGAGAATTTTATCTGGCACGATGCGAAAGCTGACGCTCACGGCTCAGACTGCAATATTGTGGTCAACACATCAAGTCGAAGAAATCGAGGAAGAGGATCGCGTTATCATTCTGTATGAAGGCGAAGTGTATGATGATGATACAGCCGTGCGGTTGTGCGAAAAATATGGCAAGTCGCTTGAATTGGTGCTGCTAGATTTATCGCGCGCACGATCAAGGGAGCTTTTTGAGTGATCCATCACATGTTCGATAAGTCAGACCAATGATCGGGGTCCGCCATTCAGCAATTGTCTTCAAAGCAATCTGCCTCAGAGAGTTTCTGAAATTTTCGCAGCAGCACGCGCGTCTGCTGTCTGCCTTGGTGCGCCCGCTTGTCTGGCTGGTTATCTTTGCCGCTGGTTTTCGTTCAATTCTTGGCGTGTCCATCGTACCACCCTACCAGACATATATCAGCTATGATGTATACGTTGTTCCAGGCCTCTGTGCGATGGTATTGATGTTTTTCGGGATGCAGACGTCTCTGTCGATGGTCTATGATCGCGAAATGGGAACAATGCGCCTCTTGATGACAGCGCCTTTCCCACGGTCTTTGTTGTTACTATTCCACCTCATCAGCACTGGCCTAATCGGTGTTTTGCAGGTGTATGCATTTTTGCTGATTGCAAGGCTCATGGGGATTGAATTTGCCCCCTTAAACTTGCTTTTCGTGGCGCCAGTGCTCTTTCTGTCGGCCCTTATGTTTGGCGCGCTTGGATTTCTGTTATCCCTGACAATCCGCCAGCTCGAAAATTTTGCCGGAGTGATGAATTTTATTATTTTTCCAAGCTTCTTCATGTCGTCTGCGTTGTACCCGCTGTGGAGAATAAGAGAGAGCAGCCCACTTCTAGCCGACATCAGCTTTTGGAACCCGTTCAACCACGCAGTTGAGGCCATTCGTTACCAACTGTACGGCGAGTTTAACGCCCAGTCGTTTGCTTATCTACTGGCCGTGACCTGCGCCAGCCTACTTTCGGTGATGTTTTCTTATACAAGCCACGATGTGATGAAAACGCACTAATTAAACTGACACCCCGTTTGATGCACATCGATCCCCAGCGTATCTTCATAGAAATGCTGGTGTAAAAATTTAACACCGGGCAGCTTTTCAATAACAGCGTCATGGGTCGCAATCAGCATCGGCTGTCGCAACTGATGGTTCCATTGGCGAAGACTACCACGGCTGCCTTTATATAGATCTACGGCAAGCTCTTGATCCAACAGCGCTTGCAACAGATTTACCTCACTGCCAACAGAAGCGGCGGGCACACTTGTTGCGATCAACTTGATCGCCGCCCATGCAGCCCAGTCAACATCGTTCATCTGGCGTGTTTTATGGTCACTGATGCCTGCTTTTTTCGCACGTCGGTCAAACCTCTGGTTCAGCTGTGGCGCACCAAATCTTTCCCACGACCAATGCCAAGCCCGCGCAACCAGCCCCGATCCCCCAATAACAGGGCGCGGCAGAAAAGTGTTGTAAGGCACATAACGGCTGTATTCCCCCACATCATCAGCAATGACAACCACATCATATTCGATACCCCCTGTCAGCAATTTCAGATTATTCATGTCGCGGTCACGCGGATTGTTTGATAGCGAAAATGTGCGCCTATCCACAACTTCAACCTGAAATTTTTGAAAAGAGGCCTCAAGTGCGGCCGCATCGGCAATATCATTATTGTGGCGTCCCACTAAAAGAAGCGCCCGCCGCCAGTTACGCAACGCTAAAAACTGCGCTACCGTGTCGGCATACATGCGACGGGATGGAAGGATGTGAAACGTGTTCCCCTGACAGGCAGTCTCGCGCAGGTTCATCGCCTTACTACGGATATTAAACAGCGCAATGTCTTGGCCTGCAAGACCCACAATCACACGATGCATATCCGCCTCTGGCAAATCAAGCAAAACCGCAGCACCAGCAGGCACAGCAGCCATAACTTTGGCAATGCCATCTGCTGCATCCATTGCAGTGATCTCAGAAAACGCAAAAATGGCTTCTTTAGCACGTAATTTTATCTTATTTTCCAGCAAACCAATGGTGATGCCACGCAACGCAGGATAGCGTTGCTTAAGCGCCAAACCGGTATAGGCGCGTTGCTCTTGCCACTCAGGATCTATATTGAGATGCAGCCAGAAAACTGGGATTTCCAGCTTTTGCTCTGCCGCAGCCAAGACCGGATCAGCCGACCGCAAAAACAGCCCTATCAGCCCCAAAACACACAGCTTAAGAAGCGGTATATACCGCATTTCACTCAAAAACCAAAATGCCATAGGGCACCGACCCGACCTTTACAGATTTGATAGCTCTGCGGCGTTCTAGATCAATGATCGAAATGTCATCTGACAGGCCGTTAGCCACATAAAGCCGAGTTTCATCACTGTTAAGCGCTAAACCCCAAGCCCTTTTGCCGACGAGAATATAATCCAGCACCTCTCGGGTTGCGGTATCAAACAGGCCAACATGGTTCGCCCTTCCAAGCGCCACAAACCCCAATGTCCCAGATTTGTTTAACAAAATATCAACCGGTGTTACATGTTCTTTACGAAACCCAGGCGGCAGAAAAGTTAAGGATTCTGTAACTTTCATCTGGCTCAGGTCGATGATATTCACCACGCTGGCAAGTTCGGCAGACACATATAAAAACCGCTGATCCGGAGACAGAGCGAAGCGCCGCGGCCGCGCATCGACCGGAATATCAAGCATGACTTCGTCATTTTCCAGATCGATGACGTGAACAAGATCTGCCACTTCTGAGGCAACAAACGCATAGCGCCCATCTTTGGTGATCTGCACCCCCTCGGGCTCTTCGCCAGTTTCGTATTCAGACAAGAACTCTCCTGTGGTCCAGCTCCAAACCGTCGCGGTTGCATCCTCTTCGTTCGAAACAATCAAGCGGTCCCCATCCGGATGTAGATCAAAGGTTTCGGGCGCAAAGACATTGGTTATCCTACCAGATACCGCAAGCGTCTCACTGTCATAGATCAATACAAGATTGTCATCGGCGCAGCCTACAAAAAAGTTACTCTTGTCTTGGCTGAAATGCATGCCACGCGGTCTGCCACATGTGCTTATCTCTTGGATGAAATCACCATCAAGTGACAGGACGGTCAGCGTATTGCCCCGCTCATTGGACACAACAAGTTTTCCATTTGCCAAGGCCGGGCTGGCCAAGTTTAAAAAACTGGCCAAAGTCAAAAAAATAGCTGCCGCCACGACTTTTTTAATCATCATAGCGTCCTTTGGGTATTTTAACGTCATACTTTAAAGCTGCCTCAGTCTGATGCAAGTCGATGTCTTATAAAACGATGCTTAGGATCCGCTTACCCCGAACAATATGGCGATCTGTAACGTTGTCTAGCCCTTTATAAAGTCAATCCGGCAAAATCCGTATACCAAGAAAGTGGCAGGTGCTGGGATGGCTTTGTGAATTACTCTCACCCTCTAGGCCGAGAGCCAACATTATTCACGTACACGCCCTAATGCTCATACCTGATTTGGTTTAAACCGCATTTTGGATACCGTCAATCTTAGCCCATGACCGCTGCGGTTAATTTGCGTAATCAGCAGCCACTTTACCCGAGGCATCCCGAACATCAGGATTAGCGCCCAACGATAGCAAAGCGGCGGCAGCGTCCATATTGTCCAGCTGATAGGCATACATCAAAGCCGTCATGCCACGGTCATCCTGTGTGTTTAAATTAGCCTTATTTTCGCCTAAGATCATAATTGTTTTCACCCCTTCCACTGCGGGCGTATCAGCCGTATGGCCAGCCGCCCACATAACGGCCGTTAATCCAGATTTATATTTCTCATTGGGATCCACTCCCTCAGATAGTAACGTTTTTACGACCCCAGAAAAGCCTTTCGCAGCGGCATAAATGATCGGCGACTTTCCAGTGCCATCCTGCGTTTTTGGATCAGCACCTGCGTCTAAAAGATACTTGATTAATCTGGTGTTACCATCAAAGCAGGCCGCCGAAAGCGGTGTAATGTTATCCAAAGATAAAATGTTCGGGTCGGCACCCTGCTGCAAAAGGTATTTTACCACTTTCGTACGATTGCTGCGCACGGCCAAAAGCAATGCCGTATTACCACGAAGGCTTCGATGATTGATATTTCCTCCAACGCTTTCCAGATATTTCACAATATCGACGTGACCGGCCTCAGCAGCTTTCATTAAGGGCGTCGAGGCACTGCGGTCACGGGCATCAACCGCAGCGTTCATGGTCACCAATTCCTTGACCAACGCACCGCAACTTTTTTGGCTGGCTTCAAAAAGCAATAGATTAACCTCACGACCCAGAGGGGTTGGGCCAAAGCCAGTAAGCTTACCGCGCACACTTCGACACACAAGCGGGTTCTTATCTTGCAAGATCAAGTTTTCAGAAAAAACAGAATTAGGCGTCGTCATCCACGCCAAAAACCCAGCATACATTGCTACGATCAATGCTTTTTGATTATCTGACACGCTCACTCCATCAAAGTTGATTTAAATCATCTCCACGCATACCGTATCGGCGCACGTTTTCGGTTTCAACTCAATACAACAAAAGATTCGAAAGATGTTTCTACACATGACTTTGTGCATGTCAGCAACTTGGCGACACTGAGCCCAGGATAAGGTCACTCGATATAAGCAGCTTTGTCGTGGCGAGCAGGATAGCTTGCAGGAAACACTAATTAGAACAAGTACGTTAAGGGTGTGGTGAAAAGTATCCAACTAGCAGGGCGTATTAAATCCAGAAGGGGCGCCTGCAAGGACACCACTCTATATCAATTATGCACCTAATCCAGTTTCAGACATTTATACGCCAGCTCTTCAACTTGCCCATTTAAAACAAAACGACACGCGACGTTCAGATCGTGGAAGGAAAACCACCAACTAAAGCTGGTGGGATCAATCAAAGAAGGTGGATTGTCTTAATGTTTGTTCCCTTGGGAACAGTAATTCTTACTACAGACACTGATGAACGATCAGTGATGTTTTTGCGCAGCACCCCCAAGGATAGAGCTAATGTATCTTTTGTTGCGGGGTGCTATTTTAGTTTGGTATCCAAGGGTTTCTTTTGCCTAGACATGGATGATGTCTTGCGCCACCAATGTACAGATCTTCAAGATCTGTTCATTGGGCCAAGCGAGTAAACACGCTGGGTTGCCGTGGGCCCTTCGTGCTGATGCAAAATAGAACCCAAGGTGCAAGGACCGTGTGACATGAGTTTTTCCAGAATATTTGCCCGCCTTGTTGCCAGTGTGGGGGCCGCGATGATTTTGATGCGCCGATGGGGGGCGACACCCCATCAGCCGGCAGTGGGAACAGAGCCCTCTGTACCAGACGCTGTGCCCCAAGGCATTCCTACGTTGAAAATGCCAACAGCCAAAGGCTGGGCACTTGGCCAGACGCCTATTGCTGCTGCGGGACTTAAAGTGAATGCCTTTGCCGCAGGGCTCAGTCATCCACGCTGGATCCATGTATTGCCAAATGGCGATGTGCTGGCCGCCGAGGCGCTCTCGACCCCCGGTGGTATTCGCACAGCGTTTGATTATGCTATATATTCAACGATGAAGCGCGCAGCAGCGGTAGGTGACAGTCCGAACAGGATTACCCTTTTGCGCGATTTGGATGGCGACGGAGTGGCTGAAGTGCGCCATGTCTTTAAAGAGGGCTTGAACCAGCCCTTTGGCATGGCGATGCAAGACAACACCTTTTATATTGGCAACACAGATGGGCTTTACCAATTGCCCTATATTGATAAGGCTGACGCGGTGTCTGGTGCGCCAGAAAAACTTGCGCCATTCAAGCCGGGCGGGCATTGGACCCGCTCCATCCTAGCGTCGCCTGATGGCAAAAAGCTCTACATTGGCGTTGGATCGGATACGAATATTGCCGATAACGGAATGGAGGCCGAGGAGGGTCGTGCGGCAATTTGGGAATATGATCGTGCCAGTGGCAAAGCGCGTATTTTCGCCAGCGGTCTTCGCAACCCGGTTGGTCTGGCATGGGAGCCAACGACTGGCAGCCTTTGGACTGTTGTCAATGAACGCGATGGTCTGGGTGATGAAACCCCGCCTGATTATCTGACTGAAGTCGTTGAAGATGGATTTTATGGCTGGCCGTTCTGTTACTGGGGACAAACGGTCGATGATCGCGTTCCGCAAGACTCCGAGATGGTCGCCAAAGCCCGCCGCCCTGATTATGCGCTGGGTGGGCATACGGCTTCGCTTGGGCTGTGCTGGATGCCTGATCGCACCCTTCCAGGCTATGGCGACGGGATGGTGATCGGACAGCATGGATCGTGGAACCGCAGCAATCTTTCAGGGTACCGGATGATTCATGTACCCTTTAAAGACGGCAAACCCTGTGGACCACCAAAAGATATCCTGAGCGGGTTTTTATCCACCGATGAAAAGGTATCTTATGGTCGGCCTGTGGGTGTGGCAATTGGGCCTGATGGGTCACTTTTGATGGCGGATGATGTTGGTGACGTCATTTGGCGCGTCACTGCCGCTTGATCTGCTTGTATTATGGGATGGGAACGGCCGCAGGCCGTTTATTGATCTTTATGTGCAGAATTTGGGTGGCATAAAGCCCACTTTTCGGTAACGTAACCATACGCAGTACTTATCACGTTAGTATGTATTGCAGAATTACTGATTTTCTTGGGGGATAAATGGGTAAAGTCTTTGTAGCAACCTGCCTTATTTTTGGACTGAGTACACAATTTGTGTATTCCTTGGATACTGCTAAATTAGAGAGATTTAAACAATCAAGAAGCTGTGAGTATTGTGACCTAACGGGCGCGGTATTTGACCGTATGAACCTGCAAGGAGCGAACTTGCAAAACGCTAAACTTGAGGGCGCTTCGTTTGAAAACGTTGATATGACACCTCGGCAAATGGAAAAAACAATCCATTTTACCAATTTGGAGAATGGCAACTTTCGCTCAGTGAATTTTACAGGGGCACAGTTGGCAAGCGCGACGTTGATCGGGGGCTATTTTAGGGATGCCAATTTTACAGCAGCAAACCTTGAAAATGCTGATATGAGTGACGGGAATTTTAAAAAGGCGGTTTTCATTGGATCTAACCTGTTTGGGGCACGCCTTGAGGGCGCCAAATTGGATGGGGCGTTATTTTGCAATACTATTATGATTGATGGAACAATCAATGACGCCAATTGTTAGAACGAAGTGTATTCACTTAATGAAATTTAGTCAGGGGCTCGATAATGTTTAAAAAGATTTTCGACAATTTCAAATGCCTGTTGGTGGGATACGTGATCTTTGTGGGGTCGGTTTCAGCATCTTACGCCGCTGATTTGCCCAAACTCAAGATTGCTGTGCTTGGCTTTGGAACAGTGCTGTGGGAGTTGGACACGATCAAGCATTACGGTTTGGATACCGCAAACGGATTTGACCTGCAGATCACTAAAATGGCGAGTAGTACTGCAGGTCGTGTTGCCTTTCAGGCCAACGAGGCTGACGCGATTGTAGCGGATTGGCTTTGGGTTGGAATTCAGAGAAATAAAGGTAAAGACTATGTTTTTGCGCCATATTCATTAGCTGTGGGGGAACTGCTTGTCGCAAGTGACAGCGACATCCAGTCCTTGCAGGATCTGAAAGGCAAGAGCATTGGCATTGCCGGCGGTCCGTTGGACAAAAGTTGGCTTATTTTTCAGTCATATGCGGCTGCCAAACTGGGGTTTAATTTGAAATCCGAGACAGAACAAGTATTTGGCGCACCCCCCTTGATGTTCAAAAAAGCCCTGAGTGGCGAATTGGATGCTGTCATAAACTATTGGCATTTTACAGCAAAAATGAAATCTCGTGGTATGCGCACTGTTCTCAGTGTGGCAGATACCAGCTCGGCGCTTGGACTTGACAGCACAACACCCCTGCTTGGGTATGTGTTCAATCGCGACCTACCCAATAGTGCCTCTCTGATGCCGAATATGGTTAAGGCGTCACAAGAGGCCAAGAAAATATTATTGCAACAACAAAACGCTTGGGACCGGCTTCGGCCCCTGATGAAGGCCAAAACTGATAGTGATTTCGAATTTTTGGTTAACGGGTTTCGCGCTGGTGTGCCAACAAAGCCAGTCAATCTTGCCTCAGTGCAGGAGATGCTTAATATTATGAGCAAATCTGGCGGTGACCAGCTTGTTGGTGATTTGACGACCCTGCCGGATGATTTGTTTTATGCCGCTGACGTCAACTAACCGTAGGCTTCTTAGCCTGATATCTCTTCTAATGCTTGTTTTGGCTTGGTGGGGGGCATCATTTCTGGTCGCTGACTACGAGCTTTTACCACCACCTTCATTATTGGGGCATAACCTGTATCACGAAATGCTGTCTGGAGAGCTTTGGCGTCATTTGTCTATGACCCTTTATAGGGTGGCATGGGCTTTTGGTTTGGCCATGATTTTCGGGGTTGTTCTGGGTTTTATGATGGGGCGCTGGGTGGCTGTCGACGCCGTGCTTAACGTCTGGATGGTGGTGCTGTTAAATCTGCCTGCGCTGCTTTTGATTGTTCTGTGCTATATCTGGATTGGTTTGAACGAAACAGCGGCCATAATAGCGGTCATTCTCAATAAGGTGCCGTTGGTTGCCAATATGGTTCGGCAGGGTGCGCGTGAATTAAGTCCAAAACTGGCAGATTTAAGTAGCGCCTATAACCTGTCTGTTTGCCAAAGAGCACGGTATATTATCGCACCACAAATGTTTCCTTATGTTATCTCTGCGGCGCGTTCCGGGTTGGCCATTATTTGGAAAATTGTTCTTGTGGTTGAGTTTCTGGGCCGCTCCAACGGAATTGGTTTTCAAATACATCTATATTTCCAACTCTTTGATGTCGCGATGGTGATGAGCTATGCCATGTCCTTTATTGTGGTGATGATTGCGATTGAATACGGCGTTATGCGGCGTCTCGAGGTCCGGGCGGACCGATGGAAAACCCCATGATTTCACTTCAGATCAATGAAAAAAGCTTTGCTGATCAGATTATCTTTAAAGCGTTTGCATTTAGTTTGAAGCGTGGTCAGCGTATTGGCTTAATGGGGCCTTCGGGTGTGGGGAAAACCACCTTGATGCGGATAATAGCCGGGTTGGATAAAAATTTTGATGGCACCAGACATATTGATGGCCGGCTCGCCATGATGTTTCAAGAACCAACACTTATTCCTTGGCTGAGCGTCAGGGACAATCTGTCAATCACGGCAAGGGCAAATGAAGCTGCTATTCAAGCGGCACTTTGCACTGTCGGCTTGGCCGATAAGATCGAAGCTTTTCCCGACACTCTTTCACTTGGGCAGCAACGGCGCATTGCTCTGGTGCGGGCCTGGCTTTATCCACATGATTGCTTGCTTCTTGACGAGCCATTTGCGTCATTAGATCACGATAACCAAGCGGTTGTTAGGGAACATTTACAGCTGATCTTGCAAGATCCATCCGTTGCGGCAGTTATCGTCAGCCATAACCAATACGAATTAGAAGGTCTCGTCAATGAGATCGTTGATCTTGAATATGTGTAATAAGGTGCGGATTCAACTCGCCAGTGCAACTTTACCCACGGTATGATGCGTGAGGCAGCGATGCCCAAGTGCTTCTCACCGTCAAAAGTAAAGGAACACGAATGCGAGCCTATCACCGCCTCACTGAGGGTGAGCGCAACCAAGTTTATGCCTTGAAGAAGGCCGGTTTGACTCAACACGCGTTGACGGACCAGATCGGTGTCCACAAATCGACGATTTGCCGGGAGCTTAAGCGCAACAAAGGTTTGCGCGGATATCGACCAAAGCAAGCGCATCGCCTGGCTTGTGCACGGCAGTCACAAATTTCCCGCATCCGTATTCTGGATACGATTTGGACTGGGATTGAAAAGGTGATCCACGAGGACTGGAGCCCAGAGCAGATCAGTGGTCACCTGAAAGATAATGATCAGCCAAGCGTCAACCTCGAGTGGATTTACCACTATATTTTACTGATAAGCGCAACGGTGGCGACCTTCACACCCACCTGAGATGTCAAAAGCAACGGCGCAAGCGCTATGGCAGCATCCAGCGGCGTGGCCAGATCAAGAATAGAGTATCCATTGATAAACGCCCTGAAGTAGTCGACCTGCGCAATCGTGTTGGGGATTGGGAATCAGATGCTGTGATCGGCAAACAAGGGCACTCAGTCCTTGTGACACTTGTTGGGCGGAAGACACGATTTACCGTTGCCATCAAGGCTGCCAATAAAACAGTAAATGCTGTCATGGATTCAATTTGTGAGAACCTGAAACCCTATCGCGATCGCGTTCTCACCTTGACCTACGACAACGTCCTAAACGCGGAATGATTGGCTGATCTGGCGTCAGGTTATTGTCGCATCGAGGTGCCTCCACACCTTTGAAGTATGTCTCAGTTTGGCGTTTTGGCCAACGAACAGTCTCTTCCATAACAAATACAGAGTACGCTTTTGCGGCTCTCACCGTCCTTAAGAGGAGATCTTCGGTCGTTGAGCAGAAGGCCTAAACATTATCTATCAGGTCAGATGTCTGCTTCCACGGCACTTACAGAGAACGGTCCTACTGCTGCTGATCACCCCTCAAAGAAGGGGCGATATGGCTCACCGTTTTTTATGATCCGGTGAACGGTACGAGCCGTTTTTGCGGCGATTGCTGTATACGCCTTGCGGCGCAAATGGGTGTTGTGAAGGTCCTTGGCTATATAGCGCTCGAACTTGTCGCGGAAGCTGTTCGTCTTTTGGAGAATGGCGACTTGTCCGGCCATCCAAAGGGTTCGCCGCAAGCGGGCGTTGCCATATTTTGAGAGCTTGGTCTGACCACGGAATGTACCTGACTGGATGGTCGCAAGGTCCATGCCGCAAAACTTCAAAAACTGGCGGTGATGATTTAAACGGCGCAAGTCCCCGGCTTCGGCAAGAATGCTCAAGGCATTGATTGGGCCGATCCCTGGGACAAATGTCAGCAGCTGGTAGTCCGGTAGATCTTTGAGAAGTTCCACGGCACGGCGTTCAATTTGATTGCGCTGTGCGATTAGCCCACGGCCTTCGCCAAGAACCAAACGGAACATACCAACGGCGTCTGAATTTGGGCTGACAGGCAAGCCCACAGGTGTTTTAGCAGTCTCGTAGATATCTATAAGTAAACGTTCTTTTGCGACTTTGCGGCCTACGACGTCCCAAGCTTCAGCGATGAATGCATCCCTATCTATTGCCGAGATCAAGCGGGGCGACGGATAGTGTTCCAAAAAGGCAAAGAACCAATCTCCGCGTAAATTGCGGTGAAAGCGATCCGCCTCAGGAAAATACAACGGCAGATAATGCGTCAACACCCGGTGCCATAGCTCGGTCTTCGACTTGGACACGATGTCATGGGTTTTGGACAGCTCTTGGATATCATTGGTCCCGCACTGCAGTGGGTCGTGGTAGAATTGGGTGTTCCCGATCTGCATTATGTGCAGGATAACTTGGACATCTTAGGGATCGATCTTATCCCAACTGTTATGAAGAGCTTCCCGAGTACGCGCCAATGCCACTGACGACACCAGCTTCAACTCAAAGCCTGCGGTTGCCAGATGATAAGCCAAGGCACGGTGGTAATTATCAGTAGCTTCGAACGCCACTCGGACGGGAAGGTCGTAACTGGTCAATGATGCGACCAAGCGCTCGAAGTCATTCAACTGGTTGAGAATAGTCAATCTGCGCCGTCGCTTCTTGCCCGGAACAGAAATCAACACTTCGTGCCGCGCTTTGGCGATGTCGACAGCCACCAAAACAGGTGTAGTCTGTGCAATTGTAATCACGGTGATAGTCGGTCTCCTTTGCGGTGTGGTCTGTGCAAAATCACTGTAGGGACCTGAGGCACGGCTATGACCACCTGCTTCGTTAAACGAAGACTGCGCAGGTGCCCAAAGCCTTTAATCCAGCATCATTCCGAAGGTATTGTGGCAGATAATTCGCATACCATGAACAGATCACCCGCGAACTGACTGCGGAGGGGTTCTTTGCTCACCCCTATCACTCTTGGGAGCGAGGCCTCAACGAAAACACTAGCGGTCTGATCCGGCAATACGTCCAAAAGGGAAAAGATATTGATGATCTGAGTGATGAAGACGTGGCCGAGATCATCGATAAGATTAACATGCGGCCCAGAAAATGCCTTGGCTTCAAGCCCCCAAATCAGCTATTCCTTGGTCTTCACGAGCCTGTTGCGCTGGCAAGCTGAATCCGCAAGGTTTAATGAGAAATATCTTGACATAATTTGATTCGCGCTTAGCGTATTAGAGAACCCGTTTGTTATTATTCTGTGTTAGTCAGCATTAAAAGTGGGTGTGTTTTCAAAGTATCGATTTTTAAATCCACTTAAGTATACATGATAGTCCGGTTGAATAGCTGGCTGGCAAAAAAACCGGACGGTTTGGGAGGAAACTATGAAAAGATTCTTTGGGCTTCCTATTGCCTTGACGGCGGCGCTGGCATTCTTACCAGCTTTTGCAGACACAAAGTACGGAGATATGCTGATGGTGTCGCAAGACATGCTCAGTCGTGCAGCCACTGATGGAAATAACTTTCTTCATACCAATGGAAACTATGAACAAACGCGGTTTTATCCGAATAAACAGATAAATACCAAGAATGTAAAAAATCTAGTGCCAGCATGGATTTTCCAGACTGAGGTTGTGGATTCTCTGGAAACCACCCCAATTGTGGTTAACGGCGTAATGTATGTCACCACTTCTTACAATCACGTCTATGCGCTAGATGCTGAGACCGGTGAACAAATTTGGCATTACAGACAGAAACTTGGCCCAATCACAGTATATTGCTGTGGCCCGAATAACCGCGGTGTCGCGGTGTCTGGAGATAAAGTTTTCATGGGTACGTTAGATGCTAAGTTGGTTGCCCTAGATGCGAAAACTGGTCGCCTGATCTGGGAAACAGAATTGGCTGATCCCGAACTTGGCTATTCTGAAACAATGGCGCCAACGGTCGTTGGTAATAAAATTCTGATCGGAACCAACGGCGGCGAATATGGTATTCGTGGCTTTGTAAAAGCCCTCGACACAGAAACTGGAGAGGTCCTTTGGACGTTTAATACAATTCCCGAAAACTCAGTTGGGGAATGGACGACACATGACGCCACAGGTCGCGATATGTTGCGCGACATCCCCGCAGAGAAGGCTGCACTGGCCTCTATGGGGGATCCTTATGAAACCCTCGGGGGTGGCGTCTGGCAAAACCCTGCTGTGGATGAAGACACTGACCGGATTTACTTTGTCGTTGGCAACCCCTCACCTGACCTCGACGGTTCCCTGCGGCCGGGCGATAACTTATATACAGATTCATTGGTCTCAGTGGATTTGAACACTGGCGAATACGTCTGCCATTTCCAATATATTGCGCATGACGTTTGGGATTTGGATGCGGTATCCCCGCCTGTTATTACCGACGTGAAAAATGCTGCCGGTGACACCGTCAAAGGTATTTTGCACGGTGGGAAGAGTGGTCATATCTATGTGCATGACGCGGATGACTGTTCGTTAATCCGGTTTTCGGAAGCAATGGTTCCCCAAGAGGATATGTGGGCGCTGCCAACTAAGGACGGTGCAAGGATGCTGCCGGGCGCAAATGGTGGCGTTGAATGGTCGCCAATTGCCGTAAATCCGGGTCTTGGCTTGACCTATGCGATCAATTTACATCAGCCTATGACATACCATGTGGAAAGCTCGCCATACCCAGAAGGTAAATTATGGCTTGGTGGTGCGTTCAAGGTGATCGCAGACGAAGAGCAATGGGGCAATATATCAGCCGTTGATTACAACACGGGCGAACTGCGTTGGAAGGTCAAAACCGAACAGCCAATGATTGGTGGCATCCTAGCAACAGCAGGGGGACTAGTGTTTACTGGGGAGGGCAATGGCCTTTTTAAAGCGCTTGATGCTGAAACTGGCTCTGTCTTATGGAAATTCCAGGCTGGCGCAGGGGTTAATGCACCACCGGCATCTTACACCGTTGATGGAGATCAATATATTGTCGTTGCGGCTGGGGGTAACGCACAGCTTGGTTTCAAATACGGAAACAATATTATCGCGTTCAAACTAGCGGAATAAAGTCAAAAAAGTCTTTAGAGAGTGGGGCTGTACTTAGGGTGCAGCCCTTTTATGGAATGAAGGCTTAGTCGATGCGATTTTATGATTATTCGAGGTTCAGTAAATGTATTTTCCTTCTGGCTTAAGAGCCGCTTGCCTGATCGCGTTGTTGGTGATTAGCACACAGAGTTTTGCTGATGAATTTGATGAAACCCTAGAGGTGTGTCAGTCATGTCACGGCGCTGAAATGCTGAATGAAGATCCCTTGGTCCCCATTATTGCAGGACAGCATTTTTATTATATTTACTCGCAATTGAAAGATTATAGGGCAGGCCGCCGCACCCATGATATTATGAGTAGTATGACTGAAGATCTTGATAAGAAAATGATGAAAGCACTGGCGACGTATTATTCAGAACAAGATTGGAAATGTGACGCTGCACCTATTGGTGAATATGATAAAAAACTTGCAGAACGCACCATTGCTTCTGGACAATGTACGCAGTGCCACGGCACCAACTTCATCGCAACCAGTGGCAATCCAAGAGTGGCATGCCAGAAACAAAGTTATCTTTTAGAGACGATGCTTGCATTTAAAGCCAAAACCAGAAAGAATGCTCCTGCTAAAATGTCATTGTTTCAAGATATTTCAGATGAAGCAATTCAAGCTGTTTCAAAGTATCTTGCCGAAAAGTAGGCGAATGAAAGAGGTGTGGTGTTTTAGGGTACACTCCATTTAATCTGTAACATACCCGACAGCCCTGAAGAAGTTTTGGCTTTTTTTTAGAGGGAAGAATTCGCATGTTTCTGCGACAGATGCAAATAGCGAGTCGAAGGTGCGGGCCTTCCTGCGCCGCAGATGAGCTTTGAGTTTGAGAAATGCTATTTCGAAGGGTGTCAGGTCTGGGCGGTAAGACGGCAGGAACAGAAGTCAGTTTTCTTGCGCT
>Ga0209713_10000909_pt1 | contig 17163 bp, 10 predicted proteins | sample ArcOceMetagenome_3_FD_187444 | JGI IMG/M metagenome (GOLD analysis project Ga0209713, IMG submission 187444) | Marine eukaryotic phytoplankton communities from Arctic Ocean - Arctic Ocean- Svalbard ARC20M Metagenome (SPAdes) (version 2) | ecosystem: Environmental > Aquatic > Marine > Oceanic... | reverse complement strand
TGACGGAGCCTTCTCTTGACACCCATTGTGGAGGAGACGGGGAGACGGGGAGACGGGGAGGGGGGGGGAGGGGAGACAGGGTGACGTTGGGCCCACAGTACACCAACCCCGATATCAGCTCCCCGGCACGAGCGTTTCACGGCAGACCACCACTGTATGACACTGTGCAACAGCGCGACCCTATGACTAACGCGCTGTCGGTTGACCCCACCTTTTTCCCTCTTTACGTCGACGGTCTTTTGCTCGGAATTGCGCGTAAAAGAAGCGGAACGACCGCCGATAGCTCGCGAACCCCTCTTCACGCTCTTAGACGCGCCCTCTTTTGTCTTGTCGACGCCTGTAGACTGCGGCGCTTTCTTGGCAAGGTCAGACGAGGCCGCTTCTTCGTCGTCGCACACCTCTTCAACCTTGGAATCTTCTGCGCCTGAAAGCAGCTCCGCAATACAACGATCGTTTAGCTTCCACGGTTGGATAAATTTTCGCTTGATGTTCCATGAAGGTCCTTGCTGTTCAATCCACGTTGCCGGCAGGGTCCCCCCATCGGCCTCGCTTCGTTCCCAGGTCGCGGTTGCCAATGGGAACCCTTCCCACGAAACCAAGTACACAACTATCCCGTTTTGCAAACGCATAGCTAAAACATTCTTGAGGTCATAGGTCTTGGATTCCCCGACACCCCCGGTCGTGGCTTCTTGGTCGTCTTGCTCGTCGTCGTCGCGGATCACCTTTTTTCCGCGGGGGTTTCGAACACGTACGTTGTCATCGCTTTCACTGCCGTCTTCCCCGTCCTCGTGTTCCAGGTCGATTTCGCTGCAGTCTAAATCGCTATTGTCGTCTTGTGGACCACCGCCTTTCTCTTTGCTTGCGCGGTCAATGAAAAAGCGAACGGCCGCGGCCGACGCACGTTGCCGACCACGCCCGATGGTGCGTGCTTTCGCGATACGTCCCAACGACGCCTCCTCTTCTTCTGGGTCGTCGCTGTCGGAACTGAGACCCAAGCCGGAGCTTGTTTCCTCGCAAGAGCCGTTTGGCATATGCCCCGGGTCAACGGGCTTCTTCGACGAGGCGCAGGGGGAGTCAGAGCCGACGTCATCGTCCTCAGACGTGACGTCTGCGTTTAAAACATCCCACGACACGCAAATGGCAGCGAACACGGTAATATAAAAAGCGGCGTCAACGACACGAAGCAGAGGACAACTAAACCCGCTGACAGAGAGAAGCATAGGACAATTGGAGGCCTACAATCTACCAACCAGGTTAAGCCACAAGGACAGCGTTCACGTGAAAAACGCACCAATCAACCCGCCCTTCGTTGCAGAACTCGAACTTAAGCCGTTTGACTTTGAGGAGTGGAGAAGTTTGACCCATCCTCCGCGGGCGGCCACCGCGTTCTCCACAATGGACGTGTCGACAGGCGGCGTCTTAAGCGCGAGCGCCTTCTGTGTTTCAGACAAAAATGCGGCGCCGTTGTGGAAAAGCATGCCGTCCAGTAAACTTGTAGTTACCTCCCACTGCATAGCAATGAACGGCACGACGGTCTTCCCACCCGCGCGCACCACCGGCAAGGGACACAGCTGCTCCGCTTTGACGAAAACATGAATGTTCGCTGCTGCCATTATTGCCACTTCGACAACATCTTGATTAGACGCCGCCGTGCTCCAGGGCAAAAGAGCGAAGTCGCCTGAGTCGACGAGCACAATTCCTCGACGTTCAGCTAAAACAACAGCGACAACGCAAAATGAGGATATCTGGGAACAACGACCACAAAAGGAAGAAACAAACAAACAAACACGATGTAAGCGCCCGCCACGTCGTGCTGCAAGCATGCCCAAGCTCCTCCTCTATGTATGCTATCCCCGTCCCCGACTCAATTTCCCGACCTCCATGGGATAGCGCCTCGTCCCCACCTCCAAGGAAGCAGGCGTTTGCGGTAAAGACAACCCCTCGCACCGCGCGGATACGCTTTGCAGAGAGCCAAGGGATTTCTTTGATCGTTTCAGGCCCATCGTCGATTGCGATTTTGAGAGCCTCTTTCCTGGGGAACCACATTGGCGCCCAAAGGGATCGCGGTCAAGAGCCGAAGTAGGTCTTTGAAGGATATCAGTCCCCGCGTTTCCGGCAACAGGCGTCGACACAGCTCCGCTCCCCGCCTTTTCTTCTTCGCCCGCGGCATGAGCATCTTCCGGAATTTTTTCGTCTAGGGCATCCATGGATGCTAACACGGGGTGGGCGTACAGGCACCCGTTCTTTGTCTCCAGGACCATCTTCGTAGGCACGTTCGGCACGCATAGCTCAAGCTCTTCCATGTTGAAGGTGCCAGAAACGCAACCCGAATACACGTCGAAGGCCGTCTTCTTGAAGATGGCTTCCATAGTGGCAGGCGGAAACAACGCCGGCACAGACTCGCCGTGTTTCGAGAGACTGACTTGACCCGTAAACCGGACCATGTGTGGATCCGGGTGCACCAATTCTGCCTTGTTAAGAAGGCTATCCTTCGCCAACGAGCACGCAATAGTTTCGTTGCAGTACAAGGAATCTTTTGCCATACCCTGTGCACTATCAGGCTCCTGGCATTGTGCCTTTGACAGTCCACAAGAGGTACACCAAATTTCTGACCATTGAAAACAAGCAAAAAAACAAACACAAAAAGCAGAAGGCCGAGGACAAGTAAGACGAGTAGGCAGCACAGAAGAGCCGTAATAAAAGAAAGGAGCAGGAGACCCTTGTAAGAGCAACACGGTCCTACACAAAATGCCGCAAACAGCAACTGCATGACCACCAAGCCGCGCCAGGCTCGATCTAGGGCTTCTTACCCAAGACGTCCCCAGCAATCTTCCAGCTTAAAGCGTCTTCCACCGCAGTTAACTTTGCCTGCTCGTTCACGCTTCGAAGCGAGTCCACCGGCTCACACGTAACGACTTCACGAAGGCCCTTCATTAACGACAAAGACGGGGTAACAACCGATACGCCGCGTGCTTTGTGGTATAGGGCCAACGGAGTAGGAACCGAAGGCATCTTGTTCGACCTGGCATCGGGGTTGTCTGGCAATCCCGATACCATAACAAAGCTCGGACCCTTGCGCGCATTCTGGTACAAAACAAATAACACAAAGTAAATGGATGGTCCACATAGGAAGACCCCAGAAAAACAACCGTAAGGAACACCTTTCCAACACCGACCCTGAACACTCCCAAATAGAGCAGCGCGTGGGAGCAAAGAAGCACACACGCGACGAGTGGTTGAAACACCTACCTTTCCATAAGTGGGATACGAAACGTTCAACACAGGTTCTCCATCCGTGTCGTCCAAAGCGACATTTACAATCCCCAAAACGCCTTGAAATTTCCGAACGAACTCCTTTGGCGAGCTGGCCGCCCCCACTCTTGAAAACACGGACATCCCATCAAGGCTGACATTCAAAGTACCCTTCCAGGGCAACAACTGCTGTTCAACGACGCTTCCCCCAGTGGGGTCTTTGCTCAAATCCAAAAGGAAAACGCTGCATGCCCCTCTCATATTATACCGGTATCCAATGTGTTCGCGGTCCGCATTTGGATCTTCAGTGTACGTGGTCTTGTCTTGCTGCTCGCCGAGGATGATATCCGTGAGCCTGGCCACAACGCTGAACCCGTCGGAGCTATTGGCCTTGTCGTTAAAATCCTTTCTCGTAAGAACCACGTTTTGCCTTGTAAAGCAGTGTTCCAGAGGACCAAGGAAGGGCTGGTTACAACACCAAAGGAAGGAGACGCGTGGGTTAGGGAAACCAGAAGCACATTCCACCTGCCGCCACCACGTCCACCATGTCCTTATTCACACACAGACCTAACGCACCCACTATGCGACCCTTCGTTGGCTAAGCAGACCAAAGGAGCGCGGGACCAAGACGGGACGACCCCCTCCAACACAGACGCGAACACGCCACACCACGACGACTTGCAACAACCCCTTCTTACTTCAGCATCGTCGAATTCTAAATCAGTGCTCTTATACCGCGTGCGATTATGGAGAGCGCTGCTGCGAAACGGGACGAGACGTCCAACACTTTTATCGACGTTTTTTAACACTCCAACAGCTGCTTCTGCGTTGTCTTTCGGTAGCCCAATCTGGCCTGTTTTTAAACGGCGTGCCGCGTCAAGGTAGGTAAACCGAACAGAAGCAGCGCGACCCTCTTTCGGGAAAACATCGTACCTGTGGAAAACACCAATGATCACGCAGTACACCGAATGTTCACACCGGTCACGCGGTTAGTCGTGCAGCGCGCGCGCGAATAGCATCCAGCGTGCGACGTGGGAAGCTTGACCGGCGTCGACCTTCTGGCAAAGACGCTCTCACGACATTCCTGTAAGCGTGTCCACGACATTCCTGTCGGCCGTACCTTTGTAACACGACAACGCCGGGTCGAGTATTCTTCACCAGCGCGGCACCCTCACGGACAATAGGCTCTTCCGGTCCTTTCAACATAGCAAGCGTTGATCCCTTGACCTTCCACATATCGTTGTGGGCGGGGAAGGGACCAAAAACAGTGAAGTGCGAAACTTTTCATTTTCCCTAACCACAAAAACCCGCACCACAAAAACCTTCATTAGATTACACTAAACTTTTGACCAATGAAAAATAATGGTTAGAAGTCTTTTGAAAAAAGATTCGTACTGTACTGTACGTAATTTGATTGGTAATCAAATTGAATGAAACGTCATAGGGTGGCTCGATTATTTGGGTTTCTGTGGCAGGTTTTTATGGTCACACGGCATTCTTATGGAGTTGCTGGGTTGGCACCTTTCACAAAAAGAAGCAACAAGGTATGGCAACAACCACCACCGACGCGTCTGGAGGCAGGCACACGCATCCCGGCGCGCCCGAGTTCACAAAGCGTCCATGTGATTGCCCCGGGTTTTTTTGTTGCGGCTCTGGTTGCGGCAGATATTTCCGCGTGGTGGTAGAGGGCTCCATCGGCGCCGGGAAAACCACGGTCCTCTGCGCACTACAAAAGAGAGGCCATCCCGCGTTCCCCGAGCCGTTAGCAAAGTGGAAACACCTGCTGCCGCTTGCGGCTGACAAACCAAGCCTGCATTTCGAGGAGATGCAGCGTACGATTATCAACGCCATGGGAACACGAGATGAAGAAGCAAGAGCTGCTGCCCTTGGGCCAACCAAATCCAGAACCAGAGTCATCCAGATATTTGAACGACACGTGCGCAGCTCCGTCGCTTTCATCAACGCTGCACACGAGCAAGGACTGGTGCCAAAGAAAACGGTTGACGATTTGCACGAGCTCGTTAAAACAAGCGACCACCCCGAGTCCCAAGCAGATCTGTTTATATTCCTAGCGGTGTCTCCGGAACAGTGCTTGGACCGCATTCGGCGCCGTGGCAGGAAAGGCGAAGAAGACTTAAACGTCGACTACCTCAAAGACTTGAGCAAAAGGCTCGCGCGGGATATGAAAGAAACTGCAAAAACCTTCAACATACCGGTTCATGTTGTCGACGGGGCTGAAGGGCCTGAAGTTGTTGCAAATGCCATTGAAGACATTTTTTTTTCCGAAGGCCTCGTTTGTTACGCAGACGGCACGTCTGAGAAGGACGAACTCGACTCTGACTCCGCCTGCGCCTCGTCAAAGAAGCCCGTTGACCCCAAGCAGACGCCAAACGGGTCCAGCGTTGCCGGCATTCGCCGTGCCAGCCCGCACGAAGCTGCGGCCTCTTCATCGCTGCAGCGGGACGCAACGCTGTTGGTGGGAGCAACTAGGTCGCTATCCTCCGCGGACAACACCGACGACGCCAAGAACGAAGGTCCATCGGTGGAGCGGGACGCAACCCTGTTGGCAGAAACCTCTAGTTCGTCGTCTTCCCTTGACAGCAGCGACGAGGCAAACTACGAGGTATCAAGCCCTGAAAGTCAGTGGGCTGACTCAGATGCAAGCAGCGACGAACAACGACGTTGTACTTTTCAGCACCGAGACCACAACAAACATCCCCGTACAAGAGCCCCGTACTGATTCGAGAGGGGGGCGCTCGGACTCCATACAATCTAAAAGGTATCAAAGTGTTAGCGCAAAATTGCGGACCAACAGGATTTATCAGCTTGTGATAAACAGCCCCAGGAGGAGAAGACGCTCCGATCCTGGGCACCTCTTAGGATATATTGTGGTCGGCAGGGTGGTTGGGGCCCGACATTGGCGAGACCCCATCACCATCTCAACTCGGAATGATATCCTAACACCCGTCTAGCGGCACACCAAGCACGGCCACAACAAATGCAAAGGACGGCGGCACGTCGACACAGCTTTAACCAACCGCTATTTTTACCCCTAGCACATAAACCACACGAATACGTTAACAATCCAAATTATATATATAAATCTGACTATGTACGGAAGTAGGGCCAAAACATAATCTTGCGACCCACACCGACGACTAAAGGATACTATAAGACGATTACATCTTATTTAAAACATTTTAAGGCCGACGCACCCCCGTACCATCCCTCCGACGCCATCCACCACAAACACTTATGTACTGCGGGTCGCCCCGCTCACTCCCGCGGCGCTATCGTCCACGGCCACTACAGAAGCAATTATGAGACCCTCCATCTTCTCAACAAGATTCGTGAGAAACGCGAACTCCTCACAACCACACTGCAATGAAGCGGCTTTGACCTTGAGCCGCTGTGCAAAATGTGAAAACAGCTTTCCGTGCACGCGAACTGTATCACTCGCGACGCGAACAAGCATTGCAAGCTCCGCTGCCAAGTCCACAGGGAGTTTATGCTGTAACATTTTTAACGGAATGGCTGTCAGCAACCCTAGGGCCTGCAGGCTCTTCAACCGACTCAAAATCACATATGCCCCACGTTTGTCGCCCCTGTTTGTACGAAGCAGCTGTACCAAAGCCCTGCCAAGAGTCAACCCCTGGACCTGCGCAGGCCGTCGTGGCGAAAGAGACCCCATACAAACAAGAGTGAGACAACCACCCACGCCCTGAACCAAAATTAGCACGGCGGCAGCAGCCCCGCATCTACGTTCCTAAACAACAGGACCCCGCGACGGAACACCCACAGCAACACCGACTCACTTTAAAATCGGAAAGCGCGTATCCCAAAATGTCGGCAAACCCATACCGAACAAACGCATAGGACGGCCGCAAAAAGTCTTGAGCGACCATCTCCGGGCAGGTAGCCAACACATCAACCGTAAACGGTTGGCTGTAGTCTGGAAATAAAGGTACGACGCCGTAAGGCAGCACGCTTTCGTGTTCCTGCCCAGGGAACGTAAATTTAAGGCGAGCGCCTTTCAAGCACGTTTTATCTTCCAACAGCACTAACTTGAACAAAGGCACATGGCCAAGCTGGCGCAGCCGATTTCGAATCACGGGACTTTCAACTGCAACGTCGCGAGGATCTAGTTCCAAATGCACGCCGATGTAGCCCTGGCCGTTAACAACCCCCATACCTGCAACGGACCGGTAACGCACATGAAAATAAAACCACGCATCGAAGGGTCAACCGGGCAACCACGACCTCGCCAAATACACACGACAGAAGAAAAAGCCGCCCTACCTTTTGCTTTTTGATCGTTTTCCGAAATTACCCCACGAATAGAATTGAAATACATGCAACGTTTATACCGGGATCCAGTGCTAGAAACATGAGCAGGCCCAAACGCCGCTTGCGTACCAAGCAACGCGTAAAGTAACGGTCGGTGCGAACTACTCGTCGCAGAATTGTCTCGGTGCCTCCCTCCTTTTTTTCTCTTTCCTCTACCCCCCCCCGCGTTCATCACATAATCCGGCTGCTCCCACTCATAACCAGGCTCGCCCGACTCTTGAAACAGACCCATTGACGTCGACGTGTTATACGCAGCCACGTCCGTGTTAAAAGACGAAAGAAGCGGCGCGAACCCAAAGCGAGCTTGCTCTGCCGGTGACAACTTGTCCATCTTTCGAGTGTTAACATACTCGCAGTCAGCTTCTGTACACGCTCCAACTTGCAGCCGCTCGAGAAAACTGCCCCATTCCTGGTCCCCTTTGAACCGATTCGTTTCTTTCAGACAAAACACGGTTCGGCAGAGAACGCTTTCCCAAAGATACCGCGCGTTGGCTTCGCGGACAGCTAGTGAAGTACCAGACACTCGCGAGTCCATGCCACGTCCAGCTAATACAAGTCGCGCTTTCCAGAGCGCAGCACCTTTCGGCGGTTCTTTCTGGGTGAAGTCGCCAGAGCTGGCCAAGGAACCCCCGCCCCGCCCATCGACCCCAACAAAACAAGTATACTTATATAAGTACCAACGCACACCCTACATAATTAAGCACCAACACGACACACGCTTTTAAACACAAAGACCGTAAGCAAAACAGCCGTACCTGAACACGTGCAAGCCACCAAAGGGGACGCCCGTATTCTTGCCAACTAGACGGGCCGCCATTTGATCAATATTTGCCAGTTCAGCGGCTCCAAGCATCCCAATCTCATCAAGTACTACAAATTTTACATTGTTGTCTTTCCAAAGACGACAACGCGCCAAAAACGGCTCAGTCGGACTGTTTCCTGCAGCACCTGGGCCACCGATGCCATAACCTAGCCCGCTCCAGACTGTAACCCCGCACGACCCCACGGCTGCTTTTCCAGTTGGACACAAAATAAGCAGCATCTCCTCTGCCGATCGGCTATGCAAATAAGTACGAAAACACTTCACGACGTGCGTTTTACCAACACCACCGCCGCCTGTGGCGAAGGCACCCACTTGAAAATGCCCGCGCCCATCCGAGAACTTTTCGAGCATGTAGGATTTCAACCACAAAAACTCGACCAAAGAAACTTCTTCCTTCCACACCGTCTGCTTCTTATCAAACCACGTAGTACAAGGAACGCCTTGGCCTCTGGCCGACCTGCCCACCTCGTCGCTGTTCCTCGAACTCACTTCTACTTCAAATGCCGCGACATACACAGCAAACTGGCACGCCTGGATAAGATTCAACCGGTGCGCATAAACAGCATCTGCGTATGTATAGTGCTCCGCCCCCGCGCCCGGCCCGTCCAACAACCCTTCTTCGAGAGTACCCGGACCGACAGTAGCCAAAACAGTGGAGATTACGGGCTCCCCCACCCTAACACAGCTAGTACCCACTTCCAAGCTGGACGTGGTTGGCATCTTCTTCCCAAACCCATCACGCGCTTTACGCAAAGCGGAACACACTTGATCGCTAGAGCCCTCGCCAACTTCCCGCGGAAAAGGCCCGCAGAGTTGCCCCACGAGATCCTTGACACAAAAAGCAGAGGCATCCCCTCCCTCCCCCTTTGACTCACTCCTCCTAAACAGCGCCGTGTCCTGCGTCGTCAATTGTACGCATAACGCGTTTTGATCGTGGGCGTGCGCAGCCTTTCGCAAGTTCTCCGAGCGGTATTCTTCGATACGACTCGCCACTCCTTTCCCCGCCTCGCCCTGTGCCCCGTCCTTAGTAAGCGACGGCATTCGCTGCAGCAACAAAGACTCTAACAAGTCCCGGTCCGCACTCGTAACTCCGGGCGGCAACGTATCTTCGACCCAGTCGCCTCCTCCCGTCCCAGCCCACGACCCATCCGCCTCCGCGTCAGCTTTGTCTAACGCACGGCTTACTTGCGCTAAACGTTGCTGTTTTTGCAAGCGAGACGCCGAATCGCTCCCCTCAAACATTTCCTGCGCGTATCGAACATATCGATTCACCCACGCTGTCCGGTCTACAACACCGCTTTCGACCTCGGATCGTTTATGGGCCGAAGGCAGCCATACTGGCCCGTCGTCGGTTCCTGGATACATCAAACGCGTCCACCCGCTCCCCGCCGCAGCCCACCGAAGACCCTGGCCTCGCCGCACGACCAACACCTTTCGACGCACCCCCCCCGGTACCGTAGCCCCCATACTTGTTGCAGGCAGCACATCCTCTTTCTTCTCTTCCCCGCTTTTGCAGCTCTGGCTCCCAGAACTGGCCACGGCATCGCCACAGCCTGTCGCGGTATCTACCACCCCGACCGGCGGCTTAACCATATCGGTTACAGCCATATCCAACAACGCGTTGCCCACGGCCAACGCCGCCGCCCACGGCTTATTTGCGTCCTTGGCATACCCCTGGGCATACAACTCGGACAGCCCTCCGACGCCAATGTACGGAACGTGGAGCGCAACAATCCACTGCGCTCGCGCCTCTGCATTTTCTAACCCCGGCAACTGCACTCCCTGGTAATTTAACATAAACGGCCTCTTGTACATACTCTGGCAGAAACTATCGCCAACAATATTATGCGTCGAATCGTAGAATACACGAGAAGAGTCGTCCCTGCCCACCCCACGTACTCTCCTCACCCGTGGGTTGTACCACCGCGTCCATTCAAACGCGCTCATGCGTAACAAGGCAGGGCCCTCCCCGTCGTTTGTACAGTCGTATCTGTGAATGTAATCGAGGTAACTGCTTGAAACAAACCGATCTTCGTCTTTTCCAACTTCGACCGGTGCAGAATAAGTACTTGTTGCGTCCTCCTCGTCCACTACTGCCACAGGACCAATCAATTCAGCAGCATTCATAAACGGTATGGTCTTCATATACGACACACCGTGCGAGGATTTTTCAAGGTCCATGCCGCCGTGCACCGTGCTAAGCCAGACGCCTCCAATTTGCTGACCACCAGACACGGCGTTCAGCATCCTAACCGCTGCAGCGACTCCTGCTTTGCGACTACAGGCGGCGACAGGCCCAGCGACTGCTTCACCGCTTACAGGTCTTCGCGCAATTTCATCAGTGCGTTCATTTGCAGCAACAAGCAGCAGCGACATCTCGTACAGAGACAGGTCCCCTTTGCCGAAATATGACGTAACGTACAAACTCAGCGCAAGCGAGTCCCGTCCGTAGAACGAAAGTTCGAGACTGTTGTTGCACCGCAAAACTAACGTCGCAGTTTTACTAGACGGGACCAAGTGCCCGTGATTTCTGGCGAGCCGCACAACGCCGTTGGCATCAAAGCACGTGTATTCAATAATTGCGCGACCGTCTTCTCCAAACCGAAGACGACAAACGCGATTCCTCTTCGCCTGCAGTGTCTTATGACAACACGCTGTACACTCTCTCCGCACTTCCACCTTGACCTCTTCCTCGGTTTTCGCGCCAACTTCGTCCGGCAAGCTCTCGGTACAATCTGGACGGCGCGAGGTCCGAACTCTGTTTCCATGCATCATGGTCTGGATTTCGATCCTGGACAACGTGGTGGCGCATTCAAGCTCAAACGTCCCTATATCAACACCTTCTTTATCTTTGTACTTTGTCCGAATCCCAAGAGAGAATTTTTGGCGCGGCCTGCTGCACTTCTTCTGTCTGCTACTCCGCTCCCGCCCCCTCCCCGAGACACCGCCGACCGCTTGCTTCCCTTCGTCCTGCTTGGTTCCTTTCAACCCAGCTACCGACCCGCTTCGGCTCCTTGGGACACCACGGGCGCTGTCGTTCAAACCCGCGCGCGGCGCTCCTGTACCCGTTACAAGGAGCCCGCGAGAGTTGCTCGATACATATACGTCGTTTCTATCCTTGCTTGTACACGCGTGCGCGGGATCCACAAACTGTCGTCGAGCCTTTGCGACTGCACAGGCGCTTCCTAACTTTTCCCTGGCCATCGCCTCCACTCGTTCGTACCAAGCACGTCCAAATGCAACTTCCGTCTCCGCACTCGACCCCTCCTCCACGCTATTTTCGCTGTAATAGGAATCAAGCGTCTTATTCACCACCTCTTCTTTAGGTACACCAAGAAGAACTATGTTCGACACATGATACCCCTGTTTATCACAAGCTGATAAATCCTGTCGGTCCACAACAGAAGTGATATCTCGGACATGCTCATTCGCCCCGACAGCCTCAGGGCTTCCACATACGCCATCAAAACCACCCCCTTGCGCCACCTTTTGTGACGCCGTCAAAGTGCCCATAGCAGATGTGTCGTTCGCGTGCTCCGCCGTTCCAGGTACTTGCAAGCCTTGCTGCGGCTGGGTTGACTCCGACTCCGTCCCTTTTCTGCCAACCGCCCACGAAGAACCACCTACGCCTGCCGACGCCGGAGCCGACTCCACCTCTCCCACTAATGGTGTGCCCACGGCCGTGCCATGGAAATGGGCTGTGCCGCTATCATCAGCGCCCATAACACACGCAGAACAAAGCGACTCGACAAATTTCGCCATAACAAACTCTAGATGGCGCATGGTTGCATCGTGTTGCTGACTCGCTCGTTGCACAAACCGTAACTCCGCGACCCACGCTTTGAGATGCGTGTGGAGCGAAAGTCGTTGCGCGCATTCGTTCACTGCAAAAAACGCAACTAGCGTCCCCAGGATCCCCCTCGTAAACTCTATTCCCTCTCCTGCGCCACCTGCTGTTCCGGGCACCAGTAACTCCTCCGTGATGGCATTCAGCATAAGTTGGTACCATTCTGCGACACGATACGGATCGCGGGCAGCTGCTATAACCTGCTCGATCATGGTAACTTCTTCTGAGTTCATAGTGTGAGTGGTCACATGACGACGCCCGTCCGCGTCCACAAGTCCTAGCATTATTGTCACAAGCGGGTTGCGACCCTCACTCAAGTTAAACGTCCAAAACACGTCTGCGCAGCGAACACACCAAGCAACCAAACAACAACCCACAGCGCAGGATGCCACCCAAAGCAAACAAATGTTAAAAACCACAAGCACTCCGCCAACAACTCCAAACAACAACAACAACAAAAACAGGACGTACAAACCCGACACGTGCGTCCTGCTCCTAGACTTGTAGGCACACACACGTACTTGCGGTCCCCTCCGTAAGTTCATACGCGTCCAAATGCCCCTTTTTGCTTGAACGGTCGAACAAAGACCCCCTGCGCATACGTCCTATAGCTCTCAAGTCTCGTTGGAGGTTAACCACGTTCCCATTCCCCGTCCCCTCCCGAGAAGCACCTCGCTCCAAATCCCTTGACCACCGCGCCAGCTCATTCGTTGATATTCGGCACGCGCGTAGACCGCGTTGCTCAACCATGAATCTGGCGTTTTTTAAATCTGCATGCCTGTTCATCACATCAGCTAAATAAAAGTTCCGAATAGGGTGCTGCGCGAACTCCCTGTACATGAGCTTGTTATCGTATCGAAACATTGCTTCGCTCGAGACCCCCCTAACTCCCTCGCCTCGCGATAAATCACCACCGCCACCATTATAAATCAAATATGGGTGCACAGCTGCGTCTAGCCACTTACTATTCTTAAACTCGTTCACCGGATCGTTCTGTTCCACGATGATAGCCTGCGCCCCCCCCGACCCGCGCTTCCGTCCATGCCCCGAAGGACCCCCCTTCACCGGTTCTGTGCCGCGCATGACTCCTCCACCCCCATGTACCCCTTCCATGTTTTTTGCCGCAGTGCGCCACAGCGTTTCCGATGTAACCTCTTGCTGGTGAACGCCAACAACGCCTGACGTGATAATCCCGTTCTCGTGAAGACCTCTCTGCTGAGGACTCTCCAAAAAAATGTCCTCATTGGTTTCCGTATAAGCACCAGACGCGTTTTGTTTTGCTTGAACCGAACCAGCCCCTTCCGGCACTGACCGCTCTCCCACCCCGTCCTTACTCGACGCGTTCTCCTGCTCCACCGACAAACTCGCATTTTGCACACAAGTTTCCACCAACGCTAACCACCCCACCTCGTCGTCGTCGGCAGGAAGGCTATCAACCACGTTTTTGACCGAAGACGTCCCGTGGAATGTTGCCTGGTGGTCTTTTCGGCGCCTGTTCCAATACGGGTGACACGTTTGCAAAATATTTCGCCACAGCAAAGCTTCCCTCCGCGACACTCGAAAAACTTTCGATTCTTTGATTTGTTGACGAAGCTGCTCACGCGTATACGCGGGGCCCGCGTGTCGAAACAGATACGAATTATTGTGCTGCACTACGTCTGGTAGCGTAGTTGCGTTTGCCTTTCGCAGCTCAGCCACTGTGTCCGGAGACACCTTGTACATACAAATAGCATGCCTGCAAACCAACAGACAAGTTGCGGGTCATAACAGCGCCAGCAACCGCACGCCACACAACGCAGCACGCCACCCAAAGCACATGATAATTAACACCCAACCGCTCCATGTTGACACCACCGCAAACAACAACAAAAACTGGCAGCAACCAAGGAGCAAGCAGACCAAGCACTAAACGCGGCCAAGCCACAGCGGCCCGCAACACCTCTGCTGCTGCAAAAAAAAACAAGCATCTGTGCCCCAGCAGGCACCGGTAAAACCGGCAGGGGGTACAGCAGCAGAGGACCCCGAAGCAACAACCAACCCGCCGTTTCCCCGCCTGTAACGCCCTACTTTCTGCGCCACACAGGCATCCTTATTTACCCAACCCGTAACTAAACAGCAACCCTATTTCACGACCCTTTTATTTACCGGATGCTGCTTAGATTCAAAGCGGGATTGTCGTTCAAAGCCCGCGAAACCCCATCGCGATTGTTCCGCGCTTTTGCTGAAGAAGACTCCACCCGGTGTACTTCAAACATGCATCGTACAAACGATAAAACGCTCATTAAAAGCCTCGTTCTAGGCTGTACCACCGCCAGGGGCCGCCCTGTTCTGGTGTCCCGAAGCACCCCAGCCATCCATGTGGGCCATACCCCAAAGACCCTGGTGTGAAGTCCGTTCACTTCTTCGTCGTCCTTCGCGCTTACAAGATTGCAACGACTCCCCATGACCTCCTTTTGGTTTGACCGCAGCAGCCTCTCGTCCTCGGCATCTTGCCCCGCAACTCGTTCAAGTATGACACAGGGTTCATCTCTCCACAACACCTTTAACCCTACGTGCGTTCCCTCCTTTGATTCCGCCCCTCCCCCCTCCACGTTCTCCGTCCCAGCCTTGACACGTTGGAACGGTCTTGCACACGAAGCAAGAGGTACCGAGGGCCGGGAGATCCCCTCCTTGCCGAGACTATCCACCCATCGTTCCTGCATCATGACGGGTACGATCGGGCGAAAATGTTCAAAGATGCCAAATTTCGGCGAACACCCCTTCATCAGAGCCGATCGGCACGTCGAACAGCAGATTAATCTAAACCGTCCTACCCTGAACGCGTTGGCGCAAAGTCGGGCATACCCGCGCATCTCTGCAGCCGCGCCTCCCTGTACCCCCCGCACCTTCCTGACCCATGGAATCCGTCCAAGTTTTGCGTATGGAACAGCCTCGTCGGAAAACAAAGCATCAAAAAAATACCCAATCCCCAGAGTACAGCTTTCGGCCGCGTCCTCCCCACCCCGCGGCGACGCAAGCTCCGACTCCTCCAGCGGCCAAATCAAATCCCACAGCTCCAATAGCAGATTTGGCCCTATGTTTTCAACGGCGACAGCAATTGCTCTTAACCAACCGCACACACTCTCCTCGGCGTTGCCGTCTCCTCCCGACCCCGTCGGCCTTTCTGCAACCTCCCTCGCATCGAGCATCATGGAGCCCACGACCGAAGCCACCGCTTCTATAGTCTCTCGTTCCCTCTCAAACTTGTTCGTAATACCATTTTCGCCCCGCCAAGACTTTAGCAAGCGCCTCACTGCTGGGGGCTCTCCCCTTTCCCCAGACGCGCATGGCCGTGGCCGTTTCAGCGCGCGTCTCGCTTTGCGTAACAACGTTGTATCTGTCCCGCTCATCTCCCCCGCGCTGTCGATCCACGCATACCCACCCACAAGTGGAGCAGGCCCCGTACTACTTGCTGGCTTCTTCGGCTTCAACGAATCAAATAGCACGTCGTAGTCACTCCGAGACTTGTACTCGCGCCTTGCTGCGAGGCTCTCGTTCACTGTTATAGTAGTAGACCGCCCGCCACCCGTCTTATTCAGTATATACGGCGTCACAGGATGTACCAAAGGCGACAAAACTCCATATGTACCGCCGCATAGAAACCCAGGACTCATAACACGAAAAGGACACCGCGGATGCCGCTCACCCCAACAATGCGTGCACGCCTCGTCGTGGCGAAGCGCCGTATTCATGTAACCTTCCAAAGCCAGGTTGTTTCGCCCGGCCCTCCATACCAAGCAACTCGTAGGCAGCAAAGCCTCCCCTCGAGACATCGCTGTTCCGCAACACCCACACCCGTGACTTCGATCAAAACTATCTGAAGACGTAGCCTCCTTGTATCTTTCCATTGCCTGGTACGCTTCACGTGTACTATAGACCCGTAAAAGGTCCTTAGACACAGCAGACTTCAACGAGCCATACGCACACCTTACACCGCAGATCACCGACGGCGTGGGCCGCATCGGATCCAGCAATTGGGTCTCTTTCGCTTTTAACGCTGTAATTATTTGGGTCTTCGTCGTTAACCAGCAGCTGCGGCACGTATCGCTTTCCTCCTTCCCACCAAGACCACGTTCCTTCCCTTCCGTTTGCTCCTTACCACCACCGCTGACGCGAGAACACACCCGACATACAAGTCCTCGTCTTACACTGACGTCACAGGCTCTTTCACTAATCTGCTTCTTCAACTCCTCTTGAACCGCCTTCAATTCGTTTTTCAACCGTCTCAATTTTTCGGCCAACCCCTGGACGGCGCCTACACACGCAGCACACATAATCTCGTGCTCGCTTTTCGTTTCGAGGTGCGGCCTCGAGTCTTCGCTTCGCTCTGCTGCCGCGGACCCCACTAAGTTCCCACCGCGGAGCCTAGAACCCTGTTCTCCAAACCCGACACCCCCCTGTTCACTCTCTTCCAACTCGCAGTGGCGGTTCTGCGCCGCGTCCCTGCACGTGCACTCAACGAACTTCCAATCGTCCTCCCGCCCCCAGTGACCAGCACTGGACACCTCCCCCGTGATAAGACTTGAAACAGGACTCCGGTCGAGGTGTCCGCCGCGACGAGCAAAACAACCCTCGCTCGTGCCTTGCAACCGGCGTGAACACTTCTCCCTGGCAAGAACACGCATACAAGAAGGAACCCCGCTGCAAACAAGACGCAACTCGCCCGCCCCATTCCCCGCTCCGCTGCACGAGCACCTTCCCCCACGCGTGACAGGAAAACAAGGGCCGTCCATGCCGCACCGCTGGTGCTCGACACCGACCTCACCCGTTTCAAGATTCGCTGCTGCCGCCCGTCCTCTCATTCGTTGTTCACCCCGCTCCTTTTCAACGCCCTTCCCTTGGTTCCCCTGCATGG
>Ga0209713_10000908_pt1 | contig 17167 bp, 28 predicted proteins | sample ArcOceMetagenome_3_FD_187444 | JGI IMG/M metagenome (GOLD analysis project Ga0209713, IMG submission 187444) | Marine eukaryotic phytoplankton communities from Arctic Ocean - Arctic Ocean- Svalbard ARC20M Metagenome (SPAdes) (version 2) | ecosystem: Environmental > Aquatic > Marine > Oceanic... | reverse complement strand
CTGACGCATGTGCAGTGACTCCTCATCATAGGTTTCAGTTTGAGCAATCTCATCAGCCTCAAGGGTGATACGCTCATCACTAAATAACATAAAGTGGTGAATCAATGTTTTTGCTGCCTCGGTTAAGGCATCTTTTGGGTGAATAGAACCATCTGTTTGGATTTCGAAAACTAATTTTTCGTAATCTGTTTTTTGCTCTACACGAAAGTTTTCAATACTGTACTTTACGTTTTTGATAGGCGTGTAAATAGAATCTGTAAAGATGGTACCTAAAGGCGCGTTGGCTTTTTTGTTCTCTTCTGCAGGAACATACCCTCTACCTTTTTCAATAGTGATCTCAAAATTAAGCTTCACTTTTGCGTCCATGTTACAAATAACCATATCTGGGTTTAGTACTTGAAAACCAGATATATGTTTTTGTAAATCTCCAGCGGTTAATTGCTCACCACTGTTAATGGATACCGTTACAGTTTCGTTGTCAACTTCGTCAATTTGTCTTTTGAAACGAACTTGCTTCAAATTTAAAATGATTTCAGTAACATCTTCTACAACACCAGAGATGGTAGAAAATTCGTGATCAACTCCTTCAATACGTATCGAAGTAATTGCAAAACCTTCTAAAGAAGAAAGTAATACTCGTCTTAATGCGTTACCGATGGTTAAACCATATCCAGGCTCTAAAGGACGAAATTCAAATTTCCCTTCAAAATCTGTTGAATTGATCATGATAACTTTATCAGGCTTCTGAAAATTAAATACTGCCATAATGTGACTATGTGTTATTTATTATTTAGAATATAATTCAACGATAAACTGTGTGTTGATGTTTTCTGGTATCTGAATTAATTGAGGTATAGAAACAAAAGTTCCTTCTTTCTTATCAGAATTCCAAGTGATCCATTCGTACACTTGATTAGCGTTTGATAATGAAGCGTCGATAGCCTCTAGAGATTTTGACTTCTCTCTTACAGCAACAACATCTCCTGTCTTTAATTGGTAAGAAGGAATGTTTACTTTTTCACCATTCACAGTAATGTGACGGTGAGAAACAAGCTGTCTTGCTGCTGGACGACTTGATGCAATACCCATACGGTATACTACATTATCAAGACGAGACTCAGCTAATTGAAGCAATACCTCTCCTGTAATTCCAGGAAGTGCAGTTGCTCTTTTAAACATATTTCTAAACTGCTTTTCTAAAATACCATAGGTATATTTAGCCTTTTGCTTTTCAGCAAGTTGGATTGCATATTCAGATTTTTTTCCACGACGACGGTTGTTACCGTGTTGCCCTGGTGGGTAATTTCTTTTTTCGAAGTTTTTATCATCTCCGTAAATCGCTTCACCAAACTTACGAGCGATTTTTGTTTTTGGACCAGTATATCTTGCCATTTCTAGTAAAATTTTGAAGAAAAAAACTAAATTAAGGTCTTACGTTAATCCTTTAGTTTTTAATATCTTCAGATTGATATTTATTATTTACAACATAAGATGCCCGAGAGCATCTTGAATTATTGTTATTATTACAGCCGGCAAAGGTAGTAATAATAATGTAAAGAGTTGCTTTAAAACAGCGCCTCTTTACATTTGTGATTTATACACGACGTCTTTTTGCAGGACGGCAACCATTATGAGGCATTGGAGTAACATCGATAATCTCTGATACTTCTATACCTGCATTGTGAATACTGCGTATTGCAGATTCTCTACCATTACCTGGTCCTTTAACGTATACTTTACACTTTCTCATTCCAGCTTCGTGTGCTACTTTTGCACAGTCTTCTGCAGCAAGTTGTGCCGCGTAAGGAGTGTTTTTCTTAGATCCTCTAAAGCCCATTTTACCGGCAGAAGACCAAGATATTACATCTCCACTCTTATTTGTTAACGAAATAATGATATTGTTGAAAGATGCTGTAACGTGAGCTTCACCCACAGACTCTACAATCACTTTACGTTTTTTTGTGCTTTTCGCTTTTGGATTTGTCTTTGCCATAACGCTATCTATTATTTAGTTGCTTTTTTCTTGTTTGCAACAGTTTTACGTTTACCTTTTCTTGTTCTTGAGTTATTCTTAGTACGTTGTCCTCTTAAAGGAAGACCCGCTCTATGACGAATACCTCTGTAACAACCAATATCCATTAAACGTTTAATGTTTAATTGAACTTCCGAACGTAATTCACCTTCGATCTTGAAAGACCCAACAGCTTCACGAATGTTCCCGATTTCTTCATCGTTCCATTCACTAACTTTTTTGTCTTCACTGACTCCAGCTTTCTCTAATATAGCTTGGGCACGGCTTCTACCAATACCAAAGATATATGTTAACGCGATTACACCCCTCTTTTGCTTAGGAATATCTACACCTGCGATTCTTGCCATAACTTATCCTTGTCTTTGTTTGAACCTAGGGTTCTTTTTATTAATTACATATAATCTACCTTTTCTACGTACGATAACGCAGTCGGCACTTCTTTTCTTAACTGATGCTCTAACTTTCATTTTAGTATCTGTATGTTATTCGAGCCTTCGTTAAATCGTAAGGACTCATTTCTAATTTTACTTTATCTCCAGGTAACAATTTTATGTAGTGCATACGCATCTTACCTGAAATATGCGCTGTTACTATATGTCCGTTTTCTAACTCTACACGAAACATTGCATTACTTAATGCCTCTACAATGCTTCCGTCTTGTTCTATTGCGGGTTGTTTTGCCATAATTATACTACTGCTTTTCTATTTTTACCAGTTTTCATCAAACCATCGTAATGACGATTCAATAAAAATGAATTGATTTGTTGCATGGTATCTATTGCTACTCCTACCATAATCAGTAGAGACGTACCTCCAAAAAACAATGCCCATCCTTGTTGTACTCCTAAGAACTTAACAACAATAGCAGGAAATATTGCTATGAGTGCTAAAAACACAGAGCCTGGTAATGTAATTTGTGACATAATTTTGTCTAGAAACTCTGAAGTTTCACCTCCAGGCTTAATACCAGGAATAAAACCACCACTTCTCTTTAGATCATCGGCCATCTTATTTGTAGGGACTGTAATTGCAGTATAAAAATAAGTAAACACGATAATTAGTAGTGCAAAAGTAATGTTATACCAAAGACCAAATATATCGCTAAAGCTTGTTTGCATCCACTGTCCAACAGAAGATTCTTTCATAAAGCTAACGCCTCCTAAAGCACTAGGAACAAACATAATCGCTTGGGCAAAGATAATAGGCATTACTCCAGAAGCGTTAAGCTTTAAAGGAATAAACTGTCTTGCTCCAAATATATTCTTCTCATACTCACCAGAAGCTGTTCTGCGTGCGTATTGGACCGGGATCTTTCGAACAGCCATAACAAGCAGCACACTCAGCAAGATAATAACAAACCATATCACAAGTTCAATAAGTACTAACATCAATGAAGATGAAGCCAATTCTTGAGCAAATGATAAAGGCAATGTAGCAATAATACCTACCATAATTAGTATAGATATACCGTTACCAATCCCTTTGTCTGTAATCTTCTCTCCTAGCCACATTGCAAATACACAACCTGTCACTAGAATTATAGTAGAAGAAACAAAGAACATAGGTGTTTTACCTAGTATGAAAGCTGCAGAAGGAACTCCTAAGGCCTCTAAACCGAAAAGGTAACTTGGTGCTTGTATCAAACAAATACCAATGGTTAACCAACGTGTAATTTGATTTATCTTCTTTCTACCACTCTCTCCTTCTTTTTGTAATTTCTGCAAGTAAGGAACAGCAATTTGCATTAATTGAACCACAATGGAAGCAGAAATATATGGCATAATACCCAATGCAAAAACAGAAGCATTTGCAAATGCACCTCCTGTAAAGGCATTTAATAGACCACCAATTCCACCGGCATCAAAATTACCAGAGAATTCAGCAAGTCTTGAGGCATCAATACCAGGTAATACTACTTGTGCTCCAAAACGGTATACAAGCAATAGACCCAACGTTACCATAATACGGTTACGCAGTTCCTCTATTTTCCAAACATTTTTTAAGGTTTCAATAAATTTCATCCTTAGTTTTATTATAGTGTTACAACTTCACCACCAGCAGCTTCAATAGCTTTCTGAGCAGTTCCCGTAAATTTATGAGCAGTTACTGTTAACTTAGCCTTCAACTCTCCTCTTCCAAGAATTTTAACTAATTCATGTTTACGAGCAAGACCTAGAGTTACTATTGTATCAAAATCAATAGCTCCTTTAATTTTCTTGTCATCAACCAACTGTTGCAATGTATCTAAATTGATACCTTGGTGTTCTATACGGTTTATGTTGGTAAAACCAAACTTAGGTACACGACGTTGTAATGGCATTTGACCACCTTCAAATCCTAATTTCTTAGAATAACCTGAACGTGACTTTGCTCCGTTGTGACCACGTGTTGCAGTACCACCTTTTCCAGAACCTTGTCCACGACCAACGCGCTTTCCTTGTCTTTTAACCGAACCCTCTGCAGGTTTTAAGTTATTTAATTCCATGTGTTTTTATCTTATAGGGTTTCCATAGAAACCAAATGTTTAACTTTATTTACCATACCAAGAATATTTGGCGTGTCATCATGCTCAACTGTTTGACCTATTTTTTTAAGTCCTAAAGCTTCAAGCGTTCTCTTCTGGGTTTGGGTACGATTGATCGCACTTTTAACCTTTGTTACTTTTATCTTTGCCATCTTAGTGTTGTTTATCCTTTAAACAATTTTTCTAATGAAATACCACGCTGTTTTGCAACAGTTTGTGCACTTCTCATTTGTAGTAAAGCATCAAAAGTTGCTTTCACTACGTTATGTGGGTTAGAAGATCCTTGAGATTTTGATAATACATCATGCACCCCAACTGCTTCTAATACGGCACGTACAGCACCACCAGCAATAACCCCTGTACCAGGAGCTGCAGGTAATAAATTTACTCTTGCACCACCATATTTTCCTTTTTGCTCATGAGGCAATGAAGCCTTATTCAAAGGAATACGTACTAAGTTTTTCTTTGCATCCTCAATTGCCTTAGCAATTGCACTTGCAACATCCTTAGATTTACCTAATCCTTGTCCTACAACACCATTCTCATCTCCAACTACAACAATAGCTGAGAAACCAAAAGCTCTACCACCTTTTGTAACCTTAGTTACACGTTGTACTCCTACCAAACGATCTTTTAAATCAAGACCACTTGGCTTTACTAATTCTACGTTTTTATAATTCTGATACATACTGCTTAGAATTTTAAGCCACCTTCACGGGCACCTTCTGCTAATGATTTAACTCTACCGTGGTATAAATAACCTCCTCTATCAAAAGAAATGGTGTCAACACCTGCCTTTACAGCTTTCTCTGCGATTGCTTTACCTACCAACTTTGCTGCTTCAATTTTATTTGCTTTTGAAGCATCTATATCTTTGTCTCTTGAAGATGCTGCAGTGATAGTTTTACCACTTACATCATCGATCAATTGAGCATAAATTTCTTTATTACTTCGGAAAACTGCCAAGCGCGGACGTTGAACAGTTCCTGATACAGTTTTACGTATTCTGAAACGTAAACGCTGTCTTCTGTCTTGTTTTGATAATTTCATAACGTTCTTATTGCTTATGCAGATTTACCTGCTTTTCTTCTTATTTGTTCTCCTACAAACCTCACACCTTTTCCTTTGTATGGTTCTGGTCTACGGAATCCGCGAATTTTCGCTGCTACCTGACCTACCAATTGTTTGTCGTGTGAAGATAATTTTATGATTGGATTTTTTCCTTTTTCAGAAATTGCCTCCACTTTTACTTCTGCAGCAATATTCAATACAATGTTATGAGAAAATCCTAAGGCTAAGTCTAATTTTTGTCCTTGATTGCTGGCTCTATAACCTACACCAACCAATTCTAATTCTTTAGTCCATCCTTTTGATACACCTTCAATCATGTTAAAGATTAAAGCTCTATACAATCCATGCTTTGCTCTGTGATCTTTATGATCAGTAGAACGTGTAACGACAACTTGATCGCCATCCACATTAATTGTAACATCAGAGTACTCTTGCGATAACTCTCCTAATTTTCCTTTTACAGTCACTATGTTTTCATTAACATCAACTGTAACACCTGCAGGAATTGCTACCGGGTTTTTACCTATTCTTGACATCTGTTCTTGTCTTTAATGATTAATATACGTAACACAATACTTCACCACCTACATTTTGATCTTGGGCTTGTTTTCCTGTCATTACTCCTGCTGAAGTTGAAACAATAGAAATTCCCAAACCATTCAAAATACGTGGCATCTCTTTAGAATTTGCGTACTTACGTAAACCTGGTTTACTAATTCTTTGAATTTTCTTGATCACTGGATCTTTAGTAAGCTTGTCATACTTTAAAGCGATTTTGATAGTTCCCTGAGGCCCTTTATCGTCTTCAAACTTGTAGCTTAACACAAATCCTTGATCAAAAAGAATTTTTGTGATTTCTTTTTTTAGATTAGACGCCGGTATTTCAACAACACGGTGTCCTGCATTTACTGCATTTCTAACTCTCGTTAGGTAATCTGCGATTACATCTGTATTCATTTTTATTAAGTTGCGGTAATGGTTTTCTGAAATACTATTATCTCAAAACCTTTCACCAATTTATAATCTTGTTTGCGAACTAAAACGTTAATTTACCAAGATGCTTTTCTAACACCTGGGATAAGTCCTTGATTTGCCATTTCACGGAATGTTACACGTGAAAGTCCAAATGTTCTCATATACCCTTTTGGTCTTCCTGTAAGTTTGCACCTGTTGTGCATACGAACTGGAGAAGCGTTTTTTGGTAATTTCTGTAATGCTTCATAATCTCCAGCTTCTTTCAAAGCTTTACGTTTTTCAGCATATTTAGCTACCGTTTTTGCTCTTTTAACCTCACGGGCTTTCATTGATTCTTTAGCCATCTTAGTTCTTTTTAAAAGGTAAACCTAGTTCTGTTAATAATGATTTTGCTTCTTTATCTGTAGCAGCAGATGTTACAAAAGTGATATTTAAACCCTCAATCTTTTTTACCTTATCGATATCGATCTCTGGGAATATAATTTGTTCAATTACACCCAGTGAGTAGTTTCCTCTTCCGTCAAAACCAGTGGCTTTGATACCGTTGAAGTCACGTACTCTAGGCAGTGATGAAGTCACTAGTCTGTCTAGAAACTCATACATACGCTCACCTCTTAAAGTAACCATAGCTCCAATTGGCATACCTTTTCTAAGTTTGAATGTAGCAACATCCTTTTTAGAAATGGTAGCAATGGCTCTTTGGCCAGTGATGTTTGTCAATTCTTCTACAGAATAGTCAATCAATTTTTTATCGGCTACAGCAGCTCCAACACCACGAGACACAACAATGCGCTCTAGTTTTGGCACTTGCATTACATTTTTGTAACCAAATTCCTCCTTAAGAGCACCAATAATTCTGCTCTTATATTCTTCCTTAAGTCTTGGTAAATATCCCATAACTATAATACTTGATTCGATTTTTTAGAAAATCGTACTTTGTTACCATTTTCCATTTTATATCCTACACGTGTTCCTGTTCCTGTTTTAGGATCAACAAGTGAAAGATTTGAAATATGTATAAGAGCTTCTTTTTCAGTAATTCCACCTTGAGGATTAGCCGCACTTGGCTTCTCATGTTTCTTTACCATATTAACTCCCTCTACGATTGCTTTGTTTTTTTCAAGAAATACACGCAATATTTTACCCTCAGATCCTTTGTGGTCTCCAGCAGTAACTACTACGTTGTCTCCAGATTTTAATTTAAGCTTTGCCATTTTAATTTTCGTATTAAAGCACCTCTGGTGCCAATGATACTATTTTCATGAATTGTCTATCACGAAGTTCTCTTGCAACTGGTCCAAATACACGTGTACCTCTCATCTCACCTTGTGGGTTCAATAATACACAAGCATTGTCGTCAAAGCGGATATATGATCCATCTGCTCTTCTTACCTCTTTCTTGGTACGTACCACAACAGCTGTTGAAACTGTTCCTTTTTTTACGCTACCGTTTGGAGTTGCATCTTTTACAGTTACTACTATCTTGTCACCAATAGAAGCATACCTTCTTTTAGTTCCACCTAGTACTCTAATGGTTAAAACCTCTTTAGCACCAGTGTTGTCTGCGACCTTAAGTCTTGATTCTTGTTGTAACATATCTTACTTCGCTCTTTCAATGATTTCTACTAATCTCCAACATTTGGTTTTACTCATAGGTCTAGTTTCCATGATCTTTACAGTATCACCTTCGTTGCAGTTATTTGTCTCGTCATGTGCTACGTATTTTTTCGTTTTTAAAACGAACTTTCCGTACATAGGGTGCTTTACTTTTTTTACTTCAGCAACTACGATAGACTTATCCATCTTGTTACTAGTAACTACACCAACACGTTCTTTTCTTAAGTTTCTTTTTAATTCTTCCATCTTTCAGCTTGGTACTTATTGTACTTCTCTTTTAGTTAGTTCTGTCGAAATTCTAGCTACTGTTCTCCTGTGAGTACGTAGTAAAACAGGATTCTCTAACGGTGAAATGGTGTGAGCCATTTTAAAATCTGAATACACTTTTTTAGCTTCTGCAAGCTGTGCTTGCAAATCTGCTGTTGATGCTTCGTTTATCTGTGATTGTTTCATAATACAGTTTCAAAAATTATGCTTGAAAATCTCTAGATACAACAAACTTTGTTTTCACTGGAAGTTTTTGAGCCGCAAGGCGCAATGCTTCTTTTGCTGTTTCCATAGGTACTCCAGATACTTCAAATAAAACTCTACCTGGCTTAACAACTGCTGCCCAATATTCTACAGCACCTTTTCCCTTACCCATACGAACCTCTAAAGGCTTTTTGGTAATGGGTTTGTCTGGAAAGATCATGATCCACATGGATCCTTCTCTTTTCATAAAACGTGTTGCTGCAATACGAGCTGCTTCTATTTGTCGAGCCGTTAGGAAATTTGAATCTAAAGATTTTATTCCAAACGTTCCATAAGAAAGTTGATTTCCGCGTCCAGCATTACCCTTCATACGTCCTTTCTGTTGTTTACGGAACTTGGTTCTTTTAGGTTGTAACATTTTTTCTTTTACTTTAAAAAATTACTTTCTACGACGTGGCTTACTACCACCTCGTCCTTGATTTCCACCTTTTCCACCTTTTTGGTTACCCGTAGATAATCCAACTAGAGGAGAAAGCTCTCTTTTACCATATACTTCACCTTTCATGATCCATACTTTAACACCCAGTCTACCATAAGTAGTGTGCGCCTCAACTAAAGCATAATCTATGTCGGCTCTAAATGTAGACAAAGGAATACGACCGTCTTTGTAAGACTCGCTACGTGCCATTTCGGCACCATTTAAACGTCCAGAAATTTGAATCTTGATTCCTTCTGCATTTAAACGCATTGCTGCTGTAATTGCCATTTTGATAGCACGACGGTATGAGATTCTATTCTCAATTTGTCTAGCTACACTGGCACCTACTAAAAATGCATCCAATTCAGGTCTCTTGATTTCATGGATGTTGATCTGTACTTCTTTCTCTGTAATTTTCTTAAGCTCTTCTTTCAACTTGTCTACCTCTTGTCCACCTTTCCCGATAATAATACCAGGTCTAGCAGTAGTGATAGTAACGGTTACAAGTTTAAGCGTACGCTCAATAATTACTCTAGACACACTTGCTTTACTTAAACGAGCGTGAATATACTTTCTAATCTTGTCGTCTTCGGCTAATCTATCACCGTAGTCGTTTCCACCGTACCAGTTAGATTCCCATCCTCTGATTATTCCTAAGCGGTTTCCGATTGGATTTGTCTTCTGTCCCATTTATAATTTAGCTTTGTGTGTTATCGTTAGCCCCTAATACCAATGTAACATGGTTTGAGCGTTTTCTAATTCTGTGAGCACGACCCTGCGGTGCAGGACGTAATCTCTTTAGCATAGTTCCTCCGTCTACACGAATTTCCTTTACAAAAAGATCTGCATCTTCTATAGAGGCATCTTCGTTTTTAGCTTGCCAGTTTGCAATTGCAGACAATAACAACTTCTCTAAACGTCTAGATGCTTCTTTTGAACTAAATTTTAATAAATTTAGTGCTTTATCAATTTTCTCACCTCTAACCAAATCCGCCATTAAGCGCATTTTTCTTGGTGATGTAGGACAGTTATTAAGCTTAGCGAAGTACTGAGTCTTCTTAGCTTCTTTCATCTGTTCTGCTTTTTCTCTTTTACGAACTCCCATGGCCTATTATTTTTTACCTTTATTTTTTGCACCTGCGTGACCACGGAATGATCTTGTTGGTGAAAATTCTCCTAGTTTATGTCCTACCATATTCTCAGTAACATATACTGGCACGAATTGACGGCCATTATGAACTGCGATAGTTTGTCCTACAAAATCTGGAGTTATCATAGAAGCCCTTGACCAAGTTTTGATCACTGTCTTTTTATTAGTCTCCACATTGTCTTGTACTTTCTTATCTAACTTGTAGTGAACGTACGGTCCTTTTTTTAACGATCTTGCCATAGCTTATTTCTTTCTACGTTCAATTATGTATTTATTACTCTGCTTTGTCTTAGAACGGGTTCTAAATCCTTTTGCAGGAATACCGTTTCTAGAACGTGGGTGTCCACCAGAAGACTTCCCTTCACCACCACCCATTGGGTGATCGACTGGGTTCATCACTACTGGTCTTGTACGTGGTCTTCTACCAAGCCATCTAGAACGTCCCGCCTTACCAGATACTGTTAACTGGTGGTCACTGTTTGATATGGCACCAATGGTAGCCATACAAGTAACTAAGATTAAACGTGTTTCACCAGATGGTAATTTTACGGTAGCAAATTTACCATCACGTGCCATTAACTGTGCAAAAGCACCAGCACTACGAGCCAATACAGCTCCTTGTCCTGGACGTAACTCTATACAAGAGATAATAGTACCTAATGGAATTGATGAAAGGGCCATTGCGTTTCCAATTTCTGGAGCAACATCATCGCCTGAGACGATATTTTGACCTACTTGAAGACCGTTTTGAGCAATTACATAACGCTTTTCACCATCTTGATAGTTTAATAAAGCGATAAATGCTGTACGGTTTGGATCATATTCGATAGACGCTACAGTAGCAGGAACTCCTGCTTTTTCACGTTTGAAATCGATTATTCTGTATTTCTTTTTATGACCACCACCTATATAGCGCATGGTCATTTTTCCTTGACTGTTTCTACCACCAGATCTTTTGTTCGGAGCTAATAAACTTTTCTCCGGCTTATCAGTTGTAATGGCGTCAAATCCATTTACAACTCTAAAACGCTGTCCTGGGGTGATTGGTTTTAATTTTCTTACTGACATTTTTGTCTTTGTTTTAAATGAAAAGCTTATTCAGCTCCTCCGTAAAAATCTATTGTATCACCTTCCGCCACCTGTACAATTGCTTTTTTATAAGCATTTGTTTTACCAGTTTGAACTCCCGTTTTTGTAAAACGTGTTTTTCTGTCCGGGCGGACATTTAATGTGCGAACTTTAAGAACAGAAACTTCATAAGCAGCCTCAACTGCTTTTTTGATTTCTACCTTATTCGCCTTTGGGTTTACTATAAATCCGTAACGGTTATTTAATTCCGCATCGGCTGTAGCTTTTTCCGTAATTATAGGTTTTATTAAGATACTCATCTTGTTTCTATTTACTTAAGTTTGACTCAATTCCTTCCAATGAACCTTCAAATAGTATGATACTATTTGCATTCAAAATTTTATAAGTACTTAGTTCTGAGTTACTTATGACTTCAGTACCTGTTAAATTTCGCGAAGACAAATATACATTATTATTTGATTCACCCAACACAAACAAAGACTTTTTGTCTTCAAGACCTAAAGTCTTTAAAACAGCAGTAAAATCTTTAGTCTTAGGAGCATCAAATTTTAAGTCTTCTAACACAACGATTGCCTTATCATTTGCCTTCATTGTAAGGGCAGATTTACGAGCTAAGCGTTTCAAGTTCTTATTTAATTTAAACGAGTAGTTTCTTGGTCTAGGACCAAACATACGACCACCGCCTCTAAAAACACCAGACTTGATACTTCCCGCACGGGCAGTACCAGTTCCTTTTTGTTTTTTTATCTTTCTTGTAGATCCTGTTATCTCTGCACGTTCTTTTGATTTATGCGTTCCCTGACGTTGGTTTGCCAAGTACTGCTTTACATCAAGATATACAGCGTGATTGTTAGGTTCTATACCAAACACTTCTTTAGAAAGTTCAACCTTTCTACCTGTGTCTTTTCCTTTACTATCTATTACAGCTACCTTCATTATTTCTCGATGGTTACATAAGCGTTTTTATGTCCAGGAATACATCCCTTAACAACAAGTAGGTTCTTTTCAGCAACTACTTTTAAAACTCTTAAATTTTGAACTTTCACCTTTTCGTTCCCCATTTGTCCAGCCATCTTCATTCCTTTGAATACTCTCGCAGGATAAGATGCTGCACCAATAGAACCTGGCGCTCTTAAACGGTTATGTTGACCGTGAGTAGCTTGTCCTACACCGGCAAAACCGTGACGTTTTACAACCCCTTGAAATCCTTTACCTTTAGAAGTGGCTGCCACATCGACAAACTCTCCTTCAGCAAAATGTTCAACGGTGATTGTATCACCTAATTTAACTTCCTCATCAAAACCTTTAAATTCGGCGACTTTGCGTTTTGCAACGGTTCCTGCTTTTTTAAAGTGCCCCTGGGCAGCTTTAGTAGCAGTCTTCTTGTCATCGAAACCAAGTTGAAGGGCTTCATACCCATCAACCTCCATAGTTCTGACTTGGGTAACAACACAGGGCCCACACTCAATAACGGTACACGGCATATTCTTACCGTTCTCGTCAAAGATGCTGGTCATCCCTATCTTTTTTCCAATTAACCCAGACATAATTTATTATTTATTGATTATTAAAATTCGTTGCTCATGCAACAGTTTTTCTTTTTTAAAATAAAACGGGGTCAAAATAAATTCGACCCCGAATATTACTTTGTTTACCGTTTTTCCTTCGCACGCAGCTTAGGACATGTTCATCTTCTGCAAAGCAGAAGCCTCATGATAATGAGTTACCTACAAAAAGCAGGCATTCACTTATACCTTGATTTCTACCTCTACACCACTTGGCAACTCTAACTTCATTAGAGCGTCAATTGTTTTTGAAGAAGAACTGTAGATATCCAATAATCTCTTGTAAGAACTTAATTGGAACTGTTCTCTACTCTTCTTGTTTACGTGTGGTGAACGTAGTACAGTAAAAATCTTCTTGTGTGTTGGCAATGGAATTGGCCCAGTTACAACAGCACCTGTTGACTTTACTGTCTTAACGATTTTTTCAGCAGATTTGTCTACTAAATTATGATCGTATGACTTTAATTTAATTCTTATTTTTTGACTCATTGCTGAAATATTAAGCGTTAGTTCCTCTTGCTGCAGTAATTACCTCTTCTGATATATTAGAAGGTGTTTCTGCATAGTGTGAAAATTCCATTGTTGATGTTGCACGACCTGATGATAATGTTCGGAGTGTTGTAACATATCCAAACATTTCAGAAAGTGGCACTGTAGCCTTAACAGTCTTTGCTCCTGCACGGTCACCCATGTCACTCACTTGACCTCTTCTTCTATTTAAATCTCCTACAATGTCACCCATGTTTTCTTCAGGTGTTATTACCTCAAGCTTCATAATTGGCTCCATAATAACAGCCTTAGCAGCTTTTGCTGAATTTTTAAATCCAAGTTTAGCAGCTAATTCAAATGATAGTTGATCTGAATCCACATCATGGTATGAACCATCACGCAAAGTTACTTTCATAGAATCAACCTCATATCCAGCTAGTGGTCCATTAACCATAGCCATCTTGAATCCTTTTTCAATAGATGGAATAAATTCTTTAGGAACATTACCACCTTTAATAGCAGATACAAACTGAAGTCCTATTTCACCCTCGTCTGCTGGTTCAATCGTAAAGACGATATCAGCAAACTTACCACGTCCACCAGATTGTTTCTTGTAAACTTCTCTGTGATCTGCAGATCTTGTAATAGCTTCTTTGTATTCAACTTGGGGTTGTCCTTGATTCACTTCAACGTTAAATTCACGTCTAAGGCGGTCTACAATAACATCAAGGTGAAGTTCACCCATTCCTGATATAATAGTTTGCCCTGAAGCTTCATCTGAACGTACAGTAAAGGTTGGATCTTCTTCAGCTAATTTAGCTAAGCCCATACCTAATTTATCAACATCTGCCTTAGTCTTAGGCTCAACCGCGATTCCAATTACTGGATCAGGGAAGTCCATAGATTCTAAAACAATAGGATGTTTTTCTGCAGAAAGAGTATCTCCTGTTTTGATAGATTTAAATCCAACAGCAGCTCCAATATCTCCAGCTTCTATAAAGTCAATTGCGTTTTGTTTGTTAGCATGCATTTGGTAAATACGCGAGATACGTTCTTTTTTACCAGAACGATTATTTAAAACGTAAGAACCTGCATCCAAACGTCCAGAGTACGCTCTAAAAAATGCAAGGCGACCCACGAAAGGATCTGTAGCAATTTTAAAGGCCAATGCAGCGAAAGGTTCGTCTACACTTGGCTTACGCGTTTCTTGTTCGTCTGTATCTGGGTTTATTCCAACAATTCCTTCCTTATCCATAGGAGAAGGCAGGTAACGACATACAGCATCTAACAGAAACTGTACCCCTTTGTTCTTGAAAGCAGACCCACAAATCATAGGAATGATAGCCATATCCATTACAGCAGCTCTAAGTGCAGCGTGCACTTCTTCTTCTGTAATAGAATCTTCATCTTCCATGAATTTTTCTAAAAGATTCTCGTCATAACTTGCAACCTCTTCAATTAAGAGCGCACGGTACTTACGAGCTTCTTCTTTCAAATCCTCAGGGATATCAACAACATCAAATGTTGCTCCTTGAGTATCATCATGCCAAATAATAGCACGGTTTTTTATTAAGTCAATAACACCTTTAAAATCTTCTTCGTCACCAATGTTTAAAACAATTGGCACCGCGTTAGACTTCAACATGTCTTTTACTTGTTGACAAACACCCAAGAAGTCAGATCCCTGACGGTCCATTTTGTTAACGAAACCAATTCTTGGTACTTTATAGTTATCTGCTAATCTCCAGTTAGTTTCAGACTGAGGCTCTACACCGTCAACTGCACTAAACAAGAAAACCAGTCCATCCAGTACACGAAGAGATCTATTTACCTCTACGGTAAAATCTACGTGACCAGGTGTGTCAATAATATTAAAGTGATATCCTTTTGTGTCTGCTAATGTTTCTCCATTCTCTAGTGGAAATTTCCACTCACATGTTGTAGCAGCAGAGGTGATAGTAATACCACGTTCTTGCTCCTGCGCCATCCAATCCATTGTTGCAGCACCATCATGTACTTCACCAATTTTGTGAGAAACTCCTGTATAATATAAAACACGCTCTGTTGTGGTAGTTTTACCAGCATCAATATGCGCAGCAATTCCTATATTCCTTGTGTATCTTAAATCTCTTGCCATTTCTATTAGAATCTAAAGTGTGAGAATGCTTTATTTGCTTCGGCCATTTTGTGCGTATCAGTACGCTTTTTAACCGCTGCTCCTTCTTCTTTAGCTGCTGCTAGAATTTCTGAAGCTAGCTTTTGTGCCATAGATTTTTCGTTACGCTTTCTAGCGAAACCAATTAACCACTTCATTGCAGTAGATATTTTACGATCGGCACGAATCTGGTTAGGTATTTGGTACGTTGCACCACCTACTCTACGACTGCGTACTTCTACGTGAGGCATTACGTTTGAAAGGGCGTCCTTCCAAATCTCTACACCTGTTTTTTCTTCGTCTGTTTTCTTCTCCTCTACAATGTCAATTGCATCATAGAAAACTTTGAATGCCACCGACTTCTTACCATCCCACATCAAGTTGTTCACAAATCGTGTAACTAACTGATCGTTGAATCTAGGATCCGGTAAAAGCGGTCTTTTCTTGGCTGCTCTTTTTCTCATGTCTTCGTTTTAAAAAAAATTAAAATTACTTCTTAGGGCGTTTTGCTCCGTACTTAGATCTACGTTGTGTTCTACCGTCAACACCAGCGGTGTCTAAAGCTCCACGAACGATATGATATCTAACTCCAGGCAAATCCTTCACCCTTCCACCTCTAACCAATACTATCGAGTGTTCTTGTAGATTGTGTCCTTCACCACCGATGTAAGCGTTTACTTCCTTACCATTTGTTAAACGAACACGAGCAACTTTACGCATCGCTGAATTCGGTTTTTTTGGTGTGGTAGTATAAACACGTGTACATACTCCGCGGCGTTGCGGACATGAATCTAAGGCAGCCGATTTTGACTTCTTGGTTATTTTGGTCCTTCCTTTTCGTACTAATTGTGAAATAGTTGGCATAAAATTCCTTGTTATACTTAGTTGTTATTTATTAGTTCCCTCTTATTAGGGCGTGCAAAAATATAATAATTATTTGATATCTCAAACCTTAGACTATTAAAATTTTAGGATTTTTAATATTTATGCTTTCAGATATTAAAAACGAAATGCAATCGTTACTATTACATAATAAATTACAGACTATTTGAAACAAATTTGCTACATATTTTTATACCTTAATATATATACCGGTTTTTTCTTGCTAGCACATAGCCAGGATATAACACTCACCGTATCTTTTGAAACGAGCATACCAAAAACCATTGAAGATGCTCTGGTGGTATCCCAAAAACATCAGGATTTTAATAGCGTTAAAAAAGAAGTTGACAGGATTTCTAGTGAGCTAGAAAAATTTGGATACCTAGAAAATTCAATGAAAAGCATGAAAAGAATTTCAGACTCGACAGCTGCAGCTAGCTTTTATATAGGCAAAAGATATACGCAGCTAAAGGTAGACTATAGTAACACTCCATTTACTCAAAATCAAGTTTCGCTTATTGCAAAAAACACAAAAGAAAATTATTTCATCATACCCTTGCAAGAGAGCAAACGTGCCTTAGAGAAACTAAACCAACTGCAAACAAAAAACGGAAATACATTTGGCAAACTAAAACTAACAAACCTAACCACGCAAGATACTATTGTTAT
>Ga0209713_10000907_pt1 | contig 17191 bp, 3 predicted proteins | sample ArcOceMetagenome_3_FD_187444 | JGI IMG/M metagenome (GOLD analysis project Ga0209713, IMG submission 187444) | Marine eukaryotic phytoplankton communities from Arctic Ocean - Arctic Ocean- Svalbard ARC20M Metagenome (SPAdes) (version 2) | ecosystem: Environmental > Aquatic > Marine > Oceanic... | reverse complement strand
GGTGCGCTCGCGCGCGCTGCTCTTCGAGAGCGGCTGGGAGCTGTACGTGCGCACGATGTGCCTGGTGCCGCTGCTCGACCTCGCCAACCACCGCACGCCCCCCAGAAGGCGCGGCGCGACCTCGCAGGAGATTGTCGAGCCGGTGTCGCTCTCGCTCGACGAGCAGGCGGTGACGCTCGCGGCGCGGTGCGACCTGGCGGCCGGGAGCGAGGTGTTCATCTGCTACGACTACAACGGCAACAGGCGGCTGCTCGCCGACTATGGCTTCGCCGAGCTCATCGATGCCAACGAGCAACCGTCGCGCGAGCAGACCCGCCTGCCGCTGCCGCTGCCGCTGCCGCTGCCGCAGAAGGCCGACGACGACGAGGCGACGCACGGCGAGGCGACGCTCGTGCTGGGCACCGACGAGCTCGACGCCGCCGCCCTCGCGACGCTGCGCCTCCACGTGGCCGACGAGGCGGGCGGCGCGGGCGGCGCGGGCGGCGCCGTGTGCGCGGCGCTGCTGGCGGCGTGCGAGACCGAGCTGGCGCGCGCGCCCACCACCGAGGCGCACGACCGCGACGTTCTCGCGAGCGGCGCGGCGCCGCCGGAGGGCGTGGGCGCCGGCCGCTGGCGGAGCGCGCTGGCGTACCGGATCGGGCAGAAGGCTCAGCTGGCGGCGACGGCGGCGGCCCTCTCCGGACTGCTCGCCGACGCGGAGGAGGAGGAGGGCGCCCGGCCGTTGGACGAGGCGCGCGTGCGCGACGCGCTGCGCGCGCTGAGGAGTGAGGAGGTCTGAGATCAGGGGTTTTCTTTTTCATGTAAAATTATAGAGCATGAATCGAAGCCGGACTCACATCACAGCATGTCCCGCCCCGGGCCCAGATCACCAGATCACCACGTCAGCCCACATTGAGCTTCACGGAGCGGCGAATGTCGCTCGACGACGAGCCGACGACGGACGTGGAGCTCGAACTCGCCCTTGACCTTTGCCCACGCGTGCCTCTCCACGTCCCAGATCGAGAAGCTGCGGCCGTTGAGCGGGAGGAAATCGCTCATTTCGGGACATGGTTTATGCCGACGAGTTTGAACAATCACCGCTGCAGAGTGCGCGCGCGCGCTCCATCATATGCCGAAGCGCGACAGCCCAGCCTCCTCCTCCTCCGCCGCCGCCCCGGCCAAGCGTGCCGCCACGGCAACGTCGTCGCCGCTGGCGGAGACGACCGCCGAGTCGGCCTCATCGCTCGACAGCTGCGTGCTGCTGGCGCAGCAGGGCGAGGGCGCTGCTCGTGTCAGGATGCCGTGGGTCGGCTTCGGCACGTACAAGCTGCCACAGGCGAGGAAGGCGGTCACGTCCGCGCTCCGGAGCGGCTACCGCCTCGTCGACACCGCCTTCATCTACGGGGGCGAGAAGACGGAACCCGAGGTGGGCGCGGCGCTCGAGGCGGCGCTCGCCACGCGGCCGCGCGACGCCGTCTTCGTGACGACCAAGCACTGGCGCAAGTTCCACGGCTACGAGGAGTCGCTCAAGTGCCTGCAGACCTCGCTGCGCCGGCTGCGGCTCGACCACGTCGACCTGTGGCTGATGCACTGGCCGGGGCCGGCGTGGACGACGATGAACCGGCGCAACGACATGATCGAGCAGCACGGCGCGTGGCACTACGCGGCGGCGGGGCACGAGGAGGCCAACATCGCCGCGCTGCGCGCCGAGACGTGGCGCGGCATGGAGGAGGCGCTCGCGCGCGGCTGGTGCCGCGCGATCGGCGTGTCCAACTTCACGGTGGAGCACCTGCGCAGGCTCAAGGCGACGGCGCGCGTGTGGCCGCCGGCGGTCAACCAGGTCGAGCTGCACCCGTACCACCAGCAGCGCGAGCTGCAGGCCTACTGCGCGCAGGAGGGCATCGTGCTGCAGGCGTACGCCTCGCTCGGCGGCCAGGACGCCTCGAGGGCGAAGCTCGAGGCGCTCGGCGGCAGCCTGCTCACCTCGGCGGCGGTGCTCGGCGCGGCGGCGGCGCACGGCGTGACGGCGGCGCAGGTGCTGCTGCGGTGGGCGCTGCAGAAGCAGCTCGCGACCATCCCCAAGTCGTCGAGCGAGGCGCGCATGCTCGAGAACGGCGCCGTCTTCGGCTTTGCGCTCTCCGCTGCGGAGATGGCGGCGCTCGACGCGCTCGAGCAGGGCGACGCGGGCCGGCTCTGCTGGAAGAACGATCCGCTGCGCATGCTCGGCTTCTCCTGATCGGCTTAGCGTTGCGCGGTACGCTTGCGTGCGTTGGTAAAAGGTTCACTCATGCGCTCTTGATCACAACACCTCATGACCTTTTGCCCCGCCGGGTTCTCCCACCGAGCAGACCCTCGGCGGGGGCGCCGACGCCAGTGTGGAGCATGCTCTCCGAGTGCACTCGCGACACGGGCGGCGTCTGTCCGCTCATGATGGCGTTCTCGAGCCCCTGGCCGCCCAGCACCCCCGCCATCGTCGCCGTGTAAGGCATGCCGACGCCGCCCTTTTGGAGCGCCTCGCAGACGATGCGCAGCGTCGAGAGGAGCGGCACGGCGAGCAGCGCCCCGATCGGCCCCCACAGCATGAACCAGACCGAGAGGCCGAAGAGGATGACGACGGGGCTCGTCTGGAAGCGGCCGCCGAAGACCTGCGGCTCGACAAAGTTGCCGACGACGACCTGCAGCACCGCTGGCACGGCGATGGCGATGGCGGCGCGCGGCGTGTCAAAGGTGTTGTCGAGGACCACGATCGGCACGGCCACCAGGGTCGAGAGGAGCGGCCCGAAGGCAGGGATGAAGAAGAGCACAAACGTGCACAGCGCGACGAAGAGGCGCAGCCCGCGCGGGAAGTCGATCGCCAGGTAGAAGACGAAGATGGCGACGGCGGTGCCCGCGGCGATGGCCGACTTGAGCAGCAGGTACTTGCTCACGGCCTCGTCGATCTTCCGGCGCAGCGGCGAGCGGCGCGCCGTCGCGGCGGGCGAGTGCGCCGCCATCAGGAAGACGAGGAAGACGAGCACCATCGCGACCGACGCGATCACCTGCGGCGTCGACGAGAGAACCTGCTTCATCACCTCCTGCAGCACCTTGTCGGGCGCGTCCTCGAGGTCGCTGAAGTCGAGCTGCGCCTCGTCCGCGAGGTAGCGCAGCAGCCTGCGCCACAGGACCTGCGCGCGCTCCATGTACGTGGGCAGCTGGTTGTCGAAGGCGGTGAGCGAGAGCACGCCGAGGCCGACGAAGCCGACCGCCGCGCCGATGGACACCAGCAGCGACAGCACGACGCCAAACCAACGGCACTGCACCACCTCGCTGCTCTCGCCCTCGCCGCCGCCCTCGGTCCGCAGCAGAGGCGCCACCGACTCCTCGTCCTCCGCCGCCGCCTCCTCCTCCTCGTGCGGGCGGGGGCGCCTGCACCTCGCGACGCCGCGCGCGAGTGCCTCCGAGAGCGGCGTCGTGAGGTAGGAGAGGAAGAGCGCCAGCAGAAAGGGCAGCAGCACCGGCTTCAGCCACGTGATCAGCCAGCCGATGAGCGTGATCGAGCCGAGCACGCCCAGCAGGCCGAGCCAGGTCATGGCGCCCTGGTGCGCCTCGAGCAGCATCGTGGAGACGGCGCAAAGACGAACAACCTGCCTTTTCAGGACTCCTGCTGCCATTTCGAAATTCTCAAGTTCGACTCGGAAATTTCCGCGTTGAGCAGGTCGGCATGGCCTGGCCGGGCTGGGTGCCGACTGAGCTTGTGCAGGCCATTCGCGCAGACGGCGGCTATCCTCTGGACATCGGCTCCATGGAGCATCAGCTCTTTATCAAGTGCTTGAACGGCATCATCCACGCGGACGACTGGGGTGTGCACGGCACTCGCCGCGTCTTCGTCGACTTCCTCTTCGACCGGGCGGGCTTGTTCCTACGTGGAAGCGGGCAGTCGCGTGTGGACCCGCCGCCAGATAGGACAGACTCGCCTCTCATGCGTGCCTTGACGGTGCAGCCGTTTGAGCACCAGGCGTTCTTTGTCAAGGTGCTGCTGCAGCACGGCGCCAGTGTCGACCGTGACTGCGCGAGCGGCACCCCGCGCCTTGTCGCTCACGCCAAGATGCCCTCGCTGCTCGAGGCCCTGCGCTATATGCCAGGCCATCCAGACTTCGGCGACTACCCGGATCTGGGCTCCCTCAGTCAGGTCGACCTGTTCGCTGCCTCGCACTCCCGCCTCCTGGAGTACGAGTGCGCGCGGTCCATCACACCGGCTCACGCCGCGGAGCAGATGCAGCTGCTCAACGACATCCTGCAGGGCACGTTGGAGGTGGGGCAGGAGTGGTCACCTCTGATAAGGGCTGCGACCGTGCTCGAGCTCGGGTCCTACTACTTCTGCATGGATGCCGACACCACGCCCTGGATGCGTCCTATCGTGACGGCACTCGCGGCAAAGGCTCAGGCTCTGCCGCACAAAGCTTGGGTGCTCAAGACCATCTTGTCCTCCAGCGGCAATGATGGCCACAGTATTGATATGCAGCACCCAGTCCTGGGAGGACGCACACCACGGAAGGCTGCAGACGATGTCCTGCACGGCCTTTTGGTTGAGCTCTGCGATTGACGCCTTTAGCTTCCACAGGCTCGGAGGCAAGTGCATGAGCATTTTAAGGACGTGCCTCTCACGTCTCACGTTGTCACGAGTCACATTTGAGCTGTCAGTATTTGTATACCGGTACGTACGGTAAAAAAACCTGAGTGAGACCTGTACTGGTAAAGACTAAAGTAAAGTAGACCACACATAGACACGTACATCCCGTACGGCTGCAAACGCAGCAAAGCTCTCCTTCATCAAGCGGCCTTCCGCGACGGCGCCCTCGACGGCAGCCGTCCCAGCGGGTCGTCGACCATGCGGCGCGCCTCGGCCTGCTCCGAGCCGTTGCTGCCGGCGCCGGGGCGCGCGCGCGACTTGTCGCGGCTGTCGCTCGGCAGCGGCGAGAGCGGGATCGACTCGTGGTCCTCCTCGTCCTCGTCCCACGCCCTGCGGCGGCGCCGATGGCGCACGCTCAGCCCGACGGCGTGGTGCATCAGGTTCTGCGCCGAGCGCGGCTTCCACGCCACGAGGCCCACGAGCGCCACCACGAGCAGCAGGCAGACGCGCCACCAGCCGAAGCCGCCCGTGTATGTGAGCAGCACCTTGGCCGCCTCGAGGCGCGCGCTGCCGCTGCCGCCCGCCAGCGTGCCGCCGCCGCTGATGGGCTGCCAGCCCTCGTCGTCGAAGCGCGCGAGCGTCGGCGCGCAGCTGGGCCCGTCGAAGCCCGGCGCGCACTCGGCGCACGTGGGGCCGACGTACTCGGACGGGCACGCGCACTGCCCCGTCGTCTTGTCGCACCGGCCGTGCACGCACGGCGCGGCGCACTCCTTGGCGACCGTGCAGCTCGGCGAGAAGCCAACGTAGCCCGCCGCCGTGTTGCACCGCTCGCACTGCACGCCGCTGAACGGCCGCTGGCACTTGCAGCTGCCGCCGACGCACGCGCCGAGCGGCGTGCACTCGACCATGCCGCGCCGCGCCTTGGCGCCCTCGCGGCAGCCGCAGTGCGAGTCGGCCGTGCACCGCCTCTTCGCGCCGTCGGCGTCGTCGTCGTCGTCGCCGTCGTCGTCGTCGCCGTCGTCGTCGTCGTCGTGCTCGTCGTCGTCGGCCATGCTGTCGGCAAACGGGCCGTCGAGCTCAACGCTGGGGCTCTTGCCGCCGCCCTCGCCGTTGCCCTCGCCGCCGTTGCCCTCGCCCTCGCCCGTTCCGTAGGTGTTGTACTTGTAGTTGTACTCGCCCTCCTCGGCGGTGGGCAGCGCGGCGGGCGGCGGCGGCGGCGAAGGCGGCGGCGGCAACGTGACGACGGCGACGTTGGCGCTGATCTCAAAGGCGCGGCCGCCCTGCAACGCGATGAGGCCGCCGCCCTGCCCGGGCGGCGGCACGCGCAGCTCGTACGCGCCCTCCCAGCCGGCGGGGCGCGGGAACGAGACGCGCAGCGCCGAGCCGCGCGGCACGGCCGTCGCGTCGAAGCTCACGGCGCGCGGGGAGGCACGCCACTTGGCATCGCGCGCGCTCGGCTTGGCCGCGGCGGTCGCGGCGAGGCGCAGGCTGAACCAGCCCTTGGCGGCGGCCGTCATCGCGACGGGGCGCGCGTCGATCGGCCGCACCGGCTGGCCCGCGGCGGCGGCGTCGACGTGCGCGGCGGCCGAGAGGCGGACCAGCAGCACGAGCACGCTGCCGCTGCTGCGCTTGTCGTCGAGATCGACCTCGACCGCGCGCACATACGGCGGCGCGTCTCGAGGGTGGACGCTCACGTCGAGCTCGAGGTTGAAGCAGTGGTGCCAGCGCAGCGCCTCGTTGGGCAGCGCCTCGTGCGGCTCGCGCTGCGGCAGCAGGTGCAGCTCGTACTCACCGCCGCCCACCTCCGCGTGCAGATGCACCGCCGCCTCCACCTCCGACGTCAGCAGCAGCCGACCGCGCGCCAGCGGCGGCGGCGCGTCGCCAAACGTGGCGCCCGACGCGGCCGCCGCCCCCAACCGGAACCTGCCGCGGACTGGCGGCGCTGCCTCGGTCGCGGCCGCCGCCCGCTTGTGGTGCAGGTGCGCCCTCAGCTCGCCGAGCGCCGTCGCGTAGCGCGCACGCACGCGCACCACGCCGCCCGCCTCGGACGGCAGCGCAAACGACACGACGTGCGTCGCGGCCGCCGCGGTGTCCGAGCCGTTGACGCGCAGCGCGACGCGCCCCCAGAAGGCGGCGCGCCCCCTGGCGTCGGGCACGAGCGTGTGCGGCGGCGGCGGGAACAGGTAGGCCGAGGCGGGGAGCTCGCCGCGCGCTGCGCCGCCGGCGCGCGCGCGCGCGCCGCGCGGCACGCAGCGTTGCAGCTCGCGCAGGTCGCGCAGCGTCTCGAGCGCCACGACCACCGCGAGCGTCGGGCACGGCGGCGCGGCGTCGATCTCGGCGTAGCGCAGCCGCAGCGCGCGCGCCTCCCGCGACGCCGCGAGCACGTACGTCGCGCCGCCTTGCCCGCGCAGCGACGAGCGCGACGACGGCTGCAGCATGGCAGGGGACGTTGTCTCGCCGCCGCCGCCGCCGCCGCCGCCGCCGCCGCCGCCGCCGCCGCCGCCGCCGCCGCCGGCGCCGGCGCCGTCGGCGGCCGCCAGCAGGAGGACCTCCGGCTTGACGTGCGTGTCGGCCGAGCTCGCCACGTGCAGCACGCGCAGCACCGACGGCCGGATCACCTTGAAGCGGACGGCGTCGGAGGTGGGCGACGGCGCCGACGCGTCGAAGGCGCGCGCGCGCGCGTCGGCGAGGGCGAGGCGCGGCAGCCGGAGGCGCGCGGTGCCGAGGCCGGTGCCGCCGAGGCCGCGCGAGCGCAGCTGCGCCGGCAGCGCGTCGCCCGCGTCGCAGCCGTGGTTGGCGGTGGCGCCCGGCTCGGCGAGCACGAGCGAGACGTCGTACGAGGCGCAGCGCGCGAGCGACGGCTGCGCGGGCGCCGCGAGCGCGACGAGCAGCCGGTAGGCGCCGGGCGGCAGCACGCGGTGGAGCTCCAAGACGTTGCCGCGGTTGGAGGCGGTCACGTGCGTCAGCACGGGCAGGCTGTCCTCGCCCGCCTCCGACGCGGCGCCGAGGTATTGCACCGCCGCGACGAGGGCGTGCCGCGCGAAGGAGTGCTCGAGCCGCAGGTGCGCCGTCGCGTGGCGCGGCACGAAGAAGCTCTCCGACTGCAGCGCGCCGCCGCGCGCCAGCGTCGCGCCCGAGATCGGCACGCCGCGCGCGTGCTGCGAGAAGGCGTGCCCGCCGCGCGCGCGCGACGGCGGCGGCAGCGCGCCGTCGGCGCGGCCCGGGTCGCACGCGTCGGCCAGCGGCGCCGGCGCGTCGCCGTCGATGCCCTCCTCCTCCGCCTCCTGCGCCGCGCGGAGGCTCACGAGCGGCGTCACCGACAGCTCGGCGTTCACGCCCACCTCGTCGCGCGCCGGCGGCGGCGCCGCCGCCTGCCCGCCACCACCACCAAAGCCCAGCAGCCGCTTGAGCCCGGCCCACAGCCCGCCGCCTCCACCCCCACCGCCGCCACCGCCGCCGCCGCCGCCGCCCTTGTGGTCGGTCGCGGCCCTCGCGGCGGCGTTGGCGCCGCTCGCGTCGTCGCTCGGCGGCGTCTCGAGGCCACCGCCATCGCCGGCAGCGTCGTAGAAGGCGATGCGCAGCACGTACTCGCCCGGCGGCAGCTCGGCCGACAGCAGCTGCAGCGCGCCCTCGTGCGCCGCCGACGCGTTGCCGCTCGCCGTCTCGTCGAGACGCGCCCACTCGCTCCGCGCGTGCAGCGCCCACGCCTTGGTGGCGGCCGTAGTCGACCCTGGCGGCGGCGGCGGGCCGGGCGGCGCGGCGGTGTCGAGGCGGCGGAAGAGGAGCAGCGTCAGCGGCTGCGGCCTGATCGGCATCGCGTGCATGCGCAGCAGCGAGCGCGACCGCGCGCGCAGAGGGCAGTCGAGGCGGCGCGTCGTCGCGTCGGGCAGCAGCCGGAAGTCGCCGTGCAGGTGCACCTCGCCAGACGAGCCGGCGCCCAGGAAGGCGACGCGCTCGAGCGACGGCGGCCAGCGCAGAAACGGCGCCGGGTGCGCGGCGGAGGCGGCGACGAGCGCCGAGGGCTTGAGCGCGTCGCTGATCGCCGCCGCAAACGAAAAGTAGCGGCAGCGGCCGCGCCGCTCCCACCACGGCCGCCTCGCGACGTCGGTCGGCTCGAGCAGCGACAGCCGGTACTCGCCCCTGCCCAGCTTTGGCACGAGTAGCGTCGCGCGGCCCTCGCTCGCCTCGCTCCACCACTCGGCCTGCTCCTCCGGCTCCGCGTCGTCGGTCGCCGTGTAGCCCCCCGGCCGCCTGCCGCCGCCGCCCTTGCCGCCGCCGCCGACGCGCGTGAGGCGCACCGCGAGCGCGCCACCCTCGAACGAGTAGCCGAGCTCGACGTGCAGCTGCAGCGGCGCCGCCACCGTGAACGTCGAGGTGTGCTGCAGCGCCCCCGCCTGCGCGCCCGCGCCGAACCAGTAGTGGAGCGGCGCATCGGAGCCGAAGCCGCTGGCGAGCTGCGCGCCGGGCGTGTGGCTGACGAAGCCGAGGCCGAGCGGCGCGTGCGCGTGCGCGGCCAGGCGCGCCAGGCGCCCGCCCAGCCTCATGCGCCGGCGGGCGGCGGCGGCGCTGCGCCCGAGCTCGCGGCCGTCGAAGCGGAGCAGGCCGCGCGGGTTGGGCGCGAGCGGCCCCTCCGGCAGCACCGGCAGCCGCCCCTGCTTCCCCTGCGGGCAGCGGTCGGCCCCCACGCCCGCCCCCGCCCCCGCCGCGGCGCGCTCCATCTCGTGGCGCGGCGTCACCGCCCACTCGAGCCCAAACGAGCACGGCGCGGCGCGGCGCAGCGTGCGGAAGAAGAAGCGCACCTCGAGCGCGTACCGCCGGCCCGGCCGCAGCGCCGCAGAGAGCGAGCGCGGCTCGCGCGCGTCGGCCGACGGCGTCTTGGTGTCACCGAGGCCCGCCGCCTCCTCGTCGTCCTCGCCGTCGTCGTCGTCGCCGCTCCCGCCGCCGCCGCCGCCGCCGCCGCCGCCGCCGCCGCCGCCGCCGCCGCCGCCGCCGCCCTTGCCGCCGTCCTTGCCGCCGTCGCCCTTGCCGGCGTCGCCCTTGCCGGCGTCGCGGCAGCAGTAGGCGGCGTAGCCCTTGTGCTCCTTCTCCCACACGTCCGTGAGCGACCCCGGCGAGCGACGACCTGGGTCGTGATGTGCGATGGCCTCGTCGCTCGCCGCCTCGCACATCAGCAGCTCGCCGTCGCCCAGCTCCTCGGCGCCGCCGCACCACGCGCGCCCGTTGCCGCGCAGCCCCACCCACCGGCGCTTCTGGACCTCCTCTGGATGTTTTGGCGCGTCGGCGTCGCTGCCCGTCCAGCCGCACACGCACGCGTCCGACGAGGCCATCTTCACCTCCTCCTTGGTGCACAGCTCGCCGCGCCGCGCCGCGCACGCCTTGCGCGCCGCCTCGTGCGACGGCAGCTCGGCCCTCTCGAGGAGCATCTCGCGCGGTCGCCTCAGGCCGCCGGTCTGGTCGGCCCGCTGCGCCAGCGGCACCCACACGCCGCCCAGCAGCGCGCCGCGCCCCTCGGCGTCGCGCGAGACGAGGCGCACGCTCACGCTCACCCCCGGCGGAGGCGCCACCGTCACCCGCAGCGCCGACGGCACGAGCACCGACATGGCGACCGAGTACATGTTGTCGGCGTGCAGCGGCGCCTCGTCGCCGTCGACGGCTCCCAAGTTGGCGTTTGCGGCAATCGGCGCCGCCGCCGCGAGCGGCGTCCTGTGGAGCTGCGGCTGCGGCACGCGCCACTGCCCCGCCTCGTGCATCGCGCCGTCGCGGCGCAGGAAGCGCACCGTGTCGAGCGTCGACGGCAGCGGCCGCCACGCGCCGCAACGGCCGCCGTCGCCCTCGGTGCCGTCGGCGCCGCCACCCGCGAGCACCGCGTCCGGCCGCGCGCCGCTGCCGCCGGGCGGCTTGCGGAGCTGCACCTCGAGATCGAAGACGAAGCACGGCGTCAGCGCGTACAGCTCGGCGGGCAGCGGCCGAGGCTGCGTCACGTAGAGCGTGTACGCGCCGGGCGAGAGGAGGTCGTCGAGCGTCGCGACGTTCTTGCCGTAGGCGCCGCCCGCCGCGTAGCCCGTGGGCGCGGCGCTCGAGCCCTGCGCGCCGCTGCCGCTGCCGCTGCCGTTGCGCGCCGCCCACGCACCGTAGCCGCCGCCGCTCGCGCCGCCCACGAACGAGTGGTGGCGGCCGCCGCCCCGCGCGGTGGCGTTGCGGCCGTTGGTGCGCTGCAGCAGCACGAGGCGCAGATCGGCCGCCGCAAAGTCGGACGCGAGCTGCGCCGCCAGCACGGCGCGCGTGTCTCCGCGCAGCTCGAAGCGCAGCTCGGCGAGCACGTGAGGGCGGTGCCGAGCAGAGGCGCCGTCGTAGCCCGCATCGCCCACCGCCGCCGCCGCCGCGCGGTAGGTGCGCCGCGGCAGCGCCACGGGCAGCTGCGCGACGCTCGAGACGCCCTTGGGCGGCATGCGCGAGACGATGCTCAGCTCCATCGGCTCGGGCGCGCCGGTGCGGCGCTCGAACTTCTGCCCCGGCCAGCGCGGCAGGTCCTCCGAGCCGTCGGCCGCGCACGGCAGCAGCTGCAGCGGCGGCGCGGCGCCCCCCTCGGCGGCGGCGGCGGCGGCGGCGGCGGCGGCGGCGGCGCCCTGCCTGGCGCGGCCGAGGCGGCCATGCGGCCGCTGCATGTGCTGCTGCTCGGGCTCGATGGGTCGCACCGCCATGTGCAGCTCGAACTTTTGGCAGCCGCAGTGCGCCGGCAGCGCGCCCGTGCCGCCGCCGCCTCCACCGCCGCCTGCACCGCCGCCGCCACCGCCACCGCCACCGGGCGCGGAGGCGGTGGCGGCCGCGTCGTCGCAGTCGAGGCCGGCGCTCGCAAACTCGAGCAGCACGTGCCACGCGCCGGCGTCGAGCACCACCAGCAGGTCGTCGGCCTCCCGGATGGGGCTGTCGGCCTTGGCGAAGAAGCGCGCGCCGTGCATCGGCCGCACCGAGACGTCGACGTTGACGTGCTCGTGCGGCGGGTGGTGGATGCGCAGCAGCGAGCGGCGCGCCAGCTGCATCGCCATCGTGTGCGTCGCGTACTGCGGCACCGCGAAGCTCTCCTCGACGTGCAGCACGCCGCGCGTGTCGAGCAGCCGAGGGCCGTTGAGCGTCACGGGCAGCTCGCGCGCCTCGCCCTCGGCGCAGCCGCCCAGCACGCCGCTCAGCCCGCCGCCCGTGAGCCCGCCGGGCGCCTTCTCGTACTGCACGCGCAGGTCGAGGTCAAACGGGATGCACGGCAGCGGCGTCGCCTCGGCAGGACCGAGCGGCGACGTCTGCGCGGCGGCCTGGCCGAACACGCTCATGACCGCGACCGTGGCGGCGTCGGCGCCCTTGGGCGCGCCGCCGCCGCTCGGCAGGTAGAGCCACAGCGCGTACGTGCCCGGCAGCAGCCGCGCGTGCAGCAGCCGCTGGTTGTGCGCGGGCGCGCCGGCGCGGCAGCGGCTGCCGCCGTTGAGGCCGACTCCGTGGAGGCGGCCCGCCGCGTCGGCGTCTACCTCGGCCGACGCGAGCGACGACGCCTCCTTCATCCGCCGCGCCGCCTCCATCGCGTCGCCGACCGCCTCGGCCGTCGCCGCCTCCTCCGCCGCGCGCATCAGCCTGCTGTCCGCCTCCGAGACGTCGTCGCCCGCGTGCGCCGCCCCCGCGTGCGCGGCCCCCGCGGCGCCGCAGTGGTCGGGCCTGCCGCCGTGCGGCACCGCCTCGAGCAACAGCGCCGCGTCGGCGAGGTCGAAGTTGGCGCCGAGCGCCGCCGAGAGCTGCGCCTCGCGCAGCGGCCACGCCGCCACCTCGAAGACGTAGACCCACAGCCACGGGTGCGGCAGGCCGGTGGCGGCGCTCAGCCGCGGCAGCGGCGGCGGCACCGCGACCGAGTACGGCCCCGCGCCTCCGAGGATCTCGAGGCGCGGCGAGAAGCCGCTCCGCGCCGGGCCGAGCCTGTACGGGCGCGCCACGCTGCCCAGCTCGGTGCCGGCGGCGCCGCCGCGGCCGCGCCCCGCAGCGGACGACCATCGGCCGCCGCCGTCGCCCTCCTGCGGCACCGGCCTGGGCAGCCGGCCCGTGCACCCCTCGCGCAGCGCGCGCACCGCCGCCGCCGCGTCGTCCTCGGGCAGGATGCTCAGCTGGAGGTCGACGAGGTCGCAGCCGCCGCCGCCGCCGCCGCCGCCGCCGCGAGTGCCGCCCCCCGTGGTGGTGGGCACGTAGTAGAGGAGGCGGAGCGCGTACCGCCCCGGCGGCAGCGTCGCCTGCACGACCTCCTCGCCGCCGACCGACGACGCGCCCTGCGCGAGCAGCTCGCCCTCCTCGCCCTCGCGCGCGGCGTCGGCACCGTCGCTGCCGCCGCCGCCGCCGCCGCCGCCGCCGCCGCCCGTCGCGTTGGTCGGGCGCGCCGCGCCGTGCTCGAAGCAGCCCGCGTCGTCGGCGTCGGTCGCGTCGTAGTCGAGCCGCGCGTGCGCGCACGGGTCGTCGGGCGTCGCGGGCAGCCGCAGCAGCTGCAAGTCGACGTCGATGCGGTGCGGCGCCGCGTACGCGCGCAGCCGCGAGGCCTTGCGCAGCGTCAGCGTCGTCGTGTGCGCGCCGCGCGCCGCGTCGAGGAAGTAGCCGCCGTGCAGCCGCAGCCGCCCGTTGCCGCCGCGCAGGTAGGCGACACTGTCGAGCGACGACGGCAGCAGCGGCGCCTCGCACGCCGCCGCCGCCACCTCCTCGGCCTCCTCGCTGTCCTCGCCGCCGCCGCCGCCGCCGCCGTCGCCGCCGCCCTTGGCCGCCTCCTCGCCCTCCTCGTCGGCGGCCTCGCCCTCGTCCTCCTCGCCCTCGTCGTCGCCGGGGACGGAGTGGCTCTTCCACCCCTTGGACCACGCCCGCGCCATCTCCGCCCAGCCGCCCTTGGGCGCCACGGGCGCCGTGCACGGCGCGCCGCCCGCCGCCGTCGTGTAGCCGTCGTCGCACTCGCAGTGGAGCAAGCCGATGGCCTCGACGCACTCGCCGCGGCCGCCGCACGTCGCCCGCTCGCACATGGCGCGCAGCTCGCAGCCGTCGCCGAGGCGCATCGCGCCGTCGGCGCACCGCTCGCACCGCTCGCCGCCGTACGCGGGCGGGCACGCGCACAGCACGAGGCCGTCGACGCACACCGGCTCGACGCCCGCCTCGCACCGGCAGTCGGGCGGCGTCCCTTCTGCGCCGGCGCCCCCTTTGCCGTCGACGAGCTCGAGCGCCTTGCGCAGCGGCGCGCCCGCCTCGGCCGCCTCGCCAAAGAGCGCCGCGGCGTCGGCGGGCAGCGGCGGCGGCGGCGGCGGCGTGGCGGCGTCGAGCTCGCCCCGCACGACCTCGGGCAGCTCGGGGCCGACGGCGGGGCCGACGCGGTAGAGGTGGAGCGTCGTGTCGCCGACGAAGGCGGTCCCCTCGGCGTCGCGGAAGGCATCGGCGTTGAGGCGGAGGCGGTACGCGGCGTCGGGCCTCAGCTGCTTTGGCTGCCACATCAGGCGCAGCTCGACGCCGCCGCCGCGCCCGCCGCCGCCGCCACCGCGCCGCGACGACTGGCGGCTCGCCTGCGCGGGCAGCACGAGCTCGCCGCCCTTGCCGCCCTTGCCGCCCTTGCCGCCCTTGGTCGCGTCGACGGGCTGGAGCGCCACCGCGCCCGCGGCGTTGAGTGCGGCGAGCAGCGAGACGCCGCGCGCGCCGCCGACGCCGAGCGACGGCGCGGGCGTCGCAAAGTCACGCGAGAGGTGGACGGAGAGCGCGAGGCCCTCCGAGGGGTGCAGGTTGCGCGCGCCGGCGGGCACGACCTGCACGACCAGCGGCGCGTCGACGCGCGTCGCGCGCGCCGAGAGCGCGAGCGAGAAGAGGTGGCAGTGCTCGGCGGACGCGGGCGTGTCGGCGGTCTCGACCTGCGCGAGGCCGGGCAGCGCGCCGGGCGGCGGCCGCGTCTCGATCAGGTCGAGGTAGTAGAGGCCGGGCGCGAGGGCGGTCGCCTCGAGCGAGTGGCGGAAGTTGACGTACGAGCCGAGGCCGAGCCCGAGCTCGGGCGTCGACGTCGCCACGAGCGCGTCGAGCGGGTCGCGCTCCCAGAGCGCGTCGGGCGGGTCGACGGGCGAGTCGATGCCGAGGAGGAGCTCGGAGAGGTTGAGCGGCGGCGGCGCGCGCGAGAGCGAGAGCGAGAAGTCATTGGCGAGGAAGTCGTAGCCGACCGACGCCGCGAGGGTCACGTTGTCGACAAGCAACGGCGAGAGGCGCAGCGCGATCCGGTAGCGGAAGGCGCCGCCGCCGCCGCCGCCGCCGCCCTCGTCGAGGCCGTAGCCGTAGCCGTTCTGCTGCGAGTACCTGCGCATCATCGAGTCGCTGAAGAGGTAGTTGTCCTCGAGGATCGACGCGGCGCCGTGCTCGGTCACGCTCAGCTCGGGCGGCGGCACCTTCTGCAGCACGCGCGCCGCCATGTCGCCGCCGCCGCCCGACTTGCCGTCGGCACCGCCGCCGCCGCCAGTGGTGGTGGCGGATGATGTGGGGCAGCGCAGCTCGCGCCGCACCGTCTGCAGCGGCCGCATCGCCATCTCGAGCTCAAAGGTCTGGCAGCCGCCGCCCTCGCGCGTCAGCGCCGCCTCGCTCGCCGACGCCGCCGCCGCCGCCTCCTCGGCGACGCCGTCCTCCTCCGCGCCCGCCGCCGCCGCCTCCTCCTCCTCGACGTCGCCGTCCTCCTCGTCCTCGTCCGCGTCCGCGTCGTCCTCGCCGTCCGCGGCGGCGGCGGCGGCGGCGGCGCCGGGCGGCGGCGCGTGGTGCAGCAGCAGCACGTACGGCTCGCGCCTCGGCGGCAGCACCGCGTGCAGCGAGCGCAGCCCTCCCGCCTCGACGGCGCGCGAGTAGCTCTCGACCGCCACCAGGTCCTCGTCGACGTCGACCAGCTCGCCCCCGCCACCGCCGCCACCGCCACCGCGCTGCTGCTGCTGGCGGCGGCGGCGGCTCGGGTCGGCGGCGGCGTGGAGCGAGAGCACCGGCCCCGCCGCGTCGCGCGTCGCCACGACGCTGTCGCGCAGCACGACGCGCAGCACCATCGGCGTGGTGGCGACGCGCAGCTGCAGCCGCTGGTAGCGGCGGCGGCCGTCGACGGGGAAGGCGGCGCCGTACAGCCGCAGCGAGCCGTCGGCGCGCGCCTGCGGCCCGCCGTACGGCAGCGAGCCGCCGCCGTCGGTGAAGGTGTCCGTCGGCAGCGCATGCGAGGCGTCGCACGCGGCGAGCAGCGAGAGCGGCGTGTCCGCCGGCAGCGGCCGCAGCCGCCAGCTCAGCTCGAGGGGCAGGCAGCCGCCCGCCTTGTCGAGGGGCGCCGGCAGCGCGGGCAGGCGCTGCGACGCCGCCGACGACGACGACGACGCCCCACCGCCGCCGCCGCCGCCGCCGCCGCCGCCGCCGCCGCCGCCGCCGCCGCCGCCGCCGCCGCCGCCGCCGCCGCCGCTCCTGAGCGGCGGTGCGGGGGTGATCTCGTCGAATCGGAGCGTGTGGTTGCCCGGCGGCAGCGCGACACGCAGCCACGTGCGCTCCTCGCCGAGCGGCGCCGCGCGCGTCCCCACCAGCCCACGCCGCCAGCGCGTCGGCGCGACCGCGCCCTCGACCGCCAGCTCGTCGGTGCCGCCGCGCCGCAGCGATATCGCCACCCCGCCGAGCGGCAGCCGGTACCTCGCCTCGAGCTCGAGCACGGCGGGGGTGGCGAGGCGCACCTCGACCGCGCGGCTGCCGACGCAGCCGCGCCCCTTGTCGCCCGCGCACCACGCGCCGCTCGGAGGCTGCAGCAGCCGGCGGCAGAGCGTCGCGGTGTGGCGCGCGCCGTCGGCGACCAGCACCCTGGGCAGCGGCGTCGCGTCGCCAAAGTAGTCGTCGGCGGCGGTGCACGCGCGCACGCCCGCCGCCTCGGGCAGCGACGCGAGCCACGACAGCGGCAGCACGTCGACGAGCAGCGCAGACGACGCGCACGCGCCGAGGCGGGGGGGCGCGCCCGCCGCCGACGCCACGCCCACCTCGAGCGTGTACGAGCCCGCCGGCAGCAGCTCCGCCGCCCCCTCGGTGCCGAGGGTCACCCAGCCGCCGCCGCCGCTGCCGCTCGCCGCGTCGGCCGCGGCCGCCGCCGCGGCGGTGGCGCCGCCATTCGAGTTCATCGCGCGCAGCGCCTCGGCGCCGTCGGCCTCGGCCTCGTCGCTGTGGCGCGTCAGCCGCGCGCGCACCGCCACGTGCGCGGCGCCGTCGAGGGGCGGCGGCGCCATCAGCCGCAGCAGCGACGACTGCGCGAGGCGGACGCGCGTGCTCTGCGCCGCCCCCTCGGCGCCGAGCTGCCGCCGCGCGTCGTGCAGCACCCTGAGGCTCGCGTGCAGCCGGCCGCCCGCGCCGGCGCCGAGCATGCCGGGCGTGTCGAGGCGCGGCGGCAGCGGCTCGGCGGCGCACGACGCGAGCGCGCGCGCGGTGCGCGCCGCGGCGGCGCCGCGCGCCTCGTGGCCGTGGCGGTGGAGGAGCGCCGAGAGCGCGAAGCGCGAGCAGCGGCGCAGCACCGACGGCTTCGGCAGCGGCGGCTCGGCGAGCTCGAGCGCGTAGTGGCCGCGCGGCAGCGCC
>Ga0209713_10000904_pt1 | contig 17211 bp, 12 predicted proteins | sample ArcOceMetagenome_3_FD_187444 | JGI IMG/M metagenome (GOLD analysis project Ga0209713, IMG submission 187444) | Marine eukaryotic phytoplankton communities from Arctic Ocean - Arctic Ocean- Svalbard ARC20M Metagenome (SPAdes) (version 2) | ecosystem: Environmental > Aquatic > Marine > Oceanic... | reverse complement strand
GGTAGCGTTGACCCGCGCCACTGCACGCCTCTAAATGGCCATGTCGGGGGCACTGCCGTGCGTGTTGAGCGTCTCCCTACATAAAAGTTAGGCTTGGGTTGAGTTCTCTGGGTCAGTGGCTGCTGCGAGTGTGCCGGGCGCCTCTCGTGGCGGCTTCCGTGGCCCCGCCCTTGGCCTCCGTAAACAGCGATTTAGCCAGGTACTATAGGGTTAAACAGCGTAAACAGCACGCGAACGAAATAAGCCTTTAAAAAATAGGGGTCAAAACACCAGGCGGGCCCACGAAAGGCGGGGCCGCGCCTCCGTACACACAACGCAGCAACGCAGAGACATGCCGCCGCCCCGCACACACACGCGCGCGCGCGCGCACGCTGAGGGGGTGAGAGAGTGAGTGTGAGGTGTGAGGAGACATCTGGGGCACACGAGTCGAGATTGAACCCGAGCTTCAAACGCTCGAACTGAACTAAAGGCTGAAGCGTCTATGACAACCGACAAATGGCACCGAAGGCAGACACTCGGAGGGTGACGGTTTGACCGGCTGGATTCACATTCTCTGCATGGTGGCGGGCGTCGCCTCCACCGCCGAGACTTCGCTTGCAAAGGTCTTCGTCATCGGTGCTTCGCGGCGCCGACTGCGTCTCAGGCCGCGAAGCAGCGCGTCAGCCGCACACAAGCACAGCAGCAAGCCAATCGCAGCAGCGAGGACACAGAGCGCGATCAAAACGCCGGAGCTCAAGAGCGTTTCCGGCCTGCCTGGAGGAGCTTGTGGCTGGGGCGGCGCAGGTGGTGCCAACGGCGGCAGTGGTGGAACGAGTGTAGCATTGCCCGGCAGCGGCGCGATGAGCGCCGCCTGACGGAAGATCATGCCCATACCTGACGCATAGCCAGCCCGAGCGCGTTCCTCGCACTGCGCAGTGTACTCGCGAGCGTCCTGGAAGCTGATGCCATCGCTCGTGGTGATGCGGCCAGGCGTCGGTGCCTGTGGTGCGGCGCCCAGCGGAGGCGACTCGGCCAGCAGACCGATGATCACGCCGCCATGGTCGCTGAAGGTCGCGCCATGCAGCCTACCGCTGTCGGTGCATGTGAGCTCTGGTGCACGGATCGCGAGGGATGTGCTTCCCGAGTGCGGGTCGTCGAAGCGTGCGTTTAGGGCATCCGGATGCACGCATGCATCACCAATGACAGTGAACGTGAAGGTGTGCGCATTGCCACCGGAAAGCTCAATCGTCTTTGTGTCAGCGTGAACGAGATCAAATGTATCGCAAACGCACGGCGTGCAACAATGGTTGACAAACCCAACAGCGTCGGGGTGAGCCGTCACCGATGGCAGGGAGTATAGATAGCGGTTTTGGGCCGACGGCGCCCGGATGGGAGAGCCCGAGATAGGACAGAAGGCGCTGAAGAGCTCCTCGAGGCGAGCTTGGTCCATTTCAGTTGCACGATCCAGGATCCAAGAGGCCCAAAGGTGTGAAGCGGCGTTGCGGTTCCCGGTCCTGAAGATCGAGTAGAAGGAGTCGTGCATTTGATCGACCGTGGGTGGCATGACGGCGGCGGCCGCTGCTTTTGGACGACGGCGTTCTTTGGCGTGCTTGTCCGAGCCGGCGGCACGACGTCGCGGTGGCGATCGCGGCTCGGGGGCTGTTCTTCGTTGAACTTTCACGACACACAATCGCCCTTTTTTGGGCACGGCGCAGTTCGCCCACAGCACAGAATTCTGCTCCGGTGGCACGCGCCACAGCAGCTACACCGCTCACCGGGGAAGGTTTAACATACTCGAAGTATTTCACACAGATAATGGCACCCCAAACGCATCAACGCACACGTCGTAGCCCCCCAACGCCGCGCTGCACCCTGGTCCGAGTGCGGCGGTTTATGTTCGCCCCCTTCAGACCGGACACGGTGCGTGGTGCCAGTGGAGCCAGACGGGCCAACTTGACCCTCGCTCACGCCGCCTCGACGAGGGTGACGTTGCTCTGCGACGAACAATCGGGGCAGCCCGACTTCATCGCCTCGCAGTCGAAGCAGCCATATGAGGAGATGCCACAAGATGCTTCGTTGGCCTTGTGTATGTACGTGCAACCGGACGTGCACGGAAAGGCGCCAGCGCCGCCACAGGAGCCCGACGGCGACGGGCCTGGTGGCGACGGTGCAGGGCCACTGCCCTTGGTGACGGTGAAAGAGTGGACTACGTCGCCCTGCCACAGCAGGTGCGGCGCTGCTTTTCAGTAGGGCGGAGGGCACATGGGCCCAAGCGGAGGATGCACGTGCCTGGTACGTAACGTAGTCGGTCCTGAGCGTCTTGTAGTCGTTCGAAAACGTGTGCAGCGTATATCCCGCCACCTTGTTGTTCCAGACGCTTTGGTACGTGTGGCTGCTCGCCACACCCGCTGCCGTCGTGTATCCGTGCACATGGCCACCGCCGAGCTTGGTCTGCGCACGCTCATCGTGCTGGTCCTCGGTGGCGATCATCGCACCGGCGCCGCTCGTCACGTATGCGCCCTTGCCGTCGATCGTGTATTGCGTGAGCGTGTGCACGTGGCCGTTGAGGTAAAGGTCGAAGCCACGCGACTGCATGGCCGAAGTGAAATCCTCCACATCGATCTCATCGGCGGGAGCGTGGCCGACCACGATGAGCCAATCGTCAGCTGGCACGGCTGCGAGCGCCTTCTTGAACCAGTTGAACTGCGTGCTGCAGTCCTGCGACAGGATGTTTTCGTGAAACTTGCACGTGCCCTCGTCGATTGGGGAGCACGTCGGGAACTCGGTGCCGCCTATGTGGAAAACAAGGCGGCGCTCAGTTCGGCCAGATCCGCCTCCAGGCGGCACCCTCAGTGGCAGATTCAGGCCCAGGTAGCCCCAGGCTTCGGCCATCCTCGGCCAATCAGCAGCTTGGAGCCCTGGTTGGTCGGCCAAGCGGGCCTTGCTTTCAACATAGGGTGCTGCAGGGGTCCCAGCCCGACTGGTCGGACGATCGATACACCGACATGCACGGCGAGGTGTCGATGAAGATGAAGCTGGCATGCGCCTTTGGCGCGAGCCGTCCGCCGAGCGGAAGACGCTTGGTCCAGTAGCGATCCTCGATGACCCACTGAGGCTTGGTTGCGGTCTTGGTGAGCTCGATCTGCGCATCGACGTCGTACCCGTACTCGTGATTGCCCAGCACTCCATACCACGGCACATCCAACGCGGAGGCGGCGTAGGGCTTCGTGTAATCGGTGTCAATCTGGTAGTCGGAGGTGTTCTGAATACCACAGTAGTAGAAATTGTCACCAGTGTTGATCACGAATGAGATCGAGCTGTCGCTGGCAGTCTTGGCCATCTGCTCGGCCACCTTTGTGACCGTAGTAGAGTGGTACGACCCGAGGGCCATGCCACCCCAGTCGCCGAGCGTGATAAAGGTCTCCCCGCCGCTCGAGACCGTGTCCGGCACTGCAAACAGCACGGGGCTCAGCATCATGGCCATCAAGACGCGAGGGCTGGTTATTTCACGCAGTCTTCAAGGCAGGCGGTGACGCCGGTCTGGTAAGCCCCAAAGTTGCCGGAGGGGGGACGAACCAGGCATGGAACCGGTTTTTGTCACGTCTTCAAAATCATGAGCTAAAGGATAGGTAGGTTCGAGGTTCTCCGACCGGAAAGCGCCGTGCCCCGTGGGAACATCGTGAGTGAGCGTGCTGACGGCATGGCTCGATGGCTGGCGGCCTGTCAGCCTGACAGCACCCCCTCCTCCCCCCAAACACCTGAAACCGTGGCGTAATTGTGTGCGACGCGACATCTTCTTCTATCCTTATCTCAGAATCTAGCTCGTCGCAGAGAACCTTGGCGAGCCTGGTGCCGAGTCTGCGCATCCCCTCGGAATCGAAATGCGTGTGGTCGGCGAGCCGCGGCAGGAAGAACTCCGACGACGTGTCGCCGTCGCCGTCGGGCAGGAAGTGGACGGCCGGCTCCGTGGCGGCTACGGTCCTGAGTGCGCGCACCACCTTTGCCTTGGGCGTGTCGCGACCGGCCTCGCGCTGCGAAAAACCGGCGGGCGACTCGGCATACTTGGCCGTGCTGACAGCCACCGTGCAAACGGGGAGGTCGCGGCCGTCGGCGAGATCGGTGCGCAGCGCCCGGATCAGTGCGCGCAGGCTGTCCTCATAAGCGTCGGCCGCTTCCGCACAGATGCCCTCGTCGGCAACGGCAATGTCGCGCTCACCCTGCACCCACACCACGCCGCGAATCTCGACGACCTCGTCGCGCTCAAGCGCTTGCACGTCGGCGACCAGCGCCTGATACAGCCCAGTCGCGCCGCAAAACTTGGGCTCGAGCCGCTGTGCTCGTGCCGCGTCCCACGCCACATTCCAGGAACCGGCCAGCGACGTGCCAAGCATGCAGCGCTTCAACAGCACGATTCGCCTGTCGGGCCAGTGCTCGGCCAGATGCAGCCCCAGGAGCAGGTCGGGCGAGGCCGCAAACGGTGGCGCTGCGCGCTCTAGCAAACGAAAGCGGCCGGCTCGCAGGCGCGGGTCGTCGGTTGGCGGCACGGGCTCGCCGAGCACCACCGTGACGCGGTCGGACACCACGGCGATGCGCTGGAGCTCAGCGGGCGACAGCTCGGGCACGGCCTTGCCTGCAGCGTTCGACTGCCCGGCGATGACGAAGAGCAGCGCCGGCTCCCGCATGGTTGGCATTGGAGCAAAAGCAAATGGGCTTTGAGAACTTTATTGGTCGCAAGTTCGCAGCTATCGGCCGCTTGATTCGACGTCGCGGATCACCGTAACAGTTGTCACGGTAATAAACCAGGAGTTACACTTTACAGTCTTTGTTTGTGGGAATTCCTAAAGATCCGGGGAAAAAGGCCACCAAAAGGCACCAAAGACTGGATCCACCTCGACTTCAGGTTACCGGCTCGCCAACAGCAAAAGCCAAGCTTGGGTGCCTGTATGTACCTCCTATTCTCGCTCACTGACCCGCACATGGCGACGCTTCGTCGACTTCACATTTTCAACGGCACGAGTCCCTCCTTCTCGTTGGCGGTCCCGGGTACGTGGCAGGCGCTTTCCGGACCGAGCATTCCGTCGCGCCCGCCCCGGCAGGCGAGGGCGCGGGCTGGAGCGACGCAGTGCGTGGGCGCCTCCCTACTGCTGCAGAATGCCAAAGAAGTAGTCGACCTCGAGCGGCCCGTCCTCGGGCAGGTCGGTGCAGTGCACGGCGTTCTTGACCTTGCTCGAGCCAAAGCGCGCGCGCAGCGAGGTGGGCTGCAACGCGGAGGCGGGACCGGAAACGTGAGCTGGTGGTTGGGCGGTTGGACCAAGCGGGCGGTCGAGCGCGTGGCGTGCGTCGCGCGGGCGCGAGGGAGGGCACGCGTGGAGGAGCCAACGGGCGCCGCGCATGCGGTCAGGTCACGGCGCGCGCCTGCAGGTGAGAGGCGATCTCGGGATCGTGCGCGCCGCACAGCTCTCGCAGCGCGAGCACTGGGTTCTCAGCGAGCAGCAGCTGCATGACGACGCACTTGCCGCTCGTGAGCTCCTCGACCCAGTCGGCGTACTCGGGCACCACGCCCTTGTACACCTCGAGGAACTCCTGCGCGTTGGGCCGCGTCATCTGCATCATCTGCAGGTTTCCCACCGAGAAGCCGCACGCGAGGACCTGGTCGACGATCTGCCCCAGCACTCCATCGACGATGGCGTGCGGTCGCACGAGCAGCAGCGTACTCTGCTCCGGGTGCGCCAGCATCGGCTTGGGCGCGCCCGCACCAAAGCATTGCTCGGCCTCCATCTCAGCAGCGGCCGAGTCCGACGAGCCCGACACGCCCGACTTGCCGTCGATCAGCGCCTGCCACTTTCCGACGGCGTCTTCCGCCTTGAGCTTCATCGCCACCGCCCCTTGAGTCAGCTTCATCTCTGAGATCATGAAGCCGACGCGGAGGACGTTGTCGACAATCTTGCCCAGATCCGGAAGAGCCTCCGGCATCACCATCGCCACCGTCGCCTGCGAGGTCTTCTCGAACTCGCGCTTCGTGAAGGCGTCGGCGTACTCGACGACCTTGAGCTGCCGCGAATAGACGGTGATGATGGAGCCGACAAAGAGCTGCGAGATGCTGACCGACGGGTAGTCGCAGCGCTTCAGGAAGGTGCGTCGGCTCTTCATGTCGTACTGCGAGTGGTGGTGGGGGGGCAACCGCGTCAGGCCCGGTGGTGGGGCGGGCGGATTCGGCTGCCGGGAGTGGGGGGGAGGGGCTGGCCTCGCCGGGGGCTGGGCTCGCGTCGCTGCGCCTGGAGCCGCGCGGGCCACTCAGCAGGGCAGGTGCGCATGCGTTAGTGTGGCCTCGGGCACGCGGCGCACCATCTCAAGCGTGCCATCCGAGGCGTAGTAGATGAGCTGGTACTGCCTGATGAGCGAGGCCGTGGGGTCGTACCACTCCACCAGGAAGGCGTAGCGAGCCTCGGTGCTGGATGGCTGCAAGCGCGAGGCAGCACGCTAAGGTGAGCGGCAGAACGGCGTGCAGCGCACAGCTCTGAGTCGGCTGCCCAGCGGGCTTGGCTCTGTGGGGGGAGGAGTTGCTCGGGGGCAGCAGCTCACCATGGCGCCAGCGGTAGTAGCAGCAGAACAAACGCCAGGCCTAGCTAACAACGTAACATCTCCTCCACTAGGTGGTGTGCACCAAAAGGCGGTTCGTGTTCGTGTCGTGACACACGCCGTTCGGCAGCGCAGCGAGTTTTCGCGGGCTGGCCCAGACACGAGTTAGCTGCAGTATGGAACTCCGGGCTGCAAAGTTGTTTTTAGGTGATAAAGTTGTTTTCACCTGAAACTAGGATTCGATGTTTACTGACTGGTCTGGCGCCGTCGATCCCGTCGTCGCCGGCTTCCGTGCTGCGCCAGCTAGCCTCGCCAGAGCTCATGCAGGACAGCGGTGGCGTCAGCGACCGCGAAATGCCGACGGATGCAGAGGACGACAGCAGCTCTCGGCGCGAGCCGCTGTCGTCTGTGACTCCGGCGGAGCTCGACCACCACCCGCGTGGGGCCTCGCAGAGGAAATCGTGGACGGCGCAGGAGGACGCGGAGCTCACGCGCATCGTCCACGAGCTGGGCGCGAGGCGGTGGGAGAAGGTGGCGCTGCAGATGCCCGGGCGGATGGGCAAGCGGTGCCGCGAGCGCTGGTTCAAGAAGGCACAAAGCTTGCGCAGAACGGCAAAAGCAAGCTGGCTACCGGGTGATAAACTCCCTAGACCGCTGCACAAGCGGCGCGTCGCCGGCGAGCGCCATACAGACCCTGAGGGACGCCGGCTATCTAGCCGCGTCTCGCGTTAGCAACAGCGATCGTTCGCTGTTCAGCTTGTTGTATTGTTGCCTTAGTAACACGGGACACCGCCAAGCGCGTACACCGAGCGCGTAGGCAACTCGTAACTACGACAATGAGTGGTGTGCACCCCATGCGATACAAGTCGCCCGGTGACCTAAGTAGGCATCAGGCAGCCGGGCTCCGTCAGACCCTCCCTCGCCCGCAGGGGACCGAGTCAGAGCGTTGTGCGCGCGCCGTTCTGACGCACTTTTGCCTTTGACCCTGCGTTGCCATTCAACGTTCTTTATCCTGAAAATACCCGCGTTATTGCTCGTTCGTAGGCTATTGAGGCTATTGAGGCGACGCGTTTGCCAGCGATTACCCCAGGACCCAGTTACTTTAGGGCGCCAGCGAGTCGGCGCCCGCTCAGTAGCGGTGGTGAGGTCAATTGCATGGTCAATTGAGCTCGGAGAAGTTGGTCTGGTTTCTAGATCGATGTTTCGATGTCGGTGAGGGGTGCGTAGCAGGGGTAACCCTAGGGTAAACCACCGCCCTTGGCTTTCGCCTACCCCCCTCACCTCCGGGGAAAACCGATTATGCGCAACGGTTTAACGCTGTTAGAGTCAAAAGCATGCAGGCGCAAGACATAAACATGAGCTCAACCGTGTTTTTCCGTGGACTCGCACTCGCGCTCGTCGCTGCCGGCGCGCGCGCCGCCGCCGGCCCCGCCCGCGACGGGCGAGCGGCGCCCGAGGCGCTCCAGCCCCAGCAGCACGAGCAGCACGAGCAGCACGAGCAGCAGCCGCACCGGCTCTCGGCCAAGCTGACGCCCGACCTGATCGCGCTTCTCCAGCCGGGTGGCGGCCTCAAGGGGCCGCCCGAGTCGCTTCTCGCGCTGGTGGAGGCGGACGGCACGATCAGACACCCGCCCAGCAAGGTCGACAACCCCGATGGCACCTCGGCGACGCTGCCGCAACATCTGATCCAGGCCGACGGCAGCCTCGCGGGTCCGCCGCTCGACCTGCTCCAAAAGACGGCGGACATGTACCACGGCATGGAGAAGCACAAGGACGCGCTCGATCGCGCGAGGTCCTTTTCGCCCGAGGCGGCGCAGGTGCGAGGAGCCCGCGGATGCCCCGAAAAGCACCGAGTGTCGACCCACATCCATGCGCGCGTGCGTCCTTCCGCGCCAAGCAACCCTCCCGGCAGCCCTACCACGCAACCCTCGCGATTGGCTGCCTAGAGAAACCACTCACGCCACGCGCGAACCACAGGTGCTGGTGAACATCGTGGACGGGTACACGGGTCCGCTCTCGGACTATCTGGCAGGGTCAGGTGGCGACGCGAGCCAAGAACAGCAGGGCTTCGGCTTCCGGAGAAAGTCGTTGGAAGAGCTGCAGCGCATGGCCGCTGCCGCGTGAGGACGTATGTACTTTTAGTCAGCCAATCAGTGGTCTTGCCGCAGTTTAGTGTGTGTGATCTCGCCAGAACCCGGTCAACCGTGCTTCGTGCGCGGGCACACAGAGACTGCACATGATGTGTCGTGTGGACCACGAAGCAGTCGAAGCACGATGCGACGATGCGCAGACTTGCGACACTAGTTTTACCGCGGCGTGCTGGGCCTCCAGCAGTGTCGCCAGTGTCCAGTATGTGCACACACATACACTGTTGGCTATATACCCGGCGTTATTGGCAGTTAGCTTTCCTGAACTACCCGTCGCTCCTCGGAAAAGAATCTCTGTAAACACGTAAATACCGTAAACCTAGGCACTGTGTGGCATAACAGCACAGCACTGAGCTGAGGCCAAGTTAAGCGTAAGGTCGATTATTGAGGCGATTGAGGCGACGCGTTTGCCAGCGTCTGCCCTGGGACCCTGCACTAGGGCGGCCACGGGTCGGCGTGCTATTGAGGCTGTAGAAGGCCGAAGAATGCAAGACGATGCACAGGAACGGATTGGCTCAGACGTGCTCCGACGAGTTGCACGCACGGCCAGGCCAACGAGCGCAAACACTGTGGAAAGCAATGCCTGCCTGCGCGGACGCACTCCGTGGACTTTGCATGAATGAGCCGCTCAAGACCAATGGCACGATTGGGTCCAAGACGCAGCGCTGGCTCGCCAAGTATCACCTGTGCCCACCGAACGGCGGCACCACTTGCTTGAAGAATCACCGCGACGAGATCCGACGCTGCCTCGCGTCACGAACGTCATGCGCATCGCGATGCGCCGTTGCGAGGCCATCGCACGCCGAGCCCGTGTCGAATCGCTTCTTCGCCGAGCTCGCCGCCGAGGTCACCGCAAAGCTGGCCGACCACCGCAGCGGCGGCAGCTGCTTTGTCAACCGGCTGCCACGCAACCGCGTGCCTCCAGCGGCGGCGAGTCTAATCGATGGCCTGTCACGGCCATCGTGTGCCGTGGTCGGTAACTCGCCGCTCGTGCTGACGCAAAGCGCAGGCCGTGCCATTGACCGCCACGATGTCGTGATCCGCTTCAACTTTGCACCGACCCGCGGATTTGAGCGGCACGTCGGCGCAAAGACGAGCGTGCGCTTCATGGGGAAGTCATGGGTGTGGTCGGAACCACCAGGTGCTGCCGCAGGTGGCACCGGCGGCATCAGTGATGGAGGCGCTTCGACGTCTGACCCCGTCTTGATGCACCGCTACAACTCTCGCACCTACTTCGACGAAGACCTGCAGCTCAACGGCGGTTTCAACATCGCCACGCTCGACCACCCCTTTCAGCTGCATGGCTTTGGCATGGCACGCCGCGTCAAAAAGGCGCTGACGAAGCGGAGCAATGCGACGACCAAGTTCACGCAGGCCGAGCGTGAGGGCCTGTCGCAGCGCTACGGATCAGTCAAAAGTCCACTCGCGCCGATCTCGTCGGGCTTCAGCGGCGTGCTGTTCGCCATGTACGCTTGCTCCGACGTCTCTGTCTACGGCTTTGATTTGCTAGGAGAGCACCCCGGCCACTATTTCAACGACACGCGCGATGGCGTGGTCGCGCGGCTGGCAGAGCTCAGGGCACGCGAGCCGCGCCGCACCGGAACTTTCAGCGTTGACCCTGGGCTGCACGGCACCTCCAAGGTGGAGATCATCCGCGAGCAGTACACTGATGAAGAGCCCGAGCACCCGTTTCAACTCGAGCGCGGCCTCATTCGTGCGTGGCGCGACTCAGGCTGCCTGACAACTGACGCGCCGTCGGCCTCGCCATCATCTGGCGCGGCGGCGACGCTGACGGTGGAGGACCCCCCAAGCGCCGCGAGGAGGAACCGCGAGGATGGCGATGGTGGCACCGCAAGAGAGCCTCTCGTGGTGCTGCGCCCAGGGCTGCGCTGTAGCCCTTCGCGTGCACTGGAGCACGGTGGTGCCGGCGAGCACGGTGGTGCTGACGGGAAACTGGGTCGGACCGCGGGCGCATGCCGACTCACCTCGGAGGAGGAGCCTGATCGATCACGCGGCGTCAGAGAATCTTGAGGCCACGTGCGAAGAAATGGATTCTTTGGGGTTTCTTTTTTATTCTTTTTATGTAAAGTTCCTTCGGCGGGGCCTCCGGGCTCGGTGCCCGCGACGTCTCTCCGAGCCCTTGCTCGGACTCTGCTCTCTCGATGCGGCCACCGACTGGACCGAGGCGAACTGTCGGCGCGATGGCTCATGCCGCTATTGCCGGGGCGTCGCGGCGACAGGGACGGCAACTGCCTGTGCAACCACCATGCCACCGCTCGCCGACGTCGGCACCGCCTGTCCCGTCACGACGGCGCCGCCTCCTATTCCGCTGACAGGCACCGCCACCGCCGCCGTGGGCCCGTCCGGGTTGGAGACCGCGCTTGCCACGGCGACGCCGGTGACGGGCACGCCTTGCACCGGCTGAGCGGCCGACGCAGAGATGAAATTTCCAAATCCCACGGGCATCTGAATTCCACCGGGGATCGGGGCATTGCGCGCGGCGCCAGGAGTGGGGCTGTTGTAGTAGGAGTGCTGCTGACGGCGCGCGATCATCCTCCGCCGCCGCTGTGCCCACGAGCCGAGCGCGATGATCACGAAGAGCGGGAAGAGGAAGAAGCGCAGCACACGCAGGAAGGAGAAGCCAGTCCAGAGGCTGCACTGCTCCCAGTGGTCTCCCACATTGGCACAGCGCTCGCCGTCCGCGTGCGTGTTGTCGTCGAGGTGGACGCAGCAAGTATACTCGTATTCGACGATGCCGTCGACGCATAACGTCGCGTCCGATGGCTCGATCACCGCCTCGCCTTGGGAACAGGTGCACCTCTCTTCGTAGCTGCCCGCCCAGCAGTCGTCCCCACCGTACCCGTCGGGGCTCGTGCACCAGCTCTGGGAGCATTCGGTGGCTGTTGAATTCTGGGCGGCCGCGCCGCGCGCGAGGAGGCAGAGGGCAAGAGGTAGCCTGGGCATGGTCGTGAGCGCCTCTGAATCTTCGCGTAAAAACAAGTTCGCGGATCCTACTTTATTAGGAATATGCGCATTACATCGACAGGTTTAATGCAACTATCCGCGGCCGCGGCTGCTGGCGACGCGAAGCAGTGCGCGGTGCTGCTCGGCGCTGGCGCGAACCCAGCAGCACGCGGCGCGGACGGCTCCAACAGCGCTGGGGTCGCCGCCAGGCACGGCCACTGCGCAGTGCTCGGCGTGCTGCTGCGGCATGAGCCAACGCTGGTGGCACTGACAGACGAAGAGGGCCGGACGCCGCTGCACTGGGCGGTGGCGGCCGCCGCGCCACGGCGCGTCAAAGTGACGGTGCCCGACGACTGGGTGGATGGGATGGCCTTGCGGGTGGCGACGCCCGACGGGCAGCTGGAGCTGGCGGTGCCGGCAGGGCTGGCCGCCGGCGACACGTTCGAGACATCCACCTCGGCCGCGTCGCCGCCTCCCGTCGAGCTGTCCACTGCGCAGCTCGTGCTGCACGGGGGGGCTGCGCAGCGCCAGCACGCGGCCACCAAATTCCTGCTCGGCCGCTGGGGCGCGGACGTTCATGCTGCCGATGCCCATGGCGACACCCCTCTGCACCTGTGCACGACGCGGCCGGTGCTGCTGCTGCTGCACCACGCGCCCGCTCGCCGGCCGTCTCTCAGCACGCAGAACACCATCGGACGGAGTCCGCCGCAGCAGTGGGAGGCAGCAGGCTCGCCCGAGCTGGCAATGGCGGCCCGGGAGCGTGGCTCGTGGCTGCACAAGCCGTCCACGCATGAGCTTGCGCGCGCCGTCTCGTTCATCCCCACGTCCGCGTCGCGCACGCCACCCGCGAGCATGCCGCCGAGGTCGTGGCCACGGCGGCTCGATTGCGTGCACGCTGGCATCGTCCTGATGCCCTTCACCTGGCTGGCTATCGCCGCTTGCGTGCCGGCCGCAGCGGCGCCCTGGCTGCTCTGCGCGCCGCTGCTCTGCTGCGTTGTGCGTCCGTCGGAGTGGGGCCAATTCTTCTCGCTGCCGTCGTCACTGCCAATCGCCGCGCTGTTGCTCCTGACTCCCATCGTGCAGATTGCGCTCACGTTCCACGCGCTGCTGCTGTGGCCAGCGCTCAGTGAGGGCCGCGTCGGCCTCCTCGCCCTCACACTTGCGTGCGAAGCGGCTGTCGTGCGGTCCTATGGGCTGCTGCTGACACGTGACGCCGGTTTCGTGCGTGGTGGCACGGCCGACGCCGCCCGACGCTACTGGGAGTCACTCGAGAAACCGACTGGCGACGTATTTGACCACCGTGCCGAGGCCATACGGCCTCGGCGCGCGCACTTCTCGCCGATGTCGGGCTCGCTCGTGCGCGGCATGGACCACGACTGCCCTTGGATCGGTGGAGCCGTGGGGCAGGGCAACCACCGGCCGTTCGTGGGGCTGCTCGCGAGCGGCATCGGCGCACTGCTGGGTCACGTCGCCCTATGCTGCGTCGTGACTCGGCCCACTGGCATCGCCAACCCGCACTGGCACCAACCAGGCGCGCGACTGTGGTGGCTGGTGCTGACGTGGATCGACTTCTGTCGCTTCATTACGTTGCAGTCGCCGTGGATCCGAACGCAGGAGATGGAAGGCGGTGGAAACGAAGCCAGCAGAGGCGGTGACGGCGGACCAGCACGCTCGTGGCTTGACCTGTCGCCCAGCGAGATGGCGATCGCTCGGCTGCTGGTGTTGTCGGAACTGCTGGCGCTGCTGCTCGTGGTGCTGACGTCGCTGCTGCTCCTCACGCAGCTGCAGCTCATCTGTGTCAACGTGCTGACGGTCGAGGAGATCTCTTGGCGCCGGCTCCACCCGTCCGAGCGCGCCCCGCCCAAACGTCGCCAGCCAGGCTGGGACGAATACGCGCCGTACGATCATGGAAGTAGCTGGCGCAATCTTCTTGCGTTCATGCGCGCTGAGCGTGGAGGCCTCGAGCCAGAGGCTCCGCGTACTGGCTCGCTGTGCCCTGGAGGTGGCAGGGCCGAAGACGAGCGTGGCGACAAGGCCGTCTAGGGCGTACCGAGTAAAGTATAAAGCCGTGGCGGCCGCACACCAAAAAACCGTGTACAGCAATGAACTAGGGCCTCAAATTTTACATTTCCAAAACGACGGGGTCTAGGACACCCTCTAAAGGTACCGCATTACGAGCATGGGGTATGGAGAGCCTTGGGAGGGCCGAATCGACTTGCTCTCAAAAGCAGTGCACGTGGCTTTCAGCATGGCCGAGCTTCGCGAGGTTGGGCTTGCACGCGCGGTCGAGCATGGGTGGCGGTCCGCACATGAAGATACACGTGTGCTCGCCAGGTGGAGGCAAGTGCGCTCGCAGCATCTGCTCGCTTATGAAGCCGACGTCATACCGCCAGCCGTCGGGGGCGCGGTCGACCGTGTACCAGACGGAGACGCGCGGATCTGCAGCGATCCGGTCGAGCTCGGGCTGACACAGCACGTCCTCGGGCGTCTGATTGGCGTAGAGCAGCTTGATGGTGCACGTCGTGTTGGCTGCGAGCAGCGCGTTCGCCACCTGCAGGCATGGCGTAATGCCTGAGCCGCCCGCAATCAGCCCGAGCGCCTTGTACGGCGTCTGGCTCTGACCCTCCTTGGTGAAGGTGGGCAGGTCGTCAACTGGGCCGCTGCGCGGACGGACGTTGAAGACGTACTCGCCCAGTGGGCCCTTGAACTGCAGCGAGTCACCCAGCCGCATCTTCTCCATGTGCATCGTCAGCACGCCGCCGTTGGGGAAGCGGGGCGGCAACGGGAAGTAGGCCTTGATCACGAAGTCCACGTAGCCGGGACCGTGCCCGAGGGGCGTGTATGCGCGCATCACCGGCTTGCCGTCGACCATGGCCTTCAGGAAGATGTGCTGGCCCACAGGGAGTCCCAGCTCATGCGACGCCGACGGCAGCCCGAAGCGATAGCGGCGCGTGTTGTGGTTGATGTCCTCGCGCTCGATCAGCGGGAAGGACATCCACTTCTTTGGGTCCAGCGCCACCGGCCCTGCCGGCTCCGCTGCCACAGGCATCGACCCCAGCACCGCGGCAGAAGTCGCCGTCGCCGTCGCCGCCACCGCCGGCGGCGCGCCGATCGGCGGCGCGGCTGCGGCAGCTGCTGTGCCGGCGACGAAGCCGATGAAGTAGTCCTCGAGCTGCTTCCATGCCTTTTCGCTGTGAAGCGCCGCAAAGTCGTCGCTGCAGTCGGTGCCTGCCGTGATCAGGATGGACGAGGCGCCACCGGGGTGCGCCTCGAGAAATGCGGTCGCGTCGTAGACGCGGTCCTTGACGACGATCCAGCAGTCCTCCTTCGTGCCGTGGCGCTCGACCTCCTCCATTGTGAACAGCTTGGCACCGCCCTGCGCCCCAGTTGGCTGGGCGACCGCCGCCGCAACCGCCGGCGTGGGCGTGGGCGCCGACGCCACACCGTTGGTCTTGGCCGGCACCGCTGCAGTGCCGAACGTGGCAGGGCGCTCTTCGGCCGGCTTGGCGGCCGCAGCGTCCTTCTGCTTGCCCAGGACCTTTTCCTCAAACCAGCCGCCAAAGTTGCCCGGGCCGGCGAGTGTCGGGTGCTGGAACTGCAGCGCGGGCTTGCCCGTCTCGGGGTGGACGACGCGGTGCACCTTGACTCGAAAGTACGAGTTGTTCATCATGCCCATCACGTTCCACGTGAGCTCCTCCGGCTGCCGGTTCATCGACGCGTCCCAGCCGCGGCAGAGAAGCTCGGCTCCCTCGGTCTGCCACAGCTCCGCCAGGTCGATCTCGTGCTCCCAGAAGCACCAGCACCAGTACTTGCCGTATTGCGTCGGCTTCTCGAGGTGCTTGAGCGTCGTGAGCGTCCACGTCTTGCCGCCGTCCGTCGACAGCTCGACGCGGATCACCTTGCGCCCGCCGCCCGAGTAGCAGTAGCCGGACACCTTGTAGGTCTGGCCCTTGCCCGCGAGCGTGGCGTACTCCTGGTGGCCCGGGTACGCGATGGCCGAGTTGATGTTGAGCTGGTTGATGATGTAGTCGGGCTTGAACCACCACCCCTCAGCGGTGGCGCGCTCGGCGTCGACAAACTCGGGCAGCACGCGGTTGTCCATGTAGTGGAAGTGGTTGTCGCTCTCCTTGGTCGTGACGCTGATCTCGGTCAGCCACTTGATCATGCGGCCGCCGATGTAGCCGGGGATGACCAGCCGCAGCGGGTAGCCGTGGTCGGGCGTCAGCCGCTCGCCGTTTTGCTCGTACGCGAGCATCACGTCGCACGACGGGTCCATCGCCGTGAACCAGTCGATCGAGGTGCCGTAGCGCCCCTTGGGCATCGTCTCGGCACCGACGAAGCAGACGTGGTTGGCGCCGTCCTTGGGCGTCTTGACGCCGCACTTGAGCAGGATGTCGCGCACGAGCACACCCTTCCACACCGAGGTCGAGACGCCGGCGGCGCCCCAGTTGAAGCCGATCGTCTGCTTGACCAGGTTCTCCTCCTTCCGCCGGTTGCCCGCGCACACGAGCGTCACCGGGATCTCGCGCGCCGGCATCGCGAGCAGGTCGTCCATCGAGAAGGACGTGGGCGACTCGACGAGCCCGTCGACGCTCAGCCGATGCGTCGACCACTCGCACTTGGGGACGGCGCCGTGGTTCCGCACGTAGTGCAGCGAGGCCGGCGTGAGGAAGCCGGCCTTCATGAGGTCGGGCAGCGGTGGCTCGACGTTGAAGGGATGCCGCCCAGTCAGGCGTACCAGACTCGGGTGGCGCGGCACCCAGTCGTCGGGTGTCCTGCCGGGCGAGACTCGGGTCTCAGCGAGAGCACGCAGGCGAAAGGCGTGCTTGGGAGAGTAGCGCACCCCTCGTCCTTCTTGTCGATGGAAGAGATCGTCACGACCGGAAGCTTCAGCTGCTTGCCATCGCCTGTCTCGTACGCCATTAGCGAATCGGGTTTTCTGAGCTCAGGAATCGCGTGTGTTGAGGCGAGCTCAGATCGCCGACATGGGACATGGGACGGGTGTGGTCGCAAGTCTCGCGCGTCGTCCTGGAAGCGATCGGCGAGTAAAAGCGACGAGAGAAAGGCCGACTGGAAGCCTGCAACATAAGAATAGTGAATCTGGTCTTTCTGCGTGTAACGGAGCCGAGGTGTGTAGTTGAGGTAAGCTAACAGCGTTAAACCGTTAAATCGCAGCGCGGGTCGCTGAGATTGGGATCGACACCGTTACGGAGCGGGTGACGAGCGAGCAGAGCGCGGCGCGGCCGACGCTGTTCGTTCGGGGGCGAGCGAGGCGGCGGGCGTGAATGAATGAAGAAGCCGAGGAGCCGGGGCAAGCGGCCGAACGGTTCCAGGCCCGGCCTGGATCCTAGAATCCAGGACGTCGTCCTGCTCGCGCCGAATTTCACCACAAATCCGTATGACCCGCTTTTTTTTAGCGGAAAACTGGGCTAGAACGAGAAAAGTCCTATCTACTTTTCTATGTTCTCTGATGGCGAGGCACCGACAGCACCCTCGCGCACCGATTTCCCGGAAACAGGCGTCCTATTCCGATCTTGGAGGC
>Ga0209713_10000902_pt1 | contig 17215 bp, 14 predicted proteins | sample ArcOceMetagenome_3_FD_187444 | JGI IMG/M metagenome (GOLD analysis project Ga0209713, IMG submission 187444) | Marine eukaryotic phytoplankton communities from Arctic Ocean - Arctic Ocean- Svalbard ARC20M Metagenome (SPAdes) (version 2) | ecosystem: Environmental > Aquatic > Marine > Oceanic... | reverse complement strand
ATATAAGAAAAAAAAAAAACAATAAAAGCAGACAACCTGTCCCTATTTTACTATATAAATAAATAATTATCATGATCAATCGACAACGTACGGAAATTCCAAATTGGTTTTTGGAACAAACAATTATTCTGATGAGCATTATAATTTTGCTCATCTTGGGGTACCAAACAGTACTCCTTCGAAGTATGAATGCTCCTATATGTAGTGGTTGGGGTTATTTTGATGAAAATCTCGATATAGAGTGTATAACTCCCGTTCAGGAATATTTTAAAATTCAGGAAGTTATTGAAAAAATTAATCGTTTGAAAGGGCCCGAATACGTTGCGCACGCGATTCTTTTTTTTGCACTAACTCGCCGTGGATGGTGGCAAGTTGGTTTAGCATCATTTCCCTTACGATGGGTTTTAGGCTATTTATGTTTAAGTCTTTCCGACTATTTTTCAAACTAAAGACGCTAAGTAGAAGTGAAATTTAGTAAATTAGAATATAGAAGATTTAATCCCCAATAATTAATATTTGTATTTTAAAAATCGAACTCCCTCTTTTTCTCCAAGCTCTAAAAGCAGTAAATTATTTATTTGAAAAATAGAATAAATTATATTAAAAAAGGTATATTTCATAGCTGTATATAAATAAGAATTAATGAATAATAAAAAAAAACAAAACTCAAATAAGAGTCTAGATTTTAAAAATTCTATTTCAGAAGATATAAAGCCTCAAAAAAATACAAACTTCGGGGATTTCAAACTTAAAAAAGAAATTTTATGGGGAATCCTTGAAATGGGTTATAAATATCCCTCTCCAATTCAAGAAAAATCTATTCCAATTATATTGGACGGGAAAGATGTTATCGCAAGAGCCAAAAATGGAACCGGAAAAACTGCCGCTTTCTTGATTCCTACTTTACAGAAGATTAATCACCAAATGCTTAAGCTTCAATCTTTAATTTTAGTCCCAACGAGAGAATTAGCTTTACAAGTTTCTCAGACCTGTAAAAGTTTATCAAAGTATGTTGCAGCTACAAGGATTATGGCAACGACCGGGGGAACACGTTTAAAAGAAGATATTATTAGAATGTACCAATCTATTCATATTTTGATAGGGACTCCGGGGCGAATTTTAGATTTATTTACAAAAAAAATCCCTAAATATTTAGATTGTGAAATACTAATTTTGGATGAAGCCGATAAACTTCTTTCCAATGAACTTTTTTGTGTAATAGAGAGTATAATTAAATTACTTTCAAATAAAAAAAGACAAACTTTACTATTTTCAGCTACTTTTCCACTGATTATAAAGGATTTAAAGGAAAAAATCATGAAAGACCCATATGAAATTAATTTAATGAATGAATTAAATCTTTTGACTGTTTCCCAGTATTACGCTTTTGTTTCTGAAACAAAAAAGGTTCAATGTATTAATTCTCTGATAAAATTACTTAGAATTAATCAATGCATATTATTTTGTAATTCGGTAAGCCGTGTAGAGCTTTTAGCCAAAAAAATTCTTCAAATGGGGTATTCTTGTTTTTATATTCATGCACGAATGTCTCAAGATGATAGAAATAAAGTTTTCAATGATTTTAGATTAGGAAAATATAGAAATCTAGTTTCGAGTGATCTGTTTACTCGTGGAATTGATATTCCTGCTATCAATTTAATAATTAATTTTGATTTTCCAAAAAGTGCAGAAACCTACTTGCATAGAGTTGGACGCTCGGGAAGATTTGGAAAATACGGCATGGCTATGAATTTGGTAACGCATGAAGATAAGAATAATTTACTAAGGATTGAAAATGAACTTGGTTTAGAAATAAAACCTATTCCTAATCTCCAAGAAATAAAAAATGTTTTCTAGAATTTATTGAAGCATAATACAATTTAGGCACCATCAAGAAAGAGGTTCAGTTTTAAAAATGTTTTATAATTTTTATTTTACCAATCAACTTGTTCAGTCAGAATTTAATAGTGAAAATTTTTATTTCGAAGTTAAAATCAAACAAGATTTTCCTAAAATTAACCTAATTTTTCAAAGTTTTGGTCCATTTAGACGCTTAAAAAGAAATTTTATTCCTTTTTTATACTCATCCGTCTTGGAAAAAATGAAAGTTGGTGAGATTTTCATTCCAACATGGTTGAACCATAAATGGTTAAAAAAGAAAATATTCATGGAAATCGATCAAGAGAATTTGCAAATGATTCCTCGAAACTATATTGAACTATCTTATATGTTTTATAAAAATGATAAAAAGTTTTTGAAATCCATTCCTGTTCAAATCACATTAATTGAAGAACTTTTTTCAATTCGAAACAGTAAGCTCAAAATGGGTTTGATTTTATTAAAAATTCCTATCAGAGCCTTCAAATTAGAGAATATCGGGGAAATCGAATTAATTAATTATAAAAAAATTCTTCAAATACAACTGCAAGTAAATAATTTTATTCACGCTTAGTAATATCAAATTTCTAAATAAACTTTAAATTTTTGTAGACTCTCTTTTAAATGAAAAATAAATTTTTTTAAAACCAGCAAATGATGAAGAAGGTGGATTGTCGTGACATTTTCATCCATAAAGTCAGATTAAAATTTATTAACAAACCGTTTTAAATAAGAAAATAAATTGTCAATGAATAAAAACCACCAACTTAAAATAATGATTTTAAAAAACTTTAATGCCCATAAATAATTTATCATTTTGTGTTTTTTGACTAATAGCGTGGAAAAAGTTCAAATTTTTTCTTCAATCATTCTCTTTTCTAATTTAAATTATTTTTTGAGCATTTAACCTTTTAATGGTGTAGGAAGTAGTTTTTTCTCACACTTTAATTGGAATTTAAGGGTAAGTTGTGGCTAAAAAACGCTAAGATTAAAGAGTCATTTTCCCTATTTAGGATTAGGAGAACTATCTTTTATAATTTGTAAAGAAATATTTTATAAATTTTTTCGATTACTAAATATCCTAATATATGTTGTTTTTTTATTGAATAGGAATTATTAGTTTACTAGCTTTATTTACCTATGAAAAATCATCATTTTTTAATAATTAATTATTAATAGAAATTCAAACTAAGTTTCAATTTTATTTTTTTTCTTACAACTAAATTTGATTCGGTAATTATTTGAAAAAAATTTAAGGAAGAATTATTCTTCGGAAAAAATTTATGATTTATCATCTTTAATTTAGTTTAGATTTTAGATTTTTAATGAATTTTATTTACTTAGATGTTAGCAAGTTTTAATTTATTCAAATTATACCTCAAAACGGTTATACCAAATCATTTTCTTTAGAAGAATAATTTTTAAAAGGATTTGATATCTTTATATCTAAAATAATGGCTTTTTTGAGTATTAAATTTTTTTTTTTTGCCCCTACTCCTTTACCAATTTCCGCTTCAAATTCTCTATTCGATACTATCAGCATATCTAAATCTTTAGGGTTAAAAACTTGTATTCGTAATAGTCCATTTTTAGTTTTATTCCTAGTTTTTGAATTGGATCCGTAACCAATATTTGGCATTAATGTTTTACCTTTAAAACGTCTTCTTACACAATTATCAATACCTTTTGGTTTTCTCCAGGAAACATTCAGTCTTTTATATCTATCACTATGATGTCTGGTAAATTTTTTAACTCTTTTTTTAATTTTAATCATTAAAATTATAATCTAATTATATTATTAAAATTTTATAAATTATAGGGAAAAGTTTTAACATTCAATATGTCTCTGTAGCTCAATGGATAGAGCGTCTGTCTCCTATTAAATTTTAGAAAACAGAAGGTTGTGGGTTCGAATCCCACTTGAGATGAGTTTTAAAAGATGGTTATTCCTGAAAAAATAAAAAATTATTAAAACTTTCGCATAAACAAAATCAATTTTAAAATAAAAATATAATACTAGTTATATTTTGTAAAAATAAAAGATATCAAAAAAGACAAACTGTCTATTTATTTAAACTATGCGTGAAATAATTCATGTTCAAGTTGGTCAGTGTGGAAATCAGATTGGAGCTAAATTCTGGGAAGTAATTTCTGATGAACATGGTGTTGATACCTTTGGTATATATAATGGGACTTCAAGTAATCAACTTGAAAGAATTAATGTTTACTATAATGAAGTCGCTGGAAATAGATATGTTCCGAGAGCCATTTTAATTGATCTTGAACCAGGAACCATGGAATCGGTGAGAGCTAGTACATATGGAAAACTTTTTCGACCAGATAGTTTTGTTTTTGGTCAATCAGGTGCTGGAAACAACTGGGCTAAAGGACATTATACTGAAGGCGCAGAATTAATAGATTCTGTAATAGAAGTGGTAAGACGAGAGGCAGAACATTGTGACTGTCTTCAGGGGTTTCAAATTGCACATTCATTAGGAGGAGGGACTGGGTCGGGAATGGGTACCTTATTGATTTCTAAAATAAGAGAAGAATATCCCGATAGAATGATGTGTACATATTCAGTGGTACCTTCCCCTAAAGTTTCGGATACTGTCGTTGAACCTTATAATTGTACCCTATCAATCCATCAATTGGTTGAAAATGCCGATGAAGTTTTTTGTATAGACAATGAAGCATTATATGACATATGTTTTAGAACTTTAAAATTAGTAACTCCTAGTTACGGCGATTTAAATCACCTAGTTTCTGCAGTAATGTCTGGAATTACATGCTCATTAAGATTTCCTGGGCAATTGAATGCAGATTTAAGGAAACTTGCGGTCAATCTAGTCCCTTTTCCTCGGCTACACTTTTTTATAGTGGGTTTTGCTCCATTAGGATCGAGAGGTTCTCATCAATACAGGGCTCTTACCGTCCCTGAATTAACTCAACAAATGTTTGATTCGAAAAATATGATGGCAGCTTGCGACCCTAAGCACGGACGTTACCTCACAGCAGCAGCTTATTTTAGAGGAAGAATGTCAACTAAAGAAGTAGATGATCAAATGATCTCGATACAAAACAAACACTCTGATCAATTTGTAGAATGGGTGCCACATAACATTAAATCTTCAGTCTGCGATATCCCACCTAAGGGAATGAAAATGAGTGCGGCTTTTATTGGAAATTCAACTTCGATACAAGATTTATTCAAAAGAGTCGGAGAACAATTTCAAGCAATGTTTAGAAGAAAAGCTTTTTTACATTGGTATACAGGCGAAGGAATGGATGAAATGGAATTTACTGAAGCCGAAAGTAATATGCATGATTTAGTTTCTGAATATCAACAATACCAAGAAGCACGAAATGAAGGGGTAGAATTTGAAGACGAGGATCTTTACTAAAGTAAAAAACAAATTTTTAGAAAAAATGCATGCAAATTTACCGTTAATGATTTATATTTTAAGTTATTAAAAAGAGAGTACCGTTAACCAACTTGCCATATTTAGTTTTTAAATAAATTTCTCTAGTTCTAAAATTATAAAAAAAATTTTATTTTAAACTAAAATTAGTATTTTTAAATTTTTCTATGCTCGTAAAAAAAAAATTTTTAATTTTATTGAATAAAAAACAAGTAAATACTATAAATATGATTTGGTTGTAATTTAAGATTCAACTTTGTAAAATCGTTTATTATGGTAAAATTGTAAATAATTAGATAACACCTCTATTTGTCTATTTTTTCCAAAAATTGTCCTAAAAAACAGTTTCCATTATAAACCATAAAATATTGTAGATTTATATTAGCTAAGAAAAAAATACTGACAAATTAATCTTGTTTTATTGGATCTAATAAAGTTGTTAAAAAAATAATTCGTATAACATTTTGAAAAATTTTCCTCTTTTCCCCCTACAATTTTCTCAAATTGAAAAAAAAAGAGGCTTTCTTTCTTTATATAATTTAATTTCATTATAAATAGTTTATTAAATACTATTTCTAAATAAAAAGCCCAACTAAAAAACTCTTCTGAAAAAATTTTTTGTTTTTCTTGGATTAAAGATTTTTTACTTATTTTTTTTAAAAATTTGAATATAGATATTATGGACAAATAATGTTTATTTTTTATCTGACTATTTAACATATGTTTTAAAATAAATTTTGTTACAAACTGAATTTCAATAAAAAGCAAAGAATAAAAGTCCAAAAAGTCAACCTTTTTTTTATGCTTGAAAACCGGCGCATCTTTAGAAGCTTCTTTTTTTACCGAGTTATAGTGTATTTTTGTTGAGCTTTGATTTATCATTAAATCAGAAATTTTCGATTTTAATGAAAACAAGCTGAAATTTGGCTGATAAAAATAGATTTTATCCCAAAATTTACCCCTTCTAACAAGGAGGAGTTTGAAAAAATTTTTAAAAAATGTAGTTGAATAACTACAATCTAAGTTTTTCTTAAGTTTAATTAAACTAATGTGTCTTTTCTGAAAATTATTTTGGAAAAAAAACCAATGAAAATTTCTTTTATCACGAAAAAATTTTAAAGCCAGTATTTTTTTTCTAATCTCAAACTTAGTTAGATGAAGTTTTTCAATAAAAGAAATTCTAAATAAAGGTCTTTTTAAAAATATGGGTTTTAATAATTTCACCAGTTCTCGTAGAGGTTGGAATTTTGATGTAATTTCTAAAAATATCAACAAAGAACATAGATTTTCAAATTTGGGTTTTTTTCTAATATAAGATTTATAAAAAACTTTTTCAAAAAATTGAAAATCTTTTTTTAATACAGATAAAACAAAAAAAATTTTTCTTTTCGGGCTTACATATAAAAGAATTTCATTGTTAAATTTTATCATCAATTGGCCAGAGATGGTATGAGTTTAGCTAAATAAAAGTATATTTTCAAATACAAACATTATTCTTTTTAACAAAAAAAGTTCAAGTGGTAAATTAAAAGATATACAAAGCTGTCCGAAAAATAACAAATATGTACTATTGTTTATATTGTATGATTGCATTGAAAAAAGAATCGGGAAAAATATATGAGGAACATGAATTCGGAAACAGACATAAACTAAATAAAATTCTTTTTTTTAAAAAAAATTATAATCTTTGGGTAATGAAAAAAATAAAAAATAAAAAAAATTACAGGACTAATTAATATTTCTTTTTTCTTGAATAAATGTATTTTAAAATTAAATTCATAGTAAATCATGAAAAAAATAAGTTGTCATGTAAAAGTTTCATCTTTTACCAAAAATTTAAAAATAGAAATTTCTAATGTTTGTTTTGCTTCTATACCTAGAAAAAATAGATTTCTACTTCATCAAATTTTTAGAAGAAAAATTTTAGAAATTTTTCCAAAAAAAGAATCTAATGAAAAATTAAAGTGGGATTCTGAAAAAAAATTGTTCTTACGATCATTTAATTTAGAGAAATCTTCTCATTTTTTAGCTATCGGTTCAAATAGCTTTCTCTATCCGGAAATTTTTTTTTTTTCAAAAAAGCTAAGCTCAAGCCTACATTTTATTTATAATATTTTAGTTTGTGCAGAAATTAACCTACCTTATAAAAAATGTTTTGAATTTTCAGATATAATGGTACATACCTATTTAGAAAAAAGAGGTTTTATAGTTTTAAGATTTAATTTATACAAAATGGAACTGGTAAAACCTGATTTTATTTGTTTTCCAGAACAAATAAAAAATGATTCTATTCTAAACATTTTTAAATTAAACAATTATCATAGCTTTTCTTTCCCACTTTCATTGACGATTTTAGCCTTCCGTTTAAAGCCTGGAAATCTTAAAATTGCGGTAAAAGGTTCAACTAGTTTATTATTTTTTTCGTTGAATTTCGGATTTTCTTCATTTTGTCCGATTTTTATTAAAAAAAAAAAAAAATTTCGAAAAAATAATAAGCTTAGGAATTTAACTTTTTTCTCCGATCTATAAGATAAGACACTAATCGCTCGGAATCGATTGATTGTCTATATTTTTTTCTATAATCATTAAAGTTTACAATCATTTGGGCTATTTTATCAAAATTTTTTTGCTTTTCAAAGATTAAAAAAATTCCAGTTAAAAATTCGTCAAAATTTATTTTTTTTTTAAATTTATATTCAATTAATTCAAGGAAAGAAGCCCCTAAAATAATTCCCATATGCTTTTTCTTTTTATACATTAATAAGAAAAAATTTGAGCTAGTGAATTGTATTATTATTTTATTTTTTTCATATTCATTAATTGAATCTTTTTTACTTAAATTTGATAATTCAAGAGTTATTTGAATGCCAAAAATTGAACTTGAATTAATCAAAAATTTAACCCCATCTAACATTAACAATTAAATTAAATTTTAAAAAATTTAATTTAAAAATAATTGATTTTTCGTAAATTTAATTTATCTTGTGGTTAATATTAGAAATAAAACAATTCTTGGTATACCAATTTGAGTTGGATATTTGAAGGAAAAATGATTAAACTCAAAAAAATTAAAACTTTTTAAATAATCGTAGAATTACTGAAATGTTTTAAACTAAACCTTTTTCTGGAATATTACTTAAATAAAATCAAGTTTTCTTTTAATAGCGATGAAGAAAAAAGAAATTACTTAATACTTTTTTCTAAAAGCAAAGTTTAAGAAAAATCAACCAATTCTTTTGGGAGAATAGTAATTTTTGATACAGCATCATCAACAGAAAGTTTTTGAACTCTGACCCCTTTTCCGAATCTACTTTGAATCGCAATTTCTATAGCTTTTTGCCTCAAAATCTTTCCTTCTTTAGTACTTAAAAGCACTTCTTCATCTTTCTCGCAACACCGGGAAGAAACTAACATGTCTTTGTCGCCAGATCTAAATTTCACTACTATAATACCTTTTCCTCCTCTTTTTTGGATTCTAAAATTTTTAACTTCAACTCTTTTTCCGTATCCTTTTGATGTTATCAATAATATTTGGAAATTTTTTTCTTGTCTGGAATAGGGAATTATATCCATGTCCGCGATTTTATCGTTTGAAGCTAGTAAAATTGAACGAACACCTTTACTTGTTCGCCCCGTTGATCTTAATTGATAATTATTTGTCAAAAATCTTAGCGCTTTTCCATTTTGAGTTGAAACCAATACTGTATCTGTCGAATAACATCTTCTTACCCATCGCAATTGATCTCCATCTTTTAATTTCAGGACTATTAGTCCTCTTGCATTTACGTTTTTAAAAGCTAGTAGAGGAGTTTTCTTGATCATCCCTTCTTGAGTCAATAAAATGAGGAATTGCTTTGCTGAAAAAACAGGAATAGAGATTATTGATGCAATTCCATTTGCTCTAACAACAGGTAATAGAGTTGACAATGAAACCCCTTTTGAATTTCTTCTTGAAATTGGAATCCGATACGTCATAACAGAAAAAGCAATCCCACTGTAAGAGATAGCTAAAATTGTATCAAGATTACTGCATGAAAAAAAATGAGAAATCTCATCATTTTCTTGAATAACTACTCCTTTTTTTCCTCTAGTTCCCCTCTTTTGAGATTCAAATGTTTCAATTATCATTCTTTTTATGAAGTATTTTGTTACCATTACAATAGATTGAAAATTTTCAACCATTTCTGCTTCTTTAATTATTCCGCTATTTTCAGAAAAAATAATATTCGTTCTTCTGGGCATTCCGTATTTTTTTTTAATTTCTTGTATTTCTCTTTTCATCATTTTTCCAATGTGATCATTGTTTACAATATTTTTTTTTAAATTTAAAATCGTATTTGTAAGGTTATGATATTCATTAATTAACTTTTCAGACTCGAATTTCGTAAGTTTCCTCAGTTGAACATTTAAAATCGAGTCACTTTGGTTTTGAGTTAACCCAGATTCCATTAATGTAACCCGTGCCTCTTGGTTATTGGAACTTCGGCGGATTACAATTAAAACAAAGTCAATATCATCTAATGTTAGAATCAGACTTTTTATATTATAATTTCTTTCAAGTGAATTGTTTAAATAATATTGTAATTTTCTCCTAAGGGTTTGTTTTCTAAAATGAATAAAAAGTAAAATCAGTTCTCTCAAAGACAATACAACTGGTTGTCGCCCTACTAATGCTAATATTAAACCACCAAAAGAAATTTGGAGGGGGGTTTTTTTAAATAGATTGTTAAGAATTACTTTTTTATTGACATCTTTTTTTAATTCTATTACAATTCGAACACCGTCTCTATCACTCTCGTCTCTTAAATCTTGAATTCCTTCGAGAGATTTATCATTTATCATTTCAGCTATCTTTGTAATTAAAGCAACTTTATTGACTTGGTAAGGTATTTCTGTAATAATGATAACGTCTCGGGATGCTTTTCCTTTGTTTTTAATAGTTTCAAAAATTGAACTTCCTCTTAAAATTAAAGATCCCTGGCCATTAAAATATAAATTCTGGCACCCTTGTAGACCCACAATTGTTCCCCCTGTAGGGAAATCTGGCCCAGGAACTATCTTGATTAAATCCTGTTTTTTTGTTTTCGGGTTTTCGATAAGTTGAATAGTAATGTTTGCCAATTCCGTTAAATTATGAGGAGGGATATTTGTTGCCATTCCAACTGCGATTCCACTACTTCCATTGAGCAATAAAGTAGGTAAAACACTTGGTAGAACAGACGGCTCTTTGCAGCTTCCGTCGAAATTATTAATAAAATCTGATGATTTCTTTTCAATATCTTTCAAAATTAAATCTTGTGTCAAACTACTAATTTTACATTCAGTATATCTCATCGCTGCAGGAGGATCGTGATCAATGGAACCAAAATTTCCGTGACCTAGAACTAAAACACTTCGCATTGAAAAAGTCTGTGCCATCCGAACCATTGCTTCATAGACAGCAGTGTCTCCGTGAGGGTGATATTTTCCCAAAACTTCTCCGACTACTCTAGCACATTTTCTAAAAGGGTAAGTTGGGTAAAGACCCAGATCATACATCGCATATAAAATTCTTCGATGGACTGGTTTTAACCCATCCCTAACATCGGGTAAAGCTCTTCCGTAAATTACTGACATAGCATATTCCATATAAGACTTTGACATTTCGGAATGAAGGTCAGCGGAAATTACCTTTCCTCTATTAAAATTTTCAGAAAGCATCTGTAGATTTTTATTACTATTTAATCTACGATAAGTAAAAATATTAAATGATTTTATAGAATCAATTTTACTTTTGTAATATTTATTTTTAAAATTCCAAACATTTGGAAAAGAAAGGTTGTAATGAATTTTTGGATTGTTTGAAGGTATCATTTAATAATTAAAATTGTTTCATCTCCAAAATTATATTTCAATTATTTTATCAATTTTCAATAATTGAGCGGCAAATTCCACAGACATATTAAATATACTCGTTGCAATTAATAAAGGTGAAATTATATTTTCTTTTATCATGTTCCCCAAGATACCTCGCCTGGTATTTATTCCTATTGTTTTTTTTCCATTTAAATGATATCTTTTAATACGAGATATTATTTCAATTGGTTCTAATCCTGCATTTTCACATAAAGTATATGGAATTATTTCCAAAGAATGAGCAAAAGCATTGAAACAATATGAATTGATTCCCGTTAAAGTTTTTCCATATTGTTTTAGAGACAATGAAACTTCAATTTCCATTGCTCCACCTCCAGTAACTAAGAACCTTCTTCTAATAATTGATCGCATGACACAAAGTGCGTCATGAAAAGATCTTTCTGTTTCCTCTAATAAATGTTTATTTGAGCTTCTTAACAAAATGGTTACGAATTTTGATTTTCTCGTCTGGATTCCCTTAAAAATAATCACTTTCTGTGCGTTAAAACTTCTTTCCTCGACATGATTGGCAAATCCAAGTTTATCGCTAGAAAACGTTTCTATATCGACAATGGGCGAACAACCTAAAGCTTCGGAAATAAATGAAAAATCTTTTCTATCAATATCTTTTACCAACATTATTTTCATTTGAGATAAAATCTGAATTGCAAATTCATTAATAGAATCCCTCAAAATTGATTTTTGTTGTAAAATAACGTTACAACCTGTTGATTTTATTTTTCGACATAAACTTATTATTAGTTGTTTTTCTTCTTTTAGTAGTTTATCCATATGAGCATAATTTTCAATTACGAGAACACTTTCTAAATCAGTATTAGGTGAACTAAGAGGGAATTGTACCAAACCAATTTTTGCTCTAATTATTTTCGTCGGACCACCATATGATTTGATAGCGGGATAATCGATTGCAACTCCATCAATAAATTCAGTTTGTTCGATGGTTCCTCCTTTTTTTTTTATTAACCTTATTCGTTTTAAATCTATATTTGATCCTTGATTTTTATCAAATAAATATAATATGGATTTAACTGCCAATGGGGCCAGGATATGACAGTATGACGATATAACTTTAGATTCCAAAGCCGTACACGCAGCGTTATATAAAGCATTGGAATTTTTTAGGTTAACAGGTATGGCAATTTTTATTAAAATTTTTTTGGTTTCATCTAAAAAAACACCCAAAAATTGTATTAGTTTGCTTTGAGAAATACCTCGTCTTATCAAATTTAACGATGCTCCAAGAAGAGAACCACTTAAAATTACAACAGATGTAGTACCATCTCCTACTTCTGAATCTTGAGATTCTGCAACATTAAATAGAAGTTTTGCGATAGGATGCTCAAAATTTGCATTTTTCATTATCGTCGCTCCATCATTTGTTATGAGTATTTCTTTGTCTGATACAACAACTTTATCCATGCCATGAGGACCAAAGCTAGTTCTTATTGCATCTGAAACTCCTTTTGCAATTAAAAAATTAGAGAGTTGAATATTTTGGCTAAAAATCTCTTTTGATAAGGGAGATTTTACTTCTGTCTTCAAGGAAACATTATTGATAGTCATTAAAAATTTTAATTAACGGGAAAATCTGATAAAGAATTCTCTCGGTTTATTCCTGATGAATCAGTGCTATATGATGAAAAACTGGTCAATTTAAGATTAAATCCTATTTCTTTACTTAAAGAAAAAATATTTTTAACATTATACAAAGAAAATGTAAAATTAGAAAATTCATTACAGTCTAAAGAATTGTTTCTTCTTGAAAATAAGATTGTTAAAATGTTCTTAAAACTATCAAAATCTAGAAAGATTTTAAGTTTAAAAATTATATTTTGAACATTTCTAATCAGAATTTTTTTTGATTTTTTTGATAATTTATTAAAAGTACAATTGATAAGTTTGGTCATAAACATTTCGGAAAAATTAAAGATGAAATATTCTTCCAAATCTGAATATTCTATTTTTTTTAGTAATTCTTCGAACATTTTAAATGAAATTTGACAAATCGACTCATTTTCATCCTCTAACCCTTTTCCTAAAAAAAACATGATACTTTCGAATAACTCTTGAGCGACTTTGGGATCTGGATGTAGTTTTAAAAGACACGAAAATTGGTAATTTATTAAAATTCGCAATATTTGGAAAGTTTCAAACTGCGAAAAATTTAGAAATCTTTCTGTATTTTCTTCATTTCCAAAAAAAAGAAATTCTAATTCTTTAAAAACCAACCTAAAACTTTCCAAATTTTGAAAAAAATCAACCTTTTGAAAAAAATCCATGATAAAACAGAGGACTGACTTATCAAAGTAACCACTGTGTTTTTGTTTATTGAAGTAAAAAAAAATTGGATCCACCAGTTCCATACCGAATTTATCGGAATCAAAAAAGGCTTTTCTTTCGTTAAATATACTTATCGATCTTATAAGCATCCCGAATAAATTTTTTTTAAAATATGTAAGTGAAATTTTATCACCAAAACTAATTGAATGGTCTGATTCTTTTTTCGTTCTTAGAACTAGTTTTTCTGAAATTGCAAAAATTAGAAAATAAAAATTTTTTCCAATAAATTCAAAATTTTGAAAATAACAATTTTGAAGAATGTTCAAAATTTTTATATTTGTTTTAATCCAAAACATGAATTTGTTAATTTGCATAGGAGAAATTTCGCAAAAATGTAATTCAAACAAATTTAATGATGTTAGCCATTCTCTATTCGTTTCTAATGCAATTTTATTTATAAAATGCTCTTTGTCTGAAGATAATTCTATATTTCCCGCTATAATTGCTATTGAACATAGAAATTGTTTCTTCAATCGTAATGGCAAAAAATTTTTTAATTTAAAATATGAACTGAAAATTTGTTCTAAAAAATTTTTTTTTTCAGTGGAAGAATTTTTTGAGATAACTTCACCACAATTTTTTGCGATTCTAAAAAAAGTGTCACAAGCCATATCTTTGAATCCAGGAATATATAACGGTTCTCCTAAAAATTCAAAAAGTTTCTCAATAACAGTTTTGCAAAATTTCCAATGATTTTTTAAAAAATTCGGATATTGTCCTACAACAAACATAATATTGCTTGCGATAATAGCTTTATCTTTTTTTTTTTTTCTTAATTCGCAAAGATATAATAAATCTTTGAGTGCTGTCACAAAGAACAATTTACAACCGTCATTTTCAGGACTAAAAATCTCTGCAATAGATCCGATTGCCCATGATACTGTGTTTAAAACTTTTCTATTCCAATTGCTAGGAATAAGTTGTTGGTTCAGCTTTTTTAATATAACTTTTTGAGTAGTTTTTTTATCTACATTGGTTAAAAATAAAAGTATCTTCTTTGATTTCTTATAAATTTCTAAGGCGTCTGTTTCAATAATTTTTTCGTTAACAATTTCACCATTTTCTTCTTCTCTAATAAAAACCTCTTCAGGCTTCGCCATTCTACAGATGATGATAATTCTCAGATCGAAAAAAACCCACTCTAATATTTGATACAAAATTATAAATTTGTGAAAATTAAAATTTTTTTCAATCAATTGCACCCACCATGCAAGACTTGTTTTAAAAACCTCGATACTCGGGATGGATGTGAATTTAACAATTAATTGACTAGAAAGAGAAAATGATGACAGGGAAAATTTTTCGAACTCCATAGAGTCTGTTTTGTTTTTAAAAACATTGGTTATTAAAATAATTGTGTTCATAATAAAATGTTTATTTTCCTTCGTAAAAAATTTAAAATTTTTACCAATATTATCCCCAAATGGCAATAATTCTTGAAATTGAATTATAAAATTCATGAAAACTTTCATAGACGGTGGCCCATTCGATTCATTTTCATGGATCACAAGTTCAATTAGGCAGTTGAGCGAATGATTCATGGTTTCCATTTTAGGACATAGAAGAACCAATAAAAGTAAAAGCCGATCTTCGAAGTAATATGAATCAGGGGATATTTTTATCAAGAACCCTAAACATTTTAGACATTCATTAAGTAATTCAGGCTTAGATCCTATCAATTGACAGGTTTTTTCTAGAACAAATTGACAGGTTTTTTCTATTTCTTTAAGAAGAGTATTAAATAGTTCGTTTGTTTTTAAAATCCGTATAATTTCTGAATTTTTTTTAACATTAATTTCTTCAAAAAAGATGTTAATAATTTTAAGGTTTGTCTCAAAAATAAGCTCGGATACTTTTGTATTTTCAATTAAATTTTTTAAAGATAAAATCATTTCTTTTGGTGTTAATTTTAAAATTATTTTAACAAAACAATATTTGATTTTTTCCTTACAAAAAGGGAATTTATCCAAAAATAGCTTTAAAGAAGTTTTTTCATAAATCATTTCAGAAGCAAAATTTAAAGTGAAATTTTTATCCTTTAAGGGCAACTTTTCCCAATTAAAATCAATTAAGCGTTCCAGAATTTGTAGACCAAAAAAAACCAGATCTCTATCATAAGATTGAAGTAAAGGATAAATGTGACAAATACTTTCTTTTTTTTGTTGGATTTGATCAAGAAATTTATGAGCTTTTCGTTTTTCTTCTGAAGAATTTTCCTTCTTAAGTATTTCAATCATACATTTTATTTCTTCCAAAAATTTATTTTCTTCGATCATGATATCTAATAGTACTCTAAACTTCGTCAAAATTTTAACACAGCAATTTTTGATTATTTGGAAATTTTTTTATATAAATAAAATTTTTTTAAAAATCCTTTTAAAAATCAAAATGTCAAGCCCTCGAGATTTAAACTGGGTTCTCAAGTTTGAACAAACCCAGATTTTTCGTGAAATTTTTGGGCATTGTCTAGTCCCTCAACGATATCACAAAGATCCTTCACTAGGCTCATGGATATGTAGGCAAAGAGTTTTGTTTAAAAATGCAGTTGTAAATTCGGGAAGAAACCTTTTACTTGAACAATTAGATTTTAATTCATTGACTCCAAAAAATTTTTATTATTTCTCCTTATGGAATAAACATTATCTTGAACTTTGTTATTATAAAAAAATTTTTGGAAACTGTAATGTTCCTAGCAATTTTCCTGATAATAAACCTCTCGGGTTTTGGGTAAAAAATCAGCGTCAGCTTTTTAAAAAAAAAAAAATAGAGGGATATAAAATTGAAATGCTCCGTCAAATTGGATTCGAATGGAAAAGAAGGGGAATTTTTTCTAAAATTTCATGGATTATAAGATATCAAGAATTATTTTCCTATTTTATAACAAATGGTCATATTCGGGTTCCTCAAAGATCAGGGTCGCTGGGAAAATGGACCCAGAAACAAAAAGAATGTATAAAAAAAAATTTATTGAGAAGTGACAAAAATAATCTCTTTTTCGTATTTAAGATAACGATTGAGCCTAACAATATTTGAAATTAACTAAATTTTTATAAAATTGCCAAAAAAATAAATTTTTTCATTCTGGTTATAAAAAAAAATGAATGTTATTTTTATAATAAATATTCAAGAGACATATAGGATACTTGTTTCGGTTTTTTTAAAACAATGAATGAAAACTCCAAAAGTCCAGAATATGTTTTTAACCAGGCAAATAATCTTGAGAAGCAGTCTAGAGGAGAAAGAAAAGCTATAAAAGCTCTTGAAAATTTTGGTTTTAAAATAACAAATAAAGTCACTAAAGTAAAGATTGAAAAAAAGAAACAAATCTGGATAATCGATAACCCTGAAGTTTATCAGAGTCAAAACTACAATTCATTATTAATATTTGGTGATGCAAAAATTGGTAAAGTTACTTCAATGTAATCATTTCTTTTAAAAAAAATTATCTGGTCTTTAGATAATTTTTTCTAAAATTAAAATTTTCATTCTAAAAAAATTTAAACGCAAAAATAGATTTTTTTTTATATTTTTATCTAGGAACCGAATCATAAATATCAGAATAATCCAATTCAAGTTTGCGAAAAAATTAATCGTTTGAAAGGGCCCGAATATGTTGCGCACGTGATTCTTTTTTTTGCATTAATTCTCCGTGGGTGGTG
>Ga0209713_10000901_pt1 | contig 17222 bp, 9 predicted proteins | sample ArcOceMetagenome_3_FD_187444 | JGI IMG/M metagenome (GOLD analysis project Ga0209713, IMG submission 187444) | Marine eukaryotic phytoplankton communities from Arctic Ocean - Arctic Ocean- Svalbard ARC20M Metagenome (SPAdes) (version 2) | ecosystem: Environmental > Aquatic > Marine > Oceanic... | reverse complement strand
GTCCGAACCACCACCCTCGCCCCCGCCCTCACCGCCACCACCGTTGCCATCTCCGCCTCCGTCCATGCCACCATCAGACCCACCTCCTCCACCGATACCACCTGCGCCTGACGCTGGCTACTCACCACCCCCTCCACATCCTCCCTCTCCGCCCACGCCTCCGTTTCCACCACCCACCCCGCCACCCAATGACATATGGGGTCCTACCACGTCGGTTGCAATGGTTGGCCAGCCCCAAACAGTGCTTCTCGAGGGTGCAAACCTGCAGGACGGTGACTGGGCAAAGTGGGTGCCTGCTACGGAAGGCGCCACGTGCGACGATACTGCGACTGCCATCGCAATCGTCCACAACAATACAGCGATCTTCAGCTTCACGCAAACCGGCTTGTTTTTGTTGTGCTACCGTTTCAACTTCTTGCAGTTCCAGCCAGGTCGGTACCCGCGAACCGATTTCATGCTGTTTTCAGAAGTGCGTGCTGGGGCTGTATGGATCGACCGCGTCTCACCGAGGGGTGGTGCCATTGGATGCAACACCACGTACACGGTGGACGGTGCGGGCTTTGAAGCGCTTGGTGCAGACATGCCGCCCATCACCTGCAGCTTCGAACAAGAAGGCACTGAATCGGGCCGTGCGGGTGCCACTCTGGTTGACAACGGTGTGTTCACGTGTCCCAGCCGCCATGCCACTGTCCCAGGCATCGCCACGATGAAGGTCCACATGGGCGACTATCTCAGCATGGAGATGGTGGAGCCGATCACTGTCTACGATGCTTCCCTGAACCTCACTGCGCTGTCCCTTGATGGAGCGCCGTATAATGTGCCCATGAACGTCACAATGAGCGGCTTTGGCTTTCAGGACCTTGGCCACGTGCGTTGCCGCATTGGTTCCTGGATGGGCGACTGGGGCGTGGTGCTCAGCAACACTACGGTGGTCTGCGAGACGCCACGCATCCCCGATGTGGACCGCGACTTGCAGGGTACGTATCCTTTTGACATCAGCCTCAACGGCCAGTGCTTTGGCGGCTTTGGTCTTCAGTACACCACCTACAACGCGCTCATTGGCGGTGTCTTGCCATCGGGTGCCCCAAGTCGACCTCTTCTAAACTCGCCGTCTTCGTTGCTGACAGTCGCCGGCGTAGGCTTCCCTATCCCTGGGCTTCTCGACGCCCGTTGCAACTTCTACTCAGCATCCGGAACGGAGCTCGATTCGCCTCTGGTGACGATTGATGACACGTCTGCCAGCTGCATCACACCATATGGGCTGATTCCTGGGATTTGGACCTTGAAAGCGTCGCTCAACGGAGAGAACAACGTTCCTGATCTCCTGGGACCACACACAGTCGCCTTGTACGATCCAGCTTCCGTGAGCGTCTCTACCACCGTTCCATCTGCCGCACCAGCTGGAATCTCGAATTCGATCCAGATTCACGGTACCGGCTTTGCAGACTACGGTACCGACCAGCTGCTGTGTCTTTTCGGAGACATCCGCGTGCCTGTTGAGTTGGTGAATCCTACGATGCTTCTGTGCGAGCTGCCTCCAATCACGATCCAGAACAACGAAACAAACGCGACGGCTGGGATGACGCTCGCAGCTAACGCAACTGTGTTCTCACTTTCGGTCTCCCTCAACAACGGCACAAACAACTCGTGGGCAGACGGCACACCTCCGTTTGCCATCTACCTACAGCCTACGATCACGTCGGTCGACCCATTCACAGGGCCGGCCGCCGGGGGTACAGAGGTGACGGTCCAGGGTCAGGGCTTCGACGGACTTTTGGCCATCGACCCAGACGGGGAGCTGATCCGGTGCAAGTTTGGTGCAGAAGTGCAACCGATGCCGCCACTCTGGCACAATGACACAATGATTGTGTGCAGCACCACATGGGGACCGGAGAGCAGCGATGGACAACTCGTTTCAGTGTCACTCAACGGGCATGATTTCATCGACGACGATGCAGTGCGTTTTTACTTCAGCGGTCTGCATCGGACCATGATCGTTGACGCGCGCTTCTCGCGCGACGCCACCGAGCTGCTTGTGCAGTTTGACTCGCAGCCATCAAACCAAGCGGCAATGGTGGGCGTTGGTTCGTGCACGCAGGTTTTGGATTCACAGACCGCAGCGCAGCTTCAGGGTGGCTCGGCGCAGGAGACACAGTGCTACTGGAGGAGCCCAACGCTGCTGGTTGCGCTGCTTGCACCGCTCACTGCTGCAGCACCAGGCATGATAGTCGGTGTGCGCGCAGCTACTCTTTGGCCTGTTGGCTTCTCAGGCGATTGCGAGGCCTCAGGCAGCGTCTGCGCCGACGATAGTTCGTCGTTGGCCGTCAGCAGCAGCTTCCCCTGCGACATTCGCGCCACCTCAGCAATCGAGGAGTGTGCCCAGCCTACCGCAGAGTACTATGGAGCCAGAACAATTGGGAGCTGCGATGGCACACGCCTGACGCTTGATGCATCGCCAAGCACGGGTGGAGGTACCGCACCGCTCAGCTACCACTGGATGGCGCACCCAATCCAATGCGACAACTACTACGAAGTGCAGGAAGCCCTCGATGCACTCAACCCATTGCAGCCTCTGGTGACACTGCAAGACCAGCTTGACGGCGGACAGGTGTTTGTGCTGATGCTCCAGGTCATCAACTTCCTTGGTGCTGCAAGCGAGCCTCTTACCGTGATGGTGCAGCGCGATTCCATCACTGCGCCACGCGTCTCGATTGCTGCGACGTCGCTCCTGACGATGTCATCATCTGCCTCTCTACTCATTGATGCCACAGCCGAGCTTGCACCGTGTTTTGGCAATTCAACGCAGTCGCAACTCTACTTCAGCTGGAACAACACTGCCTTGTCGATGATGGACCAGGATGCCAACGGCACCTCTGCTGCCGCTCTTGTGCCTCTTGAGCTTGACGAGCGCACGCAAAATCTGGCTCAGCTCAGCTTGAGCGGCGCCTCGTTGTGCACTGGCATCCTGTATACGCTGGAGGTGCATGCCTGCTACCTCGACCAGCCGGACCTGTGCGCCGTGGCGCAGCTCGATGTGCAGCGCCGCGAGGAGGCTCTCGTTGCAACCATCGCTGGAGGAACGGTCCCACGCATGATGAGCATTGAAGGAACGCTCACACTCGACGCCTGCCCCAGTCTCGGCGGCACCAGTGCAACGCTGGCCTGTGAGAGCCCAACACTCTTTGCGTGGAAATGCACTCGAGACGACGACGCAGGCGGCGACTGTGGCATTGTCTTCAGCAACGACACATGCTCCTGGACACTCGAGGAGGGAGCTCTCAGCCCAGGGAACTACTCGTTTGACGTGGTCGTGTCGCGAGGAGACGAAACGTCCGACACGAGTGTCCTGGTCGAAGTGGTTGACGACCTGCTCCCAGTCGTCGAGATCATCGAGTACTCTTCCGTTGCAAAGTACTCTGCGAAAGCCAAGCTGGCCCTCCAAGGCAATGCGTATCTGCCCACGATTTCAGAAGTCTCTGGTGTACCAACGTACTACGAGTGGCACGCAGAACAGAGTAGCAACACGGCTGCCAATAGTTCGCTCGACCTCTCGTTGCCGGGCATCACAAACACGGGCCACATGCACCCCAATCTCGTCGTGCTCCCGCACGTGCTGGCAGCGGGTGCAACCTACGTGTTCACACTTACTGCCACGATTGCTGGTCGCACTGCTTACGCCACAACAGAGCTGACGTTGAATCTGCCGCCGCATGGCGGGCGCCTCGACGTTACCACGGATGAGCAGCCGCCCCGTGCGCTGGTCTCGTCCATCAATCTGCGAGCATCAGGGTGGGTTGACGAGGATCTGCCGCTGCTCTACACCTTTGCCTTCAGGCCTGCTGGCTCTAGCGAAGGACAGGGATCCCTTGCCATGACAGGGCACACGGCTAGTGCCACTACGCAGCTCACCTTGCCTGAGGGCTCCTGGGAGCTGATCACAAACATCTACGACAGCCTGGGCGACTACACCTCTGTGATGGAGGAGCTTGCGGTCGAGCCAGTGGAGCTGAGCGTCTCGCTGCGTGATCAGATGCTTTCGCAGCTTCAGCTGTCCATGGCCGAGGACAACGAGCTCGCTCTGCTGCAGACGATGATTTCTCTCGGCACGAGCATCAACAACGATGCGCTCCAGCCTGTGCCGCAGCTAAATGAAATTGAGCGAGTCGAACTGCGTGAGCAACTTGCCGAAATGCTCGTGAGTCGGCTGGCTGCAACGGATGGTGTGGACGCAATGCGTGTTCTGCAGCGTGCGCAGGCCACCAGCGTCGTCATTGGCGCAGGCGTCGGCGCAACAGATACCGAAGAAGCGCGTACTGCTGCGTCTCTGCAAGATTCGGCCGAATGCCTGAGTGCGATGCTTCAAGATGTGAGCGATGCAGGGCTGGCAGACGGCACGGCGATTGCAATTGTTGAGGCTCTTGGCGTCACCCTGACAGAGAGCGCCAGGGTACTTTCTCAGCTGGACCAGGACCAAGCGGGTGGCACGCTTGAAACCGAAAGCACCAACTCGTCAGCGATTCGTAACACAATGATGCAGCTGATGGATGCTTCAAACTCTTTGAGCAAGGCCATGGCTTCGTCTCTGCTGCCAGGGGAGGCTCCCTTTGCCATCGCAACGGAGATGCTTTCAATCAGAGTCGCAGCCAGCTTCCGCTGCGCGCTGGACGGTTCCAGCATTGATGCGGCACCAACGACAGGTGATGCCGTTGGGTCAGCCCTCCTGCCAAGCGGCGGCCTGTGCTCCGCTGCCGTGGCTGAGGGTCGGCGGATGGGTGAGTCCCGCATGACAACCCAGCGGCGGCATCTTCAGACCGCAGCACCAGCCACGCTCGACTCGAATCCGGCATTCCAAAGCGACTGCTCGGCAGGAAGTAGCACCATCGCCTCATCATACTCGATGTTTGAAGGCAATCCCTACCTTGGAGATTCCAAGAATCTCACCGTTTCGCCCGTGCATCGCATTCGCCTTCGTGAATGTGACAACGATGTCTCACTGAACTCGACTGAGCCGGTGGCGGTCACCATTCCTCTCGTTGGACCGCATACCTCAACGGCCTACCTCACGTCGGACGAGCAGGCCCAGCTGCAATCGTTGTCCATCAGTTACCAGTGTGACTCACCACCACCGCCGTCTCCTCCGCCGCCGCTGCCACCAATTCTGCCGCCGTACCCGCCTGGATTCGCCCCTCTCCCACCACCGCCGTCTCCACCGCCGCCGTCGCCCCCACCATCCACGCCACCCTCACCTCCACCACCTTCGCCACCTCCTCCATCGCCGCCACCGTCGCCTCCACCGCCATCTCCCCCGCCGCCGTCGCCACCGCCACCGCCACCGCCGCCGTCGCCACCGCCTCCGGCGCCCTCGCCGCCACCGCCGTCGCCGCCGTCGCCGCCGCCACCAACGTCGCCGCCCTCCCCTCCTCCGCCGGTGCCGCCTCCGTCGCCTCCACCGCCCTCGCCGCAGCCCTCGCCGCCGCCTTCGCCACCTGTACCGGCAGCACCTCCCACACCACCACTCTCACCACCTCCAACCTCGCCACCACCGCCCTCGCCACCTCCGCCGTCGCCTTCGCCCCCGCCCTCGTTTCCGCAGCCTCTGGCGCCACCGGCGGGGCCGCCTCCTTCTCTTCCCCCGTCATTGCCGCTGTCGCCACCTCCGCCGTCGCCGCCGCCGTCTCCGCCGCCGCCATCACCTCCTCCACCGTCGCCGCCGCCGCCATCACCTCCACCCCTACCGCCTCCTACTCCGCCCCCCAACCCTCCGAATCTGGTGCCCGCACCACCACCACCTTCCCCACCACCGGCTGTACCACCGATGCTGCCACCTTATTCTCCCGATCTTGCGCCGCTACCACCCCCACCGTCTCCACCGAGTCCTCCGAGCCCACCACGCCCGCCGGCTCTCCCACCGCCCTCTCCTCCGCCGCCACACCCACCTTCTCCCCCTTCGACTCCGCCTCCCTCTCCGCCACCACCCTCTCCTCCGCCTCTTCCACCGCCACTGCCACCGGCGCCACCGCCCTTCTCACCGCCACCACTGCGGGGACCGGCTGCGCCTCCATCACCACTTCTACCACCGCCCATCCCCCCACCGCCGCACCCGCCAATGGCACCTCCACCATGCAGACCAATCTATGGAGAGGGCGACTGCAGCGAGTTTGCGAGCTGCAACGGGCGAGGCACTTGCGTGAACGGGCTGTGCGAATGCGATCTTCCCTTTGTGGGTCTCAGCTGCACCATCCAGGCGGCATGCTCATTCTGGGATCCAGATTATCTCATCTGGAGCTCAACGGGCTGTTCCACTGATTCTAATTCGTCAGAGAATGGTGTGCCATCGCTCCTCTGTACCTGCTCTGGCAACCTGACGGTCGATCTGGTCGCAGTTGGTCTTGACGCAAACATCCCACCACCGTCACCTCCTCCGGTGCCTCCTCTGCAGTTGGAATCGGTCGAGGCTCTTGCCACTCCGGTGCCCGAAGTCCCGGGTATGATATTCACACTCGTCGTGATCACCGGCCTCGACCTCCTGTCACTGTTCATTGTGTGGTTCCTGCATTATCGCAAGCAAACTGACAAGGAAGTCCCGCCCAGCTCTACTCCAAAGCCAGCGGCAACTCCAAAGCCAGCGGCAAGCCCAAGGCCAGCGGCAAGTAACAAGTATGCTGCTGGGCCGGAGGCCGAGGAGCCCGTGAAAGGGACCTGCCTCAGTACATGTGACACGGGTGCGGCGTCCATGAGTCATTCGGATGACGCGTCCGCAGACCAGGAGGTTCGTGGCGTGCAAGAGCGGGTGTCGATTCATGCTCTGGTCGAGTCGAGCAAGGGGGCAGTGCCCGAGCTGCCGGTTTGTGCGTCCTTCAACTTGCCTGCGGTGCCACCCTCGCCTGTTAAGCCACCAGAGGAGAAGAGCTCGTTTGCTGACAGCTTCAATAGCAGCCAGGCTGGGGCACCGGCACCCGCTTTCCGGCAGAGCCGTATCTCGCGTGGCGTTCGGCGCGAGTTGTCACCCGAGGCAAAGGCCAGCATGACCAACACGGGACGTACCTTCTCGGAGGATGTCGCAGCGGCGAGGCCGGCTTTCGAGCACCCGGCATTGCACTGCCCACCGGTGGCAAGCGCAACCACGCTGGTCCCATCCGGCGCTGCACCGAGACTCCCACCAAGGCCAACCATCCAGGGGCGTGTGCCTCATTCGACTCGCATTCACTGCGCACCAAGCTGGCGTCAAGCTCCAGATACGCCGTCTCGCGTGACCGCATCGCCCATGGCCCAACGCGACGGAAGCCTAGTCCGGGTTCCGTCGCGTACGGGCCTCCCGATGCGGGCGCCGCCAAGTGTGCCGAGGGACGTGCCCGGTAACGATCTGGTGGAGGGCGAGCCACAACCCTCCCTGGCTCTTGCCACGATGTGGAGGCCCAATTTCGCTGCACCGCCCGCCACATCGCCCGTGCGCGGTAAGGAGCCGACGTCGGAGGCGACGCCAGCTTCACCACCACCGTCGCCTCCATCGCCCGTGGACACGGTTGAGGAGGCGGCGGCGGCGGCACGCGTTGCCGAGAAGGAGTTGCTCCGTCTGGAGACTGTCCTTGCTTCGGCCAGCGAAGATGAGAAGCTCGCGGCCGAGACGGCCGTCGCTAATGCGCGCCGCGGGGCGAATGCGGCGCAGAGAGAGCTTGGGGAGGCAAAACGCGCGGCCGCCAAGGCGTCGCAGCCCAGGATGGAAGATGGGCAACTGAGCAGCACATCTCAGCAGGAGCTCAGGTCGCTTGCAGCCGGTGAACCAGGGGGAAGTGCGGGCCCGGTGCAGGCGCGGGTTCCAACCCTCTCGGCAACGGCTCTCGGTGAGCTGCATCCGTCAATGCTGGCTGCAGCTCAGGGCCTCGGCATGTGTGGTGGTGCGGTGTACGTCGTGCCACCTCCTCCCACTCCGCAGCTCCCGCACGGGTGGCCGCCTCGGATGGGTGCGGGCCCGGCGGGGCAAGGTCGGCTCGGGTCAGCGCTTGTCGCTTCCGGCCGCGTGCCATGCCGTCAGGCGGGCACTGTACGGACGCTGCAGGTTGCCACGGGCCATCGGACAGTTCAGAACCGCATCCGACTCCCTGCAGAGACGGGCACAAGTAGCGAGCGGCTGGACGCGGCTCCCAGCAGCGCGCCCAGCAGTCGTCCTGCCGGAATCCAGCATGCGTCTGTGATCGCGCCGCCAGCTCCGTTGCCCTCGCTGCCGTTCGAGCAGGATACGCCTGGCGTGTCCCGTCGGAGCAGCCAGAGCACGGTCATGAACCCGCCTCAGGGGCTCATGGATCGGCGGCACAGCGCCAAGCCAAAATTGCCGCCACTCACCCAGCTTCCCACGCTAGGCCAGCTGAAGCCATCTGTTCCACCCGTCGAGCCACCCCCTCCGGATCCTGAGGCCGAAAGAGAGGCAGCAGGAAAAGCAGCGGCCGAGAAGGTTGCCGCGGACAGGGCGAAAGCTGTTGCAGAGAAGGCAAAGGCTGCCGCGGACAAGGCTGCGGCGCTCAAGTTGGAGGTCGAGAAAAAGGAGGCTGCCAAGCGCGCTGCTGCCGAGGCAAAGGCCGAGGCAAAGCGAGCAGCGGCCCAGGCGAGGATGCTGAAGCGGTCGGAGACGACCAAGCTGAGGCTCGCAGCTGCCGAGGTGGCAAACGCCAAGAGGGCAGAGGCGGCGGCTGCCCGAGCAAAGGCCCGAGCAAAGAAGCTGTCAGAGGCAAATGCGACTCGGCGGGCAATCGTCGCGTGGTTCCGTGTGCGGTTGCAGGAGCACTCTCTCGTCGCTGCTTTCTCCCAGTCACCTGCGAACGGAGCCATGCTGCGCGACGGTCAGCGTGTGCAACTGGTGTGGAACATGCTCATCGTTGAGCTCGCTGTCCTGTGTGGCCTTGTCGCCGCAGCGGGCTACACGGGCGCAGCCGTGACGGCACAGAGCAGCATGGGCATGTGGCTGATTGTGACTGCACTGTGCGGTGTCGCAGCCAAGTTGACGTGCAAGGGGTTGTTCAAAATGGGCAACGCGCCAACGCTGCAGCTGCGGCTGCCAGGTCGGACCCGCTCATCCAAGGTGGATCTTTCGCCAGACACGGTCGATGCGACTGGGGATGACACCACCCCCGCCACCAGCCCGTCCAAGCTGTCACGAGTGCTGGCCGCATGGGCGTGCAATCTCCTCGTCTACGTGGGCGCGAGCGTGCTCACCGCCAAGGCTGGTTCGTCCTGGGACAGCGCCCAAGTGAGCGCCGTCATGAACGCTCTCGTCGTCATCCTCACCATGACCTGGTTCGTGATCGAGCCGGTGTCGATGCTCGCCATTGCACAATGCGCCGGCCAGCAATCACGCCAAAACATCCGCAAGCAGCTGCGACCGTTGGCGCGGTGGAGCAAAGCTGCAAAATCAGGTTGAACACAGGCCCTTTCTACTAGCAAGAGTACCAAAGTTACATATCAGGGTAGCCAGTACAGGTGTGTTGAACGTAAAAAATGTCAATACAATTGCTGAGATATCCATCATGAACATGATTCTCTCGAGAAAAAAAACGTGACCTTCGCCTGCCAGCGCACATCAGCGCAGGAGGCCGGCCTCGCCGACCGAGGCGCCATGGCTTTCATGCTCTCGTCAGCAGCCTCCGGGCTCGATCCGCAATACGCGCCCGACCACCAGAACTACCTCTGCATGAACTACACGCGCCCCACGCCTCTGCCTTGCCGGGACACCGCGATCGGCTGGCAGCCCCGGTGGTTTGACAAGGCCGGCCGCCCGCGCTTCGTCATCTACGCGTGGTGGCCGCCCGCGACGCCCGACTTCGGCGCCTATGCCGAGGCGGGCTTCAATATGGCGCTAACGGGCAACGCGCTGGGCGGCTACTGCGACCGCAAGGGCGTCAACTCGACCGTCACGCACGACGAGCTGTTCGACGCCAACGTGGCGGCGTCGGACGCGCTGGCCAAGCTCGGGATCCTGACCGTCTTCAACACCGACAACGAGTGCAACGAGCAGCTCGGGCGCTCGCCCACGGTGGCCTACGGCAACGCCACGGGCGGCGTCATCGAGGGCTTCAGCAACATCACCGCCAAAGCGCCGGGCGGCACGCACTGGACGGGGCAGGTCGCGCGCTCCAAGGGGCAGACGGTGCCGGAGCTCGAGTACATCACGGCGGAGCTGACGCGGCGCTCGGTCGCCGAGCAGTTCGCCGCCGTCCAGATCCACGACGACACGCTCACGCAGACGGGCGAGACGATCGCCTCGGCCGCGTGGCTCAAGGAGCACGCGCCGTGGTTCGTGCCGCTCGTCAACCAGGTGGGCGGCAACTCGGGGCCGCAGACGCTGCAGCGCACCGGCCTCTTCGTCGCCGCGCCCGAGCAGTACCCGCTGAGCTGCCCCGACTCGAACTGCTCGTCGATCAACGCGACGCAGGGCGCGCTGGCGCAGATGAACCTCAACGCGGGCAACGCGCAGGTGGACGCGCGCTTCGGCCTCCACCACTGGCCGCTCTTTCAGATCGGCGGCGGCAACGGGCCGCTCGGCAACGCGTCGGCCTCGCCGGACGACGGCCACGCGAACGTGCGCTCCGACTCGCTGGTGCGATGGATGGCGTACTCTGCGATCGCGTTCGGTGCCAAGGGGCTCAACTACTACTGCTGGGGCGGCGGGATCTGGTGGTACAACCAGGACAAGACCAAGCCGGGGCAGCCGTCGCCAATGTACGCGACCGTCAAGGAGATCAACGCGGACGCGCAAGTGTGGGGCGACGAGCTGCTGGCGGGAGGCTTCCGCTTCGCGGGGGCGCTGCACACCGGCTTCACCGCCGACGGCAACGGCGGCGGCCCGCCGTCGCCGCAGCACGTGGTCGTGGAGATGGACGACGACCTGCTCGTCGGCATCTTCGTGCCCCCGGACGAGGCGCCGCCCGCAGAAAAGGGCGACGATGCAGCGGCAGCCGCAGCCGGCGCGGCAGGCGGTGGCGGTGGCGGTGGCGCCTCCGCGGCGGCGGTGGACGCGTACCTGTTCGTCGTGTCGAAGCGGGTGAGCGGGCAGGTGGGGGCGCTGCCGCCGCGCAACGTGACGCTGCTGCTGCACCCGAGCGTCGGCGGCGCCTCGGTCGCGTCGCCCGGCCGTCAGGGGCCAAACGGCTTCAACGAGCTGCGGAGGCGCCACGGCGTCGCGAGGCCACCGCCCGGACCGCGCCGCAGGCACTTTGCGCGCGTCGAGAAGACGATGACAAGGCCCACGGAGACGACGAAGACGGATGCCAAGGGAGAGGGAGGGCAGATCCGCGTGACGGTGGAGCTGGTGGGGGGCGGAGGCGCCCTCGTGCGGCTGAGCGCGGCGGGCGCGGCGGGCGCGGCGGCGCAGCTGACCGACGCGTGCTTCGGCATGGGCACGTGGCTCTTCGACCCCGCGGCGCCCGGGCTCAACCAGCGTGACCAGGCCGGCATGAACGTCGCGCTCAAAGCGCCGAGCTGGGCGTTCGACTCTTGGCACGCGCGCTACCGCCCCTACGCGGGGTTGGAGATCACGGCTGGGCGCAACTTTGAGGACGGCGAGATGACCGGGTTCCTCGTCGGCGGCTCGCTCATGAATCCAGCGGCGGCGACGGCAGGAGCAGCAGCAGCAGCAGCAGCAGCAGCAGCAGCAGCAGCAGCACCGGGCGCGGGTGGTGCGGCTGCGGCTGCTGGGGGAGCTCCTCCGTCGGCGGACGAGGCGCAGGAGTGGGCGATGGCCGGCTTCAACCTGCTCACGCTCGCCGCGCCGTCGGCGGCCGAGCTGCGCAACTACAGCGGCGCCGCGGCGACGCTCGGCGGCTGGCTCGATGGCGGCTACCCGTTCGCGTACTTCGTGGCCGTCGAGCCATCGGCGGCGGACGGCGCCGCGGCCGCCCTCTCGCCGGCGGACGTGCTCGCGCTGAACCGCGCGTACCGCTGCCACGGCCGATGGGGCGGGCTGCTCCTCGGGCGCGGCGTGGGCGGTGCACCAGGCGCGACTCAGGTACCTCAGCAGGCCGCGCTCGCCGCCGCCGCCGCGATGCGCACCGTGGCGCAGGGGGGGTGGCTGATGCCGCTCGCCACCGCGGCGTCGGCGGCTGATGCGCTCGCTCTGGGCAGAGCTGGGCTCCCGCTGGCGATGCCAAGCACGCCCGCGGTCGCCAAGGGCATGGCGGCGACGGAGTGGGCGCGGGCGGTGGCCGCCGAGTATGCGCCCATGCGAGACATGCTCGGCGCTGCGTACGAGCCCAAGCCCGACACGTGGCCCGTCCAGTGGGTCAGCAAGGCTCCGATGGGCTTCGTCGCGGCGCTCGACGCGTGCGCGTCCGAGTCCGACTCGATGCTGCGCTGGGCCGCCTTCTCGGCGCTGGCGTACGGCGCGAGGGGGCTGTACTGGCGCGGCGCGGCGGCGTGCGCGCCGGCGGGCTCCGCCAAGTTTGGGCTGCTCGCGTCGATCAACACGCGCATCGCCGCGTGGGGCAACACGTTCACACCCGAGTGGCCGCTGTCCGACTACCACGACGGAGGGTACAATGTGACGAAGCTCTGGTCGACGGGCAGCTTCGAGCTGCCCGGCGCGACGCGCCCCGGCGTCGCGGGGTCGTCGTCTGAGGACGACCTCGTGCAGGGCGCGGACGACGACGTGCTCATCGCCGAGCTGGGCAGCCTCGGCAAGTTCGCGACGCCGCTGCTGTACGTCGTCGACATGCGCGTGGCGCTGCAGCCGGGCGCGGCGCCGCTGCGCACGCTGTCCGTGCGGCTGCGCGCCGACGTCACGGCGACGCAGCCGCTCGAGGGTGACTGCGCCGCCACGCGCTGCCAGTGCGGGCTCAGCCTGCTCGGCCCGACCCTCTCGCTCCGCATGCCCGGCGGGTCGGGCCAGCTCGTGGCGCTTGCGATGGCGAGCCCGCCGGGGGTGGACGTGGAGGAGTAAGAGCTTGGATGCGTGATAACGGGCGAGGATGGGTATCATCAAAAGTCAATTGTACTAGCGGCCTGCGGCTACGGCATTATCCATTAAACTTTCGGCGCGAATTCTACGCGTACATACTTTAAAGCCGTAAGAAATTCAATCTAAGCATGTCGAAATCTCAGTCAATTCCTGCCATTTGCATGCAGCGTTTGACGTTGTGGGTCTGCCGGAAGCGGAACAGATCCCAGAGGTAATGATGGCCGAGCGGCTTCTTCACAAAGTGCACGGCTATGCTCTCGTTGGTCGGGTTCACGTAGAGCCCGCCGTTCTTCCGGCACCCCAAATTCCGCGCCCGCCCCAGCACACTGACAAAGTGGATGTCCAACCCTTGGTCAGCCTGAAGGCGGGAGAGCAAGAAGCCGAACGCGATGTCCTCGGCCTTGTCCCACTTTCGGAGGTCGATCTGGGCATCGGCACGGCTCACAAAGCTTTGCACCTCGGGAGACTCCGCGAGTCGTCGCACCAAATCGGCCGATAGCACCTGCAGCTGCCCGAGGGCAAACGGGAAGGCCGGATAGGCGCCGTGCTTGCGGCAGCCGTAGGAGTTCCACGCCCTCCGGCCACCCCACGACCACCCGCATTTACGAAAGTCGGTCGGCCTATAGCCCGCCGCGGCATGCGCTCCAAAGGAGACATGAGGCAGGCAGCTCAGGCCGGACAGGGCCTGGTGAAAATTGGGCATGTTGATGAAGACGTCATCGTCAGCCTTGCCCACAAACTGGATGCTGCCAGATGGCTGCAGGTAGGCGGCAGCTGCGCGCCACCACGCGTAGCACTTTGGGATGCTCAGCACGCATCCGTCGGTCGCAGGGAGCATCTTTATGTCACCATGAAGGGCAGCTTCTGACTCCACGCTCTCGCGCTTCTGCCTGTCCAATCCAACGCTTCCGATCAGGAAGCAAGTGAGCGTCGTGACAGTGTCCCATTTCATCCAGGTCTCGCGAATCGCAGTGCGCCGGGGAAGGCCTGCGCCAGGCGAGGTGTGGATGCCGATGAGCACGGTCACACCAGCAGCATTCACACGCGCAGCGGAGTCGCTGCATTGCAGCTTTGGCCGCGTCTGAGGCTGCAGCTGCGACTCATGGGTGAGCACCGGCTCCTGTCGCTTGCCAGAAGCAGAGACGCCGCAGAGCTTGTGTGCGTCCTCGAGCGACTGAGTGTGTGCCGGTGGGAGAGTTGCATCGTCGAAGGTCTCGTTGTATTGGCGATGCATGCTGCTGTTGGCCGGGACGGACGCTGGTCGGACCCACGGCTCATTTGAGACATTCTGCTGCACGCAGCCGCGGTTGCGGCGAGGTATCCACTTGCCATTGGAGGTCACGATGCCACCGGCCAGCTTGGTCCGCTGCTTGGGCCGCGATTCGTTGCGAGGCGAGCCGAGCGGCATGGTGGACTCGCGACCCGAAGCATGCCAGGACTATGCTAAACATAGAGTGCTAAATTTCTGTCCATCTGGCAAACAAGGGCAACCGCCTGAAAAGCGTCCATGTAACGAGTGGGTACAACCACCGCACGTCCAAACATAAGAAATCTTCGCAGCGCAACATATCGCGGCGCCGCCGTCATCGGCGCCGCCTTGCGCATCACCTCGAATCGATGTCGAGCCGTAATTCTGCGCGCAAGAGCGCGGCGCCCGATCTGGTGAGCGAACACGCGCTCGGAGGCCGTAACTCTTCGCGTGAGGCCTCCTCTGCTCCCGCGGAAGCCGGTCCTGCCACGGCTGCTCCGGCGGAGGTGATCCTCAGTGGAAATGTGGAGAAGCGGCGCGTTGATGGAGGCATGTTCAGCTCGAGACGCTGGCGGCGCCGATTTCTCGAGCTGCACCCGACCACGCTGGTCTGGACGAGGGAAAAGAAGGGAAAGGGAATTGTATTCATCGACACGGACACGGAGCTGAACGAGACGCCCCCGCTGCCGGGGCGGCTCGGGTCGATCACAGTGAGCGTGCCGGCCGAGAAGCGGTCGCTCGTCTTCCGATGCAGCTCGTTCGACGAGCACAAGGAGTGGGTCAACCAGATACAGGCCGCCGTCGAGCAGGCGGCGGCGGCGGCGGGGGTCACCCCCGGCTCGGTCCGGCTGGGGCGGAAGAAGTCGGGCAGCTTCATGGTGGGCAGCAGCCTGGACAGCAGCGGGAGCGCGCTCGAGAAGTTCCAGGCGGAGCGCGAGGCGTCGAAGGTTGAGAAGGAGGCGTCGAAGGAGGCGCGGCTGGCCAGCTTCGCGGCGAGCATGCGCTCGGTCGAGGAGGATCAGACGGAGGAGGACAAGGACGAGGTGCGGGCACGGAGGGAGGAGAGCGACGACGTGCTCGGCAGCGCCGACGCGCTGTGCGGGCCGCAGGTCGAGGCGCGGCTGTTGGCGATCGCGGGCAACGCGACGTGCGCCGACTGCATGACGAGCGACCCGGCGCACCACCCCAACACGCCGGCGTGGGGCTCGACCAACCTCGGCTCGCTCTTCTGCATACGCTGCTCGGGCGTGCACCGCAAGCTCGGCGCGCACATCACGAAGGTGCTCTCGATCCGGATCGACTCGTGGTCCGAGGCGCAGCTGCAGGCGATGGAGGCGCTCGGCAACGACGCCGTCAACGCCGAGCTCGAGGCGGAGGTGCCCGGCAACGTCGAGAAGCCCGACCTGGCGCTCTCGTCCATGGAGGAGCTCGAGGCGTACATCCGCGCCAAGTACGAGCTCGGCTCGTTCCGGCAGGTGATGATACCCCCGCTCCGACCCTCTGGGTGATGTCACCCCGTCGCTCCTCACAGTGGTGTACCCCCCCCACCCCCCCTCTCTGGTGCAGGGCGGCGACGGCTTCGTGCCGCACGTGCGCATCAAGTCGGAGTCGTGCGTCGGCATGATCGAGTTCGTCGGGGTGCGCGGCGACGATTCTCCTCCTCGCATGCCCTCGCACGCCGTGCATGCCCTCGCATGCCCCCCCCCCACGCACAGCCTCGCATACCCTCAAAAGAGCCGTGCACGCCCTTGCACGCCTCGCTCAAGCACGGCGTCTTTCATGCCTCTGACGACCGCTCACGCGCCGTCCTGTCGCAGGTGCTCTTCATCCGCCTTGAGGAGGCGCACGACCTGCCCGGCTCGTGCGACGCGTACTGCGAGTTCCAGCTGGGCGACCGCTCGTGCCGCTCGAAGACGGTCAAGGGGAGCGCGTCCAGCGCGTGCAGGTGGGCCGAGTCGCTCTCGCTCAACACGCGCTCGACCAAGGAGACGCTCATCATCAAGGTCTACGACTCGTCCAAGCTGGGCATGGGCGGCGCGTCCTTCCTCGGCCAGGCGGTCGTCGCGCTCGCCTCGCTCACGCACGACGGCCAGCCCAACAAGGTCGAGCTCGGGCTGTCGACGTCCGGCGGCAAGAGCGCCAGCCGCATCTCGCGCATCTCGCGCGCGAGCACGTTCACGCGCACGCCGCTGCTCTCCGTCGAGCTCACCTACAACGCGCTCGACCGCTGAGGCGCGGCGATGGCGAGCGGCCGAGCGCGCACAGAATAGTAGCGGAAGATGTGTCTATGTTCGTGATTGTCTCTCAAATTCTCGTTCGCGCGCGGGAGGGGTACATTCACCGCGCGCGCGGCCAAGAGACTTAGCGGACAAGCCGCGGCCCATTGGAGCTGCGCATGAGCCGCCGCCCTCGCCAACGCAGCATGCTGAGTCGAAGGCCAGCTAGCCTAACCCTAATCCTCCTCGCGACCAGTGTCGAGGGCTCGGAGCGTCCAGACAGCTGCCCAGCGGATTCTGGCTCTGCCATCGGCGGCGTCATGGTGCGGCGCCGCACAAACCCTGACCGCATGCGACCCGCCTCGTGCATGTGACGCGACACCCTCCCTCTCGCATGGCAGTGGTGGGGAGCGACCTGCGGCACCGCCTTGACGTGCGAAGCCCTGTACCCGAGTGGCTGCCAGCAAGTGCTGGACCTGGTCATCATCTACAGTGACTGCTACGCCAAGTGCGGCCCTCCGTGCTGCTACTGGCCCGATCCACCGCCCTCTCCGCCTCCTCCGTCGCCCTCTCTGCCACCACCGTCGCCACCACCACCAGCGCCGTCACCTCCTCCGCCGCCTTCTCCACCGCCCTCTCCGCCTCCTCCGTCACCCTCTCCGCCAACGCCGGCGCCGCCACCGCCTCAGCCGTCGCCCCCACCTCCAAGGCCGTCGCCGCCGCCGCCGTGCCCTCCCCCTCCACCGTCACCGTCACCTCCACCCCCTTCGCCGTCGCCCCCACCTCCGATGCCGCCGCCGCCGCCGGGTCCTGG
>Ga0209713_10000900_pt1 | contig 17227 bp, 8 predicted proteins | sample ArcOceMetagenome_3_FD_187444 | JGI IMG/M metagenome (GOLD analysis project Ga0209713, IMG submission 187444) | Marine eukaryotic phytoplankton communities from Arctic Ocean - Arctic Ocean- Svalbard ARC20M Metagenome (SPAdes) (version 2) | ecosystem: Environmental > Aquatic > Marine > Oceanic... | reverse complement strand
TCCGTCGAGGCCTTGGCGATAATTTTGATTTTCTAGATCCATGGCCCAGGCCCCAAATGTACAGGGTAGCTGGGGGCATGGCCCCGTGCATGAGTATGGGGCGGCTTGCTCATGGCCGAGCGAGTAGTGGCGTCACACGCGTTTCTTGGCGCGGCCGAGCGAGTAGTGGCGTCCCCCGCGTTTCTTGGCGCGTTGCCTTGGCGATCGCATGCGATCCATGCGCAGGGGCAACCAGCCTCAATAGGGTCGGAGAAGTGCCCACTCGCGGGCTGCACTGCTTGCCGCCGCACGTGCACCAGTACGCGCCGTCGGTGCACGAACTGTTGCCGTGGTGATCGCCATGGTGATCGGTCCCGTGGTAGACTCTCACACGCATGCGGCATGCCGAACTACGCGAGCGCTTCATTGCGCGCGGCACGGCCGACGACGCGGTCGCCACGTTTTCTATCGCTCTGATGGCTACCGCCACCACCGCCACCTCCAAGCCAAGCATCGACTCCACCGTCAAGCTGCGCTCCGGCATCGAGATGCCAATCTTTGGGCTGGGCACGTGGCTGAGCGAGGGCACGGGCGAGTGCCTCCGGGCGTGCACCGCAGCCTTGGACTATGGCTACAATCTCATCGACACTGCGACCATGTACGAGAACGAACACGACGTCGGGGCTGCACTCTCTGCGAGCCCACGCGGCAAGGAGATCTTCGTCGTGACCAAGCTCAAGGGTGCCGATCACGGCCGGGAGAAGGCGCTGGCGGCAATCGATACGTCCCTCGCCAAGCTCCAGCGCAAGCAAGTCGACCTCTGGCTGATGCACAACCCAGACGGCGGCAGCGTGGTCGAGACGTGGAAGGCGATGCTCGAGGCCAAGGCGGCAGGCAAGGTGAGGGCCGTAGGTGTGAGCAATTTCGGCGTGAAGCAGCTGCAGGCGCTCAAGGCGGCCGGATTGGAGGTGCCCGAGGTCAACCAAATTGAGCTGCACTGCTGGTTGCAGCAGCGCCCGACGGTCGAGTACTGCCGCGCCGAGGGCATCGTGGTCATGAGCTACTGCCCGCTGGCCCGCTGCAAAACCTTCGGCGAGACGGACCTGGCGAAGCACGCGGCGGCCTGGGGCAAGACTGAGGCGCAGTGCGCGCTGCGATGGCTGCTGCAGCGCGGCCTCATCACCATCCCAAAGTCGTCGAATGCCGAGCGTGTCAAGCAGAATGCGGTCTTCGACTTTGAGCTCACAGAGTGCGCGCCCACGACCGCCCCAACTCCGATCGCCCCCTCTCGACCGACCGTCTTGCCGCTCGCGCTGCGCAGGGAGCAGATGACGGCGATGGACGCGCTCGACCAGGGCTTCAAGGCCTCCAGGAGCGTCAACAGTATGGACCGGCCGTGGGAGGAGGTCATGTGAGCGGTTGCCTTCGGCAGCTGGGTGCGATGCAACGCGCAGTGCCTGAGTCCGGTAGCGTGGCGCGAGCGTGGTGTGCACCCATTAGAGCGGTCTGATTCCCGAGTCCACCATTTGCATGCACTAACCCAACTATCATGCCAAAGTTGCGCAAAATGAATGGGGCGCCGGCGCGATCGGAGCTCTAGCAAGTGCCTTTGGGGTCCTTTGGGGCCGTGACCGTTTACTTGACAGCTCTTGACAGCATGTGCATGCGTTTTGCGTGTCGTGTGCCGATCGTGCCTTCTTTCGTTGGTTCGATCCGCAAAGCCGGCCGTCGTGTCGTTGCACTGAAGGGCAATGTGAGTCACGAGCTCAGGCGGGAGTTGGTCAAGCATTTTTCCCCGAAAATGTTTCACCTTTGAAAATCGTAAACACCGACTTTTTTTGAATCAGCGGGTGTATGAGCGGAGCGCCATTGTAACGTGGCTACCAGTACCGTAGTCGAGCAACTATACATTTTTCACTCGACTGAACGCGGCACAAGAGTGTGAACCACGGTGGGTCTGTGGTCGTGGGCGATGCTACAGTCGGCCGGTGGCACCGGGGTTCCAGAGCGATCGATCGCGCACAGCCGGCGGCTCGTCCTGGACGAGTCCATCGTTTGGTGCCTGGCTTCCATCAGGATCTGAGTTCTGACGGGTTTTCGCGTACTTTCCGAGAAGGCGGGCGCTTTTCGCGCCAAGAGCGGGCCGCGTCAATACACGCGCTCTTTCTAGCCGTGCAACAACAGCGCAGGTCTCGAGCGAGGCCCGACGAAAAAGGCAACTTCGTTCCTTACATGCTCGCGTCGTTCATCGTCCCCGGCGTGTACTCCGCCTCGCCGGCACGCAACAACGCTCCAACCACGTTGCAAGCATCGGCCGGATGGATGAAAACGAACCCTGGCGGTGCCGGCTCAGCTGTCACTTCGCTGGATCTGTGTCCGATTGAGAGTTTCCGCGAGGCGCTCACCCTTGTTGGCTCCGTCCTACCGAACGCAACCGAACGAGCAGGTGGCTTTGATGCAATTGTCAGCCACTACGAAGACGTGTACGGCCGAGCGGTGTGTCCTGGCTTCCAGAACGATGGTGCATGGCCGGAGTCGCAACGCCTGTCGAAAGGCCGGCCTGGACTGATCATAAATGCAGGAACGACGGGGACAAGGTGTTTTCATCAGGTGTTTGGCAAGCTGAACTTGAGCTCGGGGCACTATTCGCACGCATTGCGCAAGGAGAGCGTTTGGAAGTGCACGAACGACTCGTGGTCTGCCGATGCCGACTGTACTGCTGCCTACGATGCATATGATGTTGTGAGCGACACGCCGGTGGCGTATCAGCTGCCGTACGTGCTCAGTAGCCACCCGGGACCGGCGCTTGCAGGCGCGCTGCTTACCGTCCGCGACCCGCACGACTGGGCTGTTAGCCGTCTAAAGCATTCGGCGGTCGGAAAGAAGCATCCTCGGCCGACACAGTCGTTCGACATGGTGAATGCCGTGCCTTGCGGATGCCGCGTCGGTACGGGCGACTTGGCACTGCCCGGGACGGCACAGAACCTGGTTGATCAAGGGTGTGCACCTCTCGACGAGGTCAGCACGAGCGTTGCATCGATGCAGCGCACTCTGATCTACGACGCCTGGGCCGCATGCACCATCAAGGAGGCGGGGCACCCCGTCTTCCTCTTGAACCCCTTTGAGTTGACCGTGCAAGAGCAGGCAGCTCAGCTTGCGAGTGCCCTAAAGGGCCTCGGCGCCTTTCCTGCCAGCCTGGAAGCAGCGCAGATAGAAGCCGCCATGCACGCGGATCATTACTGTCCAGGAAGCGAGGACGACGGTAGCTTTCTCACGACCAATGCCGCCCCGGTTCCAAAGCGTGTCCTCGAGAGTGCAAGCTCAACCGACAAGCTCGTCGATGACAGCCTGTTCTCCGAGAAGGAGTGGAACATGCTGGCAATTGATGGTCGAGTTGATCTGGCAGCAGAGACACAGAAAATGCAGGGGCAACACACGGACACGCCGTCGGACCGTCTGTTTGACCAGCTCCTCGCTGCGTGTGACGCGGGACTGGAGCAATGCTCAGAGGACCGACAGCTGCAGCTCAATCTAGCAGGCAGCCTCATGTATGTGCCTCTGCCCTCTAAGAGCAGTGATGGAAACATCGAGCTGCAATGTCCGGCGGAGGCCAACTCGAAAGGAGCGAGAGGCGTGACCGGATCACAGCCGTACAAATGGACAGGACAGATGATGCAGGTGTTCGATCGTTTCCGCGAAAGAAACCCTGACGTGTGGGACGAGATCATAGGGCAGGCTAACGTATCGGTGGTTGCGGTGGGTCACGACTCGCCGCTGAGGGATCTCCTTGACTCCTCCGACTCTGAGAAGCATTCAAGGATGGTGGCCAAGGGCCTCTCTGCCCACGTGCTGTGGCCATCCGGCCCAATGAGCTTTGAGACAGATGTGCCGGCCTGCAATCACCTCGTCCCAACGCCATGGGAGGCACGGGAGCGCGGGTTTGTCGTCATGGAGCAGAACAAGGTCTACACTATGGCGCGTGGTGGCGGGCGCGGCAGCTTTCTCACCGAAGTTCCATCGTTTGAGAAGCGTATTCCAAAGGTCTTCTTTCGGGGCACCAAGAAGTACTCTGACCAGCGTAGAAAAGTCTTCGCCCTGGGGAAGCTCGAAGCCAACAAGGCTTGGCTCGACGCTGCGGAAAATGATCAGCAGCCCGTTGGCGCCTTTGGCCAGCACAAGTACGTGCTCGACATCGGTGGCCTGTCGGGCACCACCTGGAACGCGCTGCGCAACAAGTTCCGCATGGGCTCGCTCGTCTTCCGCGTCGACTCGCCCTTCGCTGACTGGTGGCACAGTGGGCTCGTCGCTGGAAAGCACTACGTGCCCGTAAAGAGCGACATGAGTGATCTGCAGGCGCAGTTTGAGTGGGCGGAGAGCCATCCTGACGAGGCCAAGCGGATCGCCGCGGCGGGCATGGCCATCGAACGCAAGTCTAGCGGGCCGCAGGGCCTTGATCAGTATGTGGCGACCGTGCTGCGGAGCATTGTTGCGACAGACGCATCTCTGTGTGGCTCGTCGCCGTCCAACGCAACCCAGCCACCCGTGACGCAAACGCAGCGCAAGCTGCAGCAGTGGCGCGACGAGGCGATGTGCTGCACCGACGGTAGCGCAGCGAGCCGAGCCCGGGGCCAGGAGCTGTGTTACAGCGCCAAAGCTCGTGCCAAGTGGCTCGTCGAGAAGAAGAGCCTCTCGCAAGAAGAGGCCAAGCTGCAGGTGATTAATGAGTTCCCCGGGGTCTTTGCCGGCGAATGAGGCCTAGATTGGATGGCCCTTGACGAGTACTAGAGCATCGAGCATATGCACAGAAGGTAAGCTAACAGCGTTAAACCGCATCCGTAGCGTTGTTTCGTGCTGATGTGCACCGCAAAAAAAGTAACATGGAAAATGCATATGCAGCCACAAACTGCATTCATTATTCTACAGTTAGTACAATGTGCGTTTCAGTTCAAAATCTGAATCGGCGTTCGCCCCAAAAGCGTGAGTCGAGAAATCACATGGCTTAACCTCACTAGACTCCCAAACGACTCGTGCTGATTCCCGAGTCTCCTTGTAGTGCGCGTATGTAGCCCTGCGTTTGTGTGTCGCTTTTAAATTTTGGTGCCTTTGCTAACCAGGCGCAAGGGCAGGATGGCTTCGGTTGCGGGTTGTGGGTTGCGGTTGCGGCTTGCAGCCAGACCGCGCAAGGGCAGGATGCCTTCGGTTGCGGGCTCGAGTTGCGGTTGCGGCTTGCAGGCAGGCCGCGCAAGGGCGGCACCTGACTCACACAGAGTCGTCATGGGCTTGGTTGCGTGTTGCGGCTTGCGGCTTGGTTGCACCTGGCACCTGGCACGCACATTCATACAGGAGTCCACTTTTTACTGATGTCCACTTTTATGTCGCGTGGTTCCCTTGCAAGAGATGGTGTGAAGGTTGCACGTACAGAGTTACATTGCATAGGACGCAACCCCCATCACACTCGCCGCTCCGCTTGCCGCCGCATGCGCGCCGCCGCGCGGCCCCGCCACCTGCGCGCGAGCGCACTGACTGCCAAGGACGCGGCGCCGAGCGTGGCGGAGGCCGTCAAGCGCTGGTCGGCGTGAAGCGACGGGCGGCAAGAAGGAACCCGCTCGCATGTCGAACACAGGTCGAACACTTTTTCCGTTTCTAGGCAGTGCTTAGACTGTAATAGTGCGTGCGCTCCATGACATCAAATCGGCACCTGGACATTCACGCTTTGAGTCTATTACGGCCGAGCGTCGATTGGTCTCGATGTGGACACGAGATTTCAGGCGAGCCCCAAGGCCAAGGTGTACGATCCATCAGTCGTGCCTCCATCTGGTGACTGGACAAAAACCTGACGAAAACCAGTCAGACAAAAACCTCGGGGAACTCGTTCATCACTTGCAGCTTGGCCTCGTCTTGCGAGAGGGCCTTGTTCCCAACGAGCCACTCGGCACGTGCATCGGCGCTGTAGCACGGCGCCTCGCCTTGTGTTAGGTTCGCTGCGCTACCATTCTTGCAGCACGGAGCCTCGCCGCGCCACCGCTGGGTCTTGGCCTTATTGATGCGCGCCACGATGAGCGGCGTGCATTCCGGCTCGACCTTGCGCACAAAGGAAGCGCCCTGGGCAACAGCTTCGTCGGCCAGACTCTCGAATTCTGCGACGGCATCTGCAGTGAAGTCGCTGTATGTGACGCGATGCTCCTCCGAGCGTCGGAACTCTGTGTCTTTCATCTTTCGCGCGGCACGCTTCGTCTGTTGCACGAGGTCGACGCGCACCAGCTCAACCATGTCTCCCTCGAAGTCTTCTCGATCATCCGTGGAGGCGAGCATCAGATTGATCGTGTCTTCCGAGCACATGATCAGGCCTGGGTGTCCCCCCCCATGCGTCTTTTGTGGCCCACCCTTGACGCGGGTAGCGTGCTCTCCCCGACCCCACGACACCATCGTCTGCATCTTCCCGGCGTCAAACTTGAGGCCGTAGTTGTGGTGCATGTTGATGACATAGTGGGCGTCTGGGAGCCACCCATCGCCACCAATGCGGTCGTCCCATATGAGTGCATTCTCCTCCTCATGCTCCAGTATCACCTTGGCGTGGTCCATCCAGGCGGTGTGCCACTGATCGGCCTTGAAGAAGGCGTCGGTCTCATACCGCGTGGGCTTTCCTCTCTTCAGCATCTCCTCTGAGTCCGTAATCCCGCGAGACCAACCATGGAACAGGCTCACGCCAGGCTTTTCAGCTAGCCGATCGTGGAAGGTGCGGCAGCTGACGATTGGGGCGCAGCTCTCGCTTAGCAGCTGAATCCATTGCGGCGTGCAGCCGTTGGGAGCCGTTGCTGCCGCTGCGTCCCGGTACAACCTGAGCTCGGCCTCAATCATCGCGTACCGGAAGCGCATCCTTCCCTGAACAGGGTCCTTGGCCATCTGCGCCTCAGGGAGCTGACCGGGGTTGGTCGCGCGCCTGTTCTGCGCGTGAATGTGGACGGTGTACGATCCTGGCTCGCACCCATCAAAATACTCTCTCCAGGCGTCTTCCAGTGGGAGCGTGTCCATTGTGAGGAAGGTGTAGGCGACGGTTGTCCCGCATTGCTGGTCGGCTAGCTTCATCTCCTTAGAGATGGTCGTATTGACAGCCGATGGATGGAGCGCGCCCGCCACTTCAAGGGACCTAGGCAGGGTCAGCGGCGCGGAGAGGAAAGACAGCATTGAAGCGGCGTGGTCGTATTGCCAAACAGAGTATCGGTTGTCGTCGCTATGTGCGGTGGTGTGTGCGGCATGTGGGTGCAAAAGCACTAGAAGTGCGAGACACTGACTAGGTACGGCCTACACCAGAACTCGGCAGAGACGAGGGTGTCGGCCGCTGCCCGCGGCAGCGGCACGGACAGTAACCTCCCGGTGGTAGTAGGGGATGGTGGTGGGTAAAAGAATGCACAGAGCGCGGGCCTCGGCTGCTCTCCAGCTGGCCGAGGGACGACGTGGGTCGATCGCGGTGACGCGCGCGCTGCAGTGGCGCGCGCGCGCCTACCGCGGTGTGACCCCTCACCCGTCGTTGGCCGATACACTGACCTTGGTTTGTGGTACACCGACGGCAGTCTTTATGGTCCACTGATCTCGGGCGAGGAGCTTGGTGTGCCCCCTCCCTACATTTTTAGGGTGGTGTGCCCCCTCCGCTTGTCCTCTGTCTGTCCAGTATTTGCCTGAAACGAAGGAAGACCGACGCTCGCCGTCGCAAAGAAGCATGTACAGCACCTCCTACCTGATGCAGTCGCAACGCTCCTCGCTCGCGTCGAGCTTCCGCGGCAGCCCGTACTACCCGCAGGACCCGGCCAACCTGCGCGGCAAGGTGCCCTCGTGGGGCCTCCGGCCAGGCTCGGCGGGTCCGCGGCCAGCGTCGCCCGCTGCGACGCAGGCCGTGGCCACGCGGCACGCGGCAGCGGCCAGGCTCACCCGTGCCTTCCTAGCACGCGACCTGTCGCCCGCGGCGTTCGGTCCGTCGCGCGGCAATCCCGACGGGTTGGTCCAGCGGCGCGGCTTCGTCAGCCCGGGTGAGCTGCCCGCGATCCTGGCGGAGGCGCGCGTCACGCTGGCGCCCGAGCAGCAGCTCCGCGCGCGGCGCATGTTCACGCGCTCCGGCGCCTTCATTTGGCGCGACTTTGTGCTGGACTTTCGATTCGGTAGCGACGGCGTCGGGGTCGTGCCGCAATCGGCGTTGCGCAAGCACCAGCCGACGATGGCCGAGATGGACTCGATGACGCGCCGTCCGAGGAGTGCCGCGCACCCGCAGCTGCGCCCTGTGCAGCGCCCGTCCACGGCGCCGTCGCTTCGCAAGGCACCGATCTCCTATGCCGAGCGTCGGAAGAAGTTTGTCCAAGTGGAGGATACCGCCCTCGATACCGCCGGCTACCGGCTCTGATGCGTGAGAGTGTCTGTGTTTGTGGAGTCGTGTATATGCTATTTAAATTGATAGTGCTTGGATCTGAGGCTATTGGGACTATTGAGGCGAGGCTATTGAGGCGGATCGGGTGCATGCTGTTTACAGAATTGAGGCGATTGAGGCGACGCGTTAGCCGGGGCTAGAAACCCCAGCGCCCAGTTACTTTAGGGCGTCCGCGGGTCGGCGCCCGCTCTGTAGCGGTCGTTTAACGGTTTAACGCTGTTAGCTTACCTCAACTACACACCTCGGCTCCGTTACACGCACGAAGACCAGATTCACTATAGCCGGACCCGGTCTGTGACCCGAGTCGGTTTAACGCTGCTAGCTTACCTCAACTACATACCTCGAACACCTTGCCGAAGCACAGCATCCAGATTCACTATAGCCGGACCCGGTGTGTGGCCCGGGTGCCGATCGGAAAGCACTGATACTCCGCCACTGGAGAACAGCATGGCGTTGAATGCCACGGTTGTGCATATGCATATGCATCGCCAGCACAGCGCGCTTCTGCAACATCATGGACCGACCCTTAGCTGAGCGCCTCGAGTACCTGTCATCGCTGCGCACGCAGCTCTCGCAGCTGCATGGGGCGATGGCGGCGCATCGGCCCCATCCGAGCAGGCTGGAGGCCCGTGAGATCCAGCGTGGCGCCCGTGAGATCCGGCAGGACCTGGCCGGGCTACGGGCCTCGAGCGACGCTCGTAGCCGGGCGCTACGCACGATGCAGACCAACCAGGATGCAGTCGACCGGCTGGCCGACGCAGTGGTCGATGTTGCACGCAGCGTGTCTGCCAGCATCGAGCGCAGCAACCAGGAGGCGCTCGAGCTGTCTAGAGCTAGCCGCGAGCAGGGCGAGCGGCTGCTTCGACTGCGCGAACGGCACGGCCTGCCGGCGCCAGTGGAGCTCCTACCGTCGACTTCTATCGAGCGGGCAGAGCAGGTGGATGCGGCTCGGGCACGCATGCGACGACGCGGCGTCGGCACGCTCGACGCGAATCTGTACTCAGCCTCGACGCAGGGCGGCCGCACGCCCATGTTTGAGCGGCTGCAGACGCTGCAGGACCGGGGGGTATTCATCGCGTCGCAGAACCCGATGCCGCCGGTGCCTGTGCCGGCGGGGCTGCCGGAGTCGCTGATGGCGACGCTGCGCGCGCGCACGCTCGGCGCGGCCGTGCGGAGTGACCCGTGCTCGATCTGCCTCGAGGCGATGTGCCGCGGCGACTCCGTGCTGCAGCTTGGCTGCGACCACCTCTTCCACGCGAGCTGCCTGCTGAAGTGGCTCGGCCGCTCCGCCAGCTGCCCGCTCTGCAAGGAGCCGGTCGTCCTGCCGCTCCGCAGAAGCCAGCTCCTCGCCGAGTACGCCGCGTCGAGCTCAAGCGCTCCGCCGGCCACGCCGCCGTCGGCAGTGGGCTCGCTGACGGACCTGCCACGGAGCAGTCCACGTGGCAACAGTGGTCGCTCGATCAGCGCCGGCAGCCGCCCTCTGACCGGCTCATCAGCCGCTGCTGCCCCGAGCGGTGGCGGCAGCAGATTCGCACACGGAGGCGCAGGGCTGCCGCCGCGTCGCCGGGCTCCTCCTGCTCCCGCGGGCACGGCCGGCCGCTTTGGATGAATCTCGTGGTTGTCTACTAATCACACTTCACAATGCAACGTACGATAGCTAGTTAGAAGTTACTCTTTAGAGGAGATCGAAGCGGATGCATTGAAGGTCAGTCTCGGGGCCATAGCCATTGTTTGAGCTGAAATGGCCACTGTACTTCCTCACAAACGCATCGAGCGGCAGCGGGCCATTCTTCTTTGGGGTGTTTGCCTTGGGGTCGTCTTTGACGCGCATGTCGAAGCAGGTGTACCCAAGCTCGACAGTAAGCATCTGCAGTAGCTCGAGACCGGACGCCTTCGCAGCTGCGAGGCCTTTTGCGTTGTACTCGAGCAGGATGAGGGGCACGGGATGGGTGCTGATGTAGCGCCTCGCACCGAGAAGCACGTTGAGCTCGTTGCCTTGCGCGTCGATCTTGATCATGTAGACGCCGTTCTCCTCGGTGGCGAGGTCCTCGTCCAGGCTGACCAATGTCACGTTGGCCTGCCGCGCGATATGCGCCTGCCGCGGTGGGAGTGCGCCACGATTGAGCGAGTTGGCCACTCCCAAAGCCTTGCCGGGCGGCGTGTAGCTGAACATCGCCCAGCCAGACCGGTCAGAGACGGCGAGGGCCTTCCTAAAGAGCACTGTGCCCGGCTTTGCACGAATGAAGCTGGTCGAATCCTCTGTGTGCAGGATCTTCTTCTCGTCCAAAGTCCGAATGATGCTATCATACTTGTGCTCGGTCGGCTCATAGCTGTACACGCGATGGCCGCACAATGCAGCTGGAATGGTGTAGTCAGAGCCGTCGTGTGTGCCAATGTCGACAACAGGAAGGTGCCGCCACTTGGCAATGCATTGCGAGAGTGCTGGTGGGGTACCGCCGTGCGTCGCGACTTTGCCTTCGCCGGTCAGGATTTGCAGCGCGCCAGCGTCGAGATGCTGGGCTGCCTGTGAGAGCTGCTCACTGAGCTAGCGATGTCCTTGTTGACAATGTTGACAGTGTTCGCCACGTCAGCCAACTGCCATATGCCGCTCGCTAGCACCTCCAACATGCAGCAAGTTGTTTTTTCTCGTGAAGCGGCAACTGGGGCAAGTTAGGCAGCCAAGACGGCGCGCATTGACGATTAGCATCGAATAGACTACCTAGAAATCCTATGCGTGGACCCTCGCTCGTCCTTTGTGCGGCCTTCCTCTTCGCAGCTGCCAACGCCGTCGCCAAGGCGCTCTACATGCGAGGCAACACTCTGGTCAGCGTCTTCCTCGCCAGGTGCCTAGTTGTCTACCTCGCAAATGGAGCGCTCGTAGCTTGCCGCGAGGGCCAGGCCAGCGCTGGCCGTGTGCTTCTGCTGCGCACAGGCAGCTTCGCCTCCTCTCAGATGGCAGCGTTGCGTGGCCTGGTCGGCGCAATGACCGGCATCGGGCTCAATCTGGCCTTTGTCTTCTTGACGCTCGCTGACGCCTTCACCATCTTCAAGGGCGTGGATCTGCTCGGCACGAACGCTATCAGCCGCCTCGCGCTCGGCGAGGCGCTGAGCTGGCGCGAGCTGGGCAGCGGTCTGCTCACGCTGCTTGGTCTCCTGCTCGTCGCCCAGCCGCCGCTCCTCTTTGGCGGGGCCGCCACGGCCGGCGCGCGCCTGAGTGCAGCAGGGATCGCAGCTGCCACCCTTGGCGGCCTCTGCTCCGCTGCCTTCAACGTGCTTACGCGCGCGCTCTCGCGCGAGGGGCGGCCGCTCGGCGCCGTCTCGCCCGCGATGCTGCTCTCCTACTTCATGGTGGCCACGTTCGGCTGCGCCGGCGCGCTCGGCGTCGGCGCCACTGCGTCGGGCCTCGCGGCGCGCGATGGGTGGGCGTGGGCGCGGCTGGCGAGTGGGGCTGGCGCGCCGCTCGTCGCGTTGGGACTTCTCGCCCTCTACTGCGCCGGCATCCTGTGCGGGCAGCTCGCGATGGGTGCGCCGCCCCCCCCCCCGCCCCCCCCCGGAACTTTTGGACGAGGGTTTGCCGCACCGCGACTCAGACGTCTGGCCTTGGTGTGCGCAGCCAAGGGGATGGCGACCACCCGCGCCGGCGTGGGCGCAATCCTGGCCGTGAGCGAGATCGCCTTTGCCTTTCTGCTCGATGTGGCGCTCCTCGGTGAGACACCCCCCAACCACCCCACGCCCCTTGCCCACACGCGCGCCCCTTGCCTCAACGCCGCCCCGCCCCGGCGACCCGTTCAGGCGAGCCGACCAGCCCCCTCGCCGCACTCGGCTCCGCACTCGTCCTGGCGAGCGTGGGCGCGCTGGCATGCGCCAAGGTGCCGGCCACGCGCCCCGCTGCACCGCTCACGAGGGCCGACGCGGCGCATGAGATGCACGACCCGGACGAGGGACCAGAGCCCAGAGGGCAGGTGAGAGGGCATTCTATGCGCAGCGACGACGACATGGAGACTAGTAGCGATTTGGACCACGACAAGTAGCAGTCGTTCTGTAGATCCGTTGTAAATGCAACGTACGATAGTATTCGCATGTTCTGACTCGGAACATCATTTCCAGACCTCCTTACGGCGCCGTTGCAGCGTTGGAGATTTCGAGGGGCGCACCACCGCACGTGTCTGGACGGCCACGCGACGGTGGCGTAGCCAAGCCGGCCAAACCTACTCCTGGACCACCACGATGCGCTTCCTCGTCGTCGACTCCGGCCCCCTGATCAAGGGCATACGCCTCGAGCGCATCGACGCCGAGCGCTTCGTCACCGTGCCCGAGGTGCTGAGCGAGATTCGCGACAAGCAGACCCGGGCGCTCCTCGAGACGCTGCCGGTAGAGCTGGAGACGCGGGAGCCGAGCGACGAGGCGATGATTGCGGTGTCTCAGTTTGCGCGCCAGACGGGCGACCTGCCGGTACTCTCGACTGTCGATCTGCGTGTGCTCGCCTTGACATGGATGCTCGAGAAGGAGTGCCACGGCGGCGTGGCGCATCTTCGCACGACGCCACCGTCACGTGCGGCGCCCAAGGCGGCGACGAGCGAGGAGGCACCGGGCGCGACCAACGCGCCGACGACCGAGGCCTCCGCCGCGACCAATGGCTCGATGCCCGGCTGGCCTGACGACGACGGCGGCGCGCTGGACGAGGCGGCGTTTGCGGCGGCCGCTGAGGAGGGCGAGGCAGCGGCGGTCGCGTCGTTGTCGCTGGCCGACGACGGCGAGCAGGAGGACGAGGGCGATGGCGAGGTGGAGGAGGTGCTCGACGACGTGCCGCAGCGGGTGCTGCAGGGGCTCTACCTCGGCTCGGTCGACGCGGCGCAGAACCTGCCGGCGCTGCGCGCGCGCGGGATCACGCACGTGCTGACGGTGGCGAAGGAGCTCTCGCAGGAGTGGCCGGCCGAGTTTGCGCACAAGTACGTGGCGGTGCAGGACTCGGAGACCGTCGAGAACGACCTCCTCTCGCAGTTTGCGCCGTGCAACGCGTTCATCGACGGCGCGCGCGCCGCGGGCGGCGGCGTGCTCGTGCACTGCCTCGCGGGGCGCTCGCGCTCGGCGGCGGTGTGCGCCGCCTACCTGATGCACGCGGCGGAGGCGGCCGGCGCCGACGCCGCGCTGCGCCATGTGCGCGAGGCGCGGCCGTGGGTCGAGCCCAACGCGGCCTTCGTCGCGCAGCTGCGCTCGTACGAGGAGCAGCTCGTCGCGGCGGCAGAGGCGGCGACCAAGGAGGACAACCCGGTCCTTGCGTTGGTCGACGCGGTGGGAAAAGGTTTTGCCGACTTCTTCTCTGGCTTCGGCAAAAAGCCCCCACCCGTGCCCGCGGTGGTGGGGACGGCGGGGACGAGCGGCGGCGACTCGGCGCCGGCCGCTGCGGAGGAGGAGGAGGCGGCGGCGACGGGCGCGCCGCAGCCCACCAAGACCGCCTTCTCGTGGGCGAGCGTCGCGGCCGCGCCGGCCGCTGCCGCGCCGCCGCCGCCCAAGTCGTCGTCGTCGGCGGCGGCGAGCGTCGCGGCGTCGGCGCCTCCTCCCCCTTCGCAGCCGGCCGCGGCGGTGGAGGCGGCGCCCACGCAGCCAGAGGACGTGCCTGCGGCGGCGGCCAAGGAGGGCGCGTGGCCGTCGGCGCCACAGCAGGGCGACGGCGGCGGCGGCGGCGGCGGCAGCGGCGGCGCCACCACGACGCGGCCGGACGAGCTCGACGACGATCTCCCGTGGATCACGGTGGAGAACCTCAAGGAGAAGCAGGCGACCGAGGAGAGCTCCAAGTTCTCGTACGCGCCCGACGCGTCGGTGCTGGTGAGCTGCGTCACGACCGACTACGCGATGCAGTCGGTGCTCATGCAGATGAACATGCGGCTGCTCGGCGTCGACGGGATGGTGATGAAGTCGGTCAAGCAGTGGGTGCTGCGCTGCTCCGGCTGCTTCACCGTCCACCGCGAGATGGGCCGCCAGTTCTGCCTCAAGTGCGGCAACACGAGCCTCGTGCGGCTCATCGCCATCGTCGACGCGCAAGGGCAGACGCGCGTGCTGCCCGAGCGCGGCGCGCCGGCGCGCGTCCGCTCGACGAACACGCGCGGCACCAAGTTCGCGATGCCGATGCCGCAGGCGGGGCGCGCCGGCGCGCAGAACCTCATCCTCGCCGAGGACCAGCACTTGGAGGCCGTCGAGAAGAAGCGCCGCCAGGGGCGCAAGAAGGGCGTCGACGTCTTCGACGCCGACTACGACAACGACTCGCACTTTGGGCGCGCCGGCAAGAAGGGGCAGGCGTACGGCATCAACACGACCGTCGGCGTCGGCAAGCGCAACCCGAACGACGTGCGCACCCGCTCGAAGAAGCGATGAGTGGTCTCCGCAGGGCTCTCCCGTCCGGCCGATTTTGGTGGCGCAGGTAATAGGCCGCGCGAGAGAGGGCGCTGCTTTCTGGTGTGTATCATGACATTTAAATTCAGCGGGCCGGCTGTCTGAATGTTGCGGTGCTTGTGGCGCCCTTTCCGGCTTTCGGGGGCGGGGGAGGCGGCCAGGCACCCGTCTCAACACCCAACACTCCTACCCGAACTACTTTTGGGCATCTTTCCCAGTGCGCCGCCGCAGCCGGTGGCGGCAGAACCGGCCGGCCATGGCGCAGCAGGGCGACGGCGGCGCGTCGCGCTCCGACGCGGTCGACGACGACATCCTCGCGCGCGCCAACACCGTCGCGAGCAGCAACGGGGGCGGCAGCCGCAAGGACGGATCGGAGTACGACGACTACTACAGCGACTACGACGGGGGCGGTGGCGACGAGGACGGCGGCGCCGGCTCGGGCTCGAACCCTCAGTACACGCCGCGCTCGGGCAGCGGCGGCAGCGCGCCGCCCACCGGCCGCTCGGGCTACTCCTACGAGGGCGGCGGCGGGGGCTCGGCCAAGTCGGGCTCCGGCGAGGGCTACTCGCAGCCGGGCACCGCGCGGTCGGGCGGCTCGTACGAGAAGTCGGGCTCGGGCAGTGGGGGCCAGTCGGAGCCGGCGGGCACGACGGCGCGCAGCGGCTACTCGGGAGCGGCGGGCACGGGTACCAACCGCTCGGGCAGCGAGAACCGCTCGGGCTCCGGCAGCGCGAGGCTGCCCGCGACCGACCGCTCCGGCGGGAGCGGCTCGGCGCCGTACGGCGACGGCAGTGGCGGCGGGTACACGGCGCGCTCCGGCGCGCCCGCGAGCGAGGGGAGCCAGCCCGCGTACGGCGACGACCCGTACTACTACTCGGAGGAGGGCAGCAAGAAGGGCGGAGGAGGCGACGACCCGTACTACTACTCGCAGTACGGCGACGAGGGCGGCGGCAAGGGCGGCGGCAAGGACGGGGGGTACGACGGGTACACGCCGCGCGACGGCACGCCGCGCAAGGACGGCTACGACGGCGCCTACTCGTACGGCGAGTCGTACTATGACAAGCCGGCCGACGGCAAGCCGACGGGCGGCGACAAGAAGGGCGGAGGCGGCGAAGGCGACGACAAGTACAGCGACTACTACTCGGGGTACAGCGGGTACAGCGGGTACGGCGGCTACTCGGGCTACTACTCGGACGAGAAGAAGGGCGGCGGCGGCGGCGGCGGCGGCGGCGGCGGCGGCGACAAGGCGGGCTCGGCGTACTCGGGCAGCGGCTACTACGACTACTCGAACAAGGAGGGCTACGACTACTACACCTACTCGGGCGAGGGCGACGGGTACTCGGAGCCGCCGGACACGGCGCGCTCGGGCGGCGGCGGCGTGCTCGACGGCGCGGGCGCGGCCGTGTCGGCGCTGTCCGACGGCGCGCCGCTGCTGGGCGCGGCGCCCGCGGCGAGCGCGCAGCCGGCGGCCGACGGGACGCACGTCGGCCTCGGCATCCAGCTGCAGGAGCCCGAGGCGGGCGAGCAGGCGGGCGCGGGCTTCCGCGTGACGCGGCTGATCCGCGGCGCGCCGGGCGACGCGTGCGGCCTCATCTGCGAGGGCGACGTCCTCGTCGCCATCGACGGCCGCTCGGTGGTGACGACGCGCTTCTCGGCGGTGTCGGCGCTGCTGCGCGGAGACGAGGGCACGACGATCTCGCTCGAGTTCGAGCGGACCGTCCGCGAGCGCGGCGAGCTGCGCACGCGCGCCTTCGAGGTGACGCTGCGCCGCGCGCGCTTCCTGCTGCCGCAGATGGCCGACGACGCCGACGACGCCATGTCGGAGCTGTCGGAGCCGATCGACGACGCGCCGGGCGGCGCCGGCCGCGCCGCGCGCGGCAAGAAGCAGGGCTACTGGGAGGGCTACCGCGCCGCGATGGCGCAGAAGGCGCCGCCGTTTGCGGGCTCGATCGCGTCCTTCGACTCGGAGGACCCGGACGAGGACATGTCAGAGGCGGGCGGCGGCGCGCTGCCGACGTCGGTGCTGCCGCGCTCGCCGTCGGTCTCGGACGACGAGGGCGCGGGCGGGCTCGACGTCGAGCTCGAGACGGAGCAGCAGCTGGCGGGCGCGCTCGCGGCGGGCGCGACGGTGGGGCTGCCCGGCGCGGGCGCCTTCGGCTCGACGCTGCCGACGGAGGAGGAGCTCGCGGCGGAGCGCGCCGAGGAGGAGGCCGAGGCGGCGAGCATGCGCGCCGAGCTGGCGCCGGGCGCCGCGGCGTGGGTCGAGCGGCTCGGCAGGTGGGAGGGCGTGCTGACCAAGGCGCACGAGGGCGCCATCGTCAAGAGCGAGCTGATGACGATGTGGAAGCTCAAGATGACGGCGATGCGCGCCAAGCTGGGGACCGAGGAGGGCGCCGTGCGCGCGCAGCTCGACTCGCTCGCGTCGCAGCCGCTGCCGCAGTC
>Ga0209713_10000897_pt1 | contig 17263 bp, 4 predicted proteins | sample ArcOceMetagenome_3_FD_187444 | JGI IMG/M metagenome (GOLD analysis project Ga0209713, IMG submission 187444) | Marine eukaryotic phytoplankton communities from Arctic Ocean - Arctic Ocean- Svalbard ARC20M Metagenome (SPAdes) (version 2) | ecosystem: Environmental > Aquatic > Marine > Oceanic... | reverse complement strand
GCGGATCATTTCGTTCATACGCGAAGTGCGCGCAGCGTCGGTCGCGCACGCAGGAGCAAGCCGTTCAAGCTCCGCCTCGGCGTCCATCAGCTTTGTGCCGAGCAGCAGCTTGATCTCCGGGATGAAAGTTTCGACACAGTCGGCCTGAACGTCGACGATCTGACGCACAAGCGTGCGCAAGCCGCACTGCGTCTTTGTGAGCTGCGATAGCAACGGATGGGTTGTGAAGAGGGTCTCTTCCTCGGCCATCGCGTCCACGCGCTTGACACCAGCCTTGACCTCGCTCGGAGTCCGGCAGCGAAGAGCGATAAAGCCGAGTTCCAGCTGGATGTTCTTACCCTCCATCTTGATGCGCTGCACGATGTCACTGTCGGAATTGACGAGGTCACATTTGGTGACGACGCCGAGCGTGCGATGGCCATGTGGGTCGTAGTGCTTGGCAAGCTTGAGCGCCTCGGCGTTGCCGAAGTCGTCGGTCGCCGGTATCACGACGAGGATGACCATGTTCGGGTCCTTGATGTAGCTCTCGACCATGCCCTTGGTCACCTCGTGGATGTTCGACTGCACGCCGTCGGTACACATGTGCGTGATGCCAGGGATGTCGATGAGTGTGAGAGTCGGACCCGACGGCCGCACGACTGTCACGTAGATCGGCTCCTTGGTGATGACGCCGGCACCCTTGCCAATCTTGGCCGTGAGGCTGTCGGTCAGCTTCTCTATCTCTGCGCCGAACTGCGAGAGGTCGTCAATGCGCGTTTGCTCTTCTTTCTTGGCCTCGAGACCGATGAGCGCGTACGGAGCACCAGCCTCCGGATCGGCTGCGAGGCTGACAATCGTTGGACACCGAGTGCACGTGTTCTCGGCTCGCGGAAAGTTGAGGTCAGACAGGTACTCCATTACCGAGGACTTGCCGGCAGACTGTGCACCGCAGACCACGATGCCAGGGACGGAGATGCCCTCCTTGTTCAAATCGCCGCGCACCTGCTCGAGCGCCTCAAGCTTGGGGCGCAGGCGGTTGTCAAACTCCTCGTTGAACTCAGGCATGGCGGTCGGCTCCATCACGTGTCAGGCGTATCTGTGTCCAATTTGACACGAGCCTTGGCATGCGGCATGCACGAGTTTGTCGACCATGGCGACGTACGCGACGCCTTCGGCTAGCGGCGCGGCTAGCAGCAGCGACGACGCCTCGCGCTGCCTGCTGCTCGCGCTGAGCCACGACGAGCTGGGTGTGATCTTCGACGGCCTCGCCGACCCGCTCCAGCCCGTCGTCGCCGTCGCGCTCAGCAGCACGTGCGAGGGGCTGCGGACGCCGCTGCGGCCGGCGCTCGAGGTGCTCAAGGAGCGGCACGAGCGCGCGGTGGCGCTATGCAGCAAATTGAAAGTATGTGAGGAGATGTTTGATGAGGAAGTGCGGGACTATATCGTTAACTGGCGGCCCAGGAGGTGCGTGGAGCTGCTTGACGCTCAGGAGCTGGAATGGGATGGCGACGTTCGAGGCTTCAGTCTTGACAACGACGACATGGCGACGCTCGGAATGATTCTGCGCACGAATGGGCTACCGAAGCTGCGGTGCATCTACTTCAGCTGCAACTTCTTCGGCAGCGCGGGCATGCAGGCGCTGTGCGAGGGCCTGGGCCGCGGCGCAGCGCCCTCGCTCAACAGCCTCTATCTTGGCGATAACGGAGTCGGGCCAGCGGGCGCCCGGGCCCTTGCCACCGCCCTCAGTAGAGGTGCGATGCCCACGCTTGAGAACCTGCACCTCAAAGACCCGTCCATCGGCAGCCAGGGCATGGCGGTGCTGGCCGCGCCACTGCGCAAGCTGCCTGCACTCCGCTCGCTGTTCCTGATAAGCTGCGGCATGGGCGACGAGGGCGTGGCCTCGCTGGTGGAGAACCTCGGCAAGGACGACTTCAAGAAGCTTGAGAGGCTTTACCTCCACGACAACCAACTGACGGACCAAACGTGTGCCAGGCTGGCGACAGTCATCGACAGCAACGGAATGCCATCGCTTAATCAAACTGTCGACTCGCTCATTCCGTCGCTCCTAGGCGTTGTCGGCCCGAGTGACGCGGCGCGCCAGGCCCTCTATGACGCGCTCGAACGAGCCAAGGCCCGCCGCTTCGCCGAGTCGTGTGCCGCCGCCACGGCCGCCACCGCCGCCGCCGCCACCGCCGCCGCCGCCGCCGCCGCCGCCGCCGCCGCCATGTCATGAAGCATCGGGGCATCCCCGAACGTCTCACCTGCGTTTTTCTTATTCTAAATGTTTAGCTAAAATCCGCACGCAAGACTCCCTCAAGCGAACCCGAGCCTGACACAAGTCCGCGCCCTCGGCAAACCACCGCACGTCTGTAGGATTGGCAGATTTGGCGTCAAGGGCTGACGCCTTCGCCGCCGCCGCCAGCGTCGCGGGCAAGCTCCCGCGAGCATGTTTTCGCAGGGTAGCCCAGATGGCACCCTCATGGGCGACGGCCGCCTCAGAAACGGGCTCGCCTACTACCCGGCGGTCAGCGTCTCGGGCAGCACGATCGCCGTCGGCAACGTGGTCGCCCTGCGGCTGACCACCGAGGCCGGCAAGGAGTACTTGGGCTACGGCCACCTCAAGGGCATATGGCTGTGGCGCGACCAGCCGCGCATCCGTGTCCAGTACTTTGCGCCGGTGCTGCCCGATCCGCCCGCGGATGCTATCGCCGCCAACGGTAGGCCCGAGGCCGGCGCCCTCCCGGAGTTGCTGGTGACGAGCAAGGTGGGCGACCTATCGCTGGACGTGCTCAAGGGGTGCGTCTTCGTCAAGGCTGGGCCGCTCGTCGGGCAGCTCTTCCAGCGCAACGTGGCGTCGACGTGCGCCAAGGTGCAGTGTGTCCGAAGCGTCGACTCGTCGATGAAGAATGCGCAGCCGCTCGCCGCCGACTTTGAGCTGACGCCGACAGCGCAGCCATTCAGCCGGCAGGTGATCGAGGCGGTGTGCGGCCTGCCGCCCAGCACCGAGCCGGAGCCGAAGAGGCCCCCGAAGGCGGCGGCGGCGGCGTCCACTGCGTCCGCCGCCAAGGCCGCACCGAGGAGCAGCGGCGGCGGCGGCGGCGGCGGCGGCTCGATGCTGCCCGGTCCGCCGAGCCGCGTGCTGCTTCAGACGACGGTCGATGGGTCGCTGCTGCAGGGGGGCGAGATACTGCGCTACCCGGGCTCGCTCAACGCGCTGCGCGCGCGCGTCGCGCGGATGTACGGGCTGTGGGCGCCGTCGGTGAAGCTCTCGTACCAGAGGACGAGCGGCAAGTTCCAGACGGTCCTCCTCAAGACGTCGGCCGACGTGACGGAGCTGGTCGAGGCGCAGGCGGCGGCCGACGTGGCGGGCGCGCTGCCGCTCAAGGTGAGCGGCGCGGCGACCGTCTCGCTCGCGTCGTTCGCGTGCGCCCTCCTGTCGCTCGGCTCGTGCGGCGCGTCGGTCGGCTTCGCGTACGCGTGCGTCTGGGGCGCCGACCCCGCGCTGGGCGCGCCGTGGGTCTTCGCGGCGCTGCTGCCGCTCTGGCTGGCGGCGTACAACGGCGTCGCGTCGTTCCGGTGCGTCGTGGGCGAGTACCGGCTGAGCGTGCCGCTCCGACAGCACGTCGACGCCGCGGAGACGGGCGCGGCGCTGCTGGTGGTGGCGGCGCTCCTCGGGCCGGACCTGCTCCTCCTCGCCGCCGAGCTGCGGCTGCCGCCCCTCGGCGCGTCGCTCGGCCGCCGCGCCGCGCAGGCGCTGCGCCGCTGCGCGCTCGTGCAGCACGTCGTGCACGGCGTACCGCTGCTCGTCCTCAACGTGGCGCTGCACACGGCGGGCGGCGTCGCGTGGGACGGCGCCGCGCAGCTCGTGCTCCTCGCCAACCTTCTATCCCTCCTCTTCGTGCTGCCGTGGCAGATCCTCGAGCTCAGCCACGCGCGCAACCTCGGCGTGCCGCTCGCGGCCGCGGATGGGGGCCTCGACGTCTGACGAGCCGCGCGGCTCGCGAGGCCGGCGCGTGCGCGCGCGGGATTTGACGACTGGAGAGTGACCGAGAGAGAGATGTGCATCTCATGCACATATCTCCACATTTGCGCAGGGCGACGCCGGGGTCCAAGGTGAGCTCGCGTGTCTCTTATGTGAGCCATGTTTTCTAGACTTGACAAACTTTTAGGTTCCAACGCGCGCTAAACGCACGCATGCCGGCACACGATATCAAACACTTTGGCGCAAACGTGCTCTCTCTCTCTCTCTCTGCCTTGCGTCGATCCTCTGTGGCTCTGTCTCTCCTCTCTGTGCACACCCCGGTTGTGGCCCGTCGCACTGGATGCCGTACAGCAGTGTCATATGGTCGTCCCTTGCAGCCCGCCCTGGCGCACGCCGTCGCTCCTGGCGTTGCTCAGCGGCGGCGGCGGCACGACCGCCGAGTAGTTTGACGCGCCTCGGGACATCCCGCTCAGCGGCGGCGGCGACGCGCCGTCGCCGCTCTGTCCGCGGAGCGCGGCCGCCGACTGCGCCGCCGCGCTGCCGCGGTTGTTGCCGCCCGGACGGAACGAGAGCATCTGCGTGAGGCCGCTCGCGGCGGAGGCGGCGGCGGCGCCCATCATCGCCGAGCCGCGCCCGTGGCCGCCGCCGCCGCCGCCGCCGCCGCCGCCGCCGCCGCCGCCGCCTCGGAAGCTCATCGCGCGGCCGACGCCGCCGCCGCCGCCGCCGCCGCCGTCGGCACGCTGCCGCCAGTCGCGCATCGCCGACAAGAAGGGCGTGTGCGCCGCTTGCTCGGCGAGCTGCTCGGGCGTCGCGCCGTCCTCGGTGACGAGGTCGAGAATCGGCCCGGCCGAGATGATGGCGGCGCAGAGCGGCTTCGAGGCGTGGACGGCCGCCACGTGCACGCACGACCAGCCGTTGCCCGCCTGGATGTTGACGTCGGCGCCGACGGCCACCAGGTACTCCACGACGGCGATGTTGTCGGTCTCGCACGCGTAGTGGAGCGCCGTGTAGCCGCCGCTGTCGCGCCGCTGGTGCTGCGCGCCCTTCATGATGAGCAGCGCCACCATGTACTCGGTCGAGGTGGCCGCCGCGTGCATCAGCAGCGTGCAGCCGTCGGGGTCGGCCGACTCGACGTCCGACGTCGTGTCGAGCCACAGGCCGATGAAGCGGAAGTCCTCCTCCTCGACCGCCACGCGCTCCGCCTCGTTCATCGCCACCTCGCGCTTGTTCTGCGCCGCCGACTCGAGGCGCTGCTTCGCCTCCTCCGCCGCCGGGTTGCTCATCGCGCCGCCGCCGCCGCCCTTGGCGCCGCCGCCGCCGCCCGCGCCGCCATGGCCGCCGCCGCCGCCGCCGTACCCGCCGCCGTGCCCGCCGCCGCCGCCCGCCTTCTTCTTGTTGTAGTTGAGGCGCTCGCGGCGGCTCAGGCACGCGAAGAGCTTGCGGTAGAGCCTCGTGGGCGCCTGCTTGACCGGCTTGAGCGTGCGCTCGTACAGCCACGTCTTGCGCGAGGTGACGCGCCTCTTGACGGGGAGCGGCACGGCGTTCCACAGCTTCTCGGTGATGTTCCTGGCGAGGGCGCGCACGATGAAGAAGGAGGTGGTGAAGAGGAGAATCATGTTGGCGTAGCCGATGGTCTCGCGGATGTAGCACCAGTTGGGCGCGACGCTCCACGCGATCTCGTTGCGCTTGGCGAGCTGCTGCATGCACGTCTCCTCCTCGAGCGCGTTGCCGTTCTCGTCGTACGAGGTGAACGGGTTGCGGATCTGCTTGATCTGCTGGAAGAGCACGCCCGAGAAGAGCACGAGCTCGCAGCAGAGCATCACGTAGAACTCGAGCTTGTTGTCGGCCGGAAGCTCGAAGGGCTCGAAGCGCAGCTGCAGCGACCACGCGGCGAAGACGACGACCTGGCAGCAGATGGCGGCGATGACGGTGTGCGACGAGAGCATGCGCGAGAAGACGGCGATCATCAGCTTGCGCGTCATCAGCAGGATCTCCCAGTAGAAGCAGCCGGGCGACCAGCGGCCGATCAGGAAGCCGAAGCGCGAGCGCAGCTTGGTCACCTCGTCCATGTCGCGCAGTAGCGCCGCGAAGTCGTCGATCAGGTACAGCTCGGGTGACCTCTCCTTGGCCGCCTCCTTCTTGCGCCTGAACATCGAGAAGCGGCCGCCGCCGCCGCCCTTGCCGCCCTTGCCGCCCTTGGCGCGCGCGCGGAGCTCCTCCTGGTAGTCGGGCGCGACGCCGGCCGCGCGCGACGCGGCGTTCTCGGCGGCGAGCTGCCGCACGCGCGCGTCGACCTCGACCTGCGCGCGCTGCAGGTACTCGAAGATGCGGCGCGCCTTGGCGGAGAGCTCCTCCTTCATCGGCGGCGGCGGGTCAAGCCCCCACCGGTCGAAGGCCGTCTCGCGCTGCAGCTCGCGGATGAAGACGTCGCACTTCTCCATCACGTAGCCGCACGTCGACGCGACCGAGACCTCGCCGCGCAGCGCCATCCCGGCGCGCTGCGCGCGCGCCATCCGCTCCATCGCCGCGGCGGTCGACTTGGTGAAGACGATGTACTTGCGGTGGCGGATCAGCTGGTACAGGTAGATGCACGGGATGCCGACCATCCACACGAGCGCGCCCGCCGCGCCCACCGCCACCAGGCTGGGCCACTCGTTGCTCGCGCCCTTGGTGCCGCCGCCCAGGTCGCAGAAGTAGACCTCCTCGTCGGTGGCGTCGGCGCCCTCCATCTCGAAGCGCTGCTCGGTCGGGTTCCAGCCGCAGTCGAAGACCGAGAGAGCCTTGCGGCTGAGCATCATGTACGAGATGTTGAGAAAGTACATGAAGGCGTGGATGCAGTGGTCGAGGTGGCGGCGCAGCCGGTGGAGCGAGCGGTGGCGGTCCCAGTAGCGCAGCCGCTCGTTGACGAGCAGCAGCCAGAAGCAGCACACGATGAAGAGCAGGAAGATCGCCGGCAGGATCATGTACAGGATGAGCTTGATGAGCGGCTTCATCACGAGCGCGCACTGCGCCTGCGAGACGAAGCCGTCGATTTGCGAGAGAATCTCGATCCGCTCGGTGAAGTCGAAGGCCGACTCGACCGACGTCGGCCAGTCGAGCGCGAGCCGGCCGAAGACGGTCACGATCTGCCAGAAGGTGATGCCGATCGTGAAGGCGCCGAAGGCCTTGCGCCCCGCCATCAGGTCGATCTGCGCCATCTTGATCGCGACGAAGAAGCAGCCGAGGCCCGCCGCGATCGCGACGCACGCCATGATGACGAAGATGATCACGGGCCGGTCGAGCCCCTGGCACGGCTGGCACGTGCCGTGCTGGTCCTCGAAGTACTCCTGCTGGCACGCGCTGCACAGCGTGCCCGTGTAGCCGTCGTGGCACGTGGACTGCCCGTAGCCGACGCCGACGTAGCCGACGCTCTCGTTGCCGATGAGCTGGTAGCCCTTGCAGATGCACTTGTCGGCGCTCTGGTTGGTGTTGGCGGCGCTGCACCCCACCACCGGCGCGCACGGCCGGATGCTCGGCTTGAAGAAGCACGGCAGCTTGAAGCACCTCGATCCGGGCCCGGGCACGGGCTGGTCACCGGCCTCGCAGCTCTGGAGGAGCTCGGGCGGGATCGGCTCGTTGGGGATCCGCGTGCCCGCATCGTCGGCCGTGAACCCGTAGACGTCCGTCCAGCTCCGGAAGCAGTCCATGCTGTTGTTGGTGTACTCTGGGAGCTGGCGCACCCAGTGGCCCGGCTTCGCGCGCGGCTGCTCCCTCTTGCCCGGGCAGTCGGCGCAGTTGTCGCTGCCCAGCTCGCACGCGTGCGGCGAGCAGGCGACGCAGGCCTGCCCGGGCTTCACCTTGGCGCCGATGTACGCGCCCTCCGACTGCAGCCCGAAGAAGCCCTCCTTGCACTCGCAGTTCTCGGCCGCGACGCGCGCGTTCTCGTCCTCGATCTCCGAGTTGGCCGGGCACGGCAGCTGGAAGGACGAGCCCGACGCGTTGGTGTAGAACGACCGGTCGCACGTGATGCACTTGTACTGGTTCTTCTCCTGCGTGAACATGCCCGGCGGACACGGCTGGCACGGGTCCGTGTACGCGCCGGGCGGCGCGGCGTTGCACTCCGCCACCGAGTCGCAGGGCTGCCCGGCGAACTCGCCCTGCGGGCAGCCCTCGTACTCGAGCTGAAGCGCCCGGCTCGACTCGTTGTAGTTGACGAGCTGCTTGCCGTCGACGACGATGGTGGGGAACGTGTCGGGGCGCGGGTAGAAGGAGGCGCCGTCGAGCGTCACCCACACGTTGACGTCGCCGTACGCATGCGCCGTGATCGGGCACTCGACGTAGCCCCCCGTGGCGTTCAGCTTGGCCGCCCCGACGTCGGTCACGTCGCCGTTGGCGACCTGCTCGCGGCCCGTCGCTTCGAAGCGGTCGGCGCCGGTCAGCTCCACCCTGCCAAAGACGCACCGCACGGCCGCCGAGTCGAAGAGGCCGCCGAGGAGCTCGGGGAAGCTCCCGCTGACGTAGACGGCCTCGACGCCGGTGCCGGCGCCGGGCACGACCGTCGGAGAGACCGACGCGACCGACGGCTCGTCGTAGACGTGGAACGGCGCAGACGGCGTCGCCGCGTAGTCAAAGTACTCGGCGTCCAGCGAGAGGTAGAGCGTGCGCACGCCCACCATCTCGGCGGGCAGCGTCGGCAGCTGGCAGTCCCACAGCGTCGGCGCCCCGTTGGCCAGCGCGGCCCCCTCCGTGGTGGCGTCGACGCCGGCGTACGTCATGTCGATGGGCAGCGTCTCGTTGCCGAGCATGCAGTAGACCGAGACGCCGCCGCCCTGCGGCAGGCCCTGCAGCTTGAACCGCACGTTGATGCCCGAGCCGGCGGGGCTCCCCCGCGGCATGACGGCGCCGTCGACCGCGCCGTCGAGCGGCGCGATGCGGAACGCGCGCAGCCGCGGCCCACCGGTGGTGTACTGCTGGTTGTTGAGCGACACCTCGACGGTGTACTCGCCGGGAGACGTGAGGGCCGGCTGTTGGCACAGGACGGCTTGCCCGTTGGCCTCCGACGCGCCGTCGGCCGTCTCGACGGCCCCGCTGCTGCCGACCGGGGTGAAGCGGCACTTGAGGGTCCCCTTGTCGCCGCCCGTCCGGACGTGCTTGGCGACGTCCTCCGCGCTCGACGCGACGACGCTCACGTTGACATGGCCGCCGCCGAGCGAGTTGGTGTGGTTGGGCGTCACCTCGCCCGCGTCCGGCTGGTCATAGTACTGGAACTTCATGCGGTTCGACGTCCAGTCGGTGCTCGTGGTCGACGAGTTGTACCCCGACATCTCGAGCTCCACCTGCGCCGCGCACCTCGACGGGTCGGGTCGGCAGGGGGGCTCGACGTCAGGCGCGGTGCACACGATCTGCGTGGCGTCCGTCTTCAGCACCGCGCCCACCACCTCCTTGTCGTCGGCGGTCTCGCGCCCTCCGAAGCGGCAGTATACGCTCCCGGGCCTGTCCGCCACGGCGAGGCTGCTGAGGCCCGTGATGGTGCCGGTCACGTTGGTGCTCTGGTTGCGCGGCCCGCCCCACGGCTCGCTCGAGGAGAGCGAGAACGAGGTGAACGTCCGCTGCGAGAGGGTGTACAGCTGGCCGTTCAGGCTCACCTCCACCGAGTGCGGGCCGGTCGAGAGCGGCGGCGCCTCGCAGCGCACCACCTCGCTGGAGTCGCGCGTGCCCACCACCGGGTTGGAGGTGCCGAACTGGCAGCGGACGCCGTCCGCCGTCGCGGTGAACCCGTCCGGCAGCAGCGTCATGTCGTTCCTGAGCTCGATGATCGCGCCGCCGTCGGCCGGACCAAAGTGCGGCAGCACCTCCGCCACGAGCGGCGACTCGTAGTACTTGAAGCACTCGGTGTTCAGGTTGCACACCGTCGCGAAGCTGCTGAACGTGACGTTGCTGTCGAGAGAGACGTCGAGCTTGATGTCGCCCGTGCTGGGCCACGCCGGCGAGAGGCACCTCAGCTTGCTCTCCGAGCCGGCCACCGCGGAAGCCTCGACGATCTCCTGCGACCCGCTCTCGCCCTCCTTGAAGCGGCACAGGGCGTTGGACGCAGGCACCGCCTCGCTCTTGTATTCGTTCCTGAAGCCGCTGAGCCCGATCTGCACCTCGCTCGCCGTGCCGGTGGCCGCCGCCACCCCGTCGACGTCGTAGCGGTGGCTGCTGTTGCGCACGGTGCCGTACGGCGAAAACGACTCGCGCGAGAAGACGAAGAACGTCTCGTTCACGCCGTTCCAGAAGACGCCCCTGCCGGCGTTGTTGGTCGCCGGCGCGTTGAGGCTGACGTAGACCGCGTACGGCTGCGCCGAGTCGAGCGCGCCCGCCTGGACGTTGCACGCAATGCAGCTCGGGTCGTCCACACCGCCGCACGCAGTGTTGTCAGCATCGTCGGAATGAAGGGCCGTCACCCATGTCACCTTCGTGCCCAGCGCGGCCCCGGTGCCGTCGGCTCTCTCTCCATGCGCGGTGAGGACTGAGTCTTGGTGGTCGGAGTCAAACGCGCGGAAGCCGCAGTATGGAGTCGGCCTGCTGGCTGCCACCAGGCTGGTGAACCGCTCAAAGCTGGTGCCGTGCACCGCAATCTGCAGCGGCCGGCTGACGGGTGCGACGGTCGGCTGCACGCTGGACACCGACGGTGGGACGTACAGCGTCGCGTTGGCCAGCTCGACCGAGAGCAAGATGCTCGAGTACTCCCGCGCTTCCGGTGGGGCGAGTGGTGGTGGTGGCGCGAATGGAGAGGGGTCCTCCACCTCGCCTCCGTCAAAGCCGGAACCCGAGCCCTCCTCGCCTGAGCCAGCCTCGGCCGGCGGCGGCGGCGAGGGCGAGGGAGGCGGCGGCGAGGGCGGCGGCGAGTCCTCCTCGGTGATTACCTCCTGGACGTTGCTGGCCTTGATTTCGATCCTCGTTGCCTGGGAGTACGTGCTTTCTCCGAGCTGGATCAACTCGCACACTCGTTCCGTTGTTCCTGTGCCGTCGCACTGCGAATTGAACTGGCCAATGACGCCGGCGCTGCCAAAGACAGTCACGTTGGCCTCCGTAGTCTGAAACGTGGTGCCTGTCAGCGTCACGGCCGTGTCGCTTCGCAACGGCAGCGCCACTGGCTCTATGCTCGTCAGAGTCGGCGTCTCGGCATTCACGTACTCAAAGCCACTGCCGAGCTCTGCCAACGCGACGATGCCGCCGAGATTGACAGGGTCGCCAGCGTCGTCCGTCCCCGAGTTTTCGGTGAGGGTCTGGATGACGTTGTTCGTCATAGTGACATACTGCTTCCCATTGAGGCTGATGTTGAGCTTGGCATTCCTCGGCAGCGCAATGCCTTCCGCCATCGATTTTACCTCGAACTTGATGCAGCCGAACCTCACCTGGAAAGGAGCCTCCAGGACGCAGGGATTTGTGCCCCCTTCTGCCTGCGAGGGTCGGACAGTCAAGGGGTACGTGCCGTCTGCAGTGGCGCTCTGGCCGGACACGGACATGTCTGTGCTCGGCCTCGGTGAGTGCTCGGCGTTGTCAGGGCTGAGAATCGTGTTGGCCGCGTCGGTGGGCTCGTCGCTCATCAGCACCGCGAGATCGACGCCTCGCAGGCAGACGCCCGGGTAAACGCCGAGCGCCGCGTTTTCTGCACCGTCGACCAGATTAGCGCAGTCGCCACGCACGATGTACTTGGAGCCGCACCCCAGCTCTTCGAATTGTGCGGCGTCTCCCTTGCAGGCGACGGAAGGGACACAGGCCGCGTTCGCAGTGTTCGCGTTGGCGTCGTTGTCGTCGCAGCCGGTTGTTTGGACAGTCTTGCCGGGAAAAGGCGGAGAGCACCAATTCGGGTCGTCAATGCAGAGTGGCCTGGTCTTCCAGCTCAGCGACATCGGCTGGGTGCCCGTGATTGAGTTGGTGTTGAGGTCCGCTGCGGCCTTCAACGGCAGCCGCAGGTAGGGAGTGGCCGGCAGCTCCTTGTTGTAGTTGTCGCCAAACGTGATGAGCCCCGAGGTGAGTCCAACGTTGGCGGTGCCATACATTTCGGTCCAGGTCGTGCCGCCCGGCGCGGCAGTGTGCAGGATGATGTCGTCGCCCGTGAAGCTGCCGATGGAGGAGCCACGCAGGAGCTCGGCCGCCAGATAGTTGGAGCGGTTCGTCTCGAAAGTGCCGGCGTCCGCTGGCATACGATTCGGGCCGTTTTGCATCGTGTCGATCACCGTGCGCAGTGTCTGTTCGATCTGCACGGAGCTGATCGCCCTGTAGTCGCGCGTGTCGGTGTTCACCTTGCGCCATATGCAGTCTCCGCCGCAGATCTCGAAGCGGATGAGGGTCGTTGCGCCGTGGGTGCCGTCATCCGCGAGGTTTTCGAACCCGTACGGTTCGATGCGACCGCAGGCCGGGCCATCGCCGTGCACTTCACTGGGCTTGTCGTCGGCGTCGCAGTCCGGGTCCGCGCCGATGCGGAAGCGCGTGATGCGCGACTCGTTCAGCGCCTGGTTGACGGCCTTTGTGAACGTCGCCTCCAGGTTGCCGTAGACGCTCGAGAAGCCCGCATCCGTCATCTGGCCCGGAAGCCGGATGCCGAGCTGCCTCGCGTTCCTCGAGATCGGCGACACCTCGAACGTCACGTCGATTGTGCTCTCGCCAGCCGCGTTGCGCGCAGTGATCCGGTACGTCATGCTCGCGCGAGCCGCGGTGGCGGTGCCGTAGATCTGCACGCACTCGGTCGGTGCCGTGTCATGACACTCCCGGAGGGAATCCGGCTGGTCGCTGGTGCACTTGCTGTCAACTCCTGTGACAAGGAAAGTCTTGCCGCACTGCGAGCCCGTCTCCCACGGGTACGGCGTGCTGAGCTCGAGTCCGTCGGGCAGGTCGCTCACACCGGGCTGGTTGAGGATCTGGACCGAGTACGTGGCGTCGCCGCCCCAGTTGGCGACAAACACGTTCTGCGCCGCGTCGCCGATCGAATTCTCCTTGAGCAGCGTCGACCACACGCCCAGCCTGCAGTTGTAGTCGGCGCCCAGCTTGCACTTCAGCGAGCCGTCGTCGGCCTTGGAATAGTTGAGGCGTGGTGGCTCCAGGTTGAAGACGATGTTGAGGCCGGCCGTGACCTCGCCCGCCGCGTTGGCGGCGCGCACCGTGTACGTGACGGGCGGCATGCTCGACGCGCTCGAGAGCGCAGGCAGGAAGTCGGCGAACGAGGCCTTGCTCGCGGTGCCGTTGATCCGGCCAGTGTGCGGGTGCATCACGAGGGCCGCCGGCAGCGGCGGGTCGGTCGTGAACGTGGTGTGCGGGGAGGCGGGGTGTGCGGCGAAGCAGTCGAGGTCCGCCGCGAGTCCGATCGTGACGTTCTCGGGGTCGGCGCAGCTGCTGCTCAGCACGGGGAGCGGCGGCACGATCGTCATGGCGATCGCGGCCGACGAGCTGCCGCCGTCGTTGGTCGCGGTGACCGTGTACGTCGTCGTGGGCGAGGCGGAGCGGTCGGTGACGTTGCACGAGTAGGAGGTGGCCGTGTACGAGTAGCCGGCGTAGAGGGAGCCCGCGAGCCAGTCGGCGGCGTTGGCACCGTCGCCGGTCAGGCTTTGTTGCAGAGACGCACACGCATTCTCGTCGCCGCAGAAGCGGAAGAAGTCGGTGCGCTGCAGAGCCGGATAGTTGGCCCCCACGTCGGCGAGCGTGCCCACGTACCGCGCGCTGAGGCAGTGCGTCTCGGTGGCGCCGCAGATCTCCCAGTCGTCGGTGCCGTTGTGGCACGCCTTCCCAAGCCCGACCGCGGTGAGGCCGAGCTGGCCGGCGCCGCCGTCCTCGAGCGTGCACGAGCGCACGCAGCTCACGGGCGACGACGGGTCGGCGGGCGTGCCGGAGATCTCGCCGGTGGCGTGGTCGAGCGTCAGCCCGCCGCCCGTGTCGGCCGTCAAGTTTGGCGTGATCGTGAAGACCGTGCCCTCGGCGGCCGCGCGCACCCCATTCGGCGCGATCGCCGCCCCCCACGTGTACGTTGGCGCGGGGTCGTGGTAGCCGCCGCCAAAGTCATACTGCTGGCGCACCGAGACCACAAACGAGCAGTTGACCTTGTTGGCCGCCGCGTCCTGCGACGAGAGCACCGCCGCAACCTCCGACGGCGCCGGCGCGCGCACCGTCATCTGATCGCACGTGCCAAGGCCACACAGCCCCCAAAAATTGCTCGGCGGCGACGGGCTAAAGCTGCCGACAGTGAGTTCGGTGTACTCGTAGTTGGGCGCACCCGCAAGGCCCGGGTCGCGAACACTTGGGTCGGAACTCAGAGTCGAGGGGAATGCCTGTGCATTTGGCGCGTAGCGACGCTCAGATGTGTGCGGGCGGGATGCCGAGGAGCGGGAGGCTGCTCTTCCGGAGGCGGTGAGCGCACCACAGTGGTCACCACCATCGAATTGCCGTCGGCGCAGCAGATGCTCGAGCCGACTTGGTAGTAGCTCCTGACGTCACCGACGGTGACGAGCTTATTGTTCGCGACATATCCCACCCGTCGCTCCTCGAGGTCGACGCCTGTGGAGCGGTGAGGGTGGGCGTGTGGGCGTGTGGGTGTGGGGCTGGGCTACACGGTGCAAGAGCCGCGGCGCGCCGGGATGTCGGGGGGATTGCGGCTGGCGGGTGGACGGGCTGTTGCGGGCGGGTAAGGCACCGAGCGCCGCGAGTCCGTCTCGGTCCGACAGCGAGGTCGCTGGCCAGTGGGCCGTGGCGCTGCTGCACTGGGCCGTGTGAGTGCCCTCGAGACCGGCGCACGCGACTGTGGAAGTGGACGTTCCGCTATCAGCAGAGAAGGTCATCTCCGTTCGGTCGGCACAGTGCTGCGCGAAGCCAGGGTAGTATTGCCTCGACAGTGCGGCCCTTTGAGCGTCGTCTGTCGGCGTAAGGGTAAACTCGCTTTGGCACGCGCTCACATCGGCGTACGCTTTGCAGTGGTTCGCAGGCTCCGAATCCTTGTAGCTCGACTCCGAGCCGATAGCTGACAGGCATTCGACCTTGCCTGCGGGCGTGGCGTTGCCATGACAGGGGTTCGTCAGCGGCGCAGTGTGCCGGAGGTCGAGAGGGCGGGTGCGAGGACGAGGCGAACGGGAGTCAGGGCGAGCGGAGAGAGGTGATGGGGCGGCGGGCGATCTGCTGTCTGCTTCGGGCAAAGAGCGACGGGGCGCCGCTCGTGGGGCCAGGCCTAGGCGACGTGCCCCGCCAGGTCTGCTCTTGACAAGCTCGGCGTGCGAGTGGAGGGGTTGATCCTCATCACGGCGGCGGCGTCGTCGTCAGCTAGCGACGTGCCGGTGAATTCGTGAACCTCGCGGCACTGCCACGTGGCGCAGTCGGCGAGCTCGCTGACCACCGCGGGGCTGGAAGCCACCGCGATGTCGTTGTCGATCGCCTGCGCGCACGGGGGGAGGGCGGCTCAGTCAGCCTGGCCGTGCCACGCGGTTCCGGTGCGGCCGGTGCGTGTTCGAGCGCTCGTGATGCCTGCGGCTTGTTGAACGTGAAGAGCGCCTCGCCGTGGTCGGTGATGGGTATCCCAGTGCCACCGGACGGGGTCTGCACCTGGACGACCTGCTGCGACGGGCAGCGCAGCCGCGGCGCGTCCTTGTCTGCGACCGTGATCGTGGCGTAGCAGGCGGTGCCGAGAGTGCTGGCGGCATCGTAGTCCACGTACTTGTGGATGCCGATGGGCAGCTGGGCCTGCTCGGAAGAGCCTGCCCAGACGATCAGGTCGCTCGCTCGAGCGGTTTGGCCACTGTAGATCTGCGTGTGGGTAACCGCGGCCAGCCCAGTGGTGCCGTCAGCGTCAAAGCTGGCCGAAAAGCCCGTGGACGGGCATACTTGCGCCCGAGCGGTGGCGAGCAGGCACGCCACGAGCACGCCAACGTCCCGCGTCATCGTAGGCGCCGGCTGCCGCAGCTCGGCAGGAGTCGCCGCAACTCCAGGAGCAGCGCGTTTTCGTCTATTCACACGAAGAGGGGCAGTAGTAAGACTTACGAGCGCTATCGATGTGGAGGGCGCACAGCGCGCGCGACTGTTGCCAGCTTCTTGTTCACAAGCGACGACCCTGCTGAACGGCCGAAGCGACGCGGAGTCGCGGTCAATTAAGTAAGGAAGGAAGGAAGTCACCAAGACCGCGGGGGTACGCCAGGTACGCGACCTCCACTAGAGACGATCCATCTACCCTCTATTACTGTGATTACCGAACCTCGCCACATGGCGGCCGCTGCGCGGCTTCTCACGCAATGCCGCGCGGTGAGCAGAACCACCGCAGCAAGCGCGGCTAAGCTGCCAATTGGGGCTTGGCGCCGCGCAGCCTTGAGTGAGACCGTCGCGCCGCCGCTCGCTCGCTTCCACGCCGCCGATGCTGCTCTCCGCGTGCTCGGCCGCCCCCTCCCCCGCGCAGGGCGGGCCGCTGCTCGCCGAGCTGGCCAACCACCCGGAGTCCTACCCAAAGTTCAAGCCTGGCGTGCAGCCGCTGCTCACGGGCGCGACGCCTGGCCTCTCGCAGCAGCAGACCGAGGGGCTGCCCACCGGAGGCGGATGCTGGCCGATGCCGCTGCCGGCACTGGTCTTCTCGCAGCGCGGGCGCAACCTGGCCTACCCAGTCGAGCGCTCGACGATGACGGTCTTCCCTGCGTGCCCGGGGATGCAGGCCTTCTGGGTGCCCGACGACGCTTGCCCCGGCGTGTGCATGACTGTGCGGCCGGCTCTGCGGGAGAGCGCGCCGTGTCTAGACGACAGCCTTCAGGCGCCGTACGTCTTCAAGAGCAAGGGCCTCTACCGCCTGTGCGTGCGCTCGCCCGTGTGCCCGTCGCCGCCGTGCCCCTGGGTGAAAACGAATGTCACCGTCACGGTGGCCGGCTGTGCAGCGCCTCCCGGCTCGCCACCGTCGCCGCTTGCTTCGCCTGCGCCCTCGCCGCCGCCGCCGCCCGCTGCGCCGCCGCCCCGCGACGTGCCGCCCGGCGAGGGCCGCGGCGGAGGCCTCGGCGGCGGAAGCGTCGGTGGAGGCGGCGACGGCAGCGGCAGCGGCCGCGGTGGCGCGAGCGGAGGCGGATGCGGCGCTGGCGGCATCGGCGGGTGCGGGGCTGTGGGACGCAAGGTGCCCACCCCGCCGGTGGACCCGCCGTATGTCGTCGAGGTGCCGCAGCGGCGGCGCAATAGCACGACCAGCGGAGGCGGCTGCTCCGTGGACGATGGCATCCCAGGCTCGCCAAACCAGCTCCGGACGATGCCGAGGCTGCCTTAGGTTGTTCGTGCCTTTAAATGCTCTCCGAGACAAAACTCTGATTCTTTTCGCACACGACGGGAAATAAA
>Ga0209713_10000896_pt1 | contig 17264 bp, 3 predicted proteins | sample ArcOceMetagenome_3_FD_187444 | JGI IMG/M metagenome (GOLD analysis project Ga0209713, IMG submission 187444) | Marine eukaryotic phytoplankton communities from Arctic Ocean - Arctic Ocean- Svalbard ARC20M Metagenome (SPAdes) (version 2) | ecosystem: Environmental > Aquatic > Marine > Oceanic... | reverse complement strand
GCCACCTGCTCGAGCTGAGCCACGACGAGCTTGGCGTGATCGTCGACGGCCTCGCCGACCCGCTCCAGCCCGTCGTCGCCGTCGCGCTCAGCAGCACGTGCCTTGGGCTGCGGACGCCGCTGCAGGCGGCGCTCGAGTTGCTGAAGGGACGGCACGAGAGGGCGGCGGCGCTGTGCCGCAAGCTGGGCAGCATGTCCACGGCTCCACTTACCCCCGCGTGCCAGCGCAACATCGAGCTGTGGGGCGACGAGCTGCGCGGAGGTTCGTCGGCGTCGGCGTCGAGCTGCGCGGAGGTTGGTAATGCCGTGACGCTGCTGGGCCACTACAACGCCGGGGAGAGCGACAGCGACAGCGACAGCGACAGCGACGCGAGCGGCGGCGGCGGCGGCGGCGTCGCACCCGAGAGCCTCTACACCACCGACGACATGGCGACTCTCAACATGATCCTGCGCACCATGGGGCTGCCGAGGCTGCAGGAGCTCCTCCTCGGCACCTTTAGCAGTGCCAAGATCGGTGACGCGGGCGTGCAGGCCCTGTGCGAGGGCCTTGGCTGCGGCGCCGCACCCTCGCTCCGCTGCCTCCACCTCGACAACAACCAGTTTGGGCCGGTGGGTGCCGAGGCCCTGGCCACTGCCCTTGGCAGGGGCGCGATGCCCAAGCTCGCGGAGCTTGGGCTCGGCATCAACCCCATCGGCAACCAGGGCGTGGCCGCTCTGGACGCGCCGCTGCGCAAGCTGCCTGCGCTCAAGGTGCTGCGCCTCAACGACTGCGAAATCGGCGACGAGGGCGTGGCCTCGCTGGTTGCCGACCTGGGCAAGGACGACTTCAAGGCGCTCGAGGAGCTCCACCTCGAGTACAACGAGATCACCGACGCGGGCGCGGTCAAGCTGGTCGCCGCCATCGACGTGGGCGGCCTGCCCAAGCTGGTCGACCACTGCTACGGTTCCTCACATTTCTTCAGTCACAACGCCGCCACTGCTGCCGCAATTCAGGCAGTGCAGAGCGCTCTCGCCAAGCGCTCGCAGTCAAGCTCAGCGCACCTCCCCATTGAGCTTGATTGATGCTTGCCGAAACAACCACCTGAGTCATTCCCGAAACGCCCTCATTGCAAGACATGGAGAGGTGTGAGTTGAGGGTTCGCCTGGAGTCATCGCCTAGACGTGACGCGTTGCGTAGCCGGTACAGGCCGTGGTAATACAGCCTAAGCCTAAAGTACGGTAAGCCTGAAAACCACCGCAGCCGCCTCGCCACGGTGCGCTCGTGATGAGCGTCCCACACGGTCGGCGCCTCGAGCAGCGACTCTCGAGCGTGCGTCGTGTCGGACACGCCGGTGTGGTCGCGCGTGCTGCGCGTGTCCCGGCTGCTGGCGAGGCTCAGGCTGCCGCGAGGGAGGCCCATGTTAGCGCGGCTCGGGCTTGCCGACGCAGCGTTCACAGTCCCCTGGCCAACACCTCATGAGGGGCTCAAGTAGAAGAGCACGCGCGGGCCCACGTGTTCCGAGCCACCGGTAAGGGTTGACCACCCTGGCGCTAAGGCGCCGACCAGGTGTGGAGTTTGGTAGGGTAGCGTGCGTACTCAGTCGTAACCGAGCCGCTCGTACGAGGCGATGAGGCCCGAGGTGGCCCTGGCCGGGCCGAGGGCCGCGGCACGGTGGAAACACGAGGCGGGTTCACATAAAGAAAATACAATAGAATAAAATGCCCTCGCTAAATAGTCAAATAGGAAATCGGAGAGGAGAATTCAGAGTCCATGGTCACGTCGTGGCTTGGCATAGTGTTGGCGTACGTCACCACCGAGCTCTCGTCGGCCAGCTCGAGGATGCCGGGCGGCACGGCGGCCGGCACGTCGGACGCGGCCGCCCACTGCTCGACCCAGCGCACGGTGAGCGGGTCCTGGTACTGCGGCGGCATGTCGCTATTCTGTCTCGGCGGATGCAGGGGCCGTGGTCGGCGTCACGCCCGCCGCGATCTCCGCCTTCTTGGCCTCCACCTCTGCTCGTGCCGCCTTGCCCTTGACAACCGCCTGCACCTTCTGCGCCCCATCGTACTGCGCCTTCCTCTCCCGCTGCTCCTCGAGGAACTCCTCGTGCAGCCGCAGCTGCTCCGGGTCCGGAGGAGCCTCGGGCTCGGCGTTGGCGTACATGGCCGTGGTGGCCCTATTCTCCTGCACTCCGGTCACGTATTCCGGCTCGGTGGATGCAGGCGGGGCCTTGGTCGATGGTGCCTCGGACTCGAGGCTGGCCGGAGGCTTGCTCGCGCCGCATCCCATGACGCTCGAGGAGGATGGCTGAGAGGGTGACTGGTGCTCGCGTAACAGCGCTTCGTTCTTGTCTCACTCGGCGCGTGCGCTGGTTTGGCGCCCGTAGATGCGCGCGCAGCGGGGCGGGCCTGAACAGCCTGGCGCGACGTGGTGACTGTCCTGGTCTTCAGATCGGAATGGGCCGCGTCGCAACGCTTCAGCGCGGCGACGCCAAGCTGACCGTAGAGGCAGCTCAGGCAAAGCACAACGAGAGTCGGGAATAAGGGCTCATTTCCCCCATTTTTGGGGCCGTATTCCCCCATGGTGCTGGGCGAGTCTGCCCATGTGCGGTCTCCAGAGCGTCCGCGAGGTCAAATCTGTCCTGAGCCAACACAGCGCTACGAAGCGCTGCAAGTGTACAAGTTGGATGACGCTGTTGCTCCGGGACGTCGACCTAGATCAAATTGACCATATGGCTGCCGAGCCCACCCAAGGGCCTCACCACTCATGCAGCAGCTCAAGCTGGCTAGGAGCTAGTGATCCATTCCTAGCTATTGCTAATCTTTTTCCATACGGAGGTAGTAGAAAGTTTTGAAAATCAGATCAACAGGTGCTGCACGCGCTTTTCTTTGTTGAAAGAGAAGTCCAGTCCTGTGTGGGTTCCAGCTGGGGCAGGGGGCGCGCCCGCGTGTGCCGTCATAAAATTGGCGCTGATGAAACCATGGCTGTCACATTTAAAAAGAACCCCCCAAACACACGCGACCCACTGCGCACTGGGCGCGGCTAGTCGTCCAACGCGCACAGTGCGGCCACGCCGCGCCGGACCCAGTGGGCCTCGGGCATGTTCGACGGCACCTTGAGGAACATGACGAAGTTGGTCGAGTGGCCGGTGGTCGAGAGCGTGCCCTTGCGCTCGGACGTCTTGTAGAGCGGGCACGTGTAGTGCGGGAACTCGGCGATGTCGCTCAGCTTCTGCGGCCGCAGCCACATCATCGGGTAGGACGTGAAGAGCACCTTCGACTCGCTCTCGTCGAGCGAGCCGATGGCCTCGTTGTACCGCGCGCCCTCGAGGAAGATGCCGTGGACGTGCACGCCCTCGGCCGGCGCCGTGCGCGGCGTGCTCGCCGGCACCGGCCCCAGCATCTCGAACTGGAAGCCGAGCTGGTCGATGGCGATCTCGTTGCGCCGCGCAAAGTTCTGCATCGAGCCGGTGAGGAAGGCCTGCGTGAAGAAGAAGCCGGGCAGCCAGAAGTGGTTGGGCGCGCCGTGCTCGAGCCACCGCGAGAAGGTGGCGAGGCGGACGAGCAGGTCGGACACGTACGAGCCGAGCGGCTTGAGCGACGGGTACGAGCGCTTCATCCACAGCGCGGGGCGCGTCCCCTGCAGCAGCGCCGTGCCGAGCGCCTCGAGGTCGGCGTTCATCACGACGAGGCCCTTGATGGCCTTCTTGAGCTGCGCGAGCGACGTGCGCACGACGGCCGTCAGCCGGTTGAAGCGGATGAGCTCCTGCACGAGCACCGTGTTCATGCTCTCGAGGTAGGTCACGGGGAAGGTCGCCTGCGCCGCGTCGACGTCGTACTCGGCGGGGAGCTTCGACGCGATGCCCTCGGCGATCTGCTCGAGCAGCTCGTCCTGCCCGGAGCCGCCGCCCGCGCCGCCGCCCGCGCCGCTTCCCTGCGTCGAGAGCGTCGCCTCGAAGAGCTCGCGCGTCTCCTTGAGGTCCTTTGTGATCGAGGCGTTCTGGTGGAGGCCGAAGATCTCGGGCGACTGCGCCGTCGGCAGGCCGCGGATGTACGAGAGGTACTCGGCGTGGAAGCCGCCGTCGGTCGGCGGCTGGCAGTAGACGCCGTCGGGTGAGAAGCGGTAGCCCGGCTCGACGCCCTCGGCCGAGTACGGGTCGGCGAGCAGCGCGAGCATGCAGCGGCGGTCCTTGTCGTCGGTGACGCGGCCGCCGTAGTTGGCCTCGCCCGTGCAGTAGCGCAGCGCCGCAAACGGCACGTGGTCGTACGTCTCGAGGAAGAGGCGCAGCTGGCGCACCGAGATGCGGAAGTCCGACTCGTTGAACTCGTACGGGATGTTCCAGCCGAGCGCGCCGAACTGGCGGCGCTCCTGGATGACGGCGTGGAAGAAGGCGAGGCCGAAGAGCAGCGGCTTCCACGCCGCCGTGTTGGGCCCCTCGACGCCCTCGAAGAAGTCGGGGTCGGAGACGGGGTCGGCGAGGTACGAGCCGAGCATGTTGGCGCGCAGCCCCTTTGGCGGCTCGTTGGTCATCTTGACGCCGTTCTGCAGCACCGAGACGGGGAACTTGTCGCTCGGCGACGACGTGAGCCACAGCCGGAAGCCGGGCGACGCCGTGTTGGCCTCGGCGATGTCCTCGGCGATCTTCTCGAGCGTCGGCATCCACGACGTCGCGAGGTGGCAGTTCTGCAGCACGACCCAGCCGCCCTGCTGCAGCGCGTCGGTGATGAGCCGCTGCGCGATCGGCCCCTGCCCCTGCCCGAGCGAGATGGCGTTGATCTTCTTGCTCATCCCCTTCTGCTCGGCAAACTTGAGCAGCTGCGCCATCGGGTCCTGCCCCGGCGAGAGGATGAAGACCAGCGGCGACGTCGACGACGAGTCGGCGTAGCACTCGTCGAGGTTGAACGGCGGCGGCTCGACGTAGAGCGCGCCGAGGTGGGCGCGCACAAACTCGGTCACCATCGGCAGCACCTTGTCGGGGCGCAGGCAGCGGCGCACGCACATCTTCTCAAAGTCGGTCAGCTGGCCGTCCCACCGGCCCGGCAGCGGCGTCGCGTGCGGCTCCGACGAGTCGTACAGCGCCTTCCACTGCGCGACCGACGCGGCCATGTCGGCGGGGAGCTCCTCGAAGCCCGGCAGCGCCGAGAGGCGCAGCAGCTCCGTCCACGCGCGCTCGGCGAGCCAGCCGCCCTGCCCCGACGGGTTCTTGGGCGCGTCCTCGGCGAGGAGGCCGGCGCCGCCCGTCAGGAAGAAGCGCCACTGCCCCTCGTCGAGCGAGCCGTCGCCCTGCAGCACCTTGACGCACATCAGGAAGGAGAAGAGCAGCTTGTCCTTCTCGTAGAGCGAGCGGCAGACGTTGCGGTAGACCGAGATGGTGTTCTGCGCCATCAGGTGCTCGAGGCGCACCTCGAGCGCCTGGTGCGGCGGCAGCCCGTCGCGCGGCTGCTTCGCCTCGTCGATGGCGCGCTCGAAGAGGCCGATGTACCACTGCAGCGAGTACTGGTACATCGGGTCGACGTTGGCCATGTCGGAGATGCAGAAGAAGAGCAGCGACGCGCGGAAGGCGGCGGGCTGGTAGCCCTCGCGCGTCTTGTCGAGGCGCGCCGTCGTCTCCTCGGCGATCGCCTGCTTCTGCGCGATCTCGTCCGAGAGGCGCTTCGCGTCGCCGAGGACGTCGATGGCGCTCTGGTCGTCGAGGATGTTGCCCTCCGACTCGGAGAGCGTCTTGAGGATGCGGTCCTCGATCTCCTTGAGCTGCCGCTTGTTGTCGGCCGCCTCGAGCACGAGGCGCTCCTTCTCCTGCTGCAGCTCGGGCCGCTCCTTGGCGACGACGATGCCGAGCAGCTGGTCCTGCAGCCCCTCGGGCGTGATCATGAAGTTGAGCAGCGTCACCTTGACCGAGACCTCGGGCAGGTAGTGCGGGTTGCGCAGCTTGGTCGTCACGTAGAAGCGGAAGTCCTTGTTGTACTCGACCGTCGAGTCGCCGAGGCGGATCGAGAGCACGCCGGCGCTCTTGAAGACCTGCCGGAGCAGGATCGGCTCGAGCACCGGGTCGAGCTCCTCGCCGACGCCCTCGAGCAGCGCCGGCTTGCCGAACTGGACGGCGTTCTCGAGCGAGCGCACGAAGTCGGCGTCGCTCAGCTTGAAGAGGATGACGCCCTGGTTGCTGTTCTCGGCGCGCGCGCGGTGCATCGTCTTGACCCACTTGTTGGCCTGCATCTGCGGGTCGATCATCAGCGGCCACCGCCGCGCGTAGCTCGTCACGATGCCGTTGTCGACGGAGAAGGCGTCGTTGGGCAGCCCGTCGATGTTCCACGCGCGGATCTTGACGGGGTCGCCCAGCGTGCGCACGAGCGAGAAGTCGTCCGAGCACGGCAGCGCCTGCTGCGAGCACATCTGGATCCACTCGGCGACGACGCGGTCGCGGAACGGCTGCGTGAACGGCCCCATGTACGAGACGACGGCCGACGCGATCAGCACGTCGCCCGTCACGTTGACGAGCGTGTGCCCCAGCTTGGCCGACGCCTCGTTCCAGCGCTCGCGCTCGCCGCCCAGGCCGCCGATGAGCTTCTGCGCGCGGTCGAGCTTCTTGGCGCAGTCGTCGACCTGCCGCGCGAGGTCCTCCTTGCGCTGGTTGGTCTCGTCGAACTCGTCCTGCAGCGCCTTGATGCGCCGCTCCACCTCGGCGAGCGCCTCCTTCTTCTGCCGCAGCAGCTCCGCCACCTCGGCGAACTCGCGCTCCGCCTCGGCGAGCGCGGCGCGCTTCGGCGCGACGAGCTTGGCGACGCGGTCGTACACCTCCATCGCGCGCACCCACTGGCAGAGGCCCTTGGCGGCCTTCGACGCCTTGCCGACGATGTCGGGCTCGAAGTTGGGGTCGTTGGTGTACAGCCGGATCTTCTCGACCACCTCGACCTTGATGTTGTCCTTGTCGTACTCGAAGAGCGACTGGAGGAACTTCGAGTCGCCCATCATCTTCTTGGCGGGGTCCCAGTAGTCGTCGACCTTGCCGCGGCCGTCGGGCGCCGCCACCTTGACGGGCGCCACCTCCTTCATGATGCACACCGCCTCCATCGTCAGCTTGACGCCGGCGGGCGGCGACTTCATCGACTTGACCTCGGTGATGTCGTCCTTCTTGAGCGTGCGCAGCGCCTTGACGCTCGCCTCGAGCGCGGGCAGCGCCTCGGCGAGGCCGGCCTCGCACTCCTCCTTGATCGCCTTGGCCTCGTCGGCCTTGACGTTGGCGGCGGCCTCCTCCTTCTCGACGAGCGCGCGCGTCACGTTGGCGTCCTTGGTGTCGCGCTCGATCTTGACCATCAGCGCGTCGGCCTCCTTGCCCGCCACCACCAGCTTGGGCTGCAGCTCGATCAGCTCGGCCTGCATCCCCTCGACCTGCTCGCTCGTCTCCATCAGCTTCTGCAGCCCGACGTCGTACCGCTTCTTGGCCGTCGCCACCTCGCCGCGCTTCGTGTCGAGCAGCGAGCGGAAGGCGCCGATCAGCTCGAGGTAGCTCGTGGGCGTCACGTAGTTGTGCCGCTTGAGCTCGGCGAGGTACGCCTCCGACAGGTCGCGCACCGACGACTGGAAGTGGCAGCACATGTTGACGATCGCGGTGCGCGTGTCGTCCTCGAGGTCGACCGTCTGCAGGAAGGAGAGCGCCACCGTCTGCAGCGCGTCCTTGGGCCACGCCGTGAACCAGTCGATGGTCGTGCAGTTGATGAGCGACGGGAACTGGCGCAGCCGCGTGCGGAAGGCGTCGCCGATCGGCGACATGCACAGGCAGCAGTGCAGGTTGGCGCGGCACTGCTGCACGAAGAGCCGCCACAGCCCGGCGGGGCCGGCGTCCATCATGCCGAGCTCGCGCGCGCGCGGCACGAGCGCCTCCTGGATCTGCGAGATCTCGTCGGCGGGGAAGAGGTTGGGCACCTCGCCCGTGTTGAGGATGTTGTTGATGTCCTCGACCATCGTCTCCTGCTTGATCTGCGTGTCGGAGAAGAGGAAGACCGTCGACTGGTTCTTCTCGCCCGCCGCGCGCAGCAGCAGCCGCAGGTCCTCGCGCCACGCCGTGTTGTCGTAGTTCTTGCTCAGCTCGATCTGGAAGATCTCGTAGCCGGCGACGTGCGTCGCGAGCGCCGTGAGCGACTGGCGGCCGGAGCCGCCGACGCCGACGAGCAGCGCGTTGCCAAACGGCTGCTTGATGACGCGGTTGATCCGGCAGACGTGCTCGACGGCGAACGGGAAGAGGACGAGCTCCATCGGCCGCTTCGAGACGGCGTTGTAGTCGTCGAGGTTGGCGTTCATCTTGGCGATCAGCGCGTCCATGTCGGGGATGACGACGTACTCCTCGCTCTCGGAGCTCATGAAGTCGCCGTAGAGGAGGCGCGGCTCGTCCGACTCGGTGACGGTCTTCCAGTCCTTCTTGCACTTGTCCGTGAGCATCGAGCACAGCAGCTCGAAGAACCACTCGCGGTCCTTGTCCTCGATGAGGCGGTCGGAGAAGACGCGCAGGCACTCGTGCGCCCACAGCCGCAGCAGCTCGTTGGCGGTGGCGACGCTCTTGACCGTCGACTGCAGCACGCCCTGGAAGACCTTGGACATGTCGCGCAGGTTGAAGGTGTAGTGCGACTTGGCGGGCGTCGGCAGCAGCTCGGCCGAGATGGTCTGGTAGATGGTGGCGGTGCACTGCACGACCGTGTTGCAGAGCGCCTTGACCTCGCCCGGGAAGGGCTCGAGGTGCCACGCGAGGATCTTCTGGAATATGCCCTCGAGCGACGCCTGCGCGTAGTCGACGCACCAGACGAGGTTGTAGTGGCGCAGGTAGCGCGGCGTCACCGGGTTGCGCCCGCCGCCGGGCGGGCCCATCGCCGAGACGAACTGCAGGTCGACCAGCTCGCGGAAGGTGCAGTCCTTGAGGTCGTACCAGCCGCCGTGGTCCATCCACTGGCGGAGCAGCTCGACGGGCGGCTGCGCGCCGTAGGTCTCGAGCTGCGGCATGTTGAGGTCGTCGACGAAGATGACGCAGCGCTTGCCAAACGGCGGGCCGAAGATGCCCTTGCGCCGCTTGTCGAGCTTCGAGTCGACGAGGTCCTGCGTGACGGGCGCCGACGTCTGCGCCGAGAAGGTGATCGCGATGTTCTGGTACAGCGCGGTGTCGAGCGCGAGGATGCGGTCCTTGACGACGACCGTCTTGCCGGTGCCCGTGTTGCCGCACACGCAGATCGGCACGTTGTGCTTGAGCAGCACGTCGGTCAGGTAGGCCGTCTGCACCGTCTCGGTCGTGCGCACGAAGATGTCGTGGAACCTGGCGCCCTTGGGCACCACGTAGTGCGGCTGCGTCGACATCCAGTCGACCCACGCCGCGCCCTTGTCGGTCACGAAGACGGCGTCGAAGACGGTGCCCTTCTCGGGGATCGGCCGCGCGAGCTTCGAGAGGGCGTGGCCCTTGTCGGGCGGCGTGACCGGCTGCGGCGCGCCGGGCGTCGAGAGGATCTCGGGCACCTCCTTGCGCAGCAGCTGCCGCAGGAAGGCGTCGAACTTGGCGCGGCCCGCCTCGTCGACGGTCGCGCCGACGGCCCAGATCAGCGAGAAGACGAAGAGGCCCTGCAGCAGCTCGCCGCCCTTCTTGGCGTCGGGCGGCGGCCTCGACGGCGCGCCCTTCGTGTCCTTCGTGTCGGCGTCGCCCGGCTCGTCGCGCCAGTCGTCGAGGTGCGCGTCGAGCAGCCGCATCAGCGCCTGCGCGAGCATGATGTCCGACGTCGGCACCGGCGCGCGGCAGCACTTGCGCACGTACCACAGGCACGGCTCGAGCAGCCACAGGAAGAGGTCCTCGAGCAGCGCCGTGAGCGGCGCGTGCGCGAGCAGCGACGGCGGCAGCCGTGCCATCCACGACCGCATCAGCGGCTGCCAGCCGAGCTGCGTCGGCTCCATGTAGACCATGCCGCAGCGCGAGACGGTCGCGGGCGACGCGACGGCGAGGTCCATCGGCTCGAAGATCAGGTTCATCTTGTCGGACATCTGGATGATCTCGCCCGAGACGAGGCAGAGCTTCTTGTTGTCGTCGAGCACCGTGTTCATCGACTCGATCCAGATGGCGTCGACGGGGCCGTCGAAGATCATCCAGAAGCGCTGCCCCGACGTGTCCTGCGCGCAGTTGCGGAACATCGTCGCGAGGATGCCGTCGGTCCACTCGTGCGAGACGGCGTCGAACTCGCCGTAGAGGCGCCCGAGCGGCACCGACTTCGGGTTGAGGACCGGCGTCACGACGCGCAGCTGCTCCTCGTCGCCGCCGTCGGCCATCAGCGTGAGCGCGCCGGCGAGCACGCGGTACGCCGACGTCTTGGCGGCGAAGGGCAGCCCGACGATCATCAGGCCGTGGCGGACGAGGATCATCTCGTACAGCTCGAGGACCTTGGCGAGGAACGACGGCACCGGCTGCAGCCCGCCCTGCGCCACCACCTCGTGGACGGCCTTGAGGAGGTCCTCGTAGTCGGGCGTGGGCAGCGTGACGCCCGGGAAGAGGTCGGAGGTGATGCCGCCGAAGAGCGCGATGTCCTGCGAGAGGAACTTGGGCAGGTTGACGTCGGTGATCGAGCGGAGCATCAGCGTCGACTCGTCGGCGTCCGGGCTCTGCCGCTTGAGGTTGCCCGCCGCCGTCAGCACCGACTTGACGGCGCGCATGCCGTAGTCGTAGTGGTCCTGCGACGAGAGCTGCTCCGAGCAGAGCTTGTACGTCTGCACGATCTTGCCCGCGAGGTTCTTGGCGGCCGAGAAGCCGAAGGACATCAGCACGATCTCGCCGATCATCGCGTAGTCGGGCACCATCATCGCGCACGGCCGGAAGAGCGCCTTGAGGTTGTCGGGCAGCTCGGAGCGGCCGGCGTAGCCCGGGTTCATCGTGATGAAGACGGCGCACGTCCGGTCGAGCGGCAGGTCGGTGCCCTCGAAGATGAAGCGCTCGACGCCGGCGGCCTGCGCGCGCTGGATCGTCAGGATCTGCTGCGCGATCACGGAGAGCACCTCGAGGTCGATCCGGTTGAACTCGTCGAAGCACGCCCACGCGCCGCACGCGGCGAGCCCCTTGAAGAACTTGGCCATCGCGAGGTAGTCGAGGCCGTCGGAGCAGTTGAAGACGACGCACTGCTTGGCGAGCGCCTTGGCGAGGTCCTTGGTCGTCTCGGTCTTGCCGGTGCCGGCGGGGCCCTCGGGCGCGCCGCCGAGGGTGAGCTGCATCGCGCCCATCAGCGTGCGGTAGCAGCGGTCGGTGAGCGGCGTCACGACGAGGCGGTCGGAGTTGCCGAGGTACTCGAAGCCGTACTTGAGCTCGGCGGTGATCATGCGCACGTCGATGTCCTGCGACTCGCTGGGCGCGTAGTAGTAGCGCAGCTGCGCCATCCAGTCGAAGTCGACGGGCTTGTCGACGCGCGCCGCCTCCATCGTGAGCAGCACGTCGCGGCCGTGCACGTCGAGCGTCACCATCGCGCCGAGCGTCTTGCGCTGCAGCTTGGTGAGCTTCGAGCGCACCTTCTCGACGATGGCGTCGAGCTGCGCGACGCACCGCTCGCGGTAGCGCGTGAGGCCGCGCAGCCCGTCGGCCTCGAGCGCCGCCTCGGTCTCGCGCGTCCAGAAGATCTGGTCGACGGCGAGCACGATCATGCCCGGCCACGCCAGCGCCCACTCGACGCGGTCCTTGCGCGCGTAGTCGTCGTGCGAGCGCTTGAGGACGTCCTTGAGGCTCTCCTTCATCGCGCCCTCCACCTCGAGCAGCCACTTCTCGACCATCCCGTTGGCCGACTGCGGGTCGAGGTGGTTGATGAAGCCGACCGTCTCGCCCTCGACCGAGCGCATCGCCGTGATGATCAGCCGCTCGGTGAACTCGAGCGTGTTGATGCCCTCGAAGCACTTCTTGAGGTGCGGCTGCACGCGGAGCGGGTCCTTGGTCTCCGAGAGGATCTGCAGCAGCTCGTCGTTGGAGAGGAAGAAGAGGCGCGCGAACGCGAGGCGCTTCTTCTCGAGGTAGTCGTTGAGGCCCTTCTGCACGAGCTCGAGCAGCCGGTTGGCCTCCTTGAAGTTGTCGAAGAGCCCCTCCTGCCCGGTGGCGAGCAGCACGTTGGGCTTGGCCTCCGTCGCCGCCATCACCTTGCGCCACAGCCGGTCGACGGTCGTGAAGCGCTTGGCCTCGGTCGGCATCTGGCGCATGATGTCCTCCGACGAGAAGATCGGCTCGAGGTAGAGCCACACCGACTGGCACTTGAGCCACTCGTCCATGGTCTCCTGCATCGAGATCAGCTTGGCCTCCCAGTCGCGCACGCGGTTCTCGAAGGGCTTGACGAAGGGCGAGCCGCGCATCGCCTGCGTCTTGACGATGTGGTCGTCGAACATGTTCTGGATGTCGTCGAGGCCGCGCAGGATGTGCGTGCCCGAGTCGCGGTACGGCGCGCACTCGAAGGCCATCGGCTTCCACTCGGAGAGCATCCGGTCGAGCGCCTTCTCGAGCGAGTACTCCTTGGACGCCGTCTCGGACATCTCCTGGATGGCGCCGAGGTGGTCGGCCACCTGCTGCTCGACGAGCGAGAGCAGCGTCGACATCTCGTTGGGCTGCACCGAGCGCCCCGCGCTCTCGGCGACCTTCTTCCAGTGGCGCTCGCGCATGCCCGGGTTGAGCATCGCCTGGATGAGCGGCAGGTGGCCCTTGAACTCGTCGAGCTTCTGCTTGACGTACGCCACCACCTTGAGCGGCCCGTCGAGGCCCGCCAGCGACTTGCCCAGCTTGTACAGCAGCCGCCACCACGTGCCGACGTCCGACTCGACCTGGTCGGGCGAGAGCTCGAGGAAGGGCCCCTCCATCCAGACCGGGTAGCTCCGCTGGAAGTTCATCGCCGTCGTCCACAGGTGGAGGTGCGGCTCGAGCGCCTTGTTGAGCTCGGCGAGGCCGGGGAACTCGGTCACGGGCCACTCGAAGAGCGTCTCGCGCGAGTTGTAGAGCTGCGCGCGCTCCTTGCCCGTGTCGAGGCGCGCCTGCAGCTCGGCGACGTGCGCCGCGTTGGCCTCGGTCTCGCCGATGTCGCCGAGCTTGGCGAGCGCCTTGACCTCGGCCTCCCACGACTCGAGCTCCTCCTGGAAGGTCTCGACGTCGGTGCGCAGCTGCTCCTGGTACTTCATCCGGTCGTCCTCGAGCTGGTTCTCGGCGTCCTCCGCCACCCTCGTCACGCGCGTCGGCCAGCCCGCCGTCGCGTAGACGCGCGAGAAGGCCTCCTCGTCCAGGCCGTGCCGCACCGTCGAGAGCAGCGCGAGGCGCCCCATCAGGTCGTCGTCGATGGCGCTCTGCAGCCGGCGCAGCTCGTCCTCGTTCCTCTCGAGGTACTCCTGCATCGCCATCACGTCCTCGGCGTTGCCGTTGCCCATCTGCAGCCGCTCGTGGATCGCGGCGTACCGCGTCGAGATGGCCGCCGACTCGGCGTTGAGCTCGGCCACCACCAGCTCGGCGACGCCCGTCGCCAGGCGGAGCGCCTTGGCGACGAGGTCCTCCTGCAGCTGCGCGCAGTGCACGAGCAGCAGCCGGCAGTGCACCGTCGACGGCGCGAGCGCGCGGATCTCGTCGGCCATGTCGCGCCACTTGCCCATCTCGTCGGCGTACTGCGCGAGCGAGCAGCCGCGCGCCGCCACCGCCTCGAGGTGCGAGGCGACCGAGATGGTCGCGAGCTCCGAGAACTGCCGGAAGAGCGCCAGCAGCTGCGTCGGCCGCTGCAGCGACGCGCGCAGCAGCCGCGCCAGCTCGGAGCGCGCCCCGAGGAGCTTGCCGTCGTCGGCGAGCACCGTCGCCAGCTCGGCGTGCTCGAGCCCCACCGTCGCCATCACGCGCGGCGCGAGGTCGGGCACGCCCTCCGTCTCGACGGCCAGCTTGTCGAGCACCGTCGTGAGCCCCGCCTCGACGTCGGCGAGCGGCGGCGAGAAGCCGAGCTCGCCCGTGGCCGTGTCGAGCACGAGCGACACCTCGAGCAGCGCGGGCGTCGCGGGCGGCAGCGCGTGGACCCACTCGCCCGCGGGGCGGTCGAGCTCGACGGGCGGCGTCGCGAAGGTGCCGAGGAGCGCGAGGTACGCCTCCATCGACGAGAGCACGAGCGACTGCAGCTCGGCCTGCATGCGCAGCGCGAGCTGCCGGAGCAGCCGCGGCAGCCGCCCCGCGTGGTAGGCGTCGGCGTCGGCGGCGGCGGCGCGGAACTCGGGCGCGTCCTGCAGCTGCAGCAGGACGGCGTTCTCGGCGTTGCCCACCCACGTGGTGCGCAGCTGCGAGCACAGCGCGTCGAGCTTGGCCGCCTGCACGATGCAGAAGTTGGCCAGCTTGCACGGCGGGCCCAGCTGCGCGAGGTCGTCCTGCACGAGCGTCTCGTCGCGCAGCCACAGCGACTCGCCGTGCACGCCCGCCTGCGACGCGAGCAGCTCCGCCGTCGCCGCCAGCAGCGCGCCCGAGCTCTGCATCCGCTCGAGCCCCGCGGCGAAGTCGTGCTGCGGGATGCGCACCACGCCCACCTCGGGCGGCGGCGGCGGCGGCGGCGGGCGCGGCAGCCCGAGCGGCGCCGACTTGGAGCGGAAGGCGCCCGAGTGGAGCAGGTAGCGCAGCGTCGCGAGGCGCTGCGCCTGCGCGTAGCCGTCGCGCAGCTCGTCGAGGCACGCGCGCATCGCGACGCCCTGCCAGCGCGCCTCGCCCGCCTGCGAGCCCGCGCTCGCGCCCGGCACGCGCGGCCGCAGCGAGGCGCGCTCGCGCTGCGGCGTGATCAGCTCCGCCCAGTCGGAGAGCGTGTCGCCCACCTCGTTGCGCGCGTACAGGTCGCACCGCGTCGCCTCCTCGACGGCGACGCGCAGCCGCTTCGCCGCGGCGACGCGCGCGTGGAACTTGGGCTCGTCCTCGTCGTCGAAGAGGAGGTTGAGCCGGCTCACCCACTTGGTCTTGCCCGAGCTCTGCCACGCCAGCTCGAAGCGGCCCGACGCGCCGTCGTGCCGGAGCACCTCGCACGGCAGCCACGACAGCTGCCCCTGCGCGCCGCGGAAGCGCGAGCGCGCCGTCAGCGGGGCCGGCACGCTCGCGCCCGGCGCCGCCGCCGCGAGCCGCCGCGCCTCGATCAGCGGCCACTGCGCGCGGTCGAGCGGCTCCATCTCCTGCGCGTCGAAGAGCTCGAGCGGCATGAAGCTCGGCGGGTCGTTGGGCTCGGCGCCCACGTGGCTCGGCGCCGCGGCGGCCGATGCGTCGTCGTAGGCCTCGTCCTCGTCGGCCGCGCCGCCCTCGCCGGCGAGGTACGCCGCGAGCGTCGCGGGCGAGAGGCCCGCCGCGAGCGGGCTGTAGAAGCTCGCGATGTTCTCGGACATCGACGCAGGCTTGCACGCCGCCTTGCGCTCCATCACATTCTGCGCCGGCCGCGGCGCGATGCCGCTGCCGCTGGCGCTCGAGCTCTTGCCCATGATGCTCATGCCGCTCACGTCCCTGGCGTCGTGCTGCGCGGCGTCGCCGCCGCCGACGCGCGGCGCCGCCGCGCCCGCCGCCGTGGTGACGGTACCGCTGAGCGCGTCGGGCCCAAACGGGCGGATCGGCCGCGTCGGCGAGACGTCGCGGAAGCCCGGACCGGGAGCCTGGCCAGACTCGGCGGCCATGAGCCAGGCGTGCTTCGGCAGCAGGTCCCAGCGGCGCACCTTGTGGTAGCCCGTGCTGGTCGACTGCGCCAGCCGCGGCGAGCCAGCGTCCTGCGCCCGGCCCGTCCTGTCCATGGGAGGCTTGCCGCCAGCGGTGGTGTCGACCCCGGCCTGGTGCAGCATCTTCTGCAGGTCGGCGGGCACGTGCAGCGTCGCCTTGGGCTTGAGGTTGGTAGGACGCGTCGACGCCACCATGAACGAGTGCGGCAGCGGGTCAGGCGGCTTGAAGGCGTCCTCGACCGGGTTGGACTCAGGGCGCAGCGTGCGCGCCATCGTGATGCTCTGCTCCTCCATCCGGCGGAGCGAACGCATCCCTTGCTGCTGCAGGGCTGCGGTGCGGTCGGTGGGCTCCGCCATTGTTGGCTGGAGCGCGCAGCTAGCTCTGCGGTTAGGCTGGCGGCTGTTGGGCTTGCGATGGGTCAAGTGTGCCCAGGCCAACGCATGCGGGCGCACCGTGCGGTGCTGTGGCACGTAAGCCCGCCACGGGTCCCGGTTAATACATACTTAGTAAATAGTTGTTTCTCTCCAAGCTCGAAAGTTTGCGTTCTTCTAGGTACCCCCCTTGGCGCCACGAGCTACACGAACACACCAACGTACCAAGATGGTTGTCCATTTCGTACCGGATACTCAAGAAAGAGCTTGTTGAGAGACTAGGAATTCAAAACTTGTTCTTCGTACCTGGTCGTACGAATGATTCCGTCAATCGTCTGACTGCCTCCGCGGAGTGCCCCTATTGAGGCTTCCAAAGTTGTTTTCACCTGAATCGTGGTTGGGTTTGCAGTTGTCGTCGTGGGTTCGAGTTTGGCGCTCGCAGCGCTGCCACATCTCGGGCGCTGGGAAAGGTCCAGATGCGGTGCTCCAACCAGCTGCTCGCTGTGCTGCTGGTGTGCACTGCGGCGTGCGGGTGCGCCAAGAAATCGACGCCGAAGCTGCCGCATGAGCTGCCCACGCCGGGCTGGTCAGCGCCCTGCTCCGAGACGCTTCAGAGCGAGCGCACGAACGCTGTCTTCAGCTGCTCCGCCCTGAACTTCGATGCGGGTGAGCACGCCTGCGACTCGTCATACGTGCGCGTGTTCGCTTGCGACCGCGGCCGCCCCTGCCGCCGGCGCGGCCTCGACTGGATTGCCAGCGACCATGTCGCCGATGACCGTCAGAAGACGCCCGTGCAGCAGGTGGCGCCGTCGTGCGCGGGCTGGTGCGACGACACGTGCGACAACCCCGACTGCACAGCCTGTCCGGAGTGCGCCAAGGCCTCCCGCGCGGGCGAGCAGCAGCAGGGGCGCGAGCGGCAGTCGATGTCGAAGTCGGTCGAGGCGCTGCCCGCCGACGCGGCAGACGACGTGTACCTCCTCTGCGAGAGCTGTGGCATGAATTGTTGCCGCGAGACTAAAGAGCTTCTCGTCTGTCACAGCCCCGCGCCGCCGCCGCCGCCTCCCGTGCCGCAGCCACCGCCGACCCCTCCGCCCAACCCACCGCCGCCACGCCCACCACCGCCATGCAGCCCGCCCCGACCGCCTCCATGGAAGCCCGCTCGGATGCCGCCGACACCTCCACTGCTGCACTCGCCGCCGCCGCCGCCGCCGCCAAGCCCTCCGCCGCGCCCCCCT